>OLQE01000072.1_pt1 | contig 87870 bp, 77 predicted proteins | sample 1643161 | NCBI WGS metagenome assembly OLQE01 (sample SAMEA3136650, study PRJEB25190) | human gut metagenome
GAACCTGCCTTTATTACTTATTGCACTGCCGGGAATTTTGTACCTGATTATCAATAACTATATCCCGATGTTTGGCGTATTTCTTGCTTTTAAAGATTACAGTCTAATGAAGGGAATTTTTGGCAGTGACTGGTGCGGTTTTGAGAATTTTGAATTTTTATTTAAAACAAAAGATGCATGGATTATGACCAGAAATACACTTGCATATAATTTGACATTTATCGTGATCGGAACAATTGTAGCAATCGCTATTGCGATTATGATGTGTGAACTGGGAAAGAAAAGAAGGGTGAAATTTTTTCAGGCGACACTTCTTTTGCCAAATCTTCTTTCCTGGGTGGTCATTGGATTTGTAGCATATGCATTTTTGAATGCGGATACAGGATTTATCAACAATACGATTCTTGCAGGAATGGGGGTTAATCCGGTTTCATGGTATTCTTATGCAGGTGCATGGCCGGTGATTTTAGTAATTGTAAATCTTTGGAAAAACATGGGATACCAGTCTATTGTCTATATGGCGAGCATTTCAGGTATTGATAAATCAATTTATGAAGCGGCAGCTATTGACGGTGCGACAAAACTGAAGCAGATTTTCTACGTGACATTGCCGATGTTAAAGCCGACTGTGATTACATTGACATTGATGTCCATAGGGCGAATCTTTTATTCAGATTTTGGACTGTTCTATCAGGTACCACAGAATTCAGGGGCACTTTTCAATGTGACGCAGACGATTGATACTTATGTGTACCGTGGCCTTATGGAACTAAATGATGTAGGAATGTCCGCGGCAGCAGGCTTATATCAGTCACTGGTAGGATTTGTGCTTGTACTGATTGCAAATGCAATCGTTCGTAAAGTAGATTCAGATAATGCATTATTCTAGGAGGAAAAGGAAATGACAGAAAGTAAAAGTTTTAATCGGGTATCGACGGTAATCCTTACAGCTCTTGTCATAGTGGTGATCCTTCCGATCCTTCTGATTGTAATCGCATCTTTCTCGGCAGAGGATGTATTGATACGAGATGGATATACTTACTTTCCGGCTGAGTGGAGTCTGGATTCTTACTACTATATGATAAAACAAGGAGTTGTGATATTAAGATCTTATGGAATATCATTTCTTGTAACGATAGGCGGCACAGCGATAAGTGTACTTATTACGACGATGCTGGCGTATCCAATGGCAAGAAAATCCTTTCGGGGAAGAAATGTATTGGCATTTTTTGTATTTTTTACGATGTTATTTAATGGGGGAATCGTGCCTTCGTATATTATGTGGACACAGATTTTTCATATTAAGGATACAGTATGGGCGTTAATGATTCCAAATTATTTGGTAACAGCATTTAATGTAATTCTGGTAAGAAATTATTATCAAAACAGTGTTCCTGATTCGCTGATTGAAGCGGCGCAGCTTGATGGGGCATCCGAACTAAAAATTTTTTATAAGGTTATGCTACCACTTTCTAAGCCGGCAGTAGCAACAATCGGTCTTTTTACGGGAATTACTTATTGGAATGACTGGACGAATGGATTGTATTATATCAATAATGAAAAGCTGTATAGTATTCAGCAGCTCTTGATGAAGATTATGGATAATATTCAGGCATTGAGGTCGAATTCCACCGCATCGCTTCTTGGAACCGGAGCTGTGGAACTGCCAGGTACATCGATTCGTATGGCGATGGCAGTGATCGGAATTCTTCCAATTTTACTTATCTATCCGTTTGTACAGAAATACCTTGTAAAAGGTGTTGTAGTAGGGGCCGTCAAAGGATAGGGAATGAAATGATATAGTATGATACGGAAATGAGATACCCGGGGTACCAGGAAAGTGTGAAAGCCTAAGTTCTGGGACTCCGGGGTTTTATTTATATGAAAAAAATACAGAAAAGGTAAAGGTCGGGAAAAGGAGAACTGGAAAATGAAAATAAGAGAAGTGATTGAAAAAATTCTGGAATATCATCCAAAATTTCCAGAAGAATATGATGGATGCGATGGATATAAATCAGGAGATCCTGAAGTAGAATGTACCGGGATTGTATGTGCGCTTGTTCCGACGGTAAAGGTGATCAGGAAGACAGCGAAATTAGGTTGTAACCTACTTTATGTGCATGAGCCATCGTACTATTCTACTCCGGATTATCCAGATTGGAGAGCTGGATTTGAAAATAAAATTTATGAGGAGAAGCGGAATCTGCTAGAAGAGAATGGAATTGTTATATGGAGAGACCATGATCATGCACATGCCCATAAACCAGACAGCATTTTTACAGGGGTAATAAAATACCTTGGATGGCAAGATAATCAAACCGGAGAAGATGGTATGGCAAAGATTTTTGAATTTTCGGATATGACAGTGGAGAAAATGAATAAAATGCTCAAAGAAAAACTTTTGTTAAATGGAATACGTTATATAGGGAAACCAGAGGATCAAATAACAAAGGTTGCACTTGTAGGACATTTATTGCCTAATATTTTTGAACATCAGGCGACGACGGGAAATAATTATTGTTCGGAATATGCAACAGAGGTAATCCGTCTTATGGAGGAGCAAGGTGTAGATGCAATTATCCCAGGAGAAGTGATTGACTGGACTGTTATGTCCTATATCAGAGATGCTGTACAACTTGGAAAAGCAAAAGCAGCATTTAATATCGGTCATTTTAATATGGAAGAACTGGGAATGAAATATGCTGTGGATTGGATTTTAGAACTTTTGGATAATGAAATACCAGTACATTATGTTCCAAGTGAAGATATATATCAGTTTGCATAAAAAGAAAGAGGAAGAAAGATATGTCTGTTTTACAAATTAATAAATATTCTATAGCACTGAGTAGGTTAATTACGTTTCATGTAATTTTGCCGGATGATGCAATACCAATGATGATTGAAGGAAATAAAAATTATGAGAGAAAACCTAAAACACTGTATCTTCTTCATGGGTTTTCAGGGAACACAACGGATTGGTTATATGGTAGTCGGATTCAAGAATTGGCGATGCAGTATAATCTAGCTGTTGTACTTCCGTCTGGAGAAAATAGCTTTTATCTGAATGGAAAAGGAACTGGACGTGCATATGAGACGTTTGTAGGAGTGGAACTGCCAGATTATTGTACAAAGACATTTGGTTTTTCAGATAAACCGGAAGACAATTTCATTGGAGGCCTTTCTATGGGAGGATTTGGGGCGATTCATACAGCTTTGAAATATCCTAAGAGATTTGGAAAGATGTTTGGTCTTTCGTCTGCAATGATTCAATATGATATTGCTGGGATGAAGCCGGGAGAGAAAAATGAGATTGCAGACTATGATTATTATCTGCAAGTATTTGGTAATCTTGAACATTTGGATACAAGTGAAAATAATCCAGATTATCTGATTCGAGAGAAGAAAAAAAGAGGAGAAAAGATACAGCCGGTTTTTATGGCTTGTGGAACCGAAGATTTTATTTTAAAAAACAATCGAGTATTCAGAGATTTTTTAAACAGTCAGAACGTGGATCTTACATATTATGAAAGTGAGGGAATTCATGACTGGAAGTTTTGGAATCAGTATCTTGAGCCAGCAATTTGTTGGGGACTTGAAGAGAAAGTAGAAGAAAAAGAAGATGAGAACTATTAGACTGCATAAATACTAGGAGGATAACAGATGGCTTTTATACAGATGGAATATAAATCGGAAGCATTGTTGCGGGGGACTTCAATAAAGGTAATTCTTCCTACAGATGGTATGTCCGGAAAGTGGGAGCCTCCATTTCAAACAGTTTATTTTTTGCCGGGATATAGTACAACAGCAATGGAACTAATTACCTACTTAAATTTAAGAAAGCAAGCGGAATTAAAAGGAATTGCGATTGTTCTTCCGGATGGAGAAAATTTATTTTATCAGGATCTTCCACAAAGGATGACATTTTACAGTACTTATGTAGGAAAAGAACTGGTAGAAGTGACACGCAAATTGTTTCCGCTTTCCCATAGAAGAGAAGATACCTATATTGCGGGTATTTCTATGGGAGGGTATGGCGCACTCTATAATGGGATGAGATACAGGCATACTTTTTCAAAAGTAGCCGCTATCTCTCCGGCATCGGATCCATGTGTTTTAATGTCAGGTGAGAATGTGGAAGCGTATGGCTTTTCATGGAAACAGTTTGAGGGAATTTTCGGAAGTAGAAAGATGTTTTATGGAAGTGAACGGGATATGGAGAACATGTGGACAAAATTGTCTTTGGAAAATCGTCCGGAACTTTTTCTGTGTTGTGGGACAGAGGACAGAGCGGTAGGGAATGCTGTGGAAAAGTTTGAAAATGCATTAACAAAAGCTGGAGTTTCTCATGTATACAAGGAAGGACATGGAGATCATGAAATCTATTATTGGGAACAAATGATGGATTCAGTATTTTCTTTTCTGGCTGGAATAGAGGAAAAGACAAAAGATAAATTAGTGATTCCAGACTAATGGAATAAGGGAAGGAGATGGAAAAATGAACTTATTAGAAATAAAATATAACTGGAAAGCGCCAGTTGTTTCAGGAGACATCCCTCATGGCGATATGCCGGGAGATAAGATTGAAATTCGTGAAGAACATATTCAGAAAGCAACAAAGATTTTTCCGGAATTATTAGAACAGCTTTTGCCTGTTTTTGAAGCAGAAGAGTCTCCTAGAGCGGTGATTACCGTATGCGGTGGATCAGGAGTGGGAAAATCAGAGATTGCATCTTTGTTGTCCTGGTATTTTACGCAGGCGGGAATAGGAAGTTATACGTTGTCAGGAGATAATTATCCGCATCGGATTCCACAGTATAATGATGCAGAAAGGTTGCGGATTTTTAGAGAAAAAGGATTGCGTGCAATGACGGTGAAGAATCTTCTGGATCCGGAGCGGATGGAACAGATCCGAAAGTGGCAGAAAGAGGGAACCGATGCAGATTCTGCACATGGAGAAATATATAACTGGTATCAGACATATTTGCGGGGAGGACGTGAAGGATTGGCAGAATACCTCGGTACTTCACGAGAAATTGATTTTCAGGAAGTGGAAGAGATTGTACGTCAGTTTAAGACGGGTTCTCAGAATATCTGGCTTAGACGTATGGGAAGAACAGACACGGATCTTTGGTATGAGAAAAAGGATTTTTCCAATGTACAGGTATTGATCATAGAATGGACACATGGAAACAGCGGGTGTTATCAAGGGGTGGATATTCCGATTTTGCTGAATAGTACACCGCAGGAAACGCTGGAGCACAGAAGAACAAGAAACAGGGATGGTGCTGTGGACAGTCCGTTTACTATGATGGTACTGGAGTTAGAGCAGGAGTTGCTAAAAAGACAGGCATATAAAGCGAAAATGATTGTTTCAAAGAAAGGCGAACTGCTGACTTATGAGGAATATGAAAAGCAAATGGGAAAATAATGCAGGTGGTAGAATATGGGAACAGGAAAAAGAAGAGTAAAAGTTGATAATGGACCGATGTTGAATGCATATCCAGACAGCATAGGAGGGACTTTGGCGGATATTGTAGAATTTTTAGAAAACCCGGAACGAAACAGAGCATTTACATCCTTTTATATTTTACCTAGTCTATTTCATACGGATTTAGACCGGGGATTTTCTGTAATTGATTATCAACTGGATGAGATGCTCGCATCAGAACAGGATTTGGAAAAACTGAGAAAACTTGGTATTCAACTAAAACTGGATTTTATATTAAATCATGCTTCAGTTTTGTCAGAACAGTTTCAGGACATTTTGAAAAAGGGGGAGCAATCAGAATACCGGGATTTTTTTATTGATTGGAATCAATTTTGGGATGGGTATGGAACGATGACAGAGGAAGGATATATTCAGCCGGATTCCGAATGGATCAAGGGTATGTTTTTTAGGAAGCCAGGATTACCAATTTTAATGGTTCGTTTTCCTAATGGGAAGGAGGTTCCCTATTGGAATACCTTTTATCAAGAAGTAAAGTATCCACCGATCGACGCACAAGATATTATGGATGCTGCGGGAGTTCAGTTTAGAACGGCAAAATATGTTGTAGAGTCAATCAATGAAAAAACAGCATCCGGCAAAAGTCTAAAATCTGTTTTATCCGAAATAGCAGATGGAGTAAATGTAGAAGAGAAGCAAGTTGTTCGTGCTATTAAAAAGCTGAGTAAAGAACAGGCAAAGGCAATCATTGATATGGCAGAATCCAGACGAAGGTATCTAGGACAGATGGATTTAAATATAAAATCTCCGCTTGTATGGGAATTTTATGAAGAGACTCTGAAAAAACTTGCTGATTATGGTGCGGGAATTGTGAGGCTAGATGCTTTTGCATATGCTCCTAAAAAGCCAGGTGAGAAAAACTTTTTGAATGAACCGGGAACGTGGGAACTTCTGGAGAAAGTCAGAGAACTTGCAGATAAATTTGGATTGGAACTTTTACCGGAGATTCATGCAAGCTATGCAGATGGTATTTATGAAAAGATTGCAGAGAAAGGATACATGACATATGATTTTTTTCTTCCGGGGTTAATCATTGACGCATTGGAAAGCGCAAATGGGGATTATCTGAAAAAATGGGCAGAGGAATTGATGGAAAAAAGGATTCGGACTGTAAATATGTTAGGGTGTCATGATGGGATTCCACTTTTAGATTTGAAGGGATTACTTTCGGAAGAGAGGATTCAAAGTCTTATTGATACGATTGTGTCAAGGGGGGGATATGTGAAGGATTTACATGGACAGAAGAACATATATTATCAGGTAAATGCTACTTATTACAGTGCTTTGGGAGAAGATGAAAGAAAGATGCTTATGGCGCGGGCAATTCAGCTTTTTATGCCGGGAAAACCACAGATATGGTATTTAGATCTTTTTGCCGGGAAAAATGATTATGAGGCAGTACGGCGTGCAGGGGTTGGCGGACATAAGGAGATTAACAGAACGAATTTAACAAAGGAATATGTAGAGAAACATTTTTTAGATAAAGTGGTACAGCAACAGCTCAAATTACTAAGGTTTCGGACAGAATTTCCGGCATTCTCTTATGATAGTAGCCTTATAGTTGAGGCGTGGAAGCATGAAATTCATTTTATGTGGAAAAAGGAGAACTATACAGCTGAGCTTTATGCAGATTTGCAAAAAATGACGTATCATATCATAGGTAAGATAAATGGAGAGATAACAAATGAACTATAATCTTTCAGAGCAGGCGCTGGCTTTTAATGAGGTGCTTCCGTGGGCGGGGCAGATTCCCGCCTGGGAAGTACAGGAGGATGGAAAAGTAGTTATTAAAATTATGGCTCCGCAAGCGGAGAGAGTAACTTTTTTAGTCGGTGATAAAGAATATCTCTGTGTGGAGAATGAAAATGGTGTATGGGAAGGAACATTTCCTTATCGAACGGGACACCATTATGTTCAAGTAAAAATAAATGGAATGGAGATACTTTCTCCATTGTTTCCGATAGGATATGGGTATAGCCGTCCATATAATTACATAGAACTTCCACAAGATGATTTTTATCAATTAAAAAATGTGCCGCATGGGAGTGTCAGAAATGAATATTTTTATTCCAAGGTAACGGAAGAGTGGGAAAGATGTATTGTATATACACCAGCAGAATATGAAGAAAATTGTGATAAAATTTTTCCTGTATTATATCTTCAACATGGTCATGGTGAAAATGAGATAAGTTGGACTACCGCAGGGAAGATAAATTTTATTTTGGACAATTTGATTGCAGAGAAAAAAGCTGTTCCGTTTGTGGTAGTGATGTGTAATGGAATGGTGCAAAGGGTAAACCAGAAGAAAAAAAGAATTGTAGATTTTAAATTATTGGAACAAGAGTTAGTGCAAGAATGTATACCTTTTGTGGAAAGCAAGTTTCGAATTGGAAAGAAAAAGGAAATGCGAGCGATGGCAGGGTTGTCTATGGGATCTCTTCAGACAAGTATTGTTGGTTTTCATCATCCTGAAATTTTTTCTGCTTTGGGAATATTTAGCGGTTTTGTCACAGATATAATACAGGGTACTGAGTTGGATATGGTAGAACGACCATTAAGTGATAATGAACATTTGAAAATATTTGAGAATGCGCATAAATTTGGAGAACTATTTCCGATATTTTTTAGATCTATGGGGGATGAAGACCCATTTTGGGAATATTTTGTTCATGACGATAAAATTTTGGAACAAAAAGGGATACCTCAGATCCGTAAGATCTATAAAGGGGCTCATGACTGGAACGTTTGGAGACAGAGCCTTCGAGATTTTGCACAGATGATATTTAGAGAACAATAAAAGGATTAGCAGTAAAGGTCAAGAGGAATACAATGGATTATCAGATATTTCAATTAGATGAACATTCGTGGATGATACAGGAAGGTCAGGGAACATCGGCGGTATATATGTATCTTTTAGAAGGCGAAAAGACAGCTGCTCTTATTGACACAGGGATGGGAATGATTCCATTGGGGGGAATAACTCAGTCCCTAACAGATAAGCCGATAGTTGGTATTTTAACACATGGACATTTTGATCATATTGGAGGATCAGCATTTTTTACACATGTTTATTTACAGAAAAATGAAAAAAATGTATATGAGTATCATGGTGATAAAAAGTTTCGGTCAGGAATAATAGGAGCGGAAGTTCAAGAGGTAAAGAAGGAAATCTGTTTTATGGAGGAAGGAGATGTTTTTGATCTGGGAAATAGAACATTGGAAATCATCGAGACACCAGGACATTCACCAGGTTCGGTGAGTATATTGGATCGAGAACATAGGTGGCTCTTTACAGGAGATACTTGCTGTCAAGCAGATGTTTTGTTGCAGATTGAATATAGTCAGTCACCGGAAGTCTATTTAAAGTCTATAAATAAACTGATTGAACGAGAATCACAGTATGATAAAACATGGCCGGGACATCATAAATGGCCAGTTGAAAAGGAGATTATTTATCAATTTTATGAAGCTACTAAGAAGATTGTAGATGGTACATTATGTGGGATTGATAGTCCTAAAAATGGAGAGGAAGTGAAAGTGTTCCCATATAAAGATATTCGAATTGTATATAAATCTAAGTATAATGTGTGATAGAGAGATTATACTTTTTATAACAGTTACAAATTGATAACGAGAACGGGCGGAAAATTTCCGCCCATTCTTCTCTCATAAAATCTAGTGACTAGTTACTCCTTTTCGTTTATAGCCATAGTTTCTTTTATTCAAACTGGCTAAAATACAGATTTGCATATTTCCCCTGTTTTTTTATTAATTCTTCATGAGTACCTACCTCTTTGATATCACCGTCCTCCATATAAAGGATCATATCTGCATCGCGGATAGTAGAAAGACGATGTGCGATTACAAAACTTGTTCTTCCTTTCATCAATTCTGCCATTGCTCGTTGAATTAACAGTTCCGTATGTGTATCAACATTACTTGTCGCCTCATCTAAAATCATAATTTCAGGATCAGAAGCCAGGGCTCTTGCAATCGTAAGCAATTGTCTCTCGCCCTGAGAAAGATTTTCTGCGCCTTTGCTTAGCATCATTTCATATCCGCCAGGCAATGTCTTGATAAAATTATGGGCACAGGCTGATTTTGCTGATGCAACAATCCTTTCCATAGGCATATCATCCTCGGCATATCCAATATTATCACGAATCGTGCCTTCGAAAAGCCAGGTGTCCTGTAATACCATTCCAAAACGATTTCTCAGTTCCTCGCGAGTCATGTCAGATGTTTTGACACCATCAACTAGGATGGAACCGGAATTTACCTCATAAAATCGCATTAACAGATTGATCAAGGTTGTTTTCCCTGCACCGGTTGGACCGACAATGGCAACTTTCTGTCCAGGAAGTACATTTAAATGAATACGCTTCATCAAAAGGTGATCTGGGGAATACCCAAAACTAACATTTTCAAAAGATACAGATCCTTTGTTGGATTTCGGAACGATACAGTTTTCTTTATCTGCTATATCTTCCTCTGCATCTAATAATGCGAATATTCTATTTCCCGCAGCATTTGCAGCGCTAAAGCTACCAACCATTCCTGCAATAGTAGAAAATGGTTCTGCAAAACGCCAAGTATATTCTAACATTGCCTGAACGTTACCAACGGTAATTTTCCCTACAATTGCCCAAAGACAGCCGATTGCTGCACACAGTACATATCCTAAATCGTTGACCAATGTTGTGATTGGTGAGATCGCACCTGCAGTTGTTTCTGCTTTTTGGGAACTGATCTTTAATTTTTCATTTAATTTTGAGAAGTGATTTTTTGCTCGTTCTTGATAATTAAAAGTTTGTACGACATCTTGTCCATTATATATTTCTTCGATATATCCATTTAGTTCTCCTAACAGTCCTTGCTGTTGCTGATAATACTTTTCGCTTGCTTTCATAACTCCGGCTGCACTGAAAAGCGAAAGTGGAACCATTACGATCGGAATGATCGATAGCGTAGGACTGATGGCAATCATCATTAGCAAAACACCGATGGCGGTAGTGACCTGAGTAACAATAGAAGTTAAATTCTGGCTAAGTGTGTTGTTGATGGTATCTACGTCATTGGTAATGATGCTCAGAATATCACCATGGGTATGAGTATCGTAATAATTCAATTTGATTCTGTGCATTTTTTCGTCGATCTCCCGGCGAAGTGTTTGCATCACTTTAGCAGTAATTTTAGACATTATGAAACCTTGTAAAAAAGTAAATAGTTGTGATATGAAATATAAAGCAACTAAACTTACTAATAGGGAGAGAATGGTGTTCCAGTAAAATACACCATCTGTAACACTTGCAAATAAGGTTGTTGTCACTTTTCCAATCAAAAATGGAGCAAGAACCATAAATCCTGTGCTGATGATAGCTGATAGGATTACGAAAAGAAGTTTCAGGCGGTGCTCTTTTAGATAAGAGAATAATCTTTGAAAAGTTTTAAAGTTCCCCATATTATAAATTCTCCTTTCCTAATTGGATTTCGGCAATTTCTCTATATAAAGAACAGCTTTCTAATAATTCTTTGTGTGTGCCATTGCCTATAATCCTTCCATCATCAATCACTAGAATACGATCTGCATTCAAAATCGAACTGATGCGTTGCGCTACAATAATCATAGTGGCATCGCCAATACTTTCTTTCAGGTTTTGACGTAATTGACGATCTGTTTTCATATCTAAAGCTGAAAAACTATCATCAAAAACATAGATTTCCGGTTTCTTCATAATAGCACGGGCAATCGCCATTCGCTGGCGCTGACCACCGGACAAATTTGTTCCGCCCTGAGCGATTGGATCGAAAAATCCAGATTGCTTTTTTTCGATAAATTCATTTGCACAGGCTATTTTTGCTGCTTCGTTCCAATCTTTTTCATTTCCATTTTCATTTCCGAAGTTTAAGTTCTCTGCGATATTTCCGGAAAATAATTTGTTTTTCTGTGGCACATATCCAATCAAAGAACGCAGATCCTTTAAGGAATAATCTTTGATATTTACGCCATCAATCAAGATTTCCCCAAACAATGGGTCGTATAATCTTGGGATCAACTTTACAATGCTGGACTTTCCTCTTCCTGTACCACCGATAATTGCAGTAATTTCACCAGGCTTTGAAATAAAGTTGATATCTTTTAAAACTGGCTCATCTGCTCCCGGATAAGCGAATGTCACATTGCGGAACTCCACAGTGGAGCGCAAAGGTCTTTGTTCCAAAGGAAAGAAACCATCTACAATTGTGCTTTTGGTGTTCAATACTTCGGCAATGCGCTTGGCGCAGGCATAACTGGTAGGAAACATCATGATCACCATGGATAACATCATCACCGAAGTGAGAACCATACTAATGTATTGACTGTTGGCTACTAAAGAACCGACTTCCATGGAACCTAGTTCAACATAATAGGATCCGACTCCGAGTACTGCAGCAGTTGTGACACCGAAAATAACACTGATTGCCGGCATTAATATGCTTGTAATTCTTCCGGCGGTCATTGCGGTCATGGCATAATCTTCGTTAGAATTTTCAAATCGTGTGCATTCCGTTTTTTGTTTATTAAAAGCTCTGATAACACGCACACCTTCTAAAGTTTCTAAAAATAAATGATTGATATGGTCGAGCTTGCTGCGCAGACGTATCGAATAACGAGATGCAAAGATCATAATGATCGTCAGTACAATCAATAAAACAGGAATCGCAAATAGAAGTACGAAACTAACTTTTCCTCCTGTAGATGCTGAGAAAATCAATCCTGCAATTGCCATCATAGGAGCGAGAAGTCCTACGCGGAGCAACAATGTCAAAAAGTTTTGAACATTTGTGATGTCGGATGTGCTTCGGGTGATTAAGCTGGCTGTGCCAAACTGATCCAAGTCAGCTGCGGAAAAGCTTTGAACAGTAGAGAAAACTTTGTCACGCAGCTGTGCGGCAAAACTGGTGGAAATACCGGAGGCAATTTTTACGGATCCAAAGCTGATAAGACAAGAAAAGACGGCAACTCCGGCCATAATTGCAGCGAACATCCAAATGGTTCTGTTTTCTCCTGTGACCACTCCTAAGCTAATCATTTTTGATAGTAATGCGGGTAATAGCATTTGACCAAACGCAGATAGTAGTATCAGAAAAAACAGCGCTACCAGTTGTTTGCTTTTGAATTTTACATGTTTTAAAATCGTTTTCATCTCAATTTCATTCTCCTTTCATAGATCGATATTTTTCAAATCTGTATTTTTACTTTGTATCACACGAGGTAATATTCAACAGAATCTTTGTTGAATGGATTCTATGATCAACATGGCACATTGTAAAATGTACAGTAACTGTACAGTCAAGAGGGGAATTGTAAAAAATTAAAAATAGAAGTGGAATCAAAATAGTGTCTTGTATCAGGCAGGGAATAATGGCATAATACTAGCATAAATACGATATATAAACCGGATAACAAGGTTGTCTGTTTCTATACTGCGAGCGCAGTCAGAATTAATGAAAGGAAAAAGGATGAGCAGAGTAAGAATTATTAAGAAAAACGATGAATATACTTCGGAATATCAAGTTGGAGACATTTTTCAGATCACCGGGACATGGTATGGCGGGGTTCACATTGTAGGAAAATCAGGAATCCCGGTTTCGCTGGATCGGGAAGAATATATGGAACTCGATACAGAACCGGAGCCGAAAGAGGAGGAAACTGTGCGGAGGGATATCAGAGAGGGGGACCTTGTACAGCACTTTAAGCGGGAATGGGTATCAGAGCATACAGCAGAATATCTGTATAAGGTACTTGCGTTTGCCCAGCACACAGAGACAGGAGAGAAGCTGGTGATCTATCAGGCGATGTATCCGCCTTTTAAGATCTGTGCAAGACCCTATGGGATGTTTATGAGTGAGGTGGACCGGGAAAAATATCCCGAGGTGAAACAGAAGTATCGATTCGAAAAGGTAGAATTTAAGTAAAAAACAATGCAATAGAATGCGATATAAGAGGTTTTAATGATGGTAGGCATACAAATCCTGCCTGAAACGATAAAATTGCTTATATCGCAAAATACGGCGTTTGACAGCGTGATGAAAATATACTTGGCAAAAAACATAGAAAATACGCCTTGGCAGAAAGAAACTCTTTGAAAAGAAAGTGGGAAAACTTTTTTGAAAGAAGAGAAAGTCTCTGCCGGGCGTTTTTTTGCGAAAATTTCGCACAGATATTATACAGGCATTATACAGATACTATTTTAAAGGCGCAGGCACTATCTGAAAGTCGATTTAAAAACCTGCCTGATCTGAAAGAAAACTCGTATTGCCGCTTTGCAAAATAGTCTGAAATTCGTTGTACAATGTTGCTGCTGAATTTGAAACGTCTATGAAGGTATAAAAGTAATCTGCTAAAAAGTATGTATGATGCAAATGGCATGCGATAGGTTTCTTTGCCTTAGACAGATGATGTGAAGTGTGGTATGATAAGTGTGTAAGATGAGGTGCTTTTTAAAAAAGTTAATGAAAGTAATAGGTTAGATGTTCTGGCCATTGAAAAGAAGTAGAAAAGATGGAAATACCAATGATTACAGCGGTTTACATAGATGAATGAAAAGTGTTTGAAACAAAATACAGGAATGCGATACCTGTTATTTTTTGTGCTAAATCAACTTAAAACATGCAAGATAAATAGAAATAATAAGCAACATTACATCTATGTTTAAGAGAAAAATCAGAATTAGAAAAACAGAAAAAGCGCATATTATATTCCAAAAAGAAAACTTAAAAACATGTAAGATAATACGTAAGAAAAGATGTAAGATAAAGGAGAGATTTTATGGGAAATTACAATCCGCCATATGAAATTACAGATAAAATAGTAATGCTGGTGGCATCGATTGCGGAGAAGTCCGGAAGGATTATGGAATATTATAAAGTAGGGATGTCGGGAACAAACCGGGAAAGAAGAATTCGTGCAATCCACGCTTTTTTAAAGATGGAAGGGAATCAGCTTTCGATTCCGGAGATCAAGGAGATTGTAGAGGGTCGGCCGGTATCGGTGAGTGAAAGAGTGATCCGGGAAGTTCAGAACCTGTACGCGGTTTATGAATACATGCAGGAAGTGGAAACTTATAGTATTGCGGACTTTAAGAAGGCTCACGGAATTCTGACGAAGGATATTGCAAGCGAATCCGGAGAATTTCGCCAGACGGAAAAGGGTGTGTTTAATCACAATCAGTTTTTTATGGCACCGCCGGCGAGGTTTATTGAGGGGCAGATGCAGGAGCTTTTTGCATGGATGGAAAGTCAGAGGGAGAAAATCCATCCGCTGATTCTGTCTTCCATCTTCCATTATGAAGTCCTGTTTCTTCACCCATTTACGGACGGTAACAGCAGACTGGCACAGTTGTGGCAGACAGCGATTTTGGCAAAGTGGAGACCTTTCTTTACCTATCTTCCATTGGAAACCCAGATGGAGAGAGTGCAGGGAGGATATTATGAGGCGATTTCTATCTGCCAGATGGAGAGAACCATCACGGGTTTTATTGAGTTTATGTTGGAACAGATTGAGATTGCGCTGGATGAGATCAAAAAGGAACCGAAGGAACCGGTGGAAAGTCTTTCAAAATATGTAAAGAAACTTCTGGAAGCGATGGAAGAAGATATTCCTTATACAGCGAATGAAATTTTAGAGTTGCTTCACTTGAAATCCAAAGATGCTCTGAGAAAAAATTATCTGAATCCGGCGCTTGAGAGTGGGCAGATCCAAATGACGATCCCGAATGCGCCGAAGAGTAAAAATCAAAGATATGTAAAAAGTAGTTGTGAAAAGAAATAACTGTTGTCTGCCAACGGTTGAGGGTGAAATAAGGATATGCTATAATTTACGCAGAAGCATGCAAAAAACAGCAAAATAGATAGAAAAGGAAGAAAACATGGACAAGCAAGAATTGAAAAAATTGATTGATACAGCAGCAGGAAGGATTCCGGCGGATCTTGTGATCAAAAACTGTAAAGTGGTAAATGTATTTTCGGGAGAAATTATTAGCGGAGATATTGCAGTCAGTGGGTCTAAGATTGCGGGAATTGGAGAATATGAAGGGCGAGAGGTTGTGGATGCAGAAGGCTCTTATGCGGTTCCGGGTCTGATTGACAGTCATATTCACATTGAATCTTCTTATGTTACACCGGAGGAGATCGGGCGGCTTTTAGTACCTCATGGAACGACAACAATCATTGCGGACCCACATGAGATTGTAAACGTCTGTGGGATCCGAGGGCTGGATTATATGATGGAGGCAGCAGAGAGGACTGCATTGGATATTCAGTATGTGGTTCCATCCTGTGTTCCGGCGACACCATTTGAGCATGCAGGTGCTGTGATCGGTGCAGCCGAAATGGAAGAGCCAATTCAGAGAGAGGGGATCCTGGGGCTTGGAGAATTTATGAATTTTCCGGGAGTCATTGGGGCAGACGATAGTGTCCTTGAGAAACTGCTTGTAGCCAAGCGGGCCGGAAAGGTGATCGATGGACATGGACCTGGAATCAGTGGCAAGGAGCTGAATGCTTATGCGGCGGCAAGGATTCTTGCAGATCATGAATGTTCTACGGTGGAAGAGATGAATGACAGACTGGCAAGAGGGATGTACATTTTACTCAGACAGGGCTCTGCGTGTCATAATCTGAGGACGCTTCTTCGCGGGGTAACGGGACAAAACAGCAGACGATGTCTGCTATGCTCGGATGATCGTCAGCCAAAGACAATTCTGCAAGAGGGACATCTGGACAATCATTTGCGGATCTGTCGCGAAGAGGGAATAGATGCGATTACGGCAATCCGTATGGCAACATTAAATGCCGCAGAATGCTTTGGGCTGCGTGAAAAGGGAGCGATTGCACCTGGCTATCAGGCGGATATTGTTCTGATGAAGGATCTGGAACAATTTGAGACAGAAAAAGTGTGGATTGGCGGGAAACTGACCGCAGAAGATGGCAGATATCTTCCGGAGACATCGTATGCAGATATTGCGCCAGTCAGAGGAAGTGTGATCGTCAAAGATTTTTCGAAAGAGAAATTGAAAATGCACTTGAAGTCGAACCGGGTAAATGTCATTGAGATACAGCCAGGCGGTGTTGTCACAAAGAAGACAGTTGAGGAGATCAAAGTAGATGAAAACGGAGAATTTATCCGGGATCCTCAAAAAGATCTCGTGAAGATTGCGGTTGTGGAGAGACATCAGGGAACTGGAAACGTCGCATGTGGATTCTTAAAAGGATACGGGATCAAAGAAGGAGCGGTGGCGCTTTCTGTGGCCCACGATTCCCATAACATTATTGCGGTCGGTGTCAGTGATGAGGAGATTACATTTGCGGTAGAAAGTCTGATCAAACAGGAAGGCGGCATTGTCCTTGTAAAAGAAGGCAAAATCATCGAAGAAATGCCTATGCCGATCGCAGGACTGATGAGTGACAGAAGTGGGGAATGGGTGGACCAGAAACTGACAGAGATTCATGAGAAAGCTTATGCAGAACTTGGAATCTGTGGGGAAGTCGAGCCGGTCATGACACTTTGCTTTATGTCACTTGCAGTGATCCCGGAGATCAAACTGACAGATATGGGATTGTTTGATGTGACAACATTCCAGTTTATTTCGGTAGAGGCAGAATAGAGAAGTCTGAGAGTTTAAGACCGAAAAGAAGGCCATTTTTTTGGAAAAATGAAAGGCAGGTACAAGGTCTGAGCTTTTTGGAAAGAATTTGAAGTTTACTATAGTTTATGCTATACTCGTTTGGATATGGGGTTAGATAGAAATCCCCATAGGATAGCAATAGATTAGATGTTTTAGAAGAAAACAGAGTGATGATGAAAAAAGGAAATTTGGAAGAAAGGATGGATTATGGGAAAGAGAGAAATGCCCGCAAAAGAGCATAGAACACAAAGAAGGCCTCAGGACAGCAGGAAATCTCAAGATAATAGAAGACCTCGGGACAGCAGGCGGACGCAAGATAGTAGAAAACCACAGGGAAATAGAAGACCGGAAAAAAGCCGGAGGGAGCTGGAGGAAGTTTACTATAATCCGGCAAAATCCATGGCAGGAGATAGAAGAGGATCAGGAACTAACAAAAAATCAGCGGGAAACCGAAAAGAAACTGTAAGAAAAGGTAAGAAAAAGGATGTGCTTGGCCTGATTCTGGCAGGACTGCAGGGACTGGTCTCAGTAGTATTTATGGTCATGTTATTTATTCTAGATATGCTGCCGATAGAATATCTCGGAATCATTGCTGTGATATTACTGCTTCTTTTTGGAATTACGCTGGCAACCCAGCTCCGGAAGAAGGGAAGGCATATCGGAGGAAAGATCTTTAGCTTTTTCATTATGATTCTACTGTTAGTTGCGACATATTATATAGGAAAGGCAAATGGAGCACTGGGTAAAATCTCAGGTGGTTCTTATAAAGTAGATAATATGGTAGTTGCAGTGCTGGCAGACGACGGAGCAGAGAAGATTGAAGATGCGGCATCGTATACCTTTGGTGTTCAGTATGCGATGAGTGGAGACGATGTCCGGTCAGCAGTTGCAGATATCAATGAAAAGCTGGGAACAGAGATCCAGACCGTGGAGTATGGAAGTCTAAGTGAGCAGGCGCAGGCACTGCACGATGGACAGGTACAGGCGATTATTTATAATGAAGGATATACCGGAATTCTGGAAGAAGCATTTGAAAATTATTCAAAGAACGTGAAGGTCATTTATCAGCACAGTATCAAAAAAGAACTGGACAATACAGCAGCTCAGGTAGAGGTGAAGAAAGATACTTTCAGTGTATTTATCAGTGGAATTGATGTGTTTGGACCAATTGAGACAAACAGTCGAAGCGATGTGAATATTGTTGCGACAATCAATCCGACGACACATCAGATCCTTTTGACGACAACACCGCGTGATTACTATGTGGAGATACCGGGAATCAGTGGTGGACAGAAAGATAAGCTTACACATGCAGGAATCTACGGAGTAGATGCTTCTATGAGAACGTTATCACAGCTTTATGATACAGAGATTCCGTTCTATGCGCGTGTAAACTTTACGTCCCTGATCGAGATCGTAGATCAGTTAGGCGGGGTTGACGTAGAGTCCGAGTTTGCATTTACAACCAGTGAAGATTCTGGGCTTGTCATGGATGTTGCTCAGGGAACAAACCATTTTAACGGGCAGCAGGCGCTGGCATTTTCGCGGGAAAGACAGAATATCGAAGGCGGAGACAATCAGAGGGGAAAAAATCAGCAGGCAGTGATCACAGGTCTGATCAAAAAGATGATCTCACCGGCGATGCTGGTCAATGCCAACGGTATTATCAACAGTGTCAGTGGAAATGTAGAGACGAATATGTCTCAGGATCAGATTCAGGATTTGATCAAAGATCAGCTCGCCCAGGGAAAAGCATGGAATATTTATTCTGTGGCTGCTGCAGGGACAGGAGATGAGCAGGTCTGCTTCTCTTATGGCGGAGGAGCACTTTATGTGATGCAGCCGGATCAGGCATCGGTTGATACGATTCGATCACTGATCGACCGTGTGGAAAATGGGGAGACATTGGAAGGCTCCGAGATTGCACAATAGAGAAAAGAGTGAGATAAGGGCAAATGAGAGAGTTTTTAAAAAAATGGGATTTATCGGCAATCTATCAGATTGCATTAGTGATTTTAGATGTATGTTTTATTAACCTGTGTTCCGTTGCGGCGTTGCTTGTCCGCTTCGAACTGTCAGCAGTTCCGGTGGAATATTGGGAGTCGGTTCGAAGTATGATGATTCCCAATACGATCGTGACGATCGGGATTTTTACCGTATGCAGGCTTTATCGAAGTCTTTGGAGATTTGCAAGTGCGAAAGAGCTCCTCTATATTGGAGAGGCATGTATAGGTTCCTTTCTTTTTAATGCGGCAGCCTATTTTCTGACTTACAAAGAAATCTACAGAAGTTACTTTGTGATTTACACTATTGGTCTGTTCTTATGCACTTGTATTGGCAGATTTTCCTATCGATTTGTCAGAATGATTTATCGAAGCAGTGTTCATAGTGAGAACGTGCGGCGCACGATGATCGTCGGTGCGGGAGAGGCATGCAATGTCGTGATGAAAGAGCTTGAGATGAGTAAACAGCTCGATGCAAAGATTTGCTGTATCATCGATGACGATCCGAGAAAAGCCGGAACTTATATCCACGGTGTAAAAGTAGTGGGTGGCAGAGATAAAATTCTGGAAAATGTAGAAAAATATAAGATCAATGAGATTATTTTGGCAATGCCAAGTGCCAAAAAGAAAGAGATCCAGGCGATCCTTGGAATCTGTAAGAATACCGATGCAGATCTGAAGATTCTTCCTGGGGTATATCAGCTTGTGAATGGGGATGTCAGCGTTCAGAAGCTTCGCAATGTGGAGATTGAAGACTTGCTTGGCAGAGAACCGATCGATATCAAGACAGAGACCATAGGAAGATATGTGTATGATAAAGTTGTCCTTGTCACTGGAGGAGGCGGAAGCATCGGAAGTGAGCTGTGCCGTCAGATTGCAGCAAATGGGGTAAAGAGACTGATCATTTTTGATATCTATGAAAATAATGCATACGATATCCAACAGGAACTGAAGCATAAATATCCGGATCTGGATCTGGTTGTTTTGATTGGTTCTGTGCGAAACAGTAGAAAAATCAACAGTGTTTTTGCAAAATACAGACCGGATATTGTCTATCATGCAGCTGCGCATAAGCATGTACCGCTGATGGAAGACAGTCCGAACGAGGCGATTAAAAACAATGTATTTGGAACATATAAGACTGCACTTGCGGCAGATAGGTACGGAGTTGAGAAGTTTGTTCTGATCTCCACAGATAAGGCAGTCAATCCGACCAACATCATGGGTGCTTCCAAAAGGATGTGTGAGATGATCATACAGACCTTCAGCCACAGATGCAAGACGGAATATGTGGCAGTACGTTTTGGAAACGTGCTTGGAAGCAATGGAAGTGTCATCCCGCTTTTCAAAAAGCAGATTGCAGCAGGCGGACCGGTAACGATTACGCATCCGGATATTATCAGATATTTTATGACAATTCCGGAGGCGGTATCTCTTGTGCTCCAGGCTGGAGCAAGTGCAAAGGGCGGAGAGATCTTTGTGCTGGATATGGGAGAGCCGGTGAAAATTCTGGATCTGGCAAAAAATCTGATTCGTTTATCCGGATATACGGTAGGAGAAGATATCGAGATTAAATTTACAGGACTTAGACCTGGAGAAAAGCTTTATGAAGAATTATTGATGAGCGAGGAAGGTCTGCAAAGTACTGCGAACGAGTTGATTCATATTGGAAAACCGATTGATTTTGATGAAGATCAATTTCTGAAAGACCTGGAAGACTTGTACCGGGCAGCTTACGCAGAAGAAGAGGGAATGAAAGAGATTGTCCACAAAATCGTTCCAACCTATCATATCAGACAGGAAGATGTGGAGAGAGACAGGAAGATCGCGAGTGAATTGATGAAAGATTTTTCAGATACGCGCTCAACACTTCCGAGTGAATTTTTAAACAGAGAACATGGAGAGAGGTAAGTATGAGAGTAGAATTTTCGCCCCCGGATATTACAGAGGAAGAAATTGCAGAGGTGATCGATACTTTAAAAAGTGGATGGATTACAACAGGACCGAAGACAAAAAAATTTGAGCAGGAAATCGCACAGTTTTGTGGAACGACTAAAGCGGCATGTTTAAGTTCTGCAACAACCTGTATGGAGATGACATTGCGGGCGATGGGAATCGGACCGGGAGATGAGGTGATCACCTCAGCATATACATTTACAGCGACGTGCAGCGTCATCTGCCATGTGGGGGCAACCCCTGTGCTGGTAGACACGATGCCGGATTCTATTGACATGGATCCGGAGAAAGTACGGGAAGCTATCACAGAGAAGACGAAGGCAATTCTTACGATTGATCTTGCAGGGATTATTTATCCGTATTATGACAGACTGTTTGAAATTGTAGAAGAGAAGAAAGGATTGTTTCAGCCGTCATCCGAAAGACAGGAGAAGCTGGGAAGGATCTTGATTCTTGCAGATGCGGCACATGCTTTCGGCGCAGAGCGTGAAGGGAAAAAGTGTGGACAGATTGCAGATATTACCTGTTTTTCGTTTCATGCAGTGAAAAACCTTACAACTGCGGAGGGAGGCGCTGTGACATGGAAGTCTTTGACGCCTGAAGAAGATGAAGCGTTATACAAAGAGTATATGTTGCTGACACTGCATGGGCAATCAAAAGATGCTTTGGCGAAGATGAAAGCAGGGGGATGGGAATACGATATTGTTGCACCGTACTATAAAGCGAATATGACAGATATTACGGCATCTATCGGACTTGCGCAGATGAAGCGTTATGCGAAAATATTACAGAGAAGAAGGCAGTTGATCGAGAGATACGATGAGGCTTTTCGTCCATATCAGGTGCAGGTGCTTAACCACTATGGAGAAGGAAGCCAGTCAAATGGACATCTGTATCTTGTGCGGCTGAATGGCAAACAGAGGGAAGAATGCAATCAGATCATCCAGGAACTGGCAAAAGCAGAAATTGCGGCAAACGTACATTACAAACCACTTCCGCTTTTGACTGCATACAAAAATATGGGATTTGCCATCGAGGATTTTCCAAATGCTTACAGAATGTACGAAAATGAAATTTCACTTCCGCTGCATTCTTGTCTGACAGATGAACAGCAGCAATATGTAATAGATACTTTTCAGAGGTTATTGAGGGAACACGGATTATGCTAAAGAGTTGGTCGGAATTACCAGAACAGATGAGAAATGATGAGGTAAAGAAATATTATAAAATTTTGAGCAAGAAAAAGTCTGCCCTGCGCATCAAGCGCATAGCAGATGTGTTTCTTGCTTTTATTTTTATGATTTTATTGTCCCCAGTCATGATTTTTATTGCATGTTGGATCAAAATAGACAGCAAAGGACCGGTATTCTACCGTCAGGAAAGAATCACCAGTTATGGCAAACCATATCGTATTTTTAAGTTTCGTACGATGGTGACAGGAGCTGATAAAAAAGGACCTCTTGTCACGGAAAAGAGTGACAGCAGAATCACAAAGGTCGGACAGAAACTGCGCAAACTGCGCTTGGATGAGCTTCCACAGTTGTTTAACATTTTGACAGGGGATATGACTTTTGTAGGGACAAGACCGGAAGTGAAAAAATATGTGGACTGCTATACGGATGAGATGCAGGCGACGCTTCTTCTTCCGGCAGGAATCACATCGAATACGAGCATTGAATATAAAGATGAAGATGAAATCATTGATGCCTATCGGGCAAAAGGAATCACAGATGTAGATGAGATTTATCTCAACTATATTCTTCCGGAAAAGATGAAATACAATTTGAAGTACATAGAGACATTTGGATTTTTCAGTGATATGAAGATTATGCTGCGGACAGCAATGGCAGTAATAAAATAAAGTTTATTGGAGCAGAAATATGAAGAAAATTGCAGTGATTACAATGGGAGTGAAGCTGAACAATGAGAAGGGATACACGAGGTTTAAGTTTTTATCAGAGTTCCTTGTGGATGCCGGATATGAGGTCGATCTGATTACGACGACGTTTCAGCATTGGGAAAAGGCACAGAGAAATATTTCCGAAATACAGAAAACAAAATATAAATTTCATTTAAAATTTATCTATGAACCGGGATACAAGAAAAACATTGATCTTAAAAGGGTGTATAGTCACAGAGTTGCGGCAAAGAATCTGACAGCACTTTTAGAGAAGGAAGGAGACTACGACCTGATCTACTGTGAGATTCCTCCAAACGATGTGGCGCTTGCTGCGGCATCTTATGCAAAGAAAAAAGGAATTCCATTTGTGCCGGATGTCAATGATCTTTGGCCGGAAGCGATGCGTATGGTATTGGATATTCCGGTTGTGAGCAGCATGATCTTTCATCCGCTGCAGAGAGATGCGGAGAAAGTATATTCGCTTGTATCGGGAATCGTGGGAACTTCTGATGAATACCGGGATCGCCCGTTAAAAAACCAGAAGCTGGATGTTCCAAAAGTGACCGTTTATGTCGGCAATGAAATCAAAGAGTTTGATGCAGGTGTGGAAAAATACAGTCCGGAGATCGAAAAAGAAGAGGACGAATTCTGGGTGACTTATGCGGGAACGATCGGAACAAGTTATGATATCCGGACACTTGTTCTGACCGGAGAAGAACTGATCCGAAGAAGAAGGCTGAATATCAAGATCAAAATTCTAGGCGGAGGCCCGCTGAAAGAAGAACTGGAGCAGCTGGCCAAAGAGCATCACTGCAAAAATGTAGAGTTTGTCGGCTATATGCCATACGAAAAGATGGCGGCATATCTTGCAAAGTCAGATATTGTTGTCAATTCGTTTGTAAAGAAAGCGCCGCAGAGTATCGTCACAAAAATCGGTGATTACCTTGCTTCCGGACATCCGATGATCAATACTTGCATGAGTCCGGAGTTCCGAAAGAAAGTAGAGACAGATGGATTTGGAGTTAATATTATGCCGGAAGATGAAGAAATTCTGGCAGATGCGATCGAGAAGCTCTACGAGAATGAAGATGTGCGGGAAGAAATGGGAAAACAAGCGAGAAAGATTGCCGAAGAGCAGTTTGACAGACCAGAGTCTTATAAGAAGATTGTAGAGTTGATTAGGGAGTTGACAGAGAAGTAAGTATGAAACCATTTTTTAGTATTGTAATGCCGGCATATAAAGCCGAGAAATATATTGCAGACACGTTAGCATCCATTGGAAAGCAGACTTTTTCAGATTGGGAATGTATTGTGGTAGAAGATGGTTCTCCGGACCGTACAAAAGAGATTGTAAGAGAAGCCGCAACAAAAGATTCCAGAATCCGCTTAATTGAACAGCCAAAGAATTGTGGGGTCAGCGAGGCGAGAAACCGAGGGATCCAAGAGGCCGCTGGAGAATATCTGTGGTTTGCAGATGCAGATGATACGGTCGAGGAAGACCTGCTTGAGAAAGTATATCAATCGTTGCAGAAGAACCGGGCAAAGCTTGTGCTGTTTGGAATTGTTGTGGAATATTATGACCGGCAGGGGAATTTTTCTTACAATGAAATCAGGGTTCCTGAAGAAATGTATTTAACAGATCCAGAACAGATTCACCAGCAGTTGATTTATATGGAGAGAGAGACACTGTATGGATATCCGTGGAATAAGGTATATAATCTTCAATACCTGAAGAAGCTGGGGGTTACTTTTGACGATTATAGAAATGCAAAGTTTATAGAGGATATCTGTTTTAATATTGAATTTTGTATGGAGATAGACAGTATGAACTTGTTGGATTTTGCCCCTTATCACTATGCAAAGAGAGTGAACGGCAGCCTGACAAATGAATTTGTTCCAGATTACTATCATTTTTTGCGGAAGCGGATTCAGAAGTTGTATGAGCAATGCACTTACTGGAAAGCAGATACAGAAGAAAACAGACAGATTCTTGGGAGCCTGTATGGAAGGTATATTTTATCTGCCATGGAGAGAAACTGCGATCCACGTTCAGGGATGTCGCATCGAGATCGAAAAGACTGGTGTAGGAAGTTATTTGTAGATCCGCTATTTTTGGACTTAGTGATGGATGCCAAGGCATCTGACAGCAGAATGTTAAAAATTGCGTTACGGATCCTGAGGACAAAAAGTAGATTTCTCTGTCTGAGTTTTGCAAGAGCAATTCATATTGCCAGAAATCAATTTCCGATTTTTTATTCCAAAGTGAAGGCAGGGCGTTAAGATGAGTGAAAAGCAAAGAGTATTGGTATATGGAATGTCAGATAATCCGGGAGGAATTGAAACTTATCTGCGAAATCTGGCAAAAGAGCTTGCGCCGGAAATCATACTGGATTTTGTCACAGATTTTCCAGGAGTTGCATATGAAGAGGAGTTGAGAGGCTATGGCTCTAGGATTTATTATATTGGAGCCAAAAGTCAGGGATTGTTAAAACAGTGGAAGCAATTTAGAAAGTTGCTAAGGGAACATCCAGAGTATCAGACAGTGTATGGAAATATTTTGAATGCAGGGGCTGTCTTTACTTTGATCATTCCATGGATCTACAGAAGAAAGATTGTGGTTCACAGTCATAATGGGGCGGCAGATAATGAAAGACTTCATAAAATTTGCAGACCGTTTCTCAATGGTATTGCAAAACAATTTGTCGCCTGCTCAAAGCTTGCGGGAAGTTTTATGTTTGGACAAAGAGTTATGGAGCACAAAGATGTATTGATCATGCCAAATGCGATTGAAGCAGAAACATATGCGTATGATCCAATGGTTCGGGAAGAAGTCAGGCAAGAATTGGGGATCCAAGAGAACTTTGTAATCTGCCATGTGGGGAGAATTGCACATCAAAAAAATCCGAAAGGTGTGATCGATATTTTCAGCAGCTGTCTGGAGGAAGAAAAAGACTGTGTACTTTTATATGTCGGAACAGGAGAACTGGAACAAGAAATAAAAAATTATGCAGCACAAAAAAGGGTTGCCGACAAAGTAAAATTCCTGGGAGTCAGAAAGGATGTTGAAAGATTGATGCAGGCGGCAGATTGCTTTTTGTTGCCGTCCTTTTATGAAGGTCTTCCGATTGTTGCAGTCGAAGCTCAGGCGGCAGGTCTTCCGTGTTTTCTCTCAGATCAGATCAGTGAGGAGACAAAGCTTTCAGACCTTGTGGAATTTTTGAAGCTTGGCGATACTAGACTGTGGAGAAATGTAATATTGGAAAGCCGGGGAAAAGAAAGAAAATCTCGCTTGCAGGAGATCATCGGTGCGGGATATGACTTGAATCATCAGGAGAAAAAAATAGAGCAATTAAAAAAGAAATTTTAAGATATGGGGAGTATCCGTGTGAAAAAATATTGTATTGTAGAAAAGGGATTAAACGAACAGCATGCAGGTTCTAAAGCAAGAAATGACGTGGCAGATACACTGATCAAAGAAGGATGGAATCCTCTGCGCGTCAGCCCTCCGGTCGTAAAGGAGAATGTAAGCTATGCAGAGCGGATCCGGATGGGATTGGTTCTGATGAAAGACTGGAGGAAGGTTACAAAAACAGTTAAGGAAGAAGATCAGATTTTGATCCAGTATCCATTGGAGATGTATCCCAAGGTTGCAATGCTGGCGCTTAGATATATCAAACAGTTAAAAAGAAAAAAAGTAAAGATTATTATCTTGATTCATGATATAGAAAGTCTTAGGACACAGGATAAAAAGCAAAAAGAATGGTATCAGCATGCAGAAAAGTCATTTCTGTGCCTGGCAGACGATGTCATCGCCCATAATAAAAAGATGATCGGATATCTAAAAAAAATAGGGTTGGATACGAGAATACATGCTCTTGAGATATTTGACTATCTGGTGGAAGCGGAAAGTATCCAAAAAGCCGAAACAAAAGAGAATCAAAATGCAGTTATCATTGCAGGGAATTTGTCGGAAGAAAAAGCGGGATATGTGTATCAGCTGGATCAGGTGAATGCAGAGTTTCGCTTATATGGTCCAAATCTGAACACAGAGGCGGTTGGAACAGGCAATATTACTTACAAAGGTTCTTTCCCTCCAGATGACCTTCCGCGTGTATTGCACGGGAAATTTGGACTTGTGTGGGATGGAAAAAGTATTGACGAGTGTGGCGGAGAATTTGGGCAATATATGCAGTACAATAATCCGCATAAAACATCACTATATTTGGCAAGTAAGCTTCCGGTTATTGTATGGGAGAAAGCAGCGATAGCAGAATTTATTAGAGAGAATCACTTGGGAATACAGGTGGGGTCTCTAAGAGAGATTCCAGAGAAACTAGCTGCGCTTACCGGGGAAACATATGACGAGATGCTTCAGAACGTGTCTGCTATGGGAGAAAAATTGCGAAAAGGAGAGATGTTGCGAAAAGTTCTGAGAGAGATAGAGAACTTAGAATAGGAGGAAATAAGAACCTATGTTGATTTATTTATTATTTGGACTCTTGGTAGTCTTATATGGAATACTCTATGTAAAAGTGAATAAAGACATATTTACTCCGGCGCTACTATTTTTGTTGGCGTACATAGTGAGTGTGGGATGTGCATTATTTAATGTAGAACGATGGGGAATTTCTATGATTCCAATGACATTTTTTGTGCTTTTAATCGGAGCAGCGGAATTTGTTGTGATTGGTGTTGCGATTGACAGGAAATATAAGAAAAGATACGAGGGCACCAGAAAAAAAATCGCAGTAAAAGAAATTGATCTTCCATGGTGGAAAATTATAGCTGCAAGTGCATTTTGTGCGGTTTATATTGCATTGTTGTATTTTAACATGATTGAAATTGCAAGCAGAAATGGAAAATTCAACACACTTTCGCAAGCGCTTAATATTTTTAAAGAAGTAACTTCAGTTACTTTAAAAGAATCATTGCCATGGTGGCTTGGACAGGTAGAGCGAATCGCTATGTTATGCGCGTATATTTTCTTGTATATTTTTGTCAATAATCTTGTTGCAACAGGGAGAAGAATGACAAAAGAAAAAGCTTTAAAGTTAGGGGCGTGTCTTCTTCCGGTTTTGCTGCATTTGTGTAATGGATTTTTAGTCTCAGACCGATTACAAATGCTTCAAATTTTAGTTGGAGGAATTGTTATTTACTTTTTGATTTGGTCGTACCATACCGGGAAAGCATATATCTCTATCAAAACAATAGGAATATTAGCAATTGCCGCTTGTGGAGGATTAGTTCTTTTCTATTTAAGTGCCAGCCTCGTAGGAAGAATTAACACAAAAGGATTGCTGGAGTATATTACCTTTTACTGTGGCTGTTCTATTGAGTGTTTGAATCAGTTTTTCAAACATCCACCGGCAGCTTCAGAAATCTTTGGAAAAGAAACTTTTTATAACTTAAATTTAAAATTATATAATTTAGGCTTATTGAACTTAGATAAATTTTATCCGATTCACTTGGAATTTAGATATTATGGGGATGTTATGGTTGGAAATATTTATACGGCATACCGCAGATGGATCTATGATTTCGGGTATATCGGAGCGATGATCCTGCAGGGAGTGATGGCAGGAACAATGAGTGTTTTTTACAACAAATTAAAATATAGAACTTTTAAGAATACGGGATTTTGGTTAGTATTGTATTCTTACATAGTTTATACGATTGTATTTCATCCAATCGATGGATACTTCTATTTGCAGGGAGTTAGTCAGACTTTTGTGACAACACTGATTTTGCTTGCGCTTATGTATTGGTTTTTTGTTACGATGAAGGTGAAATTCAGAGGTGGATTCACTGTATATATTAATGAAAAATGGAAGTTTGAGAAATTTCGTTTTTCAAAGAGTAAGGAGAAAAAGAACAATAAATGAGAATCAGAACAGTAAAATTTAATTTCATTATGAATGCTATTTTGACGGTCTCGTCCATTTTATTTCCGCTGATTACGTTTCCGTACATATCAAGAGTTCTTCTTGTAGAGGGAAGTGGAAAAGTGGCATTTGCGACATCCGTTGTTTCTTATTTTACAATGTTTGCAACATTGGGAATTCCAACGTATGGAATTCGGGCTTGTGCACGAGTGAGAGATGATAAGGAAAAACTCTCGCAAACTGTGCAGGAGTTATTAATCATTAGTGGGATTACAACAGCAATCACATATGCTATATTTTTTATTCTTTTATTTATTATACCACAATTTGCAGGACAAAAAGAACTTCTCATTGTCATGGGAGTAAGCATAGGGTTAACAACAATAGGGGTGCAGTGGTTTTATAGTGCTCTGGAACAATATTCTTATATTACGGTCTGTGCGGTTCTGTTTAAAATTATAGGTCTTATTCTAATGTTTTTATTAGTGAAAGAGCCCAAAGACTATATTATTTATGGAGCAATTCATGTAGTCGGAAGCTTTGGATCTTATATACTTAATTTTTTGCGCTTGAGAAAGTTTATTACATTAAAAAAGCAGAATAAATATAATTTAAGACAACATGGAAAAGGGATTTTGACATTCTTTTTACTTTCTGTTGCAACAAGCGTATATTTGAATTTAGATCTGGTGATGCTTGGGTTCATGAAGGGGGATGTGGAAGTAGGTTATTACAATGCAGGGATAAAAGTAAAAACAGTCCTTGTAACATGTGTAACATCATTGGGAACAGTTCTTCTTCCGAGACTTTCTTATTATATTCAACAAAAGAAGAAAGAAGAATTTCAAAGAATGGTTACAAAAGCATTTCAGTTCGTACTGGTTGTTTCAATTCCTATGACAGTATATTTTATTATTTATGTAAAAGAATCTATACTGTTTCTTGCGGGAGAATCATTCTTGCCAGCGACAGCAGCCATGATTATTTTAATGCCTACATTGATTTTGATTGGACTGTCTAATATAACGGGAATTCAGATATTAACACCGCTAGGAAGAGAAAGTAACGTTGTATGTTCAGTTGCAGCGGGAGCAGTATTAGATTTCATTTTAAATCTAGTATTAATTCCGAAGTTTGGTTCAACAGGAGCTGCATTTTCAACAACTATGGCAGAATTACTTGTATTGATTGTGCAGTGTATATATTTGAGAAAGCAGTTGTGGGAAATGGTAAGACATGTTCAAGTGTGGAAAATAGTTGTGGCAATTATGTTCGCATCTATAGTTGGAGTAATATTCCAGAATAAAATAACAATGAATGTGTTTGGAACGTTATGTGTATCAGCCATTTTATTTTTTGGAGTATATGGGGTCATTTTGCTGATATTAAAAGAAGACTTTGTATCTGATACTGTAGAGTCATTATTTAAAAAAATATGGAGAAAATAGGAGATGAGGAAGAATGAGGATAAATTGTAAAGATTATTGGAATGAGGTATAATGGTTTCAATAAGTAACCACTTGTTTGAGGGAGTAGATTATTGTTGATAGTTCAATTGTACAGCATTCAGAAAGAATGGGGTGCTTTTCTTGCGCGAAATATTTAGAGTTGATTCTCTTGTAGGAGTAAAATATTCGACTTGAAGTATCCGTTTTACCAGACTTAATATGTTAAATTATGGAGGAAGTTAAGAGCATAAAGTAAATACAAAAGATGGAGGGAAAAATGGCTATTTATGTGACTCAATCTTCTATGCCTGACTTAGAAGATTATATTAAAGAAATTAAACCAATATTTGAAAGTAAAATTTTAACAAATATGGGACCAATCTATAAAAGGTTTCAACATCAATTAATTGAGTATTTAAAGGTTCCGTATTTATCTTTATTTGTGAATGGGCACATGGCATTAGAGATGGGAATGCAAGCTATGGGATTAAATATTCCAGAGGGAGAAGTGATTACAACACCCTTTACATTTGTTTCCACAACACATGCAATTTCAAGAAATGGGTTAACACCTGTATTCTGTGATATTAAGCCGGATGATTATACAATGGATCCAGATAAAATTGAAGAATTGATTACAGATAAAACTGTGGCAATTATGCCAGTGCATGTGTATGGAAATGTTTGTGATGTAGAGAGGATAGAACAAATTGCAAAAAAATATAATCTAAAGGTTATTTATGATGCGGCACATGCTTTTGGATGTACTTATAAGGGGATAGGAATTGGGAATTTTGGTGATGCATCAATGTTCTCTTTCCATGCGACAAAATGTTTTCATTCGATAGAAGGTGGTGCGGTAGCATTTAAAGATTCTTCCTACAGAATCAATTTACATGATTTGAAAAATTTTGGGATCCATGGACCAGATGATGTAGTCAGTATTGGAGGAAATGCAAAACTGGATGAGTTTCGTGCTGCAATGGGTATTTGTAATCTAAATAGAATTGCTATTTGTATTGAAAAGAGAAAGCAAGTTTATCAAAGATATATAGAAAGACTATCAGGAATAGATGGAATTAAATTATGTTCACTTCAAGAAGATGTAGAACCCAATTACGCTTATTTTCCGGTATATTTTTCGAAAGAACAATTTGGGAAAAATAGAGATGAAGTAGATGAATTGCTTAAAAAGAATGAAATATATGCAAGAAAATATTTTTATCCAGCTGTAAATGATATGACTTGTTATAAAGATCAATATAGTAAATATGAGACACCTATTGCAAGGGATGTTTCTTTAAATATTTTGACATTACCGTTATATGAAAACTTAGAATTGACAGATGTGGATAAAATTTGTGATGTGATTTTGTCTAAAAAATAATATTACATATATGAAGTAGGAGAAATTAGATGACGTTTAGTAAACATAAATTGAATTTCAAGAAAATAATTACCGTTTTTGGTGCGTACATGATTGCTTTTTTTCTGTTTGTAAGTACTGGAGGGGCATGGGCATGTGATGTTTCATTATCATTAGAACAAGAACAACTTTATTGGTGGCTGTTAGCTGCTACGATTATTGTAAGTTTAGGATTGTTTTTGCTAAATACAAATAAAGTAAATCATTTGTCAATTAATAATAAGAAAAAGATTTTTTTATTTTTTATATGTTGTATTACATATATATATCAGTTTCAAGGAAACTTTAATTGGTATTTTTCTTTTTTCTTTTTATTAATTGTTTGGTTTATGTTTTTTTTATATCAAGCAGAGGATTCCAATATTGTTTGGAAAGCGTTCATAAATATTGCTGTGATATATGCTATAATTTCATTGATTTTTTATTTAGGAGGGACATGTCTAACACTTATTCCGGAAAGTGGAAGAACTTCTTTGATATGGGGAACTTGGACTGAGGATATACGCACGTTTCACAATATATATTATGAGTCTCAAAAGCTTTATCTAAATGAAACACTTTATATACCAAGAAACTGCGGTATTTTTCCGGAAGGACCAATGTATAATTTTGTTTTATGTGTTGCTTTGGCAGCTGAGATGTTTCTTTCACAAAAAACACACTGGTGGAAAGTGATTTTACTGGGAATTACAGCATTAACTACTTTTTCAACTACAACTTATGTATTTCTCATCGCGGTATTTGTTTTATATTTAGCAAAAATAGTTTTTTCTCAAAAGGAAAAATCTATTCATAAAGCGGCATTTTTGTTATTGGTATTGTTGGGAAGCATTTTAGTAGTGGGTATCTTATTAAACAAACTGACTACACCATCTGGGGCAGGATCAATGAATGTTCGAACAGATCATATAATGGCATGCTTCAAAGCATGGTTGGATTCCCCTATTATTGGTGTGGGGTTTGAAAATCAAGAAGCAGTGTTGGCTTTTGCTGAATATAAGCAAGGAATGAGCATGGGACTGGTATATTTTATTGCCTGTGGTGGTATTTTGATGACAAGTCTGATAGTGATTCCATATATCATGAGCGGAATCCATGCATTTAAAACAAGAGAATATAATGAATTTATTTTTGAAACATTGTATTTATTGTTATATTTTATTACTGCAGTTAGTATATATCCGATATTTAGATTTTTTATAGCATATATTTTGATTTATGATTATGAAAAAAGTTTTTATGCAAAAAGGGAAGATTGGGTAGAGAAAAAAATACATATGTTTTTTAAGATGAGAGATTATAGCATACAAACCTATAGAGAAGTAATTAAAAGAAATGGGAGAATGGTTTGTGTGACATCTATTGTAATTTTCTTAGTAATAAGTATTCTTCTAGTACTTAAAGAAAAAGCTTTTTCTGTGATGATTATAATTTACAGCTTTATTGGATTTATAGGTAGTACTTTATTTATTTTATTATTGTTGTATCTTAGATTAATTATTAAAAAGAGTTAGAAAATGGGGGAAATATGAAACTTTTTGATTACGATAAACTTTCTAAAGAAAAAAAACTTGAGATTGCAAATTTAATTAAACAGGATAATCTTCAAAAATCCAATGAAAAATATCCGAATCTTAATGTGAAAAACACATTTTATACCTGTTTTGGAAAAAGACTAATAGATCTTTTTATTTCAGGGGTTGCATTACTTGTGTTTTTTCCTATAAATCTTTTTATTGGCATTGTTACAATGTTTGATGTTGGATTTCCGATTTTCTTTAAACAAAAAAGAATAGGAAAAAATGGAAAACCATTTACTATGATAAAATTTCGTAATATGACAAACAAAACAGATGAAAATGGTAATCTGTTGAGAGCTGATTTACGAGTAACAAAGTGGGGACGTTTTGTACGTTCTACTTCTTTGGATGAGTTGTTGAATTTCGTAAATATTTTTAAAGGTGATATGTCTATTATTGGCCCACGCCCTTTGCCTTTGGTATATGAGGGAAGATTTAATCGTTATCATGAGGCACGGCATATGGTAAAACCTGGATTAGATTGTCCATTACGTGATCCATCTAAGATTATGACATGGGAGAATCGTTTGGAAAATGATGCGTGGTATGCAGAACATATTAGCTTTATGACAGATATGAAGTTGTTATGGTTACTTTTTAGAGAAACCCTTTTTGGAAAGGATAAGACTACTAGAGCAGACGGATTTAGTGAGGGAACATTTATGGGATATTTTGAAGATGGGACAGTTATGGACTCTAATCATATCCCTGAGAAATATTATAGAGAAGTACTAGGAGAAAAATAATGAGAATATCAGACATGGCGAATCGGATTCAGCCTTCGCTTACGAGGAAACTATTTGATATGGCAAAGCAATATGATGATGTAATTGATTTCACTTTGGGTGATCCTGATTACGAAACACCGGATTATATAAAGAAAGCAGGATGTGAGGCTATTCTAGGTGGAAAAACAAAATATTCTGCGAATGCTGGGCTACAAGAATTAAGAAATGTGATTTCAGATAGAATAAAAAAAGAAACAAATATAGTATATAATCCAGAGAAAGAGATTCAGATTACAGTAGGGGCAATGGAAGGAATATATCTTTCCCTATGTTGTCTGATTAATCCAGGAGAAGAAGTCATCATTCCGACACCGTATTGGGTGAATTATAAACATATGACAGAAATATTAAATGGGGTGCCAGTGTTTGTAGCTGCGGATGAAGAACATGACTTTATTGTAACGGCTGATGCTGTCAGAGCTGCTATTACAGATAAAACTCGTGTAATCATCATTAATTCACCAAATAATCCGACGGGAACAGTTTATGATTATAAGACTCTTTTAGAAATCAGCCAGATAGCTATTGAAAAAGATATTACGATAATATTTGATGAATGTTATAAAAGTATTTTATACGATGGAGCAAAATTTGTATCCATTTTGGATTGTCCGGGAATGAAAGAATATGCAGTAATTGTAAATAGTTGTTCCAAAAGATATTCTATGACTGGATGGAGGTTAGGATATCTTGCAGGACCTGAAGAACTCATCACAAATTTGCCTAAATTGCAAGAGAACATAGCGGCATGTGCGCCTCTTCCATCACAGTACGCTGCAATTACAGCGCTTTCAGGAGATGATAAAGCCTCTGATGATATGCGTAATGGCTATGAGTTACGCCGTAATGTTCTTGTAGAGGGAATTAATTCGATTGATAAACTTAGTTGTAAATATCCAAAGGGAACTTTCTATGCAATGGTGAATATCCAAAAGACAGGATTGAAAAGTGAAGAGTTTGCTTATGAGCTTTTACAATCTGTTCAAGTAGCTGTTGTTCCGGGAATTACATACGGAGAGGCGAGTGAAGGGTATGTACGGATTGCTTATACTATGCATGAAGACAAAATCAAAGAGGGTCTTCAAAGAATAAAACAATTTGTAGACAGCTTATAGTGAGAAAAAATATACGAAAAATGGAGAAATATAATGAAGAAATTATTAATGCTAGGTGGTTCCATGCAACAAATTCCTGCAATTAAACAGGCAAAGGAAATGGGGCACTATGTAATTACATGTGATTATCTTCCGGAGAATCCGGGACATCAATTTTCTGATGAATTTTATAATGTGAGTACCACAGATTTAGAAGGTGTGCTTGCATTGGCAAAGCGGTTAAATATAGATGGTATCGTAGCCTATGCATCTGATCCAGCAGCACCGACAGCAGCTTATGTTTCTGAAAAACTTGGACTACCGGGAAATCCATATAAATCTGTAAAATTACTGACAGAAAAGGATTTATTTAGAACGTTTTTAAAAGAACATGGATTCAATACGCCAGAAGCATGCGGGTACTGTACTTATGAAGAAGCCATTGCGGATATTGAACGTTTTCATTTTCCGATCATGGTAAAGCCTGTTGACTCTTCTGGAAGTAAAGGTGTTGTTAAAGTATATGAGCAGGATGGTGTTAAGGCTGCTGTAGAAGAAGCGTTATCCTATTCGCGAGGGAAACGTTTTATCATTGAGGAGTTTATTGAGAAAAAGGGATACCAAATTTCAGGAGATGGATTTTCTGTTGATGGGGAATTAGTATTTACCAGTTATGGAAATGAACTTTACAGCGGAAAAGGCACAAGAGAATATGTAGCTCTTGGTGAATTTTGGCCTTCTTTATTGACGGTAGAACAAAAACGAAAAGTAGATGATGAATTGCAGCGTTTAATTACAGCTCTTGGCATGAAAACAAGCGCTTACAATATAGAGGTCATTTTAGATAAAGATGATGTTCCATATATTTTAGAACTTGGGCCGAGAAATGGTGGAAGTTATATTCCGCAGTTAATTCAATATGCTACAGGTGTAGATTTGATTGATTATACCATTAAAGGTGCACTGGGAGAATCGTGTGAAGAACTCAAAATGACTCCAACAACAGGAGTATGGAGCAATTACATGATTCTAAGTAAACAGACAGGTATTTTTAAGGAGCTTCGGTTTGATGAGAACTTTAAAAAGAGTAATCTGTTAGATGTGTACTGCACAGCAGATATAGGAGAAAAGGTATTTGCATATCAAAATACAACTCATTCTTTGGGGACAATTTTGTTTAAAGCAAATACGGTGCAAGAAATGATTGAAATTACAGATAATATTGAAAATTATTATCAAGTCATAGTAGAATAATAAACGGAGGACATGATTGTGAAAAAATTAGCAATGGTTTTGGGCGCAGGAAAAGGGCAGGTGCCGATTATAGATCTATGTCATAAATATAATTGGAACGTTTTGGTAGTTTCGGTAAAAGGAGATTATCCAGGATTTGATATAGCAGAATATTGCGAATATATTGATGTAAGGAATAAGGAAGAGATATTAAATATTGCAAAAAAATATGAGATAGATGCAATTCTTTCGGATCAACTAGATGAAGCGGTTCCAACTATGGCATATATATCCGGGAAAATGGGACTTTGTGGAATTCCATATGAAGTGGCGATAAAACTACGCGATAAGAAAATTATGAAGCAAGAAGCTGAGAAAGTCGGTATCAATACTGCAAAATTTTGTGCGATTTCTAATTTAGAGGAAGCATTAAGAGAAGTTAAAAACTTAAAATTTCCAGTAGTTGTTAAGCCCGCAGATAGTTCTGCGAGTAGGGGGGTTTGCAAAGTTTGCAGTATTGATGAATTAGCGGAAAGTATACAAGTAGCAAAGCAATATTCTAGAAATGGAGAGATTATTATAGAAGAATATATCCAAGGAAGATATTTTTCTGTCGATGCCTTTGCATATAATGGAAAAATTACTAATTTGGATATAGGATATGTACGTGATTTTAATTCGGTCGATCAATTTATCCTAAAAGAAACAATCAATGTAAACGTTCTTGATGCAACTTGTGATCCAATAGCGAAAAAAGTATTGGATACAAATAAACTTTTATTTGAAGAATTTCAATATTCGTTGGGAATTGCGCATGCTGAATATGTTGTGGATGAGACAAATACGGTTTATTTAATTGAAGCTGCTGGAAGAGGAGGAGGGGGAAATATATCGTCAGATTTGGTACCAGCAGCAACAGGAATACAAGTTACTGATTTATATGTTCGCATAATGTTGGGAATGGAAATAGATGAAGAGCTAATTATATCTAAAAACGCAGCAGGATATCTGTTCTTTTTATTACCAGATGGAGTTATTAAGGAAGTAGAAGGAAAAGAAGAAATTTTACAAATACCAGAAGTATTTAAAACTTTTTTAGATGATATTGAAATAGGAAATTTTACAAAGGGAATCAAAGATAAGTCATCGAGAAATGGTCCTATTCTATATACTGCAAAAACACTTGATGAGTGTAGACGATGTGTTGAAAAAATAAAGAAAATATTAAAAGTAAAGGTACTTACAGATAAGGGATTGGTAGATGCTATTTGGGATTAGTTTTCTTTTAATTAATAGTTAGTGAAAGGATAGAAAGGTAGAAGGGAATATTATGAAGTTAAGTGTTATCATTCCTGTATATAATGGGCAAGATTGCATATTAAGGTGTCTGGAAAGTATAATAAAGCAGACATATAAGGATATGGAAATAATTGTAGTGAATGATGGAAGTACCGATAGTACTAAAGATATAATTGAAGAATTTCAAAAAAAGCATATAGATAGGGAATTAACAATAGTAAACCAAGTAAATAAAGGAAATTCTTTAGCTAGAAAATCTGGTATAGATATTGCTAAAGGTGAATATGTGGGATTTGTAGATGCTGATGATTGGATTGAAATGAAATATTTTGAATCTTTAGTTGAGGTGGTTAAAAATACGAATGCCGATATGGTATGTTCAGAAGTCACCAAAGATATTGGAAATAAGGAAAAGATATTACCTCACTTTACGGATAAATTGACTTTGAATAGTGTAGAAGCAATTAATTTGTTACATAAAAGAAAAGCAGTATATCAATACATGGCAAATAAAATTATTAAAAAAAGTATCTTAGAAAAGGTGATTTTTCCAGAAGAAGGAATGATTGGTGAAGATTATACAGTGATTGTTCAAGTTTTGTGTCTCTCAAATGTTATAGCATTATCTAGAGAGCGGGGGTATCATTATATTATATCTGAAGAATCATTAAGTCATGTAGGGTATAGTGAGAATTTTGAAAATTCACTAAGAATATATCCGCAAATAGAAAAATATTTATCAAAACGATTTCCTGATAGTAAAACTGATATATCTAACTTTATGTTGCAAAATTATATGGGTGCATTTATGGCAATGTGTAAAAATAAAAATTTTGATGAAAAAAATGTTTTGTGGATACAAAAATATGTGCGAGTACATTGGAAAAACTTTGTTTGTAAATCTCAATTTGCACTGCATTGGAAAATAGGTGCTACTGTTTTTGCGATAAATAGAAAAATTTTTCAGATTTTATGTTATTTACGTTAATGAGGATATTAAGTAGGAGAAAAATTATGGAAAAAATATTAACAATTTCAATTGCATCATATAATATTGAAAAATTCATTAGAAATACTGTAGATTCACTGCTTGTTCCACAGATTCTTGACAAAATAGAAGTGTTTATTGTGGATGATGGTAGTGTAGATAATACACTAAAAATTGCACGTGAGTATGAAAAGAAATATCCCAATATTTTTCATGCGGTTCATAAAGACAATGGGGGATATGGTTCGACAGTCAATTATAGTATATCTCATGCAACAGGTAAGTATTTCAAACTGTTAGATGGAGATGATTGGTTCTGTAGTGAAAATTTAATAGAATTTGTTACTTTTTTAGAAAAGCAAAATGCCGATATTGTTTTGAGCCCATATAAACAAGTATTTGTTAAAGAAGAAAAGGAAGTTATTTCAAGACCAGAGAATTTCTTTGAGGGAACTAAAAAGTTAACAGATGTATCATTTGAGAATGTTTTGGTTATGCATTGTCTTTGTACCAAGACTAAATTACTTCAAGAGCAGAAGAAAAAAATTACTGAGCATTGTTTTTATACAGATTATGAATTTGTATTCTTATCACTTTTAAGGGCTGAAACAATTACTCATTTTAAATTACCAGTTTATTGTTATCAGCTCGGGGTTGAGGGACAAAGTGTAAGTATTGACGGAATACGTAAACATTATTTTGATAAAAGCAAAGTGGCTAATCAGATTTATAATTGGTATAGAGAAAATAATCCTGATTCTTACCAAGGCTTTCACAAAAAACTTTTATTAAGAGAAATATTAGGAATTACAAATGATGCTTATTGTGCATATATGACATTAGAAAATGTTAAAATAGGAAAAAAGGAATTGATTGATTTTGATAAAAATATGAAAAAAGAGTTTCCTGAAATATATAAAGAAACAATGTCGGTTAAAAAAATTAGATTGTTAAGAGAAACACATTTTCTTGCTTTTCATTATTTGAGGAAAAGATACTTGAAAGTATTCGGTTCCAATTAAATTATGAGAATAAGAAAAATGGAGAACAAGAAAAATGAGTGGATTTTATTCAAGAAGTGAATTAGAAAAAATGAATTTTAAAATTCTAGGGGATAATGTTTTAATTAGCCGAAAAGCGAGTTTATATCATACTGAAGAGATGGAAATAGGAAGTAATGTAAGAATAGAGGATTTTTGTGTTTTAAATGGCCAAATAAAGATAGGCAATAATGTTATGATTTGCGTTTTTTGTTTATTAGATGGGAATTCAAAAATTGTAATAGAGGATAATGTAACTATGGCGGCAAGGGTTGCTATTCATTCGGGAACAGATGACTATAGCGGAAGAAGTTTATTTGGTTGTTTTGCACCAGCTGAGGCTAGGAAATATCGTGTCGGAGCTCAGGTAACCATTAAAAAGCATGTGATTATTGGGGATGGGACGGTAATTATGCCAGGAGTTACGATAAGAGAGGGTACTTCTATCGGTGCCATGAGTTTTGTAAAAGAAACAACTCAGGAATGGAGTATTTATGCTGGAGTTCCGGCAAAAAAAATAAAGGATAAATCAAAAGAGGTATTAGAATTATATGCCAAATATAAGGGCGTTTAAATTAGTTGTGTGAATAAAAAATGAACTTAGGGAGAGAAAAGGTTTATGAAATACGATTATCTTGTAGTAGGAGCGGGATTATATGGAGCAGTGTTTGCTCACGAGGCAAAGAAAAAGGGTAAAAATTGTCTTGTAATTGACAAGCGTGATCACATTGCGGGAAATATTTATTGTGAGGAAATCGAAGGAATCAATGTGCACAAGTATGGTGCACATATTTTCCACACATCCAATAAGAAAATATGGGAATACATCAATCAGTTTGCAGAGTTCAATAATTACATTAACTCTCCGATTGCTGTATATAAGGATGAACTTTATAACTTGCCGTTCAATATGAATACTTTCAGTAAGATGTGGAATATCCGCACGCCACAGGAAGCGAAGGAAAAGATTGCTGAGCAGGTGGCAGAGACAGGTATTACTGAGCCAAAGAATCTGGAAGAGCAAGGATTATCTTTGGTCGGTAAGGATGTATTTGAGAAGTTAGTAAAGGGCTACACTGAGAAACAGTGGGGAAGAGACTGTAAGGATCTTCCGGCATTTATCATCAAGCGTCTTCCGGTTCGATTTACTTACGACAATAATTACTTCAATGATCGCTTTCAGGGAATCCCTATGGGTGGTTATACGAAGATTGTAGAAAAGATGCTGGATGGCATTGACGTAAAGACAAATACAGATTATTTTGCATTTATCAAGGAAAATCCGGAGATTGCAGAGAAGACAGTATTTACGGGAATGATTGACGAGTATTATGATTATAAATTAGGAGCGCTGGAATATCGTTCTGTACGTTTTGAGACAGAAGTCCTGGATACAGATAACTATCAAGGAAATGCAGTTGTGAATTATACAGAGCGCGAGGTACCGTATACCAGAATTATTGAGCATAAGCACTTTGAATTTGGTAAACAGGAGAAAACAGTTATTTCCAGAGAGTATTCTTCCGAATGGAAAGTGGGAGATGAACCATACTATCCGGTCAACAACGAGCAGAACAATACATTGTTTGAGAAATACCGCGAGTTGGCAGAGAAAGAGTCAAAGGTGATTTTTGGCGGACGTCTTGGAAACTATAAGTATTACGATATGGATAAGGTTATTGAGGCGGCGCTTGAAATGTGCGAAAAGGAATTGGGATAATTTTATCTAATGTGTTGTAACCCCCACTGCTTTAGATATGGAAAAGCAGCAGGACATAGCAGTGCTAAAGCCTGGATGCAGGTTGCCTTTTAGTCAAAAACAATGGAAGAATTTATACAGAAGATATAATAAAAATCTATTTCAGATCAATGATCAGATCAAATCTCTGGAGATTTCACTGTTCTTGTGAAATTTCCAGGGATTAATAACAAGTCGATGCCGTTTCGGGCAATGCTCCAAAGAGAGACAGAGGAATTCTATTTTGTTTCCGATAAAAGCAAAAAACATATTTGTAAGGGAAATGTATTTTTTGTTGGAAGAAGAACAAGAATATGTTATAATACCGCTTATGATGTTTTGGAGGAAATACAGATGAAATTGAGATATAGATTAGCCGCGTTCCTGCTGGCAGCAGGACTTGTTTTTTCGAATACGGCAGTGTATGAGGTATGTGCAGCAGAGGTAGAAGGAGCAGCGGCAGCAGTTACAGATGAAGAGAAGGCAGTGTATGAGATGCCGGTGGAATCAAATGCGTTGAAGAACTGGCCAGAGGGACCGGGAATCTTTGCGGAGGCGGGAATCATCATGGATATGAACAGTGGAGCAATCCTCTATGCAAAGAATATTGATGAGAAGGAATTTCCGGCGAGTATTACGAAAATCATGACGGCGCTCGTAGCATTGGAAAACAGTGAGCTGACAGATAAGGTTCATTTTACCGAAGAGTCGGTGGCATTTCTTGAATATGGAGATGCAAGCATTGGTATGCAGCCGGGAGAAGAGATCACAATGGAGGATGCTTTATATGGGATGTTGTTGGCATCTGCGAATGAAGTTTCCTATGCGATTGCAGACACAGTGGGAAATGGGTATGATAATTTTATCCGTATGATGAACGAGAAGGCAGAGGAGCTGGGATGTACGAATACACATTTTACAAACCCACATGGACTTCACGACGAAGAGCATTATGTTTCTGCCAGAGATATGGCGCTCATTGCAGCGGCAGCATTTCAGCATGAGGAATTCCGGAAGATCACGAACACATACGAACACCGGATTCCGCCTACAAATCTTGTTAATGAGGAACGAGTATTTCAGCAGTACCACCAAATGCTTTATGATGGAACAGATACCTTTTATGAGCCATGTGTTGGGGGAAAGACGGGATATACAGACCAGGCACTGTCTACTCTTGTTTCTTATCTGGACAATGGAGAACTTCAGCTTGTCTCTGTGAATTTGAAAACACATGGGGTTCACGTCTATCCGGACACGAAAAATATGGCAGAATATGTTTTCAATAATTTTAAAAAGATTCCTTTAGAAGGAAAGGATCTTCCAAAAGGTGTGAAAGAGACAGAGGAAGATGCTTACATTGTTGTACCGAAGAACGTAGAATTTCAAGATGTAAAAGCGGAGATTGTCCCGGAAGATAAAAGCGGGAAATCAAAGAAGGGTACGTTGACTTACACTTACGATGGCCAGACGGTCGGAGTCTCAGAAGTTGTTTTGAAAGGTTCATATTTTCAGACAAACACAGCAGGAACGAAGACAGAAAAAAGTGAGACAGATCAGAAGGAACAAAAGCCTCTTTTTACTGTTTCACCGAAAGTTAAGATGATTATTGGTATAGTTGTGTCAGTTATTATTGCAATGGGCTTGATTTTTTGTGCGCTTGTCTATAGAAAACGACAGCGGAGAAGGCAGCGAAGGCTGATGGAGCAGAGACGCCGCCGACAGAGGAAAGAGAAACAGATGCGGCAGAGTCAAGTACAGACAAGAAGAAATCAGCAGTATCAAAAGCAAAAAGAGCATACAGATAAAAGGAACAAGGATTACAGACTACCGAGAAGATAGGGAGTCTGTAATCCTTGTTCCTTTAATTTAGAGAAAGAGGATAGAAGATTCTTATCTAAAAAGTTATAGAAATTTTAAATATTGATATAGAAAATAGTGATTATATATTTAATTTTATATTTGGTATAATTGCTCATAGTAAGAAAATGGAAGCAGGGTCAGTAAATGGATTTACAAAAAATGCAGTATTTTAAAGATGTTTTTGAACTAAAGAGTTTTACAAAAGCCGCAGATAAGAATTTCGTATATCAAAGTGCAGTGACACAACAGATTGCTGCGTTGGAAAAGGAGTTGGGAGTTCAGCTATTTATAAGAGAACATGGGGGAATCAAAAATACTTTAGAGGGAGAAATATTTTATGAAGAATGTATAAAAATTTTATCTGAATATGCAGTCTTAAGAAATAAGCTAAAGGATATTTATGAGGGGGAGAGAAAGAGAGAACTTACAATTGGATTTTCAGGAGTGATGGAAGAAAAATTTTTGGCATGTATTGCTGGTTATAGTTCAAAAGAGCCAGACATTCTTTTGAATTTTGTGGAGGGAAGCTACTCTGTGCTGTGTAATAAATTGTTAAATCAGGAAATTGATGTTATTTTTGGAACAGCATGTGAGTTAGAAAATATTCCTGGGATTGAATGGAAGATTCTTTTTACAGAAAAGCAAATGGTTTTTTTGTCAAAGGAGCATCCGCTTGCAAAAAAGGAACAATTAACAATGAAAGATTTAGAATCAGAGACGCTGATTGTACCAACAATTGATATGGTCCCTAGCTGTCATAAGAAGGGAATGCAGTTAAGAAAGAAGTCAAAATATAAAATGGATATCAGGTTTGCAAATTCTTTTGAGGCAGTAAAAATGCAGGTGAGAAATAACCAAGGGATTACTTTTACGGCAGAGTCCTTTGAAGAATATAATCATCAATGTTTCAAAAAAAGTAGTATCTCAGATATTCATTTTATCTGTACATTAGGAGTTGCATATTTAAAGAACAATCAAAATGCTTTAGTGTATAATTTTTTAAAATATGTATCTTTGAGTAAGCAATAAGAGGGGTGGTCTATGAATTTTCAAAAGTTATATTATTTTATTGATGTTGTACAATTGGAAAGTATTACAGCTGCAGCAAAAAAGAATGGGATTACCCAGTGTGCTATGAGTCAACAGATTAAGTCAATTGAAAAAGAGATGGGTGTTTTGCTAGTGATTCGAAGAAGGAATCATCTTATGCCGACAAAGGCTGGAATTCTCTTTTATGATTTTTGTATGGAAACATTAGAATGCCATAGAAAATACACTAGGAAAATGTGCAATATCAGTAATATCAATAATTAAAAAAAGTCCATAAGTAAAACTGATAATCTCATGTCTATTTCTAATTTTACATTTAATTTCTATATTTTTATAATAGAACTGAAAAAGAATTATAAAATTTTCAGGAGGAATGGGAAATGAAAAAAAGTGTTTTAGTTGGATTATCGGTAGTATTAGTAGCGGGAATGATGATAGGCTGCTCAAAGGGGAACGTAGAGGAAAAAACAGAGAAGAAAGAACAGTCTGTCTCAAAAGAAAAAAATAATTCCCAGGATCCTATTGTGATTTCAACAACAGGACAGCATGCATTTTTTTCCGAGACAAATGAGGAAACTGGCGAGTTAGAAGGATTTGAAATAGAAGTGTGGGAAGAAATAGGGAAAAGGCTTGGACGTGAAATTAAGTGGGAGACAGCAGGATTTCCGGGAGTAATTGAACTGTTGGAATCAGGGAGAGTAGATACAGTAGCAGACCAGATTGGAATTACAGAGGAAAGAGAAGAAAAATATTATTTTAGTGATGTATATTTTTATGTTCCATATCGAATCGTAGTTGCAGAAGATAATAATACAATTGAAACAGTAGAAGATTTATATGGGAAGAAACTCGGACTTTTAAGTGATGATATTGCCTATTCATATTTTGATGAACTAGATCCAGATGGAAAAATTGAATATGTAAATTATGAAGAAAGTACAGCAGTTCCGGCGGATGTAGCAATGAGACGTTTGGATGCTACATTGATGTCTTCTCTTCACATTGAATCAGTGAAAAAAGAGTCGGGATTAGAAATAAAAGGAGTGGGTGAGCCAGTATACACAGAAAATGCAGGATATCCATTTGCAAAAACAGAAGAAGGGAAAGCTCTGAGGGATGATGTAAATGAAGTTTTGAAAGAGTTAAAAGAAGAAGGATTCATGAAAGAAACTGCGATTAAGTGGTTTGGATTTGATCCGATGGAATAAAAGAGGGAAGTAGATATGGATGCTTTCAGAGTAGATTATTTTCTGAGTATGATTCCTAAAATTTTAAAATTACTTCCTGAAACGGTAAAAGTAGCAGTGTTTTCACTTGCATTATCACTTGTATTTGGATTACTACTGGCAATTATCAGGCAATATCGAATTAAAGGGTTAAATTTTATCAGCTCGGTGTATGTTTCTTTTTTTAGGGGAACTCCATTTATCGGACAATTATTTTTGTTTTATTATGGATTTGCCCAGTTTAGTGATTCGATTAAAGAAATGTCCCCATTTACTGCGGTTATTATTGCTCTAAGTTGTAATTACTGTGCTTTTATGTCAGAAGATATAAGAGCAGCATTAAATTCAGTAGACAAAGGGCAGTATGAAGCAGGATTATCGATTGGGTTAAGACCATTTACAGTAATCAGAAAAATTGTACTGCCACAGGCTGCGAGAATTGCAGTTCCAGGATTGTCTAATAATTTTATTAATCTATTTAAATCAACAGCAATTGGCTTTATGATTGGATATAAGGATATGATGGCAGTAGTCAGTATGGAAACCTCGCGGACATATCGATTTTTAGAAGGGTATGCGGCGGCAATGCTGATCTATTGGATTATTATTTCTGTTTTATCAATGATTCAGCAAAAAACAGAAAGATATCTGAATCGAATTTATTAAGAGTTAGAAAGTGATATTAGAAGGCAGGGGGACACGGTGATCAAGGTAGAAAATTTAAAGAAAAATTTTGGCGCATTGCAGGTTTTGGATGGAATTTCTTTTGAATTGGAAAAAGGGAAAGTTTTGGCAGTGGTTGGACCATCGGGGACAGGAAAATCTACTTTGCTACGCTGTTTGAATTATCTTGAAAAACCTTCCGAAGGGAAAATAACGATAGGGAATATATCAGCGGATTCAAAAAAGATTCAAAAGCAGGAGATTTATCGTTTAAGGGCAAAAACAGCTATGGTTTTCCAAAACTATAATCTTTTTAAAAATAAGACAGCTTTGCAAAATATCATGGAACCTATGATTTCTGTTCAGGGAATGGAAAAGAAAAAGGCAAAAGAAAAAGCAATGGAAATATTGCAGATGATAGGTTTGACAGAAAAGAGTGATAGTTATCCGTCACAGTTGTCTGGAGGGCAGCAACAGAGGATAGGAATAGGAAGAGCAATGGCTGTTGAACCGGAAGTTATGTTGATTGATGAACCCACATCATCTTTGGATCCAGAACTTGTTGGAGAAGTTTTAAGTCTTTTGTATAAGCTTGCCCAAAATCATATGACAATGATTATATCCACGCATGAGATGAGTTTTGCGAAAAACATTGCAGATAAAGTCATCTTTCTTGATCAAGGGAAAATTATTGAAGAGGGAGAGCCAGAGCAATTTTTTACAAATCCGAAGACAGAACGTGCTAAACAGTTTTTAAGAAAATTTATAAAAGAGGAAACCTAGATAAAAGTAAAATGAAAAGGGAAATTGTGCAGAATAAGCCACAATTTCCCTTTGATATTTTTCGTATAAAGATTTACTGATCGAAGTTTTCCATACCAAGTTTTTTCTGCTTTTTATAATAGTAAATGATAAACAGTACGGCTGTAATTCCCCAGGAGATTGGATAACTCAATGTGATTGTTTCGATCGTAGGTGATTTTGGGACAAGCAGGAATACCCAAAGTGTACGGAATACGCAAACACCGCAGCATGTCATGATTGTCGGGATGATGACATCACCGATTCCACGCAATGCTCCGGAGTAGATTTCGATAAAGACAAACAGAGCATAAGCCGGTGCCATGTAGTTCAGGATCTGGATTCCGATGCGGATGACTTCTGGATCACTTGTGAACAGATGGAACAGATACTTTCCTGCAGTCATTAGAAATATACTCATTGCGATGGATGAAGCAAGTGTCATCCCAAGGCAGACACGCACACTTTTTCTTACGCGGTCATATTTCCCGGCGCCATAATTTTGTCCGACAAAAGTTGTGGCAGAAATACCAAAGGCGGAAATGACCATCCAACAGAAAGCATCCATTTTCCCGAAAGAAGTCCATGCTGCTACGGTATCAGTTCCAAGTGCATTTAGAGCAGTCTGGATAATGATATTTGACAAGCTGTACATGGCTGCTTGAAGTCCGGCAGGAATTCCGATACGAAGGATCGAGGACAGGGAGCCTTCGAAGAAGCGGACTTTTCTCAGATGTAGTTTGTAAATATCGGATGTCCGTATCAGGGCGAGCAGTACAAGGATGGCACTGACTGCCTGAGACAGTACCGTTGCAATGGCAGCACCGGCAATTCCCATATGGAACACGAGTACAAATAGAAGATCCAGTCCGATGTTCAAAAAGCAGCAAACGATCAGGTAGTACAGCGGTCGCTTGGAATCTCCGACAGAGCGGAGGATACTGGAGCCGATATTGTAGATGAATGTAAACAAAATTCCGAGGAAGAAAATCCGGAGATAGGTTACAGAATCTGCCATCATGCTTTCCGGAGTATTCATCATGCTAAGAAGCGCAGGTGCCAGAAAATAGCCAGCGCCCATGAGAAAAATACTGGATACGGTCGAGAAAGCAATCGCAGTGTGCAGTGCATGGGACAGTTCGGTTTCTTTTCTCGAACCATAGTGCTGGGCGATGATTACAGTTGCTCCTGATGAAACACCGACAAAGAATCCGATGATCAGGTTGATGATCTGATTAGAAGAACCTCCTACAGCGGCGAGTGCCTCCTTTCCAACGAACCGTCCAACGATCATCGCGTCTGCAGTATTGTAAAGCTGCTGGAAGAATGTACCGAGAACAATAGGAAAAAAGAAAATCAAAAGCTGTCTCCAGATAATTCCTTCCGTAATTGCGTTTGTTGCCGCAGCTGCGGCTTTTTTCTGATTGTTCATAATGTTACCCCTCATAAAGTAAGATATTGTTTGTTTCCCATGTATCATACCATAGAGATGAAAAGGGGGAAATAGGAGATGAAAAAAATTTTGACTTGCACAGGAGAAAGCTTCATACTATAATCAGTTAGGATTTTGAGGAAAAAAGAAAAGAGGAACGAAGGAGGAAAAGGATGTTTGGAAAAGTAAAAGAATCAGAGCAACATTTGAATATAAACTGGAAGAATTTTTATCTCAGTGTGTTGGCGCTTGTCATTCCGATGGCGCTTCAGAATCTGATCAATGTAGGTGTGACGGCAGCCGATGTTGTGATGCTTGGGAAGGTTGGGGAGCATGCGCTTTCTGGTGCTTCTCTGGCAGGGCAGGTACAGTATATTATGACACTGTTTTTATTTGGGCTGACTTCCGGGGCGACCGTTTTGACTGCTCAGTATTGGGGGAAGAAAGATATCTGCACAATTGAGAAGATATTAGGACTTGGAATGCGTTCAGCCGTAATTGTGACAGCTGTATTTTTTGTGGCAGCCCAGTGTATTCCTCATACATTGATGAAGATCTTTACTTCAGATCCAGAGGTGATAGAACAAGGAGTGGTCTATCTTCGGATTGTCAGCTGGTCTTATATTTTTATGGGGATTACGCAGACCTATCTTTATATTATGAGAAGTGTAGAGCGGGTTGTTGTGGCGACAGTTGTATACTTATGCTCTCTGATCTGTAATGTGGGCATCAATGCGGTGTTGATCTTTGGATTGTTTGGAATGCCGGCATTGGGAGTCAAAGGTGCCGCAATCGGTACACTGACTGCGAGATTGTTGGAGATGGCCTTAGTCTGTCTATACTCTCACTTCTGGAATAAGGATATTAAGTTTCATACGAAATACTTTCTTCATACCGAGAAAGTGCTTAACAGGGATTTCTTGAAATATGCATTTCCGGTTATTTTGAATGAAGTACTATGGGGGCTTGGAACTGCGGCAAACACAGCGGTGCTTGGGCATATGGGAAGTGCAGCGGTTGCGGCAAACTCTGTGGCGCAAGTGGCAAGACAGCTTGCAACAGTGGTTGCATTCGGTCTGGCAAGTGCGACGGCAATTTATCTTGGAAAGACAATCGGAGAGAAAAAATACGAACATGCAAAAGCCTATGCGCGCAGGTTCGTATGGCTCAGTGTACTGATGGGAGTGCTTGGTGGAATCTTGATCCTTGCGATTGCTCCGTTTATGGCGGAGGCGATGACATTGTCAGAGACTGCCAGAGGGTACATGCGGTTTATGTTTTTTGTTATGTCTTATTTTGTAGTAGGACAGGCATATAATACGACACTGATTGTTGGGACGTTCCGTTCCGGTGGTGACACACAGTTTGGATTGATACTGGATATGTCCACCATGTGGGGCTGTTCGATCTTGTTTGGAGCACTTGCTGCATTTGTATTTCACTGTAGTGTGCCGGTGGTCTATATGATCCTGATGAGTGATGAGATCATCAAGATTCCGATCACGTGGTATCGTTATAAGAGTTACAAATGGCTGAAAAATGTGACGAGGGAAGAATTGTAAATTTTAAAGGATATTTTTGATAGAAAAAATTTAAAAGATATTTTTGACAGTTTCACAAAAAGGTGATGGAAAATGAAACCGGATTTAAGAGATGAGTAAAATCAATTGAATGGTGACCGGGAAATTCATTTTGCATCACCTTTTTTGTTATAGCTATATTAAGAAATTTTTTATAGACACCTATTTTTGTTTCAATTTCTTTGTATATTGTTCCTGCTCCGTTTTTGGAATTTTCAGAGCATTCATTGCTTCTTCCATTGTAAAATCCATAGTTTCCATGAGAGATTGAATAGAAAACAGAATTCCTTCTTTCTTACCTTCTCTTTTACCTTCCCTGATACCAATTTCTTCAATTCCTTTGCTCAAATTACACATGATGGAAACCTCCTTTTCTAATTTTCTGGTCATTTCAATATGAAAATCATCTTGCAAAATTTGCTTTTTTTCTGCTGCCTCCCGGGTAGGGGAGAGCAGTACTTCTAATAATTTTAACACGCCGCCGTCAGCCTCCTGCTCAGAATCACTCAGGCAGATTATGATTGCAGAGAGAAGGTCATAGTTTTGGGGAATCTCGTGTACATTGCCGACTATATTTTCCTCATGGATGGAGTAGCGGGTGATCGTATTTCTCCGGTTTTCCGGAGGATTCATGATCCATGCCAGAATAATCTTATTGGCAAGAAGGCGCTTACAGGCAGCATCGTAAGAGGACTTCCTGCCTGCTGCCGAAATATTTTTAGCGAGTATATTTTCTGCTTGCATTGTGAGCCACCTTTCAAATATTCTTTTGGGATTCTGATTGCTGCAGCGAAGAATGTGATTGTGGGGAGTTAACTTCCGCAAGTTTTTAAGTTATTCTGATTCTACCATGAAAACGTCACACAATCCATAAATAGAGTATGAAAAAATGGTAAAGAAAAGTTGGGAAAAACATCGCAAACAACTCTTGACGGCGGCGTGAAATGTTTCTATAATGGAATTTGTATAGGTAAAGACGTTGACGAAGACAGTAGAATATACCGGAAAATCAAAGCGAGCCGGGGATGGTGGAAGCCTGGTAGGAGTAAAGTATATTTGAATATCACTTCTGAGTTGCAGGGGCTGAACATTTTTTTGGAAAAATAAGTAAGCACTGACGGGATTCCGCCGTTATCGGGAGCGCATATGCTGGTATGTTGTAACAGGTGGTAAAACGAAAGATTATGCTTCCGTCCTTTTACAGGGCGGGAGTTTTTTTATTACATAGGAAAATCTTATGTTCTATTTTTAAGATTACTTTGCAACCGGGCCGGCAGGACCGCATTTATGAAATATAGAAAGTAAAGGAGAATCAGTATGTATCAGAAAGTATCTACGGACTTAAAATTTGTTGACCGTGAGAAGAAAACAGAAAAATTCTGGGAAGAGAATGATATCTTCCGGAAAAGTATGGAAAACCGAAAAGAAGGGGAGACATATACATTTTACGATGGACCTCCGACTGCCAATGGAAAACCGCACATCGGACATGTGCTGACTCGTGTCATCAAGGATATGATTCCAAGATACCGTACCATGAAGGGATATATGGTACCAAGAAAAGCCGGGTGGGATACACACGGACTTCCGGTGGAACTGGAAGTGGAAAAATTACTTGGACTGGATGGAAAAGAGCAGATTGAGGAATATGGATTAGAGCCATTTATCAAACATTGTAAAGACAGTGTATGGAAATATAAAGGAATGTGGGAAGATTTCTCTGCGACAGTTGGATTCTGGGCAGACATGGATAACCCATATGTTACTTACGACAATAACTTTATTGAGTCTGAGTGGTGGGCATTAAAACAGATCTGGGACAAAGGACTGTTATACAAAGGATATAAGATCGTACCTTACTGCCCTCGTTGTGGAACTCCGCTTTCCAGCCACGAAGTCGCACAGGGATATAAAGATGTCAAAGAGCGTTCCGCAATCGTAAGATTTAAAGTAAAGGGAGAAGATGCTTACTTCCTTGCATGGACGACAACGCCATGGACACTTCCTTCTAACGTTGCACTTTGTGTCAACCCGAATGAAACTTATGTAAAAGTAAAAAATGACGGTTACACATACTATATGGCACAGGCACTTGTGGATACCGTGTTGGAAGGTGATGTGGAAGTCGTAGAGACTTATGTCGGAAAAGATTTGGAAAATAAAGAGTATGAGCCGTTATTCCCGTTTGTAGAGTTAAATAAGCGGGCATACTATGTGACATGTGCTGATTACGTTACACTTACAGATGGTACTGGTGTCGTTCATATTGCACCTGCATTTGGTGAGGATGATGCGCAGGTTGGACGCAGATATGACCTTCCATTCCTTCAGTTAGTAGATGAAAAGGGTGAGATGACAGAGGAAACTCCATGGGCAGGAACATTCTGTAAGAAAGCAGATCCGATGGTATTAGAAGATCTGGAGAAGAGAGGACTTCTCTTTGCTGCTCCGAATTTTGAACACAGCTATCCACACTGCTGGAGATGTGATACTCCATTGATCTATTATGCGCGTGAGTCATGGTTCATCAAGATGACAGAAGTAAAAGAAGATCTGATCAGAAACAACAATACGATCAACTGGATTCCGGAAAGCATCGGAAAAGGACGTTTCGGAGACTGGCTTGAGAATGTACAGGACTGGGGAATCAGCCGTAACAGATACTGGGGAACTCCTCTTAATGTTTGGGAATGTGAATGTGGACATATGCATTCCATCGGAAGCATTGAAGAACTGAAATCAATGTCAGACAACTGTCCGGATGATATCGAACTGCACCGCCCATTTATCGATGCAGTGACGATCAAGTGTCCGCACTGTGGAAAAGAGATGCACCGTGTGCCGGAAGTTATCGACTGCTGGTTTGACAGTGGGGCGATGCCGTTTGCACAGCACCATTATCCATTTGAAAATAAAGATTTATTTGAGCAGCAGTTCCCGGCAGACTTTATTTCCGAGGCGGTAGACCAGACAAGAGGATGGTTCTATTCTCTGCTTGCAATCTCGACACTTGTATTTAACAAAGCGCCATATAAGAATGTTATCGTTCTTGGACATGTGCAGGATGAAAAAGGACAGAAGATGAGTAAATCCAAAGGAAATGCAGTCGATCCGTTTGAAGCATTAGAGCAGTACGGAGCAGATGCGATCCGCTGGTATTTCTATATCAACAGTGCACCGTGGCTTCCAAACCGTTTCCACGGCAAGATCGTGACAGAAGGACAGCGTAAATTCATGGGAACACTTTGGAACACTTACGCATTCTTCGTATTATATGCGGAGATCGATCAGTTTGACGCGACAAAATATCAGCTGGAATACGAGAAACTTCCGGTTATGGATAAATGGCTGTTGTCCAAGTTGAATACATTGATCAAGACTGTAGATACAAATCTGGAAAATTACCGGATTCCGGAAAGTGCAAGAGCACTTCAGGAATTTGTGGATGATATGAGTAACTGGTATGTCAGAAGAAGCCGTGAGCGTTTCTGGGCAAAAGGAATGCCGCAGGATAAGATCAATGCGTATATGACACTTTACACAGCACTTGTGACTGTGGCAAAAGTAGCTGCGCCAATGATTCCGTTTATGACAGAAGATATCTATCAGAATCTTGTCAGAAGCATCGACAAAGAAGCTCCGGAAAGTATCCACTTATGTGACTTCCCGGTTGCAGATGAAGCGTTGATCGACCGTGAGTTAGAAGAGAACATGGATGAAGTTCTGAAATTAGTTGTGATGGGACGTGCATGCAGAAATACTGCAAACATTAAGAACCGTCAGCCAATCGGAAAAATGTTTGTGAAGTCTTCTGTAACTTTACCAGAATTTTACCAGGAGATTGTAGAAGAAGAGTTAAATGTAAAAGAAATGGAATTTACAGATGATGTTCGCGCATTTACTTCATATACATTTAAACCGCAGTTGAAGACTGTTGGACCAAAATATGGTAAAATGTTAGGTGGAATCAAAGCTGCCCTTGAAAATCTGGATGGAAATAAGGCAATGGATGAGCTGAATGAGACAGGATCCCTGAAACTGGATGTGAATGGACAGGAAGTGACATTATTTAAAGAGGACTTGCTGATCGATATGGCACAGATGGAAGGATATGTTTCTGAGAGCGACAACGGTGTGACAGTTGTGTTGGATACAAACCTGACAGAAGAGCTTTTGGAAGAAGGATTTGTCAGAGAGATCATCAGTAAGATCCAGACAATGAGAAAAGAAGCAGACTTTGAAGTGACAGACAAGATCACAGTATATTACGAAGGAACAGAGAAGGCCAATGAAGTGTTCGCAAAATATCAGACAGAGATCATGGGCGAAGTGCTTGCGACAGAGATGAAGCAGGAGACTCCGGCAGGATATGTCAAAGAGTGGAACATCAATGGTGAAAAAGTAAATATGGGTGTACAGCGTTAATTTAAGAGAGAGTTACACAGATTAAAGAGACGGTACACGAGCATGATCCCCGCACGTCAGAAAGAGGTGCGGGGATAAAAGAGAGAGGAGAGAGAAAGTGTCGGATTTTAAGTTTGATAAAGAAGCGTTTAAAAAAGAAGTCAAGAACAATGTGAAGACTTTATATAGAAGAACGATAGATGAGGCAACACCGCAGCAGACATTTCAGGCGGTGTCTTATGCTGTAAAAGAATATATTATTGACAACTGGCTTGCGACTCAGGAAGTATACGAAAAGGAATCACCAAAGACAGTGTATTATCTGTCGATGGAATTTTTGATGGGAAGGGCACTCGGAAATAACCTGATCAATTTAACTGCTTATCAGGATGTGAAAGAGGCTCTGGAAGAAATGGGAATTGATTTGAATGCAGTGGAAGATCAGGAGCCGGATGCGGCCCTTGGAAATGGTGGATTGGGACGTCTTGCAGCTTGCTTTCTAGACTCTCTTACTTCTCTTGGCTATCCTGCATATGGATGCGGGATCCGTTATCATTACGGAATGTTCAAACAAAAAATTAAAAATGGGTATCAGGTAGAGACACCAGATAATTGGTTGAAAAACGGGAACCCATTCGAAGTTCGCAGGGACGAATATGCAAAGGAAGTCCGCTTCGGCGGTACGATCCGTATGCAGCACAATTACGAGACTGGAAGAGATGAATTTATCCAGGAGAATTTTGAGTCCGTGCTTGCAATTCCATATGACATGCCAATCGTCGGTTATGGAAATAATGTAGTAAATACACTGCGGATCTGGGATGCGAAAGCAATCACCTCTTTCCGTTTAGATTCTTTTGATCGTGGGGAATACCACAAAGCTGTGGAGCAGGAAAATCTTGCAAAAACAATTGTGGAGGTGCTTTATCCAAACGATAATCATTATGCGGGAAAAGAATTACGTTTGAAACAGCAGTATTTCTTCATCTCTGCAAGTCTTCAGGAAGCCATTGATAAATACAAACGCTCCAACGATGATATTCGCCGTCTGCATGAGAAAGTGATCTTCCAGATGAACGACACTCATCCGACTGTAGCGGTTGCAGAGTTAATGCGTCTTCTGATGGACGAGGAAGGATTAAGCTGGGATGATGCATGGAATGTTACAACAAAATGTTGTGCATACACAAACCATACGATCATGTCTGAGGCGCTTGAAAAATGGCCGATCGATCTGTTCTCCAGATTGCTTCCGCGAGTATATCAGATTGTAGAAGAGATCAACCGCCGTTTCGTAGAAAAAGTGCGCCAGATGTATCCGGGAAATGAAGAGAAAGTCAGAAAAATGGCAATTCTCTACGATGGACAGGTAAAAATGGCACACCTTGCAATTGTTGCAGGATTTTCTGTCAATGGTGTTGCAAAGCTTCATACAGAGATCTTAAAACACGAAGAGCTGAAAGATTTCTACGAGATGATGCCTGAGAAATTTAATAATAAAACAAACGGAATCACACAGAGACGATTCTTACTTCATGGAAACCCACTGCTTGCAGACTGGGTGACAAAGCATATCGGAGATAAGTGGATCACAGATCTCTCCGAGATGGCAAAATTAAAACCGCTGGCAGATGACCCGAAAGCAAGAAAAGAATTTATGGAGATCAAATATCAAAATAAAATCCGTCTTGCAAAATATATCAAAGAGCATAATGGGATTGAAGTGGATCCGGAATCAATCTTTGATGTACAGGTTAAGAGACTTCATGAGTACAAACGTCAGCTGTTGAATATTCTTCATGTAATGTATCTGTACAATCAGATGAAAGAGCATCCGGAGATTACTTTCTATCCAAGAACTTTTATTTTTGGGGCAAAGGCGGCAGCCGGATATAAGCGTGCAAAACAGACGATCAAACTGATCAACTCTGTTGCGGATGTGATCAACAATGACAGAAGTATCAATGGAAAGATTAAAGTTGTCTTTATCGAAGATTACCGTGTCTCAAATGCGGAACTGATCTTTGCAGCTGCGGATGTCAGCGAGCAGATTTCTACCGCTTCGAAAGAAGCATCGGGAACCGGAAATATGAAATTTATGTTAAATGGTGCCCCGACACTTGGAACCATGGACGGTGCCAATGTAGAGATCGTGGATGAAGTTGGAATGGAAAATGCATTTATCTTTGGTCTCAGTTCAGACGAAGTCATTAATTACGAGAACAATGGCGGTTATCAACCAATGGATATTTACAACAGTGACTGGGAGTTAAAAAGAGTTGTTGACCAGCTTGTGGACGGAACTTATGCAAATGGAGATCATGAACTGTACCGTGATCTGTACAATTCATTACTAAATACAAAGAGCAGCGACAGAGCAGATACCTACTTTATCCTCAAAGACTTCCGTTCTTATGCAGAAGCCCAGAAGCGTGTGGAAGCGGCATACCGCGATCAGGACAGGTGGGCAAAGATGGCATTGTTAAACACAGCATCCTGCGGTAAGTTTACGTCTGACAGAACGATCGAAGAGTACGTTGCAGATATATGGAAATTGAAAAAAGTGACAGTGAAGCCGGATCCAAGGCTGTAAAAATGGATTGAAAATCAGAATAGAGTAATTTTTTGGTGCTGCTGCTTTGGCGATTAATAAATCGTGAAGCGGCAGCTTCCTTTTTTCCATATTTCATAAAAGATGACGGTATAGTTTCCATAATCTCTCCATACATTGTAGAGGAGGGACGAAGAGATGCGAAGAAAAGCCAGAGAATTATTTTCACTGTTGGTCATTATATTTTTGTTGCCATATGTGGTGACACTTTTTATGAATGGCGCCCACATCAAAACAAGCAGCCGCGTAAAAGAAGACTATGTAAAGGTGCAGGTAGGGACGAGAGTCGAGGAGATCGTGTGGGAGAAATATCTCGCAGGAGTTCTTGCAAAAGAGATGGCAGCCGATTCGGAACTGGAAGCGCTGAAGGCGCAGGCGGTGATTCTTCGATCTGGTTTTTATGAGAAATTAGACCATGACAGAAAGACTATTTTCACCGATGATTTTTATAGCATGGAAGAGTTGGAGCAGGAGTGGGGGGAAGAGACAGAAACCTGCAAGGAGAATTTGAAAAGAGCAGTGCAGGAAACAGATCAAATGATTTTGCAGTATCAGGATCAATATGTAATGCTGCCATATCACAAACTGAGTGCAGGAAAGACGAGAAGCGGGCAGGAAGCATTTGGAAGCGAGTCGTATCCATATCTTCCGGCAAGGGATTGTCCAAAGGATTTGGAGGCGAAAGAACAGCTGCAGGAGTGTGTGCTGCCATATCATAAAGTAAAAGAAAAATGCCGCAAGTTTTTAACCGCAGTAGAAAATCCCGAAGAGACAAAAGAAGACAAAAAAGCAACATTTGATGATTTTGAAATACAGGGAACGGATGCGGCGGGATATGTGACAACTGTGCGGATTGGTCAGGCAACCTGCACCGGAGAAGAATTTCGGGAAGCATTGGAATTACCTTCCAGTCATTTTTCTTTTCAGGAGCAGAAAGGAAAACTGCAAATTACTTCCGGTGGAATCGGGCACGGAGTCGGTATGAGTCAGTATACAGCAAATCAGATGGCAAAAGAAGGAAAAGGATACGAAGAAATCCTTCAATATTTTTATGAAGGTGCGCAGTTAAAAGATGGCGGGGAAATATTTTTAAAATTGGAATAAGCACATCGCTTTCTGGCAAAAATAAAGTCAGAGGTGATGAAGATGAAGAAAAATGAAGAGCCATTCCAAATGAAGGGAAAAGGCATGGCAGCAGCAATCGCAATATGTTTTATCGCAGTTGTCGCACTGGTAGGGGCTTATACATTCAGCAGCTACAAACGTGAGATGAAAGAGCAGCTTGCCAAGGCCGAAGAAGAACAGAAAGAAAAAGAGCGAGAGGCAGAAGAAAAAGAACAGTCGGAAGCCGCCAACACAGATAGAATCGTACTTCCAGAGCAGGAAGAAGCAGCGCAAAATTCCGACGGAGAAGAACAACAGGAAGAAGGAGAAGCCACGGAACATGCGAAGGAAACTCCGGCACAGCCGGATGCAGGGGCAGAGCAGACGGCAGCTGCGGGAACAGCAGCTTATTTCAGTGAGGAAGACACCCTTCTGTGGCCGGTAGACGGAAATGTGATTATGAATTACAGCATGGATCAGAGCATTTATTTTGCCACACTTGATCAGTATAAGTATAATCCAGCCGTAGTGATCAGTGGGCAAGTCGGTGCAGAAGTAAAAGCGGCAGCCGCAGGAACAGTCTCAGCGGTCGATACAAATGCGCAGACCGGAACAACCGTAAGTATTGATATGGGGAATGGTTATGCAGCCATTTACGGACAACTCAAAGAAGTACCGGTACAGCCAGGAGAGTATGTGACAGAAAACAGTGTGATCGGCTATGTGAGCGAACCGACAAAGTATTACAGTGTAGAAGGTCCAAACTTATATTTCCAGCTGTTAAAAGATGGACAGCCAGTCAACCCGATGGACCATATCGCATACGAATAGAAAACAGAAAAAGAAAAGATCCTGAAGAGAAAGTTTTGCAAAACTGCTTTGGGATCTTTTCTTTTTTTGTTAACAGAAGAGAAAAACATCCTATATGATTGTATCGAGGTGGGAAAAAGAGTATAATAAAGGAGGATTAATTCGTGTATTACGAAGAAATAGTATGGGAGGGAAGAAAAATGATTGTGATGAATGTGGAAATGGATAATTTTTTTGCATTTAGGAATTTTAGGATGAACATGTCGTATCCAAAGAAAATTGTAGATTCTTCCATTAAAGGAGAGTTTTTACAGGGACGTTCAAATTTTCGTTATAAAAAAGTAAATATTTTGATGGGAGCAAATGCAACAGGAAAGACATCTTTTGGACGATTCCTGATGGCTGTGTTTAATTTTATGGATACAAAACAGTTCGAAAAAATCACAAAAGTCATTGACGATACAACTCAGGATGCTTTTTTTACAATGGATTTTATTACAAATGAATATGCAATGTATAGGATTGCCACAAGAATTTCTCCTGGAATAAGTGAAAGATACGAGATGGCAGATATTGCAGTGGATGTGCAAAAAGTAGAAATCAGTAAAAAGGACAGTTACGAGAGTTGTTGTAAAAAATTTAAAGAGATACAATTACAAAAAGGGAATAATTTTGTCGAAGAGTTGGAGAAAATAAGAGGATTATCATGGCTGTTTGAGTACCCTTCAGATTCTTTGACAAGATATCAAATACCAGAGAATCACGTTGAGAGATATACGAACATCTTAGAAAAAACATTGAAAGCGCTTGATCCATCTATTAAAAAAGTGGAAAGAATACAAAGTGTTGACAATGCATTTGTGATTCGGATGAAAAACAGAAATGTGATTATGCAGGATGGAAAGGTAGTTGATCAGGAAATATTATCCAGTGGCACGAAAGCAGGGATTGCATTAGCAATGGTAGTGGCATCGATTATCAATGGAGATCATGGATTTTACTATTGTGATGAGAAATTTTCATTTATACACAGTGATATTGAGAAGGCATTTTTATCTGTGATGATTGAATGTTTGAAAGACAACGATCAGTTATTTTTTACAACACACAATACAGATATTTTAGATTTACATTTACCAAAACATACCTTTGCCTTTTTGAAGAAAGATATCTATGACGAGCAGGAGCCAATAAAATGTATTAGTGCTTCTGACTATTTGAAAAGAAATACAGATTCTCTGAGAAATGCAGTAGAAAATGATTTGTTTTCATCTGCACCAAATGTTGAATTTGTATATGAAATTGCTAATCTTTGTCAGATGAATTAAAAAGGGTAATCAGTACATATGAAGAGGGAACAATATCATTATTTTGTTGAAGGAGAAGATGACAGAAAAGTTGTTAATACACTCAAAACAGATTTGCAATGGATCAAGCCCGGTAAAGTTCAAGTTTTTAATGTTATTGAAGAAGAACTGACAAGTTTGATTACAAGAACTTTGAAACCGGGAACAATCGTTGTTCTGGTATTTGACACAGACACTGGTAAAAAGAATACTTTGTTAAAAAATATTCGTTTTTTACAAAAAGATTCTAATGTAAAACAGGTATTGTGTATTATGCAGGTGAAAAATTTAGAAGATGAATTTTTGAGAAGTTGTGCAATCAGCCAGATAAAAGAACTGACGGGAAGTAAATCCAACAGCGATTATAAACGTGATTTACTCAGACAAAGTAATTTGGCAGACAAGTTAAAAAAACATCAGTTCCAATTTGAAAAATTTTGGAATTCTTCTGATAAAGTATACGAAAGTATCTGTAATGATTCCGCTCAGATTAAAATAAAAAAATAATCTGTTTTTAAAGAAGAATGTAGAAATAGGAAAAGATAAAGGAAATGAGCAGAGGATCCATGAATTATACATACATTGTAAAATGCAGTGACGGAACCTTTTATACCGGCTGGACAAACGATCTTACCCGCCGCATGGAGGCACATAATCAGGGCAGAGGTGCGAAGTATACAAAGGCGAGACGACCGGTCACACTCATCTATTATGAGACATTTGAAACAAAAGAAGAAGCGATGAAAAGAGAATATGCGATAAAGCAGCTGAGCCGGAAGGAAAAAGAAGAACTGATCCGATGAGAGGGTTGGTTCTTTCTTATTTTCCAATGGAAAAAGACAAAAGATGCTGAAAGATGTCGGAGCTTTTCACAGAATGAACACATAACTGTCACAGAATCAACGAGTTTCTTTTATAGAATAAAAAAATCAGAGCGTGTTTTTGGCAGCAGTGTAAAAAGTATTCCGTAATGGATGCGGAAATCATTCAGGAAAGTCGAAAGCATGATCCAGAGAAACACATTTTGTCGGGAGGGTAAAAAGTTGATAGAAGTTAAAAATCTGGTAAAACGCTATGGCAGTCATCTGGCGGTAGACCATCTCAACTTTACAGTGGAGAGTGGTCAGATCTATGGATTTCTCGGACCAAATGGTGCAGGAAAATCTACAACTATGAATATTATGACGGGATATCTAGGCGCCACGGAAGGAGAAGTGCTCATCAACGGGCATAACATTCTTGAGGAGCCGGAAGCAGCAAAGAAAAGCATTGGGTATCTCCCTGAGATTCCGCCGCTGTATCTGGATATGACTGTAAAAGAATATCTTGACTTTGCAGCAGAATTGAAAAAGGTAAAGAAAAAAGATAGAAAATCAGAAGTGGATCACGTCTTGAAGCTTGTTAAGCTGGAGGAGGTAGAAGGACGTCTGATTAAAAATCTGTCAAAAGGATACAAGCAGAGAGTCGGGCTTGCACAGGCAGTTCTTGGCTTCCCGGAAGTGATCATCTTAGACGAACCTACGGTCGGACTGGATCCGAAACAGATTATCGAGATACGGGAACTGATCAAGGAACTTTCCAAAAATCATACGATCATTCTGAGTTCTCATATTCTGGCGGAAGTACAGGCGGTCTGTGATTATGTCATGATCATTGCGCATGGAAAGCTGGTAGCAAGTGACACTCCTGAGAATCTGGAGCGGCTTTTAAATGGTTCTGAAACGATTGAACTGACAGCCAAAGCAGAAGAGACAAGAGCAAGAGAGATTCTTAGCAAAATAGAGGAGATTGAAACGGTAGACTATAAGGAACAACAAGATGGAACGACGGATATTTTTATCAAGACCGTAGATCAGAAGGATATTAGGGAGAAACTCTTTCACACATTTGCAGAGGAACATTGTGCACTACTGAAGTTGAATCTGTCAAGAATCACATTGGAAGATGTCTTCTTAAAACTGACGCAGGAGGAAACAGGAGACCCCGAGCAGAAAAAATCGGGCTTTCATACCGGGAAGTTTGACAGCGAGCCCGACACGGAATCTGATATAGAGATTCCGGAAGAGCCGAGCGTTTCTACGAATGAGGAAGGAGGAGAAGATGATGAAAGCGATTTATAAGAGAGAATTAAAATCCTATTTCGATTCTATGATCGGGTATGTATTTATAGCATTTCTTGTAGCGATCACCGGAATTTATTTCATGGTGTATAATCTGAATATGGGATATCCATATTTTTCTTATGCGCTAAACTCTATACTTTTTATTATGCTGGTGGCAGTCCCGGTACTTACGATGAAATGCTTTGCGGAGGAGAAGAAAAGCAGAACAGATCAACTTCTTTTGACAGCTCCGGTAAGTCTTAGTCAGATCGTGCTTGGAAAATATTTTGCAATGGTTACAGTTTTTGCGGTTCCATGTGCAATCTATGCGGTATTTCCACTGATCATCGAAAGCCAGGGAGAAGCACATATCGGCATTGATTACATGGCAATTCTGGCATTTTTCCTTCTTGGATGTGTCTATATTGCAATTGGAATGTTTTTATCTGCGCTCACAGAGAGCCAGATCATTGCTGCAATCAGCACATTTGGGGTACTTCTCGTTCTGTATTTGTGGGAAGGACTTGTTGACTTCCTGCCGACGTCGGCGATGGGAGGTTTGATGGGGATTCTCGCGATTCTGACAGTTCTGGTCATCGGTATTTATCAGATGACGAAAAACTGGGTGATTGCAGCAGGCGTGGAAGTGTTAGGCGCTGCCGCAGCAATTGGAACATATTTTGCAAAATCCAGTCTGTTTGATAACCTGCTTCCAGATCTGTTTGGAAAATTTATTCTGACAGAGCCGTTTACAAACATTGCATTTACTCATATTGTTGATATCAGCGGAATGATACTCTATTTTTCTTTGATTTTCCTATGTGTCTTTCTGACCGTGCAGACAATTCAGAAAAGGCGTTGGAGTTAGGAGGGCAGTATTGTGGAAAAATTGAAAAAACTATTTGGAACGATTCATACGAAACAAGGTGCGTACAGTCTGGGGCTGACAGCGGTTGCAGTTGCCGTGGTGATCGTGATCAATCTCGTTGCAGGAAGACTCCCGGAGTCTGTGAGAAATATTGACATCAGTGATAATCAAATCTATGAAATCACAGATACATCGAAAAAGATGCTGAAAAAACTGGATAAAAAAGTAGAAATAAAAGTATTGGCGGAGAAATCTTCGACAGATGAAAGAATCAAAACATTTTTAAGTAAATATGCCGCATTGTCGGGGAAAATTTCTGTTGAGTGGATCGATCCGGTGCTTCATCCTGCGGCACTGACTGAGTATGATACATCTTCAAATACAATCGTGGTATCCTGTCCGGATACAGAAAAGACAACAACGATTTCATTTACAGACATCATCGTCTATGATCAGTCTTCTTACTATATGACTGGTCAGATGCAGGAGTCACAATTTGATGCGGAGGGACAGCTCACAAGCGCAGTTAATTATGTGACAAGTGAAGAGACAAAGAAAATTTACCGGACGAGTGGACATGGAGAAAGTACAGTATCTACCAGCCTGTCAGAACTGTTTGAGAAGGCAAATTTATCGATGGAAGAGCTAAACCTGCTGATGAACAATGAGATTCCGGAAGACTGTGATCTTTTGTTTATGTATGCACCGACCACGGATATTACAGAAGATGAAAAAAATACACTTTCTGAGTATTTGAAAAACGGTGGAAAAATGATGTTGATCTCTGGTGCAGAAGATCAGGAGACACCAATTCTTGATGCATTTATGGAAGAATACGGACTTCAGATGGCAGATGGGTATATTGCAGATACGGAGCGTGCGTACCAGGGAAATCCATATTCATTCTTCCCGGAAATCAATGCTTCTGGAGAACTTGGGGAAGGAATGTCAAGCAATATGGTGCTGCTTTTGAATGCACGTGGAATGGTTGAGACAGATCCGGCAAGAGATACGATCAGTGTTACGCCATTTATGACAACTTCTGAGAATGGATTTGCAGTAACAGAGGATAAACAGGAGCAGGGAGAATATATTCTTGGTGCAGTGGCGACAGAGGATGAGGGAAGACTGACGGTGATCTCAGCGCCGATGATGATCGATAGCCAGCTGACAGATGCTTTTACAACGGTAGAAAACCTCAAATTGTTTATGAATGCAGTGACAAGTAATTTTGATGATGTAGAAAATACAGCGATCGAGCCAAAGAGTCTTGCAGTTACCTATAATACCGTACAGTATGCCGGAGGATTCAGCCTGCTGATGATCTTTGGAGTGCCGGCGATCATTCTGATCTCTGGATTTGCAAGATGGATGAAACGAAGAAAGGCATAGCAGGAGGGCGTATATGAAGAAACATAGATCACTACTGATTTTGACTGGCGCCCTGGCAGTGCTTGTCATTGTTTATCTGGGACTTGGAAGTTACAATCGAAAGCAGGAACAGAAGGAAGCAGAGACCGCTGAGGAAAATACCGTTACCGTGACAGATATTTCGGATCTCCAGGAGATTTCTTATCAGTATGAGGGAAATGATTTTGCATTTGCAAAGAATGAAGATGTGTGGTATTACACAAAAGACAAGGAGTTTCCAGTTGCACAAAGCTATATTGATGCGATGGCAACAGCCTTTGGAAATCTTACAGCAGTGAGGGAACTAAAAGAGACAGATCAGCTTTCCGATTACGGTCTGGAAAACCCGAAATACACAATCCATTTGAAAGATAGTGAAGGGACAGAGACTACACTTTACTTTGGAAATGCAGTGGAGGAAAATTATTATATGACCCTGAATGATAAAGAAAAAGTGTACACCGTCTCCGGGACGAGTTTGGACACAATTTCTTATGAACTGAATGACTTCCTTCAGAAAGAAACACTGCCAAGTATTGGAAGTGCAAACTTGAAGCAAGTGACGATCACAGAAAATGGCAATCAGACCGTATACGATTCCAAAGAGGAGAGCCAGAAAGAAGATTTGGCAGCGATTGCCGGAGGATTCGGAGCAGCATCATTTGGAACTTGTGTGGAATATGCGGTGAAAGATGAAAAATTGGCATCGTATGGATTAGAGGAAAATGAAAAGATCAAAATTGAGGCAGTGTATGAAGACGATGATAAGAAAGAGCAGACACTTACATTGAATATTGGTAAGTTGGATGAGAGCGGATCATATTACTATGTGCAGCTAGATGGATCTAAGATGGTTTACCAGATGGGAAAAGAAGTCGTAGAGAATATGCTGAACAAAGGAGAATAAAAGATGAAAAGAAGACTGAAAGCTTGGAAGAAAGTTTCCGGTCTTCTTTTTATGGATTATCTTAATAGGAACACATACATCACGATAAAGTGGCAGACACTTCCGCCCATCACAAATAGATGAAAGATCTCATGACTTCCGAAGTTCTTATGCTTGTTGTTGAAGATTGGAAGTTTCAGTGCGTAAATAATTCCTCCGATGGTATAGACGATTCCGCCGGCTAAAAGCCATCCAAATCCACCTGGGGACATTGTGTCAAGCAGTTTTGTGAATGCCAAAACGCAGGTCCATCCCATTCCGATATAAAGAACCGAGGAGAACCATTTCGGACAGTTTACCCAAAACGCTTTCACAAGGATTCCGAGAATTGCAATGCCCCACACGATTGTAAGCATGGTATAGCCGACAGGTCCTTTTAAGGTGATCAGGCAGATGGGTGTGTAGCTTCCTGCAATCAGCACAGAGATCATCATATGGTCAAATTTTTTCAGACGCTTATTCACTTTCTCGGAAATATCAAGGGAGTGATATAAGGTGCTTGCAGTGTATAATAAGATCATACTTCCAATGAAGATTGCGAGGGAAATCACATAGATGGGATCTCCTTTGTGAGCTGCTTTTATCAACAATGGTGTTGCGGAAAAGATAGCCATCAGCATTGCGATAAAATGGGTAATCGCGCTTCCGGGATCTTTTAAATGTTTTTGTTTCATAAGAATGCCTCCTGAACAATGATGAATAAAACGATAAGTAGTTTTCAATACTACATTAAGTATATGTTGATATTACTACTTCTATTACAAAAATGCAAGAGGAAAAGAAAAAGATAGACAAAATTCAGGGCATCTGTTATGATGAAAGACGTGTACTTTATGAGTGGGGTTGCTGCAAAGTTCATTTTGCACCAGCCTCATTTTTATGGACAGAAATAGCATGTAGGAAATATTAGTCATAAATTACTTTCCAATAAAGTATGAATGACAGGATAGATAAATACAGAAAGAACGGAAAGGAAACAAATAATGGAAACATTAAGATTTGAAGAGCTTGGAATCTGCCCGGAGATTCAAAAAGCAGTAAAACATATGGGATTTGAGGAGGCATCTCCGATTCAGAGTAAAGCCATCCCGGTTATGATGACAGGAAAAGATATCATCGGACAGGCACAGACAGGAACAGGAAAGACAGCCGCATTTGGAATTCCGATGCTGGAAAAAATTGATCCGAAGAACAAGAAATTACAGGGAATCGTTCTCTGCCCGACAAGAGAACTTGCAATTCAGGTGGCGGAGGAAATCCGGAATCTGGCAAAGTATATGCATGGAATCAAAGTACTTCCAATTTATGGAGGGCAGGAAATTGTAAAACAGATTCGTTCCTTGAAGAGTGGAACACAGCTGATCATCGGAACACCGGGACGTGTGATGGACCACATGAGAAGAAAGACAATTAAAATGGAGCAGGTGCATACGGTTATCTTAGATGAGGCGGATGAGATGCTGAATATGGGATTCCGAGAGGATATCGAGACGATTCTGGAAGGAGTTCCAGAGGAGCGGCAGACCGTATTATTTTCCGCAACGATGCCGAAGGCAATTATGGAGATTACGAAGAAATTCCAGAAGAATGCGGAAGTGATCAAAGTGACGAAAAAGGAACTGACTGTGCCGAATATTGAACAGTTCTACTATGAGGTAAAACCGAAGAATAAGGAAGAAGTGCTGACACGTCTGCTTGACATTTATACACCGAAACTTTCTGTGATCTTCTGTAATACGAAGAAGCAGGTAGATCTGCTTGTAACTGCACTTTTAGGGCGCGGATACTTTGCAGCAGGACTTCACGGAGATATGAAGCAGGCACAGAGAGACCGTGTAATGCAGGGATTTAGAAGTGGAAAGACAGATATCCTTGTAGCGACAGATGTGGCTGCAAGAGGAATTGATGTCGATGAAGTGGAGGCAGTATTTAACTATGATCTGCCACAGGATGAAGAGTATTATGTACACCGGATCGGAAGAACCGGACGAGCAGGAAGAGTTGGACGTTCTTTTTCTTTTGTCTCCGGAAAAGAAGTATATAAATTGAAAGAAATCCAGCGTTACTGCAAGACAAAGATCTACGCGCAGAAAGTACCGTCATTGAACGATGTCGCAAATACAAAGATTGACAATGTATTGGAAGAGATTGAGAAGATGATCGAAAAAGAAGATCTGACCATGATGATCAATGCAATTGAGGAGAAAGTCAATGATTCTGACTATACAGCAATGGATATGGCAGCCGCATTTTTGAAATTGTACACCGGAATGAAAGATGAAAATGAATCGGAAGATGAATTTGACTTCGGAGATACCGGAGCGGAAGAGCCGGGAATGGTCCGACTGTTCATCAATATTGGGAAGAAGCAGAAAGCAAGACCGGGAGACATTCTTGGAGCGCTTGCAGGAGAAAGTGGAATGCCTGGAAAACTGATCGGAACGATCGATATGTTTGATAAATATACATTTGTAGAAGTGCCGAGAGAGTATGCAAGAGATGTTCTTCACGCAATGCAGAATGTGAAGATCAAAGGAAAATCCATTGCAATCGAGCCGGCAAATCAAAAGTAAAAAATAAGAACAAAAAGTAATAGGAAAAAATTAAGAAGAATGCGGAAATCTAATGATTCAGAATTAATGAATTCATATCCCGGTAATCTTTCGGGGAGATTCCGTATTCTTTTTTAAATGCCCGGTAAAAGCTAGAGTAATCCCGAAATCCGAACAACTGGTAGATTTCAGTAATGCTCATATTTCCAAGAATTGCCTCCCGGCACTGGTCTAACCGTTTTTTGGTGATGTACTGGTGCACGGAGATTCCGATACTGTCTTTAAAGATATGGGCGATATGATACTTACTCACATAAAATTCTCTCGCAAGGCGATCCAGCGACAGGTCTTCATTGAGATGCTCTTCGATATACTGCGAGATGTTCTGGTACAGGGCAAGTCCTTCATGTTGTCTTGCAGGATGCAGACGTTCGTAGATCATTCGGTTCAGATGAAGGATCAAATCGTTGACGGAGAGCGGAATCTGTGCTTCTTTTCCGAATTTATCCGATTGCATTTCCTCAATCAGGCGAAGTGCTTTGGACTGCACCGCATTGAAGGATACCCGGTCGTTGTGGTACAGATAAGTGTGTGTTGCCTGCACATGGTGCATAAGATATACATAATCCGGCGAAATCTGGGCAAGATAATTACAATATTCCTGACTGATCCAGAAGATAAATCTCCGGTAAGGAACTTTAGAACTATGGATGATCGAGTGGTGGTAAATGTGCGGGGGAATCAGCATAATGTCACCAAATTGAACTGGATAAATATCAGAACCAATCTGGATACTGACATCACCTTCCAGAAAAAAATAGAATTCATAGTAATTGTGAGCATGATTTTCTACTTTTAAGAGAGTTGTGTCACTGTAATAGTAAATCTCAAAATCTTTTGATACCATATGCTGGCGTGTAAGAAACTGTGTGCGGAGTTCTTTCTTCATAGGGCGTCCTTTCTGCTTTTCGGTGAGATTTTTTGGTTTTATTTTGCTATAATACTATAAAACAACAAGAAATGCAATGTATACAACAAATACGCCAATGGTGCTTTTTGTTGTTTTTTTGTAAGATGAAAAGAAGAAACGCAAATAAAAGAGGTAATGAAAGGAAACAAGAAAATCATGGAAATGACATTAAGATGGTATGGTTCAAAATTTGATACAGTAACATTACAGCAGATCCGCCAGATTCCGGGTGTGACAGGAGTTATCACAACATTATATGACACAACACCGGGAGAAGTGTGGAGCAGAGAGAGAATCCGCGAGATGAAGGCAGAAGTAGAAGCAGCAGGTCTTCATGTAGCAGGTATTGAAAGTGTCAACGTACACGATGCAATCAAGACAGGTGCGGCAGACAGAGATAAATACATCGATAATTACATTGAGACACTGGAAAATCTCGGACAGGAAGATATTCATCTTGTATGTTATAACTTCATGCCGGTATTTGACTGGACAAGAACAGAGCTTGCAAGAATGAGACCAGATGGATCTACAGTACTTGCATATACACAGGAAGCAGTAGATGCAATCAATCCGGAAAACATGTTTGAGTCAATTGCCGGGGATATGAACGGAACAGTGATGCCGGGATGGGAACCAGAACGTATGGAGAAAGTAAAAGAACTGTTTGAGATGTATAAAGATATTGATGATGAAAAGTTATTTGAAAATCTCAAATATTTCCTGGAGAGAATTATGCCGGTATGTGACAAATACGACATTAACATGGCAATTCATCCGGACGATCCTGCATGGAGCGTATTTGGACTTCCTAGAATTATCATCAATAAGACAAATATCTTAAGACTGATGAGTATGGTAGACAACCCGCACAATGGTGTGACATTCTGCTCAGGATCTTATGGAACAAACTTAAAAAATGATCTTCCGGATATGATCCGCTCTCTGAAAGGAAGAATCCATTTTGCACATGTGCGTAACTTAAAATTCAACTCTCCGACAGATTTTGAGGAGGCTGCACACCTTTCTTCTGACGGAACATTTGATATGTATGAAATTATGAAAGCACTCTATGAAATCGGATTTACAGGACCGATCAGACCAGATCACGGTCGTATGATCTGGGGAGAAGTGGCAATGCCTGGATACGGACTGTATGACAGAGCACTTGGAGCAACTTACTTAAACGGACTTTGGGAAGCAATTGAGAAAGGGGCAAAATAGGATGCAGTTAAGCAAAGCTGGATTGGCAGATAGAAAACAGTGGGAGGAAAAAGGATACCGACTTCCGCAGTTTGACCGTGAGCAAATGGTGGCTGCCACAAAAGAAGCACCATATTGGGTACACTTTGGAGCAGGGAATCTTTTCCGTGCATTTCAGGCAAATGTGGCACAGAATCTCTTAAATGAAGGAGTGCTTGACAGAGGAATTGTTGTGGCGGAAGGATATGATTATGAAATCGTAGAAAAAATGAACCGCCCACACGATGATTACAGCATTCTTGTGACATTAAAAGCAGACGGCAGTGTAGAGAAAACTGTAGTAGGAAGTGTTGCAGAATCTCTTGCATTGGATTCTGAGAATGAGACAGATTTTGGAAGACTTAAAGAAATCTTCACGACAGATTCTCTTCAGATGGCAAGTTTTACAATTACAGAGAAGGGATACAGCCTTGTAAATGGAAAAGGGGAAACACTTGCAGATGTCGCAGAGGATTTTGTGGCAGGACCTGAGAAGGCAAGAAGTTATATCGGAAAAGTATCTGCACTTTTATATGCAAGATACCAGGCAGGAGAAAAGCCGGTGGCAATGGTAAGTATGGACAACTGTTCCCACAACGGAACGAAGTTATACGATGCAGTCCACACATTTGCAGAGACATGGGTAAAAAATGGAGTTGCTGAGGCTGGATTTGTAGCTTACATCGAAAATCCTGACAAAGTTTCTTTCCCGTGGACTATGATTGATAAGATTACTCCTCGTCCGGACAGTTCTGTGGAAGAAATCTTAAAAAATGATGGGGTGGAAGAACTCGAGCCGGTGATCACTTCCAAGAATTCCTATGTGGCGCCGTTTGTCAATGCGGAAGAGTGTGAGTACCTTGTCATTGAAGACAGATTCCCGAATGGAAGACCGGAACTGGAAAAAGGCGGACTGATGTTTACAACACGCGAGACTGTAGACAAGGTAGAAAAGATGAAAGTCTGCACTTGTTTAAATCCGCTTCACACAACACTGGCAGTGTTTGGATGTCTGCTCGGATATGACTTGATTTCTAAAGAAATGAAAGATGAAGTATTAAAGAAACTTGTAGAGGGAATCGGATATGTGGAAGGACTTCCGGTTGTAGTAAATCCGGGGATCCTTGACCCGAAAGAATTTATCGATACGGTTTTAAATGTGCGTATTCCAAATCCGTTTATGCCGGATACTCCACAGAGAATCGCAACAGATACTTCCCAGAAGCTTGCGATCCGTTTCGGTGAGACGATCAAAGCATATGAGGCAGATGAGAGCTTAAATACAGCAGATCTGAAACTGATTCCACTTGTATTTGCAGGATGGCTCCGTTATCTGATGGGTGTGGATGACAATGGAAAAACATTTGACTTAAGCCCAGATCCGCTTCTTGAGACAGTTTGTCCATACGTAGCAGGATTCAAACTCGGAGAAGAGACAGATGTGGAAGCTTCTGTAAGACCGATCTTAGAAAATAAAGCAATTTTTGGTGTGAACTTGTGCGAAGTGAACATGGCAGAAACTGTATGTGGTTACTTGAAAGAAATGCTTGCAGGAACCGGTGCAGTGAGAAACACATTGGAAAAATATGTAAGATAAAAGAAAGAGGACTTGGAAGGGGGTTACCCTTTCAAGTCCTTTGTTAAGAGGTAAGGAATACGATTGTAAATATTTTTTAAATGTGGTAGTGTATAAAAGAAGATAGAACAGATTCAGGAGGATAAAAGAATGAAAGATCAGAATTGTGCATACTGCGTAGAAGGCGAATTATTAGATGCATTTGGAATTAAGATTTGTGAATTGGAAAGCTCAAAAGTTTACTTATTTAAAGAACAGAGCCACTTAGGACGTGTGATCGTTGCTCATAAGAAACATGTAAGTGAACTGGTAGAATTATCTCAGGAAGAACTTCATTTATATTTTGATGAAGTGGCTAAAGTTGCCAATGTGCTTCACAAATTATTTCAGCCGGAGAAAGTGAACTATGGAGCATATGGAGATACTGGACATCATCTGCACTTCCATCTGGTTCCGAAATATAAAGATGGATATGAGTGGGGCGGTGTATTCGCAATGAATCCGGGAGAAAAGTATCTCACAGAACAAGAATACGCAGAATTAGTAGAAAAGATTAAGAACGAATTATAAAATAGTGGTATCAACTTGCAAAAGATCTGCAAATGATATGCTCCCTTCGAGGAAGACAAGTGTAATAATAAATACTTGTTCCCTGGGAGGGAGCATATTTTATTTAGTTTTTTGGTTGGGATACAAGAAGCCCGCTGCGAAGTAGTATCGGTCTGACTGCATTGTAGATAAATACTACAAGGATGACAGAGACAACAGCATTGACAAATGTAGTTGCTGCGCTCCATTTTGCAAGAACTTCTGCCATTTTCTGAGGCTGTCCGAGGATATATTGCTTATAAAAATATCCAACGATCGGATCGGCGATGACATTGAAGCTAAGACCGGCGATCGAGGCGATCAGACTCCACTTAAAGACGTATTTCTTGTCAGTGCTGTCGTTGATCTTTGCAATATGGTGAGCTACAAGACCAACGATAAGCCCAATACATAATTTCAGGAAAAAGGTCTTTGGTGCACCAGTGATATAGATTGGATCCATCAAATCGGCGATGGTCATACCAATCGCGCCAGCCAGCCCGCCATACCAGCCTCCGAGTAACAGTGCACCAAGCACACAGAATGCATTTCCGATGTGAAGGGATGTTGCATCACCGCCAGGCATTGGAATCTTAATCTGTAAAAAAGTAAATGATACGAAGCAGAGAGCCGCCAGTAATGCGGTTTGTGCTAATTTCATAACAGTTTGATTTTTTGTTTTCATATGTCTCATCCTCTCATGTATTTGCCATATTCGATATCGATATGGCATTTTTATTTCTTTGTAAATCTATCCTAGCACAAGAGTGGTCATGTAAAAATAGCCAGTTTTGCAAAAAACGACCAGTCCAGATGAAAATAAAAGAAAAAGACCAGAAACTTTCTGGCCTCTTTCTATATTATATAAGATAGGGATGATTATGCGAAGTATCTCTTTAATAATCCTTCGAATGCTTTTCCGTGACGAGCTTCGTCTCTTGCCATTTCATGAACTGTATCATGAATAGCATCAAGGTTAGCAGCTTTTGCACGTTTTGCAAGATCAAATTTTCCAGCAGTAGCTCCGTTTTCAGCTTCTACTCTCATTTCAAGGTTTTTCTTTGTGCTGTCTGTAACAACTTCACCTAATAATTCAGCGAATTTAGCAGCGTGCTCTGCTTCTTCCCATGCAGCTTTTTCCCAGTATAAACCGATCTCTGGGTATCCTTCTCTGTGAGCTACTCTTGACATAGCAAGGTACATACCAACTTCTGAACATTCTCCTTCAAAGTTTGCTCTTAAATCTGCAAGAATGTCTTCGCTTACACCCTGAGCAACACCTACAACGTGCTCAGCAGCCCATTCTCTTTCTCCTGTCATTTCTTTGAATTTATCAGCTCCTACGTGGCACTGTGGACATTCAGCTGGTGCAGCTTCTCCTTCATAAACATATCCGCATACTGTACATACAAATTTTTTCATAGTTAAGATCTCCTTTTCTTTTACTTTTTATTTTTCAATATCAGTAATAGTTACTGATATTAATTTAGCATAATTAGTTTCTTTTGTCAATGGATATTTGAAAAATTCTTTTGCTAAGACTTTAAAATACAATCTTCACATTTTCCATAAAACATTGTCGTATGAGACTCAATCTGCCCGGCAAAGTTTTTACCGGCAATCTCATTGATATGATCAATGCTTTCCATATCCAGATCCATTACTTTTCCACAACAAGTACATATAAAATGATAGTGTGGAGTCGTTTTACCATCAAATCTGTCACCACCGGAAGGGGTGGGAATCTTCAGAGCATCTCCGGTCTCTGCAAGTAAGTTCAGATTTCTATATACTGTCCCAAGACTGATGTTAGGGAATTCTTCCCGCACATGCATATAGACGGTGTCAGCGGTGGGATGTTCTTCTGTGTGTAACAGATAATTTTTGATGGATTCTCGTTGTCTACTATATTTTAGTGTTGCCAATGGGAATCCCCCTTTCAATAATAGTAATAGTTATTATAATTACAATATAAATTATTCAAAGGGGATTTGTCAAGTAAAAATTTTAGGCAAGTAAAGCTATATTATCTAATTTTAATTATAAAAATAATAGAACTCACTTACTCTTGAAGTATAACACGATAAAATGTCTGACACAATATGTTTGAAAGGAATCATAAAAATTTTATATTTAGAATTTTGAAAGGGAGATTTCACAAGTTGGCAACAAAAGCATGATTTCAGGGAAACCGGGAATACTAAAAAGCGAAAAGAGGAGGAAACTATGAGGGATAGAAGGAGAAAGAAAATAATGGCAGGTCTGATTGTAGCAGAGATTTTGTCGCAAAGTATTCCCTGTATATCTATGGCGGCAGAACACTTACCAAGTGCGGGGGCTGGATTGTTAAAGGAGCAGTATTATGAGAAAGAGTTAAAAAAAACAGAGAAAACTGCCATACAGATTGCTGAAGTTACAGCAGATTGTCTCAACGTGCGGCAAGGTCAGGGGACAGACACACAGATTATCGGACAGTTGGAACAAGGTGCCAAAAAGAAAATAGAAGAGAAGCCTCAAAATGGGTGGATTCCAATCGAATATTATGGGGGAAGAGCATATATATCCGATGATTATGTTACGATAAAAGAAAAATATGATACTGTAGAATCAGAAGAAAAGAAAGGGACAGTAGAAGAAAGAGGAAAAAGGGTAGTCGCCTATGCAAAGCAGTTTCTTGGGAATCCATATGTCTGGGGAGGCACAAGTCTGACCGAGGGAGCAGATTGTTCGGGGTTTGTTCAGTCCGTGTATAGAAAATTCGGAGTGAAACTTCCGCGGACAACGTGGGATATGGAAAATGCGGGAATAGAAGTTACTTATGATGAAATTCTTCCGGGAGATTTAATTTTATATGAGGGACATGTTGGTATTTATATAGAAGAGAATCAGATTATTAATGCAATTGATGAGGAGAACGGGATTGGGATCAGTCCGGCATTTTTCACAGATATTATTACAATACGAAGAGTGCTGGAATAAGAAAAATGATGATGAAATGAGGAAAAATGGGTGCAGTATGTGTGAAGCGATTCAGCATACTGTGCCCTATTTTCCTATGCAAAACTTTAAATTGTATAGACATAGGAAAATAGTGGAAAAATAATCATATGCAAAGTGCACAAAGTTGTCGAGGACAAGAGAATTATGAAAAATACTATCAAAATACTGTCCACAAGTTTTCCACACAGGAAACTGGCTAAAATGGTTAAAAATAAAAGTTTTACACCAAGTTATCCACATTATCCACATGAATGAATGTGAATTGTGTGGATTATTATTGTTAAGAAAAGAACGAATGTTTTGGTCAGTTATAATAAAAATCTTCATTTGTCGAAAAAAAATAAAAAACTTGTTGACTTTTGAAAATTCTAAAATTGTATTAAAATGTATAAACAATTAAGTAAGAGTTGATAATTTCAAGGAGTAGTATTATAATCGAAGAGAGAGTATGACATATTTGAAAAAAGGAAGGATAAATGTTCAAATATGTTTCGCGATTAGAGAAATAAAGGAGGAAATAAATATGGCAGCGAAAGTGACAAAAGATATGACAATCGGTGAACTGATCAGAACAAATCCAGAAGTAGCACCAATCCTTATGGAAGTAGGAATGCACTGTCTTGGATGTCCTGCTTCACAAGCTGAAACTCTTGCAGAGGCAGCTATGGTACATGGACTTGATGCAGATCTGTTAGAAGAAAAGATCAATGCTTTCTTAGCAGCAAACAACTAATCGAAGATTTTGCAAATAGAAAAAGCGTCTTGAGCAAGCAGACAGTATATTTGAGAAAGTCTGGCTCAAGGCGCTTTTTATTTTTTATCCAATCTGCGGCCGATGATCAATGATGTCGCTCTATGATGAAAGGGGATGAGATATCACCTTAAATCTCTGCAAGATGTCTGACTGCATCTGCAGAAATAATAGTCTGACAGTGCTCTTCCAAGTAAGCAAGAACAGCACCGGAGGCTTTTTCAAAAGAACCGTATTCGGATAACATATTACAGATTTTACTAAACTCACTGTTGGTGTGAGCAGATTGTGCTAAGGCTAAAATGAAAATACCGTTTGTTTCATTTTTGTAGAGTGTATTCGCTCCGTGGTACATTGGGTGCAGCAATCTGGCTGCATGGATCACGCTGTCTAAATTAGAAAAAGAAAACAGACGGATCGCTGGTTTTGCAGGGACGTCTTTTTTTGTATCTTCTTTTTCCGCAGCTTCTTTTTCAGGAGCTGGTTCTGCAACTGCAGATTTTACTTTATCAAGCAAATCGAGAAACTCGTCAGCGCCTTCTAATTTCTCAAGCATAGCCTGTTTTGTATCGGAATCTTCCAGTGGTGCAAATTTGGAGAAGCGCGTGTCGAGCTCTTCCGGATTATCCACCTTTGTAATGATCAGAACGATAGAATCTGGAGAAGCAGGAATTGCTTCAATCATGAGTGGAATATCATCTGCTTCAAATCCAAATTCACTGGAAGCTTGTTGCATCATGTCATGAAACAGCATCTTTGCTTTCTCGGTACCGTAGGCAAGTTCGCTTAATTTCAAATGTCTGGCAGCAAGATCTGCACGTGTCAGAGTACACCGAATCTGGTTGTCATTTATTTTTTCGATCTTCATACATAATCACTTCCTTTTCGTAAACCTGAATACTTACTTTATAATAGTATAAACAAAAAAAAAAAATATGTAAAGAAAATACTTGCAAAGTCAGGAGAAATTATTTATAATGCGGGTATGAGAAGACAGTGTCCCGGTAATTATGTATAAGAGAAAAGGAGGGATACAGAAGCAATATCTTATGTTGGTGAAAACATTCTCAGGAAAATCTTTCAACAATTCTATTTATTCTAAATTAATTCGATTTTCTAAGTGATTCAGCTAAATTTCAAAACTAAAGCAGTTACAATTACAAATAATCATTTTATAAAATGCACATAATAATTAAAATGTCCATTTGCTGTCTTCTTTTTTTCAGCAGAAATCTGTTTTGCGAAGAATATATCACATGCACCCAGGTCTTAGCAAAAAGCGGAGGAAGCCATAATTACCGTTTGGACGGGAAGGAACGAAGTGAATAGTACAGAAGAAAAATACAGACAATTTTTCATAGAGCTGGAAGCATATGAAAAATGCGGGATTCCAATGTCTATGGACGGAGAACCGGCAAGTCCGTTACAGATTGTCAATGCACATATGGCAAAAGAAAGCAGTGCATATATGCGGGACTATGTGATGGATGATGAGACTGGAAGCCTAAAAGAACTTCATTTTCAAAAAATAGCAGCAAAATAATACGAATCCCCTCAATGCAGAGTATTAAGAAATTCTTATTATTTTTTGAAAACGAGGAAAGTATGTAGTAATCTGTCGAAAAAAGAAAATGCATATGGTATAATAGGTCAGGTAGGAGGTAGGCTATGGATAGAAGAGAAAATGATCGAAGATATAGAAGCCGGGCGGAAATGCTGCGTGACCGAAGACGAAGAAGAAAGCGGACATGCCTGATTGAGCTTTTGATCGTATTATTTTTTATCATTGTAGTTGTCGCTGTGGCAGGTATATTTGTATGGAAAAAATATGGTCCATCGAAGGTGAAAGCTGATTTGAATGAATATTATGGTGTAGATGCCGCAGAGCAAGCTGCAGTTATTGTGAACAATACGATTCTGGAACAGAAAGGGATTGTGTCTGACGGACAGTTTTATTTACCATATGAGGCGGTACGTCAAGAGATTGACGGTGGATTTTACTGGAACGCAGCCGAAGGCACACTGCGCTATACGTTGCCGTTAGATCTTGTGGAAGTACCGGCAGAAAGCAAGGAATATACGAACGCAGGTCAGAGGGAATCCAAGGACTATGTAATCGTAAAAAATATCGGGGACCAGACTTATATCGCAGTGGATTTTATTCTGGAGTTTGGAAATGTCACTGCAAAGACTTATAAGAGTCCGAACAGAGTAGTTCTCTTTGATGATTGGGGCAAGGTGAAGACGACAACTGCAAAGAAGGATACGCAGATGCGCTGGCTTGCAGGTGTTAAGAGTGATATTCTGACGGAAGTTAAGAAGGGTGACCGTGTATATTTTATAGAAGAGGAAGGTGACTGGAAGAAAGTCCGCACAGAGGATGGTATTATCGGATATATAAAGAGCAGTGCATTAAAGTCTGTGAAGACAGAAACAATCACCTCTTCTTCCAAAGCCCCGGAATATACAAGTATGACAAAAGATTATAAGATTAATCTTGCCTGGCATCAGGTTACGAATGAAATAGCAAATGAAACGTTAAGCGAAACGATTGCATCGACACAGGGATTGACAACAATTTCACCTACATGGTTTACAGTTGCCGATACAGTGGGAAATCTGAATTCTATCGCAAGTTCAGCTTATGTGGATACGGCTCATGCAGCAAATCTGGAGGTATGGGCACTTGTGAGAGATTTTGACGGTGGCATCGACTCGCCGGAAGAGACATACCAGTTGTTAAGTTCTTCTTTGGCCAGAAAGACTCTGATCGATAATCTGATGATGCAGGTACAGCAGTATAATATTGATGGAATCAACGTGGATTTTGAGAAAGTTTCTGAGGAATGTGGAGAACATTTTATTGAGTTTATCCGCGAACTTTCTATAGAATGTCGAAGAAATCAAAAAGTTCTGTCGGTAGATAACTATGTGCCGATGGGATTTAATAGTCATTATGAACTGGAGGAACAGGGGAAGGTTGCAGATTATGTCATCATTATGGGATATGATGAACATTATGCCGGCTCGTGGGAGAGCGGTTCAGTGGCTTCTATTGACTATGTAGAAAATGGAATCCGGCAGGCGACAAAGGATGTGTCAGCAGAGAAAGTAATCAATGCAGTCCCATTTTATACAAGATTGTGGGAAGAAGTGCCAAAGACAGAGCAGGAACTTGCCGCGCAGGCTGGAACAGAGCAGGCGCAGTATAAGATGAATGTTACAAGTGAGGCTCTTGGAATGCAGGAAGCCGAGGCGTGTGTGGCACAGGCTGGAGCAGCCGTCACATGGGATGAAGAGACACAGCAGAATTATGCGCAATGGGAGTCGGACGGTGCCACATATAAAATATGGCTGGAAGATAGTTCTTCTATTGAGGCAAAATTAAAATTGATGGAGAAGTATCAGCTTGGTGGTGTTGCTGCATGGAAGCTGGGATTTGAAAAGCCTGAAATCTGGTCCGTGATTGAAAAATATATAAAATAGCGTCAGATTACAGAAAATTTCATAGAGAAAGAGAAATGATATTTTATTTCCCCCTCTCATATATTGTAATGATATAGGAAGAGGGGGGATTTTTTTGCAGAAAAAGATAGAGCTGATGATGGGAATTCTGCTGATCATGGCAGCCTTGATCGGGGGGAAGACATTGACGAACGCAGTTTCCGGGAAAATTTCAGAACAAAAAGAACAGGCGATTGTGATGATCGATCCAGGGCACGGAGGTTTTGATCCTGGAAAAGTCGGGGTAGATGGTTTGGCTGAAAAGGATTTGAATCTGGCGGTTGCCAAGAAGCTTCAGAAGATTTTGACAAAGAATGGTGTGCATGTTGTGATGAGCCGTGAAGAAGACACTGCACTTTGTGAGGAAACAGCTCCGAATAAAAAGATTCGCGATATGAAAAAAAGAACAGAATTGATCAATCATAGCAAAGCGTCTATCGCTGTCAGTATTCACCAGAACAGTTACCAGACAAGTGATGTGAAAGGGGCGCAGGTATTTTATTTTACACATTCCGTAGAGGGAAAGAAGGCAGCAGAAATTTTGCAGAAGCATTTAAAAACGGTAGATGAGACAAACAGGAGAGAGGCAAAACCTAATGATACTTATTACATATTGAAAAAGACAGAAATACCAACTGTGATTGTAGAAGCGGGATTTTTGACAAATCCAGAGGAAGCTGCAAAACTTCAAGATGAGGCATATCAGGAGAAAATCGCACAGGCAGTCTGGGAAGGCTTGAAGGAATATTTAAACTTGTAAAGAGGTTTATTTTTTAACAAAAGAATGCTATAATAGTGGGCATGGAAACGATAATAAAAGAAATACAAAGAACAAATATTGACGAAGATGTGATCGGAATGGCAGGGGTCATCCTGAAGGAGGGAGGGCTGGTAGCTTTCCCGACAGAGACTGTATATGGACTCGGAGCACATGCGCTGAAGGAAGAGGCGGCAAAAAAAACATATGCGGCGAAGGGAAGACCTTCTGATAATCCATTGATCGTTCACATTGCGGAATACCGGGCATTGGAAGAGATTGCGGTGAATATACCAGATAAGACTGCACTGCTGGCGAATCATTTCTGGCCAGGACCGCTTACGATGATTTTTGAAAAAAGTGCATTGGTACCATATGGAACTACCGGAGGACTGGATACTGTAGCAGTCAGAATGCCGGCGGATGAGGTCGCGCGTGCGATCATTTTGGCAGGCGGGGGATATGTGTCTGCTCCGAGTGCAAATACATCCGGGCGCCCGAGTCCGACAACTGCGATGCATGTGAAGGAAGATCTGGATGGCAAGATTGATATGATCATCGATGGAGGAAGTGTGGAGATCGGAGTGGAATCGACGATCCTTGATATGACTGTGACACCTCCGATGATCCTTCGGCCGGGAGCGATCACAAAGGAGATGCTTGAGGAGGTGATCGGTGAGGTCACAGAAGATCAGGCAATTGTCAGTGATAAGAGCAAGGAAGCTCCGAAGGCACCGGGCATGAAGTATCGACATTATGCGCCGAAGGCAAAGCTGATGATTATTGAAGGAGAGACAAAAGAGGCGGTCAAGGCAATCCGGCAGGTTGCGTTTGAGCAGGAAAGACTTGGTTATAAAGTTGGAATCATTGCTACGGACGAGACGGCAGAAAAGTATAAAAGAGGTATTGTAAAAAATATCGGGACACGGGAAAATGAATATACGATCGCTCAGAATCTGTATCGTGTCCTCAGAGAGTTTGACGAGGAAGATGTCGATTATATTTACAGTGAAGCTTTTGCGATGGATGGGATTGGCTCGGCGGTTATGAACCGTCTCAAAAAAGCTGCGGGGCATCATATGCTTCGGGCAGAAGAGATCACAAGACTACAAAAATACAGACGGATTCTTTTCCTGAGCAATACAGACAGCAGCAGAGGACCGATGGCAGCAGAGCTTCTAAGAAATCAGGAACTTTTGCAGGAGTATGATATTGAGTCAAGAGGACTTGTCGTACCACTTCCGGAGCCGGTCAATCAGAAAGCAGAAGCGATTATGAAGAGTCAGGGCATGTCGATTGCAGATTATAAGTCAAGGCAGTTTACGGAGGAAGATCTTGACGAGGAGACACTGGTGCTTGCCATTGATGACAGGCATAAATGGAGTGCAGTGGCAGATTATGAGAATATCAAAAATGTATATACACTGGGAGAATATATAGATGATGACAGGAAAATCCCATCTGCATATGGACAGCCATTGACGGAGTATGGTAGTGTATACGAGATGATGAAAGAATTTATCGAGAAACTGGCACAAAAGCTGAACGAGGAGGTAACAAAAGCATGATAGCAATCGGATGTGATCACGGTGGATATGAATTGAAACTGGAGATTATCAAATATTTAGAGGAAAAAGGTCTGGAGTACAAAGATTTTGGATGTGACGGGGAATCTGTGGATTATCCAATTTATGCCAAAAAAGTAGGACAGGCAATTATAGACGGAGAATGTGAGAAGGGGATTCTGATCTGCGGAACAGGAATTGGGATTTCCATCGCAGCAAACAAAATGAAAGGGATCCGTTGTGCGCTCTGTTCAGACTGCTTTTCAGCAGAGGCGACAAGATTACACAATGATACGAACATTGTCGCTTTAGGAGGACGTGTGGTAGGACCGGGACTTGGTGTGAAGATTGTCGATACATTTTTAAACACACCGTTTTCCGAAGATGAAAGACATAAGAGACGTATTGCATTAATTGAAGAATAGGAGAAAAACAATGGGAAAAGTACTGGTAATGGAACATCCGCTGATCCAGCATAAAGTAGGAATTATCCGAAGAAAAGAAGTCGGATCAAAAGATTTCAGAGAGATCATCAGCGAGATTGCAATGTATATGTGCTATGAGGCGACAAGAGATCTGAAATTACAGGATGTCGAGATTGAGACACCAATCTGTAAGACAACTGTTAAGGAACTGGCAGGAAAGAAACTGGCTGTTGTGCCAATCTTAAGAGCTGGTCTTGGAATGGTAGAAGGTATGCTTACGATGATTCCGGCGGCAAAGGTAGGTCATATTGGACTTTATCGTGATCCGGACACATTGGAACCGGTAGAATATTACTGTAAGCTTCCGGCAGACTGCGGGGAGAGAGAAGTATTTGTCGTAGATCCGATGCTTGCGACAGGAGGATCCTGCGTTGCAGCGATTCAGATGCTGAAGGATAAAGGTGTGAAAAATATTCGTTTTATGTGTATCATTGCGGCACCGGAAGGTGTGAAGAAGCTTCAGGAAGCACATCCGGACGTGGATGTCTATATTGGGGCTTTAGATGAGAAATTAAATGATCATGGATATATTGTTCCGGGACTCGGGGATGCGGGAGATCGTATTTTCGGAACAAAATAGAAACAAGAGCCAAAAAATAAAGAGAGCATAAACTCCCAGACAAGTCCATATATATGAGATAAGAACAACTGGAGAAGGAAAAGATGGATGAAAATCGTTCAAGCATCGTTGTAAATTTTATTGTCCGGGCAGTCATTGGTCTGGGAGTTATTTTCTTTACAAATGAAATCCTCGCATCCAGAGGAATTTCAGTGGCGGTGGGGCTGAATGGCCTTTCCCTTTTGACATCGGGAACCCTTGGATTGCCGGGGGTCTGCTTACTTTACGGGATTCTTTTCTACCAAAACTTGTGAGTATTTCACAAAAAGCGTCAAATCTAAAAATGCATATAGACAAAAGGAAAAGATGTCGATATAATACAACATACAAACAGAACATTTCTAAATGAAATATCATTCTATGGTCAAGGGACCATTACATATCAAAAGAGGCTGGCAGTAAGTACAGCCAGATTCCATTACAAATTCAAAAGGAAAAATCCAAAACACAAAAATTCAAAAAGGAAACTTCAAAACACATAAACAGAAATGGAAGTGATGCATTGAAAGGAAAAATACTTGCAATCTGTACACAAGAGCCAGAGTATGCAAGAGGTCTGTCGGAGTACATTTTGGGAAGAAGAGAACTGTTGTTTCAAGTGATGGTCTTTTTAGATCTGGAGAAACTAAGACAGTTTATAAATGAACATAGAGTAGACCTACTGCTTCTGGATGATATTTATGCTGATACAGAAACGATGGATGTTAAACAGGTATTTATGTTGTGTGATGATCGGAATTGTAAAGAAACAGATTGCTATCATCCAATTTATAAATATCAAAGTGGAGAGAAGATTATTGCAGAAATTCTAAGCTGCTGTGCAGAGGAGGAGGGAAGTGAGACAATTCTGAGGATACAGAAGGCAGATGTGGAGGTGATCGGTGTTTACTCGCCGATACATCGAATCGGAAAGACACAGTATGCACTGCAGCTTGCAAAAGAATTTGCAAAGAAAGGGAATACACTTTATTTGAACTTGGAGGCGTATGCCGTCAGACAGGAGGGAGAAGAGGAGACAGGAGGGCTTACAGAAATTTTGTATTATCTCAGGCAGGGCTGTAAAAATATGGGAATCCGGCTGGAGACATTGGTGAAGCATGAGGAGGCAGTTGACTATCTGGTACCGATAGAAATGTATCAAGATCTGAAATCGGTCACAGAAGAAGAGTGGAAGCAGCTTTTGACCGAGATTGCTGAGAAAAGTATTTATGAGACAGTAGTACTTGATATCGGGGATGCAATTCGGGGAACGTATGGAATATTAGAATTGTGTTCCTGCATTTATACACCAGTTGTGCAAGAGGAAACGGCACAGAGAAAACTGGAGCAATATCGGCACAATCTGACTGCGATGGGTTTGGATTGTGTGCTTGAGAGAACAATTTTTGTGGAGGTGAGGGAATTGTTATGAGAGATACAGAGCATTTATATCAGAAAATCATGGAGGAGTTGGATCTGTCCAGAGAGATAGAAGACGAAGCGCTGATGGAGTTGATCTATACCGTATTATCGGAAGAACGAAGAGAACACTATATGTCACTTCAGGAGATGAATATGCTTGGGAAGGAGTTGTTTAATGCATTCCGAAAGCTGGACATCCTTCAGGATTTGATCGAGGATGAGGAGATCACGGAGATTATGATCAATGGTGCGCAGCATATCTTTATGGAAAAAGCAGGAGTTGTGACAAGACTGGAGAAGCGGTTTGCATCGAGACAAAAGTTGGAAGATGTTGTGCAGCAGATTGTTGCAGGATCCAATCGAATTGTGAATGAGGCAAATCCGATTGTGGATGCAAGGCTTCCAGATGGTTCCCGTGTCAATGTCGTACTTGCTCCGATCGCGCTGAACGGACCGATTGTGACGATCAGAAAGTTTCCGAAAGAGGCAATGACGATGGAACGTTTGAAGAAGTTTGAGGCAATCTCAGAGGAGGCGGCTGATTTTCTGGAGCAGGCAGTGAAAGCAAGATATAACATCTTTATCAGTGGAGGGACCGGATCAGGAAAGACGTCAATGCTAAATGCGCTTGCACAGCATATACCTGTTGGGGAGCGTGTCATCACAATTGAGGATAATGCCGAACTTCAGATCCGGGGAATTGAAAATCTTGTAAGGCTTGAGGCTCGTAATGCAAATGTGGAGGGAACTGGTGAAATCTCAATCCGGGATCTGATCAAGTCAGCGCTTCGCATGCGACCTGACCGGATTGTTGTCGGGGAGGTCCGGGGAAGTGAGGCAATTGACATGCTGCAGGCGATGAACACCGGGCACGACGGCTCACTCAGCACGGGACATGCCAACAGTACAAAGGATATGTTCAGTAGACTGGAAACAATGGTGCTTATGGGTGTGGATCTTCCATTGAGCGCAGTACAGAGGCAGATTGCTTCCGCAATTGATCTTGTCGTCCATCTGGGAAGACTGCGCGATAAGAGCAGGAAGGTGTTGGAAATCTCAGAGGTGCTTGCTTATGAAGAGGGGGAGATAAAGGTACAGAGTCTGTATCGATTTGAAGAGACTGGAAGAAAAGATGGAAAGGTGCAAGGGAGGCTAAAATGGGTTCATGAATTACAAAAGAAAGAAAAGCTACTGGCAGCAGGATATTAAAAAGGCAGAGTATGGAAAGGCAGCGTTCAAAGGATTAGCGTTGTTATCAGGGATTGCATATCTATTTTATGACTTCTTTTTAGGGGGTCTGATGTTCTCACCATTTCTGGTGATCTATCTTCGTATTTGGGAAAAACAATATATAAAGAAACAGCAGCAGGAATTTTGTGCTCAGTTTAAAATGAGTCTGCAGTCGATGTCCTCGGCACTCAATGTCGGATATTCGGCAGAAAATGCACTGAAGGAGACGGCAAAGGATCTGTCATTGATCTATAAAAAAGATACACGGATCATGAGAGAATATACTTATATGATTCATCAGCTCAATATGAATGTACCTTTGGAGCAGATCTGGAAAGAGTTTGCAGACAGGGTAGGACAGGAGGATGTCTCGAATTTTGTATCTGTCTTTGTGGCAGCAAAGAGAGCAGGAGGGGACAGCATTGAGATGATCCGAAATGCGGTAAAGCAAATCTGTGAGAAAATTGAGGTGAAACGTGAGATTGAGATGACAATGTCAGCAAAAAAGTTAGAATTTCAAGTAATGTCGGTGGTTCCCTTTGGAATTATTTTCTATATGAGGATAGCATTTCCGGATTTTGTAGAGGTACTTTATAGAAATTTTCTTGGGATTTTTGTGATGACTGTCTGTCTGGCTGTTTATGCAGGGGCATTTTATATGGGAAAAAAGATGATTGAAATCGAGGTGTGAGATGATTGTTTCGATAGGAATATTTATAGCATTGGCAATCGCCGTTATTTTGTATCAAAAGAGAAAGCTTCCGGAATGGTGTATGAGAAAGAACAGCAGAAATATTTTTCTGATGCTGCTCGGTGTGAATTCACTTGCCGCGTATCTGTTTTATGTGGATCAACAGGCGGAATTTATGGGAGAACATGCAAGACTGGAGCGAAATAACTGTGGGGAAGGAGTGCGAACAGAGAAGTTGATCGCAAAGACAGGTGGAAGAGAGATTCCGATTACGATAGAACTTCCTGAGAGGCAGTACAATGGAAAGGAGTTGGAGAAAGCATTTGAAACAGCGATGAAAGAGTTGGATGATATTATTTTGGACAAAAATAAGACATTTGATGAGGTGCGGAAAGATTTGCATTTCCCATCCAGGATTCTGGATATGCCGATTACCGTTTCCTGGGAAGTAGACAACTATGAGGTGATCAATGTTCTCGGGGAGTTGCAGACAGAGGCACTCAAAGAAGAGGGGACAATCGTTCAGATTACAGGGAAACTGAAATATGGAGAAGAGGAGCGGATCTATATGAGAAGCGCCAATCTGTTTCCACCTAAATTAAAAGGCGATGAGAAGATCGCAGCGCAGCTTGCAGGGCAGGTTGCAGAGAAAGAAAAGGAACATCCGGAACAAAAACAGGTAGAATTACCAGAGACTTTAGAGGGAAAACCGGTCAGCTGGCGACGTCCGGAGGAAAACAGAGGATATGTCATTTTAGGACTTGGATTGGTTGGAAGTATTCTTCTGATTCTGCTTGAGAAAGAAACGCAGAAGGAAGAAATGAAAAAGAAGAAAAAGCAGATGATGATAGATTATCCGGAAATTCTAAACAAATTTGTGTTGTTTCTTGGAGCCGGAATGACAGTAAAAGCTGCATGGCAGAAAATCTCTTCTGATTATGAAAAAGGGAAAATAATGGGAAAGGAGCGGTTTGCATATGAGGAAATGGCATATACGCTTAGAGAAATGCAGGCAGGGGGTTCCGAGAAAGAATGTTATGAGCATTTTGGAAAACGGTGTGAGGCTGTGTGTTACATGCGCTTTGGAGCTTTGCTTTCCCAAAATCTGAAAAGAGGATCAAAAGGGTTAGCCGATCTTCTTAGGCTGGAAGCAGTCAATGCATTTGAGGAGCGAAA
>OLQE01000077.1_pt1 | contig 85979 bp, 69 predicted proteins | sample 1643161 | NCBI WGS metagenome assembly OLQE01 (sample SAMEA3136650, study PRJEB25190) | human gut metagenome
ACTCTGTTACCTCACGGCCTTGTCTAACGCGACAGCTAGATTAATATACCACAAGAGGGTTTGAATTGTCAAGATTGTTTTTATATTTTCTGCAATTTAGATAATTCAGATAATTTACTTCTTTTTTCATATTTTCTTCTATATAAATTGCCCATCTCCATTTCTTGACACCGATCCTCTTTCCTTTTATGATTGTTCTTATATAAAATAAAAGGAGTTATTATTACATGTTTCACTTATTACTTTCCGTAATCTACTTGGCATTCATCAGCCTTGGTCTTCCGGACGCACTTTTAGGATCTGCATGGCCTTCTATGTATCCGGCCTTTCATGTACCTGTTTCTTATGCCGGAATCATTTCCATGATCATAGCAGCCGGTACAGTTATATCCAGTCTGCAAAGTGACAGACTTACCAAAAAACTTGGCACCGGTAAGATTACTGCCATCAGTGTAGCTACCACTGCTGTTGCTTTATTCGGATTCTCTGTCAGTCATTCTTTTATCGCATTGTGTCTGTGGGCAGTTCCTTACGGGTTGGGCGGTGGAAGTGTCGATGCAGCACTTAACAATTATGTTGCTCTTCATTACGAAAGCCGACATATGAGCTGGCTACACTGTATGTGGGGTGTCGGTGCTTCTATCGGACCTTATATTATGGGATACGCCTTGTCTAATAAACAGGGATGGTCTATGGGATACCGTTATATTTCGATTTTCCAGATAGGACTTACTGCTATTTTGATCATCAGCCTTCCTCTTTGGAAACAATTTCATAAGAAAGAACATATCGGACAATCTGCTTCCGGCTCTGGCAATACTTTACCTGTCCTGACATTAAAGCAGATTTTTCAGATTCCAGGAGCCAGGGAAATTCTCTTTGCTTTCTTCTGTTACTCTGCAGTTGAGCAGACATCCTCTCTCTGGGCCAGCAGTTACCTCGTACTGCACCTTGGATATTCTTCCGAGAAAGCGGCCGGATTTGCCAGTCTCTTCTTTATTGGAATTACTGTGGGCAGAGGCATCAGCGGCTTCATTACGTTTAAATTAAATGATTCGCAGATGATCCATCTTGGTGAAGGTATTATACTGCTCGGTGTCCTTGCCATGCTTCTGCCACTCGGGAAAACAGTCGCTTTAGCCGGACTTATCCTCATCGGATTGGGATGTGCACCGATTTATCCATCCATTATCCACTCAACTCCCGCACATTTCGGAGCAGATAAGTCTCAGGCGATCATCGGAGTTCAGATGGCTTTCGCTTATATCGGCACCTGCCTGATGCCCCCACTTTTTGGTATCATTGCAAGATCCATAAGCATTACACTCTTTCCGGCTTATCTTGGACTCTTTTTATGCATTATGTTCTTCATGTATGAAACAGTTATCCGAAAAACACATACCGTATAATTTCCTCTCAACACAGAAAATCTACTCTTGCCAGCTTCTTCCGTACGCATGGCAATAAAAAAGAACCGGCAGGGACACTAAAAAGCCACACAGCTTCATTCCCTCCGGTTCTAACCATACTTAAATATAATTCATCGCCTGATTCACACTATTGACCCCGATCACTTCTATTCCATCCACTTTTCCAATGGACTTCAATGCAACCGCTGGTACAATACAAGTCTTAAATCCAAGCTTTTTTGCTTCTGCAACTCTCTGCTCCGGCATGGTCACAGCCCTTACTTCCCCGCTCAATCCTACTTCCCCGAATACGATCGTATCTTCTGCGATCGGTTTATTCTTATAGCTGGAAGCAATGGCCATTACAATCCCAAGATCGGCCGCCGGTTCATTCATACGGATTCCACCGGCAATATTGACATAAGCATCATAATTGGATAACGGCAGACCCATCCTCTTTTCCAGAACTGCCATCAGCAGATTGACACGGTTATAATCCAGTCCCGCCGCAGTTCTTCTCGGCATTCCAAAATTACTCCGGCAGATCAATGCCTGAATCTCCATCAGCATTGGTCTTGTACCTTCCATCGCACATGCCACCACAGATCCGGACGCATTCTCCGGCTTGCCGCTCAGCATGAATTCCGAAGGATTCTCCACTTCGCACAGTCCTTCTCTCCGCATCTCAAACACACCGATCTCATTCGTAGAACCAAAACGGTTCTTTACTCCACGTAAGATCCGGTATGATGCGTGTCTGTCACCCTCAAAATAAAGCACAGTATCCACCATATGCTCCAACACTCTCGGTCCCGCAACCGTTCCTTCCTTCGTCACATGTCCTACGATAAAAGTGGATATATTCAGTCCTTTTGCGAGCTGCATCAATACATTCGTGGATTCGCGCACCTGAGATACACTTCCCGGCGCAGACGCTACCTCTTCGTTATACATCGTCTGAATCGAATCAATCACAACCACATCCGGTGTCTCTTTCTCAATCACACTTTGAATTGCTGCAAGATTCGTCTCACATAATAAAAAGAGGCTGTCTGCAAATTCTCCCATACGATTTGCACGCAGCTTGATCTGCTTCAGTGATTCCTCACCGGAAATGTAGAGCACCTTCTTCTGCTTGTCCGCCAGTTTCTGGCACACCTGAAGCAATAATGTGGACTTTCCGATTCCGGGATCCCCGCCTACTAATACGAGGGAACCTTGTACGATTCCCCCGCCTAATACTCTGTCTAATTCTTTTATTCCAGTTTTTGTTCGTTCTTCATCTGTCGTCGATACACTGGACAATGTCACAACCTGGCTCTTTGGCTTCGCCACGCTGCTTCCTCTGGATACACCACTTACCGGAGTACTCACCTTTTCCTCTACAAATGTATTCCATTCTTTACACATCGGGCACTGTCCGAGCCACTTGCTCTCCTCATGTCCACAATTCTGACAGAAATATATACTCTTCTTTGCTTTTGCCATTATTTTCTTACGACTTTGATCTCAATCTCTTTTCCAGCCTCTGCTTCTGCACTTACGCTGAGTTTTCCACTTAAGTTCGTTGTCATATCTCCGATATTCACATCATCCATGTATACAACGTATTCTGCATCTGCTTCCATTCCAAGTGTAAACTGAAAATCTGTCTCTCCACATACTTTAAACGAAACTACGTTCTCTGTTGCTTTGAAATTCTCTACTGCAGTTCCCGGTACGGATTCGTATACAAACATGCCGTTCTTTTCTAATTTTGTAATCTCTTTGAACGTCTTAACTTTGTAGATGTCCCCTTGAAAATCAAATCCGTCTAACTTAGTCTTGCTGTCTAATGTATAATCTCCAAAACTAAGTGTACCGTCTGTTTCAGCTCTTAAAAGCTCTTTCACTGCTGCCATTTTTTCGTCCTCCTAAGGTTCTTCTTTCGTTCATCCTATTATATAATAAAATATTTTTAATTTGTAGTCTTTGCCGTAAATTTAATTTCTTTTTTAGACATTCCGGCAACGACATCCATGTCTCTTCCGATCTCTCCGCTTAAGATTGCTTCAGCGAGTTTATCCTCTAACTGGTTCTGTACGGCACGTCGGAGTGGTCTTGCCCCGTACTTCTTATCCATACCGGTCTCTACGATATGCTTCTTTACAGAATCACGGATTGTAAGATGGATTCCCAGCTGTTCTTTTGCGCGTTTAACCAGTTCTTTGCACATCAGACCAACAATCTTCTGCATCTGTTCTGTCGTTAGCGGATGAAACACAAGGATCTCATCAATACGGTTCAAAAATTCCGGACGGAAGATGAATTTGATCTCATTCATTACGTTATTCTTCATCCGTTTGTAATCTCCCGCCGCATCTTCTTTTGTATTGAATCCGAGTTTCTTCGGATCAATGATAGACTGCGCTCCTGCATTCGAAGTCATGATGATCACTGTATTGGAGAAATCTACTTTTCTTCCCTGTGAATCTGTGATATGCCCGTCATCTAACACCTGAAGAAGAATATTGAATACATCCGGATGTGCTTTTTCGATCTCGTCAAATAACACAACCGAATATGGATGTCTTCTCACCTGCTCACTGAGCTGGCCGCCGTCATCGTGTCCGACATATCCCGGAGGCGAACCGATCATCTTGGCCACACTGTGTTTCTCCATATATTCCGACATATCAACACGGATCATGGAATTCTCATCTCCAAAGAGTGCTTCCGCAAGTGCTTTGGAAAGTTCTGTCTTACCGACTCCGGTTGGTCCTAAGAACAGGAACGAACCGATCGGACGCTTCGGATCTTTCAAGCCGACTCTTCCACGCTTGATAGATTTGGCAACCGCTGTTACTGCTTCATCCTGACCAATCACACGCTTATGCAATGTCTGTTCCAGTTTATTTAACTTCGCACTTTCCGACTCTGCCAGACGGCTCACCGGAATTTTGGTCCACTGTGATACGACCTCTGCAATGTCTTCTTCTGTCACTTCCAGATGTTTTACATCATTTCTCTTATGGAAACGTTTCTTAATCTGTTCTAATTTTTCTTCTGCTTCATTCAGTTCTTTGTGAAGCATGGAGGCCTCTGTCATATTGCCACTCTTGATCGCATCTTCCAGTTCTTTCGCCAGTTCTGTCTGTGTCTTTTCCAGTTTGTATACATTTTCCGGTACTTTAAATCCACGCAGGCTCACTTTTGAGCACGCTTCATCCACCACATCAATTGCTTTATCCGGAAGGAAACGGTCATTGATATAACGGCTGGAGTAATTCACTGCTGCCTCCAGTGCTTCTTCCTGTATCTTTACTTTGTGATGTTTTTCATATCTGGAGCATAAGCCTTTTAAGATTTCAAGACACTGCTCTTTATCCGGCTCTTCCACCGTGATCGGCTGGAATCTTCTTTCCAGTGCTGCATCTTTTTCGATGTATTTGCGATACTCTACGATCGTCGTTGCACCGATCAGCTGCAGTTCTCCTCTTGCAAGGGACGGTTTCAGAATATTAGACGCATCCATTGCTCCTTCTGCGCCGCCTGCACCGATGATCGTATGGACTTCATCCAGGAACAAAATGATATTACCTGCTGCCTTTACCTCCTGGATCAGACGCTTCATACGCTCTTCAAACTCTCCACGGTATTTTGATCCCGCGATCATGCTCGCCAGATCCATCGTATAAATACGTTTTCCACGAATTCCTTCCGGCACGATACCTTCTGCAATCTGCGTTGCAAGTCCCTCGATCACTGCCGTCTTACCGACACCCGGCTCTCCGACCAGACACGGATTGTTCTTGGTCCGTCTGCTTAAGACCTGCATCAGACGTCCGATCTCCTCTTCTCTTCCAATAACAGGATCAAGCTTTCCTTCTTCCGCCTCTGCTGTCAGATCCGTACCATACTGATCCAGTACCCCGTTCTTTCTTCCTCCTTCCGGTCCGTATTCTTCCTGATAAGTCTTCGGATCAATGCCAACAGTCTCAAATATTTCCTGATATATCTTCTGAAGATTGACTCCAAGTGTCGTTAAAATCTTTGTCGCTACACAGTCTATATCACGGATAAGTGCTATCAGCATATGCTCTGTTCCAATCTCTTCTGAATGGAATTGTTCCGCTTCTACTTTACTGTCTTCCAGAATGTATTCCAGTCTCGGACTGAATTCCGGTCTCTTTCTGCCCGTCATCTCTCCTGACGGAGATATCAGTTCAGACATTACTTTCTGTATATTCTCCTCATCTACTCCGTTCGCACCCAGAACCTGCGCCGCAACACCGGTGTATACTTTTCTGAGTCCCAGAAGCAGATGCTCTGTTCCCACATAAGGATGTGCCATCTCTTTCGCACTTTTTTCTGCGATCTTCAGCACTTCCTTCGCTTGTCTTGTATAATCCATGCCTGTCTGTTCCTTTCTGTCTATCTTCTATATTCGTCAAATATCTCATCTACCAATGCATGCACATCTTCTCTGCTGATATTCTTGCAGCATCCCTTTGCAAGTAATATCGCAAGCTTTTCCCGGAGTTTTAGCATGGCCTGTGCCTTATCCGCATCAATGGCGACCACTGCTCCCCTTCTTCTGTCCAGCTGAATAAATCCTTCCTGCCTCAGGATCGAATATGCTTTGTTCACTGTGTGCATATTGATTCCTACTGTATCTGCCAGCTGTCTGACGGACGGCAGGGTATCTCCCTCACGGATTGCGTCTGTTGCGATCCCCATGATGATCTGATTCTGCAACTGTACATAGATTGCTTCATTGCTGTTAAAATCAATTTCTATCAACATCTTATCACCTGTTACCTGTCATTTTCTTTTGTTATAGAGATACTATAACACAACTAAAAAGAGCTTACAACCTAAATCGTAAGCTCTTTCTTTCATTCTTTTTGCATTAAATTCCACTGCAATTCACAGTTTCCATATTTTTTGCTGTTTACGCCTCGTCAATTGCTTTTCCAATATCATGACGCATATATTTATTATCAAATTTCACCCATTCCGTAGCCGTATATGCATTGGCTCTTGCTTCTTTCAAGTCTTTTCCCTTTGCTGTCACGCCAAGTACACGTCCGCCATTGGTCACGATCTGGTCTCCGTCGAACTTCGTTCCTGCATGGAAGCAGTAATAACCTTCATGTTTCCCAAATTCATCCAGTCCGCTGATTGGAAGTCCTTTGTCATATTTCACCGGATATCCGTCACTTGCCAGAACGACACATACTGCCGCATTGTCTTCAAACTGCAGGTCGATCTGATCCAGAGTACCGTCTATACAAGCTTCTACTACATCAATGATATCATTCTTCATTCTAGGAAGAACAACCTGTGCCTCTGGATCTCCGAATCTGGCATTGTATTCCAGAACCTTTGGTCCGTCTGCTGTCAACATCAGTCCGAAGAAAATAACACCTTTGAAAGGTCTTCCTTCTGCTTTCATAGCATCTACTGTAGGCTGATATACATATTTCTTACAGAACTCGTCTACTTCCTCTGTATAGAACGGGCTTGGGGAAAATGTTCCCATTCCACCTGTATTCAGACCGGTATCTCCATCTCCTGCGCGCTTGTGATCCTGTGCGGAAGTCATGGTCTTAATCGTATTACCATCTACAAATGATAATACAGATACTTCCCTTCCTGTCATGAATTCTTCAATAACCATCTCATTACCGGCTGTACCGAATTTCTTATCCAGCATGATCGTCTTCACGCCTTCTTCTGCCTCTTCCAGATCCTTACAGATCAGCACACCTTTTCCAAGTGCCAGACCGTCTGCTTTTAATACGATCGGGAATTTGGCTTCTGTCTTCAGATATTCAATTGCCTTGGCAGGATCTGTGAAATTCTCATACGCTGCAGTCGGAATGTTGTATTTCTTCATAAGATCCTTGGAAAATGCTTTTGATCCCTCAAGGATGGCTGCATTCTTTCTAGGTCCGAAGGTGCGGATGCCTACTGCTTCCAGTTCGTCTACCAGACCGCCAACCAGTGGATCATCCATTCCTACGATTACGAGATCAATCTCTTTTTCTTTTGCAAATGCTACGATCTTGTCAAATTCCATGGCTCCGATCGGTGCGCATTCTGCAAATTCCGCAATTCCCGCATTGCCCGGAGTGCAGTAAATCTTGTCTACCTTATCGCTTTTTGCAACGCTGTATGCGATTGCATGTTCTCTTCCGCCACTTCCAACGATTAATACTTTCATCTTACACTGCTCCTTTATCCTCTATGACTCGATCGTCACATGATGTCCTTCTACTTTTACTTTGCCGTTTGCAATCAGATCAATGGCTCTTGGCAGGATCTTCCACTCTGCCTGCTCCATCACACGTCTCTGCAGAACTTCTGGAGTGTCTCCCTGTTCTACTTCAACTGCTTTCTGTAAAATGATCGGGCCTGTATCGGTCCCTTCATCCACAAAATGCACTGTGGCTCCTACCACTTTCACGCCGCGTTCCAGTGCTCTTTCATGCACCTTCAGCCCATAGAACCCGGTTCCGCAGAATGCCGGGATCAGGGATGGATGGATATTGATCATACGGTTTCTGTATTTTGCGATCATTTCTGCAGGAATCACTACAAGGAATCCGGCCAGTACGATCAGATCCGGCTGCAGAGCATCTACAGCCTTCATAAATTCCTGATTGAAAATCTCACGGCTTTCATAATCTTTTGGAGAAATGCACTGATTCGGAATGCCGTGTTTCTTGGCACGCTCCAGTGCATATGCATTTTTATTATTACTGATCACACCGGCGATCTTCGTGTTCGTGATCACGCCGGAATCTACCGCATCTATGATTGCCTGCAGATTCGTTCCACCGCCGGATACCAGAACTACGACATTTAGCATAATGTCACTCCTTTTTCTCCGTCTTCGATATGACCGATCACATACGGAGTATCACCTGTCGCTTTGATTGCTTCCATTGTCTTATCCACATCAGCAGGATCAACGGCAACGATCATTCCGATACCCATGTTATAAGTATTGTACATTGCATACTCGTCAACGTTACCCTCTTTTGCAAGCTTTGTGAAAATTGGAGGAATCGGGTAGCTGTCTTTTTCTACAACGGCTCTTACTCCGTCTTTTAACATTCTCGGAATGTTCTCATAGAATCCGCCGCCTGTGATATGGCTGCAGGCTTTCACTTTCACGCCTGCGTTCTTTACGCTCTTTAATGCTTTGACATAGATTCTTGTCGGCGCAAGCAGTGCCTCTCCAAGTGTCGTTCCAAGGTCATCATAATATGTATCCAGGGATTCTTTTGTCATCTCGAATACTTTACGTACCAGAGAAAATCCGTTGCTGTGGACACCTGTAGATGCCATACCGATCAGTACATCTCCAGCTTTTAAGTCTTCTCCTGTGATCATGTCTTTCTTGTCGCACACACCAACTGCGAATCCTGCAAGGTCGTATTCGTCTTCCGGCATAAGTCCAGGGTGTTCTGCCGTCTCACCACCGATCAGTGCTGCTTCTGACTGGAGACAACCTTCTGCCACACCTTTTACGATCGATGCGATCTTCTCCGGATAGTTCTTGCCACATGCAATGTAGTCTAAGAAGAATAATGGCTCTCCACCTGCACATGCGATATCATTTACACACATAGCTACTGCATCAATTCCGATGGTATCATGCTTATCCATGATCATGGCAAGTTTTACCTTTGTTCCACATCCGTCTGTTCCGGATAACAGTACCGGCTCTTCCATCTCTTTGATCTTCGCAAGAGAGAATGCTCCTGAGAATCCTCCGAGTCCGCCCAGAACTTCCGGACGCATGGTCTTCTTTACATGCTCTTTCATAAGTTCTACTGACTTGTAACCTGCTTCAATATCCACACCAGCTTTTTTGTAATCCATAACCCGATCTCCTTTGTACTCGTTGTTTATTTTGTACTCTTATATCTATTATTTTGATGCCAGATATGCCTCATATCCGATAGAATCAAGCTTTGCTGCTTTGGCTTTGACTGCCTCTTTCTGCTCTGCTGTATAAGCTTTTAATTTATTCAGAAGTTCTTCATCTGAAGCTGCAAGAATCTTTGCTGCAAGAATTGCTGCATTCTTTGCTCCGTCGATCGCAACGGTTGCAACCGGAACCCCCGGCGGCATCTGCATGATTGAGAACACTGCATCCATTCCATCCAGATTCTTTCCTGAAAGAGGTACACCAATAACCGGAAGGGCAAATAATGCTGCACACATTCCCGGAAGGGCTGCTGCCATTCCCGCACCGGCGATCATAACCTTGATTCCACGGTCTTCTGCTCCTCTGGTCCATTCAATCAGTTCGTCTGGTTCACGATGTGCTGAGATGATCGTCATCTCATACTCGATTCCTAACTCTTCCAGCATTACTGCAGCCTTACTCATAACCTTAAGATCTGAGTCACTGCCCATAATAATTCCTACTTTTGGCATAATTTTCATCCTTTCTTATAAGTTTGACAAATAAATCATACCCTATTTATTAGAATTTTTCAATGGTTCATTTAAAATCTCTGTGCCAGGAAGTACAAATTTTCCATTTTCCAGTAATGTGATCTCTTTTTTATCCTTTGTAATAACTGTAATACTGCCCAGTTCTTCATACGGGATCGTAATATCTGTATGGCAATGGAAATATGCTTTTGACACATCTTCTTTTCTGCGGATCGATACCGAATTGTCTCTGGCAATGATCTCTTTTCCGTTCGGGTTATAGACTTTAATATCCTCACACCAACTGTAACAGGTATCTCCCACTGCAAAATGTGGTCCCATTTTCTCCGCGATCAGGATCGGCATCTTATCTTCGATTCCGTACTTCTTCGCAGTTACGTATGCGGTTGTATTCGTTCCGATTGCAAACTCACCGAGCGGCAGTGTCGGATGCTTGTACAGCACGTTATCATGAATATATGCTTTATTCTCCAGTTCACGTTCAAAATTCGCACAGTTGTATTCTGATACCATACCGTTCGAGAATGTGATTTCCAGATCACGGTACTGCAGTTCATTCAGATAGACTTTGCTAACATGCAGGACTCCGTTCGTTCCTTCCAGTACCGGTGAGGTAAATACTTCCCCAACCGGAATATTTACGTCTGCCACGCAGTTCTCAAAAATTGTCTCTTTTTTCGGATCATTCAGTGGATGAAGCTGTACATTCAGGTCCGTACGGTTGCCATTTGTCCCGAGAATGTGTACGTATTCTCCCTGATCCAGGGCATCGATCAACGTCTGCTGTACTTTCTCATATAATTTGGCATCCAGCGTATTGATACGTATGATCTCGTCGAAGATTTCTTCGTACTTCTCTCCGATCTCCGGTACAGGATAGGCAATGATCGTAAAGCTTCTTTCTTCTCCCTTGATATACTGGTTCACCATCTGGCTCTGGCGGCTGTCATACTGAAGGATCATCTCTTCCTGACTCTTTGAAAGCTTTGCGACTGTCTCTTTTGCTTCCGGTTCAAACGGCTCTTCTCCGAACATATCGATGCATGCCGGTCCTGCGAATCCGGCGGCTTCTTTCTTATGATGCTCGTAAGTCGTCTGCATCACTTCCAGTTTACGCTCCAGATATTTCTTATCCATGAAGAGTGCCTGGTCATCTTTGTGATCATATTCATACTGCTTGTTCGCCACTGCTCCATAATATCCGATCTTAATATGCTGTCTCTTTGTCAGCACACTGACTGCCGCACGGTAGATGACCGGTTTTAAGCCCATTTTTTCAAAATTCTCGATTGCTTTTTTCACCACGCGCTCGAATCCAAGAATGTAACGGATGTTTACCACTGATTTCTTCGAAAGGTCTTTTCCCGTATTCACGAATCCGATGCGGTATCCTTCTGTATAGACATCTGCCATCTTCCGGATCGTCTCTTCCGGAAGACTGTTCAGATGCTCTGCCGTCTTCCATTCATTTTCACTGATGTACTCTCCAAACTGATACAGATATCTAAGATCTGTAAGATCACTGTTCATGATCAGATCTGTTGCAAATGACTCCTCCGGCAAAACCTGCTCCCGGATGCGGTCCGCAAGGAATACATCACAGTAATCACTGGCATACCAGTAGAACGTATCCCGGACAGCCTTCGGATCCGGTTCTTCTTCGAACTGGTTGTATACCTCGATCAACAATTCATACAGGATTGCCAGATATTCTGTCTTTCCTTCAAAAACATAAACGACTGCCCCACGAAGTTCCGCATATAACATTCCCAGAATCTGTCCCGATTCTTTTCCTAGCATCTTACACGCATAATCCGGATTCGCATAACTTTTCTCATACTGCCCCGGCAAAACATCCTGATACAGCCGTCTATTCCATTTTCTTAATTCATCTAATTCAAGCTTCTGGTATCTGCCATCCAGAAGTTCTGTTCTCAGTTCGTCCAGCATAAGCACGAACTCTGCCATCTTCTTAAAATAGTCTTTGTAAGGCTCCCCAACCGTATCTTCTGTCTGCATTAGACGGATACGGTCAAGTGCCAGCTCATATCTTTCTTCTATCATCTACATAAGCCCCCTGACAAATAATGCAACCATAGCAACAAGGAATACCGCATTTACTGTGATTCCCACCTTGCAGGTCGTATAGATCTTTTCGCGTTCTCTGAATCCCTTGATGCCAAGCCAGATTCCGATCACTGCCATCGCACAGGTTCCGAGTCCGAAAAATCCCATTAATATATTTACATTTCCTTTATTCATAAACGAAAAGAGGATCATGACGCTCACCAGGAAGGCAATCACTACTGCATAAGTACAGGAATAGACACCCCTTTTGGAGTGTCTGACTGCTTTCTGTCCATATTTCGTTTTGATCATTTTTTTACGCTTTTTCTTGCGTGCTTTCGCTGCCGCTTTGATTCTGTCATCTTCTGTTCTTAGTTTTTTTCCCAGCATGTCTTCTCCTTATTGCCGCACATATTACAAATAGTATATATCCACAGATTCCTCCGATCGTATTCAGTAACAGGTCATCTACATCAAAGCTTCCGACTTTTGTGATAAACTGGAACACTTCCACACAAAGGCTCAGTCCAAAACTGTAAAATGCTGTACCGAAAAAGCTTCTTTGCCTGCTTCCCATCGGAAGGAAAAATCCAAATGGAACAAATATGAGTACATTTCCAAATAAATTAGTGAACATTGCAAAGAATCCCACCTGCTCACGGTACTGCCAGAATCTTTTGATTTCTTTAAACAATACCAGATTGTAGTGGTATTCCCGCATCTCCCCCGTACGTCCATACCAGTCAGAGAACAGAAGGAAATATATAATAAATATTACATATAATATAAATAATATCTTTCCCAGTATCCGGATTCTTTTTCGCTTCTTTGAATCCAATGTCCTACAACCTCCCGTATCTCTTCGGTATTAAAAAAGTATTCCTTTTTTCTCTTTCAGTAAACGGGCACCGCTGATAATAGAGATCACACCTGCTGCGATTCCTACTACTGTAACAACAATACCCACTGCAATTCCTGCAGCACCGGCTAATCCCATTGCTTTATATGCTTTTTCATTCATACTCGTGTTCTCCCCCGTTCCTATTTTGCTCCGTACTGTTCATAATATGCGTCGATTGCTGCTTTTAATGTATCATCGATCACAACTTTTCCATTGCATTCTTTGTTATACAGGCATTCTACAACTTCTTCCATCGTTACGATTGCTGCTGTATCGAATCCGTACAGATCTTTGATCTCATCTAACGCACACTTCTCGCCGCCTTTTCCGACTTCCATACGGTTCAGAGATACCATCAGACCTACGATTGTTACATCTGCTGCGCCTTTTACTTTCGGAACAGTCTCTTCCATGGATTTACCTGATGTTGTCACATCTTCGATCATGATCACACGATCTCCATCTTTTAATTTGCTTCCAAGAAAGCTTCCCTTATCTGCACCGTGGTCTTTCTCTTCTTTACGATCAGAACAGTAACGTACTTCTTTTCCATACAGATCACTGTAAGCGATCGCTGTTACAACTCCAAGCGGAATTCCCTTATAGGCCGGTCCGAATAATACATCAAAGTCATCTCCGTATGTATCATGGATTGCTTTTGCATAATACTGACCTAACTTCTTAAGCTGTGATCCTGTTACGTAGGCTCCGGCATTCATAAAAAACGGGGATTTTCTTCCACTCTTTAATGTAAATTCTCCAAATTTGAGCACGTCGCTCTCTACCATAAATTCAATAAACTCCTGCTTATAACTTTCCATTTTGATTACCTCCATATATTTCAGACGCTGTGTGTCTTATTATTGCATCATAATTCCATTTAATTTTATCATAAGAAAATCACTTTTTCAATTCACGCATACAGAAAAACTGTCACTGCCTGTATTTCTTATATACTTCGGCCAAAAAAGAAAGGGTTCGGAAGTCACACTCTCCTTCCGAACCCCTTTTATATACCAAAGTATGCAAGAGAAGTTGCCAGTGGCAACTTCTCTGTACTTTCGCTTTACATGATCTTCGTCTCTTCCAGTTTTTCTGCAAATGCCTCATTCATCCGGATCACCGGTTTACGAAGGAGCAATCCAAGGATCAGGGACAGTATCAAAAAGATTCCAAGCTTTCCAAGTTCTGTCCAGTAGGTCATACCATACATACCGCCAATTGTCTCCCTAAGCGCCACCATGCTGTGAACGAATGGCAGTAACGGATATACGGCTTTGAAGAAGGCCGGTGCGACTTCAATTGGGAAGGTTCCTCCGGAACCTGCCACTTGCATAACCAGAAGTACAACGCTGACCGCTTTTCCGATATCTCCGAATGATACTGTCAGTGTATAGATGATATTCACATATACAATGCTCGAGAACCATCCTGCCAGCATGAAGAGGAACGGATGCTTACACTGAATTCCCAGGTATAACAGATCCCCCAGACAGATCAGGGTACTCTGCAGTAGACCTACGATCAGGAAGAGGAGATATCGTCCCAGGTATTCCTGATGCGGTTTTACTTTCTTAAGACCTTCGGTGCATTTTGACGAAACGCCTGTCTTTAACATGGCAACCAGCACAATTCCACCGATCCAGATCGACAGTGTGGAATAGAACGGTGCCATCGAAGAACCATAATTTTCAATCTTATAGACCTGATTTGTCTTCAGGCTTACCGGTGCTGCCAGGAACTCTCCGATCACATTAGAATCCCCGGAGATCAGTTCTTCTAATTGTGAGAAATCACCGCTTTGCTGCATTTCTCCGATTTTTCCTGTCGTATTGCTGATTTTTTCTGCTGCTGTATTGAGCAGATTGCAAGAATGATTCAGCGCTGTGTTAATCTGTGTCAGATCAGCCGACGCTGAAGTTGACAAATCATATACCCCGTCTACACCTTCATCCAGGCGATCCATCAAAAGGTTCAGATTACTGCTTGTGTCTCCCATCGAATCTCCCAGTTCATCCAGACTGCTCTTTACATTCTTCTCAAAGTCTGTCTTGATTCCGGCAAGGCTGTCTGCACTTGATTTCACCAGTTTATCTAATTCTGCTTTATCCGTTACTGCTGTATCTGCCGCTCCCTGAAGCGAAGATGCTGTGGACTTAAGCTTATCCCGAAGCTCTGTCTGTGTCGCAATCGTCTCTCCCAGTTTTCCGGAAATACTTCCCTTTAATGCATTCAACTGCGCATTATTTCCAACGTTTATTTCATCTATTGCCGATTTCAGCGAAGTATAGGAATCAATCACTTTCTGAACTCTGGATGCCAGGGTATTCAATGTTCCCGCCACATCGTCCGCGCTCTGAGAGTTTGATGAAAATGCTGAATCAATAATTTCCGACATCTGATCATAGAATTCTTTTCCGGAATTAATTGCCGCATTTACTCCGTCTGTCGCACCGCTGACTGTCTCATCAATTCCACTGAACGATTTTTTCACCTTTTTCAGTGAATCTGTCGTGTTCTTGGAATGCTCCTGTGTTTCCTTCAGGAAACTTCCTGTTGTATCCAGAAGCTGCTGTGCAGAAGTTGTCATTCCCGAAAAAGAGCTTAATGTAGACGATGCCGCACTCAAATCCGAGCCGATCTGATTTAAATTATCCGCAAGATTTTGTGCGATTGCTGCCACTCCGTCCTGATCCGCTACATTCGTAACTGCCTTAAACGCAGTGATCACAGTATCGCTGATCGTCTCTACAAATACCTCATTAACCTGTCTCTGGATCGCACTTGCTCCTTTATCCGTTACTTTTGGTGCGATTGCATTTTCCTTGGCATTCGAATAGTATGTGATACTTGGTTTCTGGATATTTTCAGAAAAAATACTCATCATATTTGAGCTGAAGTCCTTCGGTATCACAATTGCTGCATAATATTTTCCGGACTTTACACCGTCTATGGCTTTTTTTCTTCCGGTAAAAACCCAGTCAAGCTGCGAATTGCTTCGAAGCGATGTCAGTACCTGATCTCCCATATTGATCTGTAACGGAATCAGGCTTCCCTCATATCCTTCATCAACACTTGCAACTGCAACCTTCAGATTACCGGTATTGCCATACGGATCCCAGCTTGCTGCTATATTGAACCACGCATAAAGGCAGGGTACAACTGTAATTCCCATGATAACAATCATTGCGATTACATTATTTTTAATACGCTTTATATCTCTTCGGAAGATTTCCCATATATTTTTCATTCGCCTCTTTCCTCCTTTATCTCATGGATCAGATCTTCTGTTGTCATACCTGTCATAGCAAGCTGTCTTTGCATCTTGTCATGCAGATATTCTACAACGATCAGATATACTGCAAGTCCGATCAGCGATACGATCCACAATATCAGGAAGACCAGTTTTGACTCCAGACTGAACATCAGTATCAGGAAAACCAGTGGTATGATGATCATTCCAAGGAATCCCCATCGGATCATCTTTGGATAACGTTTTTCAAATTTTTCGGATTTCACAAGAAATTCTTGTTTCCATTCATCATCTTCCATAAGTGTCTTCATCATCATTGTCAGTTCCGGACGTTTCCGTTCGGCCGACTCCGTCTCCCCAAGCATTAACTCTGTCTCAGACAGACGTTTATCGAACAAGTGATTCAGGTTCATAAACAACGGACGTAATACCAGACCGATGAAAAGAGAGATTGGGAAAAATATCGCAAGAATCCCCAGATACTTCCAGATATTTGCTCCATACATTCCTGCAATACATTCACGCATGGCACTGATTCCATATGTGAATGGAAGAAGCGGATGCAGTCTCTGGAAAAATGCCGGTGTCATCTCGATCGGATACGTTCCTGCCGATCCAGGAATCTGCAGGATAACAAGTACAACTCCCAGTGCCTTTCCAATGTGTTTAAAGGTCAATGCCAGTGCGTAGATCAGATTAACATAAACAAACGAACAGAATACACCCACACATACAAACGCTACCGGATGTACACACTGTACTTTCAATAATAAAATATCACCGACACATACGATCAGTCCCTGTACAAGACCTACTGCAACAAATAACAGCCATCTTCCAAAGTAGGCCTGTCCGGCTGTAAACTTCCGTACCTTTTCATCTTTATCAACTTCCTGTTTCAGAATTGATACCAGAATCAGTCCTCCTACCCAAAGTGCAAGATTTGTGTAAAATGGTGTCATTCCCGAGCCATAATTTTCTACATCATATAACACATTTGATTTGATGCTCACCGGAGAGGACATAAAATCTGCAATTGAATCCGCATCAAGTCCTTCCAGTGAAGTCAGTTTCTGATACATCTCTGAACTCTGTAATGCATTTAAATCCGTCTGAACAGATGCCAGTGCCTCATCAACCTGTGTTAACACATCTCCTGTCTGTCCCAATGCAGACGCACTGCTTTTCAGGCTGTCATTTAACTGATTTAAAATCGTCTTTAATTGTTCTACTGTCGGCTCAACTCCGGTTAAAGCCGCAGAAAGATTTCCGCTCAGTGAAGCCAGACTGTCCAGTGACTGATTCAGCTGTGGCAGAATCTTCTGATCCAGATTGGTACGGTAATTTTGCAGACTGTCTTTACTTTCTTTCGCAAGTTTTTCCAGTGAAGTACGTGTATTCTTTGCTGTTGTCACTGCGTTTTGAATCCCTTGATTCCCTGTTTTCAGTGAAGATACCAGCTCCTGTAACGATGCATTCTGGTTCTCCAATTCTGTAATTTTCTGTCCGATCACAGCAGATATCTGTTGTCCCAGTTCTGTATGCCCCTGAATCTTATCATTCAATTCTTTCAGCTGTTCCAGAAGTTCCTGATTTTTATCCAGCAGAGACGAAGCCGTTGAAAGGCTGCTGTCTACTGCTGTCAGTGCCTGTCCGGCTTTCGTCTCAAACACGCCCAGTTTTGCCGATGCCGAGACATACGTGTCATTTAAAAGTGTCTCTCCGTTCGATAACCCATTGGAGAATTCTGTTGAAAACTGTCCAACCGCTGTTCTGGTATCTGCAAGCACATTTCCACTGTCTTCGATTGCTTTGGCTCCTGACTCTGCAGTAACCGTAACCTGATCCAGCATACTTACCGCACTCGCCATGATCTCATCGGACTTATCCACTGTCTTCTGGAAGTTTTCCAATACCTCATTATATTCGTCCAGATTCTTTCTGGTATCTGCGATAGCTTTGATCAGACTTGAATTTTCTTCACTTACTTTTCCGGATAATTCTCCGGCCTCTTTACTCAATAATTCAGAAATGCTCTCTGCAGCTACGGATGTGAATGTATCATTGATTTCCTGCTGAATCGTGCTCGCACCTGTATCCGTGATCTTTGGTGCTATTGCATTTTTCTTTTCATTAATATAATAATCCAGCTTCGGCTGTTTGATATCTCCTGATAAAATACTCAGAAGTGATTCACTGAAATTATCCGGTATCACGATCGCTGCGTAATATTTTCCGGATCTCACTCCCTTTTTCGCTTCTTTTGCATCTACAAACTTCCAGCCAAGCTGGTCATTTTTCTTCAGATTGTCTACAATATTTTGTCCTGCGTCCAGTGACATCTGCTCACTGTCGGCACCTTTATCCTCATTGGCAATCGCAACCTGGATTCCCTTGGTATTTCCATACGGATCCATATTGGCAGCGATGTTGAACCATGCATAAAGAGACGGCAGCACACTGATTCCAACCAGGATCAGTACTGCTGCACGGTTACGGAACAACCGGCCAAGATCTCTTTTGAAAATCTGAAATGATTTCTTCATCCACTAATCCTCCTTTGTTATTGTCATATAGACACTAGTATAACAAAAACACTTCTGAAAATCTACCCAAAAACTGACGAACGGTCATATTTTTATTGTGCTATTTGCACTTCTGAGATGAAGCGCAAAAATGCATCAGTACAGGTCAATTCCCTATATTGATGCATTTTTATCATTTATTTATTTTACAATGCCAACCATATCTTTCACGGATTCAAATCCATTTTTCTTCATATATGCTTCGATTCCGTCAATAATCTCGATCGTTGCATTCGGATTATAGAAATTCGCAGTTCCTACAGATACTGCAGACGCTCCCGCAAGGATCATCTCAATGGCATCTTCCGGTGTCGCAATACCGCCCATTCCAATAATCGGAATGTTCACTGCCTGTGCCGTCTGATATACCATACGGACTGCAATCGGATGTACAACTGGTCCCGACACACCGCCGGTCTTATTTGCTACCGCAAATGTTCTGCGGTTGATATCAATCTTCATACCCGTCAGTGTATTGATCAATGACAGGGCATCTGCTCCGCCGGCTTCTGCTGCCTTCGCAATCTCCGTAATATCCGTAACATTTGGCGTCAGTTTCATGATGATCGGCTGCTTTGCAATCTTTTTGATCTGAGCCGTCAGCTCCTCTACATGCTTTGCATCCTGCCCGAACGCCAGAAAGCCTGCATTAACATTCGGGCACGAAATATTGATCTCCATCATATCAATCGACTCATCAGCCAGTCTTTCCACCACTGCCAGATATTCTTCCGGTGCATGGCCACAGACATTGACGATGATCTTCGTATCATATTTCTTCAGAAATGGAATATCTCTTTTGCAGAACAGATCGATTCCCGGATTCTGGAGTCCGATCGCATTCATCATTCCTCCGTAAACTTCAGCTACACGTGGTGTCGGATTACCCGGCCACGGGACATTTGCCACGCCCTTGGTCGTTACCGCTCCAAGACGGTTCAGATCCACAAACTCACTGAATTCTTCTCCCGAACCAAATGTACCGGAAGCCACTGTAACCGGATTCTTCCATTCTACGCCGGCAATATTTACTTTCATGTCCATTATAAATCCACCTCCGTAGATAAGAATACTGGTCCGTCTTTACAGATTCTCTTATTGTTCACATTACTGTGTGCATCTTTTTCTTTTGTCTTGCAGACACATGCCAAACAGGCTCCGATACCGCATGCCATTCTCTCTTCCAGGGAAATATAGCATTCTATTTTCTTCTCTTCTGCATAGGCCTTGATCGCACGCAGCATTGGTGTAGGTCCGCATGCAAATATAATATCGGCATCCAGACTCTGCTCACGGATAGCATCCATGACATTTCCTTTTGTTCCCACGCTTCCATCCTCTGTGGAAATATATAAGGTTCCGTTCTGTTCAAATTCCTCTTTCAGGAACGTATGCGCATCTCTATAGCCGACAACAATCTGCTTTTCTTCACACTGCATCTGCTTTGCAAGTTCCAGAATCGGCGGAACACCAATCCCGCCGCCCATCAGGAATACTTTCTTTCCTTCTGCCTTTTCATATGGAAATCCATTTCCCAAAGGTCCGATCACTGGTACAAAATCTCCGGCCTTTAATTCTGAAAACTGTTTTGTTCCGGTCTTTTCTCCTGTCACACGATATACCAGTCTTAATCTTTTTGCTTCTTTATCAATTTCACAGATACTGATCGGGCGTGGAAGTAATTTGCTTGCATCTGTCGTGTATACAGACACAAACTGTCCCGGTCTGGCAGTCAGCGCTGCTTCTGTCTCAATCCACAGGCTGTAGATTCCATCTGCCAGCATCTCCTGTGACAGAACTTTCGCCTGTTCTTTTTTTCTCTCCATCTTCCTTTATCTCCTGTCAAGATTACTCTGTCTTACTTTTTTCGTTATCAGTCTTTTTTTTCGTCTGTTCAGACATTATCTGTTCTCAAGTGCTCCCTTGATGTCTGCGATCATCGTCTCAACTGCTGCTCTGGATGCATCACCAAAATTCTCAGCTCCAAATTTTGCATACTGCTCCTGCTTATATGCCGCAATGATTCCTCTGGAAGAGTTTACGATTGCTCCAAGGCCATCTTCATTGAAGAAATGTACCAGGTCTTTTCCTTTTCCTCCCTGTGCACCGTAACCAGGAACCAGAATGTAAGCTTTTGGCATCACTTTTCTTAATACTTTTCCCATCTCCGGATAAGTTGCTCCGACTACTGCTCCGACATAGCTGTACTCATCGCCCATGACTTCAGATCCCCATGCGGCAACTTTTTCTCCAACCAGTTCATATAACGGACGGCCGTCGATCTTCTGATCCTGGAATTCACCGCTTGACGGATTTGATGTCTTAACAAGTACGAAGATTCCCTTCTTTTCTTCTTTACATACGTCCAGGAATGGATTCACTCCGTCTGAACCAAGGTATGGATTCACTGTTACAAAGTCTTCATCAAATGGTGCGTATGTCTTGCTGCCTACTTTCACCTTACCAATATGACCCACAGCATAAGCTGCTGATGTAGAACCAATGTCTCCTCTTTTAATATCACCGATGACAACCAGTCCTTTTTCCTTACAGTAATCTACTGTTTTCTTGAATGCTGCAAGTCCCGGAAGACCAAACTGTTCATACATAGCGATCTGTGGTTTTACAGCCGGAATCAGATCATAAGTCTTGTCCACGATTTCTTTATTGAACTGCCAGATTGCTTCTGCTGCTCCTTCCAGTGTCTCACCATATTCTGCGAACGCTTTTTTCTGTACCTGCTCCGGAATATAGTTCAACATCGGATCTAATCCTACTACAATCGGTGCTCCTGTCTTCTTTATGTTGGCTACTAACTGATTAATCAATGTTTTTTCCTCCTACCTTATATGCATAATCTAAATTTCACATTATTTATATTTTACCATAAGGCATAATAAAAGGGAATGCCAAACTGCATTCCCTTCAAAACTCTTATTTTGCTATGTCACCATCCACAAACGGTTACTTCATCTGTGCTTTTACTTCCTCCACAGCTTTATCAAGCTGATTGTCTGCATCCGGATTTTCTTCATTATTTTCGTATTCGACCTTTACATCCGGTGTAATTCCTTTTCCGTTGATGCTTCTTCCCTTTGGAGTGAAATATTCTGCAATCGTAAGTTTTACGGCTGTTCCGTCATCCAGATCAAAAATCTGCTGTACGACACCCTTTCCATATGTCTGGGTTCCGACAATCTTACCAATTCCGTAATCCTGGATTGCTCCGGAGTAAATCTCTGATGCACTGGCACTGTTGCCATTTACCAGAACTGCCAGCGGTTTTGTAAACTGATGTTCTTCGTCAGATTTCATCTCTGTCTTTTTGCCATTTTTATCTTCCGTATACACGATCAGGCCCTTTGGCAGCATCAGATCCAGCATATCACATACTGTACTGAGCGAACCTCCAGGATTATTACGCAGATCCACAACCAGCCCTGTCATTCCCTGTTTTTCAAGATCATCCAATGCTTCTTTGTACTGATCATACGTCACAGTATCAAATTCAGACACTCTGATATAACCAATCTTGTCATCCATCATCTTATACTCAATTGTCTGTGCCTGTACGGTATCTCTTGTTGCAGTCACAGTTACTTCTTTGGCATCTTCACCTCTTAATACGGTGAGTTCTACCGTTGTTCCTTTTTCACCCTTTACTTTACTTACAACTTTAGAGAGATCTTTTCCTGTGACTTCTTTTCCTTCAACCTTATAAAGGATATCATTCTCCTTAAGTCCTGCTTTCTCAGCCGGAGAATCCTTATATATCTGGACCAAAGTGATCACTCCTGTCTCTGTATTCTGAGACATCACAGCACCGATTCCGGAATATTCACCACCAGTTGATTCGTATAATTCTTTTGTTTCTTTTTTGTTATAATATACCGAATACGGATCATTCAGGCCATTGATATAACCTTTATAGACCCCATCTTCCAGATTCTTTTCTTTTACATCCCCCATATAATGCTTCTCGATCAGGTTCTGCAGTTCTGATATTTTATCTTCTGTTTTTGATGTGATATCACTGTTTCCATTATTCACTTTTAATCCACAGGACACGAGTCCTGCCACTAATAACATAGCAAGGGCGCCACAAAGCGCCCCTTTCAAAAAACTTTTTCTGTTTTTCATTTATCTTGCCTCATACTACGATCTGTTCGTTTCTTACAGATAGTTTGCCGGATTTACCGGTGTTCCATTCAACATTACCTGAAAATGCAGATGTGGTCCGGTTGAATTTCCTGTAGTTCCAACCGCTGCAACATTCTGACCTCTGCTGACTTTCTGTCCCGCACTCACATAAATCGCATTGCAATGCATATAATATGTAAGCAATCCGTTTCCATGACTGACTACTAACAGGTTTCCCGCATTTCCGGCATATCCGGCTGAAATAACTGTTCCTGCCGCAGCCGCATAGATTGGCGTTCCTGTTGCTGCTGCAAAGTCAATCCCTTTATGATTCGTACTTGCACCTGCAATCGGCTGTGTTCTGTAACCAAATCCACTCGAAATATATCCACCCGGACAAGGATGTGTAAATGTTCCATTTCCCGACACCACCGATGCCCCGACGGAACCGGCCGAAGACCCCGATGAGCTTGTATTCTTTTTGGCTGCTGCCTGAGCCTTCTTCGCAGCTGCCGCTGCCGCTGCTGCTTCTTTCTGTTTACGTTCGGCTTCGGCAGCTGCCGCTTCCAGCTGTGCAAGCTTATTCTTTGTATCTCCCAGTTCGCTGGTCAAACTCTGAATCTCACTTTGCTTATTCTTTATCAGTTCATTTACGCTGTCCTGCTTTGTGATCAGATCATCCTGCATCGTCTGCAGTTCTTTATATTCTTTCTTGAGTTCTGCTTCCTGATTCTCGACATTGGTTACAACCTTCTGGAATTCTACCAGCATGTTTCTGTCGTATCCTGATATTCTGCTGATATATTCAGCATTATTCAGCAATTCTCCAATTGACTTTGAAGAGCAAAGGATTTCTACAAATCCTGTATTTCCATTTTCATACATATAACGGATTCTCTTCTTCATACTTTCATACTGTTCATTCTCATCCGCTTTTGCAAGAATCAATTCTTCTTCTTTATTTGTGATCTCATCTTCTTTTGCAGAAATCTTTTTCTTAGTTTCTTCCATCTCGCCCGTCAGCTTTTTCAGCTGATCTGCCAGAGATGTTTTCTCATTTTCAGCAGCTTTCTTCTTGCTTTCCAGTTCTTCTGCTTTTTTCTTTGTATCATCAATTTCTGTTGCATATGTCTGCACAAACATTCCGCTTACAAGCGTAAGCACCAGCAGAAGGCTTATCATCTTCTTTCTTTTTATCATATGACGCTCCTTTCCGAGCCAGAACTTTTATACCTTCAGATGTTTGCGGATTGTAAAGAAACTTCCCACAAAACCGATTCCAACACCCAAAGCAATTCCGATTGGAAGTAATGTTCTGTAAACAGTTGCTACCGGAAGGAAATCTACAATATTATTCAGAAGGCTGAATTTTGTCATAATGTATGTAATTGCCTTATCATACATAAAATAAAGCAATACGAGCGGGATTACAGCTCCGACAGCTCCGATAATCAGACCCTCTATTACAAACGGCGCACGGACAAATCCGTCTTTTGCTCCGATATATTTCATAATTGCAATTTCTTCACGTCTTACCGTAATACCCATAGTGACCGTATTACTGATCAGGAAAATTGACACTGCCAGAAGAATTGCAATAATTGCTACCGATACATATCCCACCAACTTGTTCACACTGGTAAGAGTCTTGGCTACTACGTCTGATTTATTAACTTTACGCACCCCATCCAGCGACTTTGCATAAGACACTACATCTTTCTGCTTTGATACGTCTGAAAGATATACTTCGTAGTTATCTGAATTGGCAAGCGGGTTATCACTCTTAAATCCTTCTGCCAGATCACTTGATTCTCCAAAATACTGATCTTTAAACTTATTCCATGCTGCATCCGCACTTACATAATTTACTTTCAGTACTCCATCTTCTTTCTTCAGCTGGGCACCAATTGTATCTTTTTGTTCTTTTGTAGTATCTTCATTAAAAAATACTGTAATAGCAACACCTTCTTCTGCTTTTTCTACAATATAACTAAAGTTAACTACAATGGAATAGAACAATCCGAACAGGAAAATGCATGCCGCCATCGTTGCGATCGAAGCAACGGAAAACATCTTATTTCTGCGGATGTTCTTAACCCCTTGTTTCATCGAATATCCTATTGTACTAATTCTCATGCTTATACCCACCTTTTTTCTCGTCGCTTACGATGACACCCTTTTTCATCGTAACAACTCGCTTCTGCATTTCATTTACGATCTCCTGGTTATGCGTAACGACAAGAACTGTAGTTCCTCTGTCATTCGCTTCTTCCAATAACTTCATGATTTCCCATGAGTTTGTCGGATCCAGGTTACCCGTAGGCTCATCTGCCAGAAGAATAGCAGGTTCATTCACGATCGCTCTTGCAATCGCAACCCTCTGCTGTTCACCACCGGATAATTCCTTCGGAAATGCTTTGTATTTCTGGGCAAGCCCTACCAGTGACAGTGCCGCCGGTACTTTTTTCTTGATAATTCTTGTAGGTGTCTCTGTAACTCTCTGCGCAAACGCAATATTTTCATAAATATTTCTGTCTTTCAACAAACGGAAATCCTGAAATACAACGCCGATATTTCTTCTGTACATCGCAACTTTGCGATGTTTCATACGGCTTAAATTATTGCCATTTACAATAATCGTTCCCGAAGTAGGTTCCAATTCTTTCATGATAAGCTTGATCAAAGTAGACTTACCAGAGCCGCTGTCTCCTACAATAAACACAAATTCACCCTGTTCAATCTTCAGATTGATTCCATTCAGGGCTGCAACCCCTTTTGAGTACTCTTTCGTTACTTCTCTTAGTTCAATCATATGTTCCTCCTGATTATTAATACTCCAGTGACTCCATATACTTCATATATTTCACAACCATAAGTGCGATTTTGAATGTAATGGCGTCTTCGAACACACGGAGATCCAGACCGGTACTCTTTTGTAATTTGTCCAGTCTGTATACCAGTGTATTACGGTGTATATATAATTGTCTGGATGTCTCTGATACGTTCAGATTATTCTCAAAGAATTTATTGATTGTTGTCAATGTCTCCTCATCGAAATCATCCGGTGATTTCCCCTCAAAAATCTCACGTATGAACATCTTACACAGCGGAATCGGAAGCTGATAGATCAGACGTCCTATTCCCAAAGCACTATATGCGATGACACTTCGCTCACTAAAGAAAATCTTGCCGACATCAAGTGCCAGCTTGGCTTCTTTATATGATTTTGATACTTCTTTGATATCATTTACAACCGTTCCGTATGCGATCAGAACATCTTCTTCTCCGTCTTCTTTCAGGAGTGTATACATATTCTCCGCAATCTTCTCCAGTTCTGTATGTCCATCATTTGGCTCCAGTTCTTTTACCACGATGATATTTTTCTCATCAACGGCCGTCACAAAATCTCTGCTACGATTACCAAGAAGGTTTCTTACATTATCCAGCGCATTCGTATCTTTTTCGTGCTTTGTTTCAATAATAAAGATAACACGTCTTACTTCTGTGTCAATATGTAATTTCTTAGCACGGTTGTAAATATCTACCAGCAACAGATTATCTAACAGCAGGTTTTTGATAAAATTATCTTTGTCAAATCTTTCTTTATATGCTACAAGAAGATTCTGAATCTGGAAGGCCGCAATCTTACCTACCATGTAAACATCATCACTTCCTCCATTGGCAAGAAGAATATACTCTAACTGATGTTCATCAAAAATCTTAAAAAACTGATATCCCTGTACGACCTGACTGTCTGCCGGGGATTCTACAAAGGAGATAACCTCCTCTACATAGTTCTCCTGTTCTGAAAATGTGCTTGCAAGAGATTTACCGTCTGTGTCCATCACGCAAAAGTCAATTCGTGTAATCCCTTTCAATCCTTCAATTGTGTTTTGAAGTATTTGATTAGATATCATATTCCATCTCCTCCACTCTTTTCAATATACATTTTCCACAACAAATCTTATCTACAAATTTCCAAAATGTATACTGTCAAATCTTATCTTAATATATATGACCAAAAAAATAAAGAGGAAATCACACTTTTTTGGTAATTTCCTCAGTTTTTTTACAATTTATTCACATTTATCCCATAGACATAGTGACGAAACATATTTCTTATGTTTTTCTTAGGATTTTGTTTTTAGCTTATTTTTTTCCATTTCACGCTTAAATATATGATTCAACAGAAATTTTGCCAGCTTCCCATGACCAAGTCCCTGCCTGTGATCCGAGAACATTCTATTCCCGACGCCGACCCATACTCTTGCATCCAAGAGATTCCTGTTTTTCGCTATAAAATCTTCCTGTAACGGTACTGACAATGCCGAAAGAATACAATCCACTTCACTTCCGTTAATCGCATTGACCAACATGTCGTCTGCCCTTCCCTCCGCTGATACTTTTGCAAGACCTACCAGCTGAATCCCACTGTAGGTTCTCTGCATATAGCGAAATGCTTCCTGTCCATCTTCCTCCGATTCGACCAGAAGATACATTCTCTTATGATTCTTATGCAAATAACGCATAAACATCTTCAGATATAATTTTATATCGATTTCCTTTGGCAGCCTCGCTTCTTCTGCTGCTTCAAGAATCAGCTTTTCCCCCGGCAGCACAAGATCAAATTCATTCATCCTGGCCTTAAGTTCCGAAAGATCATTCATCTGCATAAGACCGTCTACCGATACCACATCTATCACGCTTACAGGTTCTGACTCCAGAAAAGCTATCGTTTCTTTCATGGCTTCTTTTGCTGTACAGCTGTCTATATTCACATCTAAAACATTAATCTTTTCGTTCATATCCTCACCTGCTAACTCTTTTCCCAGTTTTTCGATTATAGCAAATGGATATTCCCTTTTCAACCTTTATTACACAATCTTCACACTAATTAACATTCGTAATACTTTTGTCATTTTTTTCATTTTCCCGTTTCTTTTTCGTGATCAACCCTCCGATTCGACCGGTTTCCTTGGATGTAAGTGATTTCCATCCATCCTGCATCACCCGGTCCAGAAGGCCTAATTCCTCCGCAATCTCATATTTTACTTTTTCATCTGGAGTAAGGTCCTCCAGGTGGATTGGGGTTTTCTTTTTTGATGACATAGTGGGTGCATTCCTTTCGTTTTCTTATAAGTATGCCCACTTTTTTCTATTTAATGCATCATGGCGGCTGGGACCTTGTAGTTTTATTCCTGAGGTTTCGCATGCCATAATAATTAAACAGAGGAACCGTAACCTTTGTGATACCGGAAGTGTACGAAAAAGCCGGAAAATCAATGGTTTCACCACAACTTTCCGGCTACACAACGGTTACAATCCCTCTATTGAATTCATTATCATTGGCCAATCACGACATGAGAAAGACTTGGTATTGTGTTTGATGCGTATTTTGGCGCGATGTGTAGAAGTTCTTAGGCAGTTTGACTTCCCGTTAAAGGGACGGAGCGAACTGTTTGAACCCCGTAGGGGTGAGTTTTGAGCGGAGACCCTTTCGTTCTTAGGGAAGGCGGACTGCCTTAGAACTTCTGCATCGTGACATCCAGCAACAAACATAATACCAAGTCTTTCTCATGGACCGGGATAAGCCACGATGATGAACTAAATAGAAATACCCCTTAATTTTCCTCCGGATCATCCGGTATAATAATCGCCGCAACAATATAAGCCAGTACCCCCGATCCGGCTCCCATTGAGATCAGTACAAATGCCAGTCTCACAAGTGTCGGATCAATGTTGAAATATTTTGCGATTCCACCACATACTCCACATATCATTCTGTCTTTTCTTGATCGGTATAATCTTTTTCCTTCCATTATTCTGTCCTCCATATTTTTATTATATACTCTGCCTGCTTTATTATCTTTGTGATCATCTACATCTGTCTGTATTTACAGCTGTTCCATAAATGCTACATTGATAGATCCGATACCACAGTCAATATCCATTTTCTTGTCTGCGCCATTATCAATGCTTTTTTCTCTCCCAAATCCTGAAAAGCTGTCATCTCCGCATCGAATTTCTCCGATACCACAGTCCAGGTCATAATTATAATCTTTTTGCTTTCCTTTTATCTTCAGGTTTATCTCTCCTACTCCGCAGTCTGCTTCGATTTTCTTCTTTGCATCGCCTGTTGCAGTTATGGAACCAGCCCCACATTTAAATTCTGCTTTTTCAGCTGCAAATTCTAGGATGTTAACCTCACCTGCTCCGGCATTTACCTCAAGATCTTTTGCAAGAATCTGCTCTGCCCTTAATTCACCAGCCTTCAGATCCAGCTCTGCCTTTTCCAGTTCCATATCTTTCGGAAGCGTCACAGTAATGGTTCCTTTTCCTATATTCTTGATTCTTTTAATCTTTTTATTCGATGTAAGATATAAGGTTCCATTTTTGGCAAACGCACAAAAGCCAAGCTTTTCATGTGTGTCTTTGCTTTCTACTGTAATCTCATCTGTATCTGACTGTGTCTTCAGATGGATTCTTCCTTCGCGCACCGTACTTTTTATCTCATGGATATTCTGATATGTTGCTTTTCCGTTTCCTTCTATAACACCGGTTGCATCTTTCATGTTCGCTTTCTCCTGTGCTTGTACTGTTTCTTCCTGTTTCTGTTCGTCCTGATCATCGTCTGTATCAGTCTCATTATCTTCCTCCTGATCATCATCATCATCCGGATCACCATATGTCTTATCTTCGGATACCCAGCTGATCCCATGTGGAAATTGATGTGCTATATCTGTCAGTGTCGTTCCCATTCCCCAGGATACCGAACAACATATGATTCCAATCAGAAACATAGAACCACACACGATCCAGAATATTTTCCAACGTTTCTTCATCTCTTATGCCACCGCCTTTCTGTGAAATGGTTTTCTTAAAATATATACAATTCCTCTGACGATTCCCGGAAATACGATAATACAGAGTCTTACTCCAACTACGGTACCGATTACACCGATCGCGATCACCATCAGTCCTGCTCCAAGAACCGCAAGTCCCACACCCGGATTGGCGAACAGGCTTCCTATTCCTGCAGCAAAAAGCACAACACCGACCATCACCACTGCCGCAAAGCCGATTACAATCGCTGCAAACAAACAGAACACTGCTATTACAATTCCTGCAATTAATGCCAGAATCCCTGCTCCAAGCGGTATCACAATCGGAAATCCGATCACTACAATTGCTATGATCATGGCCAATTTTAGCCATTTGTTTGTCCACGGCTTTTTCTCCTGGCTTTCATAATCATAGGTTCCGTTATCCTGATATATCTTATTATCCTTTTCTTCTCCGTATGTATCTTCCTGATAATACTGGTATGTGTTTTCCCGGTCATGCTGTTCCCTGGCTCCAGAGTATGCTGCATTTTCTCCGGTTACTTTGCCGCTTGCTTCTTCGGTTGTTTTTTCCGTTCCACCTTCTTTGCCGTCTTCTGTGTCTTCCCGGTCCGCTTTGATCTTCATCGCTACTTTTTCCGGACTTTCCAGTTCTTCTATTACATTCTGCTCATTCTCAGACCCTGCATCATCGAAGTAATCATTATAATATTTCAATGCATCGATTCTGTCCTCTTCCGGGATATCCTGAAGAAGTCTGGACAGCGACTCCATAAATTCTACTCTGTTCATTCTAGTCTACCTCCCTCAAACAATTCGCTGATCTTTCCGGAATATTCTTTCCATTCTTTCTGATACATGGCAAGCTGCGTTCTTCCACTTTCCGTCACTTTATAATAACGTCTGTTTCTTCCGTCAAACTGCCGGTCATAGACTTCCAGATAATCCCCTTTCTGCAGCCTCCGAAGCACCGGATACAATGTAGATTCTGATACATCAATCGCTTTTCTTACATCCTGCGTAATCTTATATCCATAAGTTCCTTCATCTTCCCGCGATACTACCGCCAGCACAATTGCATCCAGAAGAGCTGCGCCTGTATTAAAAACCATGCTCTCACTCCCTTTCGCATTATTATCTAATATTATTTCGTTACGCATATTATATGTCATATAATATAGTATGTCAACACATATTGTTTACATTACAAAAATGTAAGGTTAAATCTGCAGAATCTGTCACCGATAGCTTTTCTCGAACGTATGATGATAAAAAAAGCACACCCGGTCATCGCAAAATCTTTCAAATAACTGAAATAATTTTTTACGATACACAGATGTGCCTTTTTCTATTTATTTAATATAAATCCCCTCTTTTAGTGTAAAGGAATATATAATCTTTTCTTTTACTTTCTTTCCGGTCATTTGTTCCAACGCTTTTGCATAATAGCGCAGCTGCTCCTGATACCTTTCTGCCAGTTCTTCCTTCCGTCTTATCTTGTCGGTCTTATAATCCAGCACGACAAGTCCGTCCGGTTCTTCAAAATAGGCATCGATAATTCCCTGTACCAGTATCAGTTCCCCGTCTTCTTCCTCCGGATACAGCTCTCTGGCATCTATTCCCAGTACAAATGGCTGCTCTCTCCAAAGTCTTTGTTTACCGTCCGCTTCCCGCAGCCGCCTTCCTATACCTGACTTTGCAAACTGCAGGATATCTTCCCAGCAGATACATCTTGCGGCATCTTCTTCTATCCGTCCTCTTCTTACCTGATCATCCAGCCAGTCCATAAAATATTTCTTCCAGTTTTCTTTTTCCCCGGCCGTATCTTCTGTAAATTCAGGCATCCCTTTCATATCCAGAAGTTCCATAACTCTGTGATAAGCCGTACCTCTTGCAGCTCCGGCCAGAACCTCATCTTCCTGCAAAAATTGCGGAATCATCGGCACAACTTCCGGTTCTTCCTGCAGAAGTTCTCCTTCTTCTTCTCGTTCTTCTTCGCCGCCATCCAGACCAATCTCATATGCCCGCTTTTTCAGCTCGGTAACTGTAAATTTCAGCTTTCTCATACTGCTTTTTTCGTACGGATAGATGAATTCAAACTGTTCTTTCATCATATCATGAAGCTTTGGCTCGTAAATCTCATTCACATCCCAGTTTTCAAGAACAGCTCTGGAAATCCCGCTTTTTTCTTCCTCTTCTATGCTTTCTTTTACCACATCTTCTACATGTAAGATCTGAAGTTTTAATGGTTCTCCTTCTGTACGCAGAACTGCCGGTAATATGAAGTCCCAGTACGTCACCGCATGGCTCAGCTGCAAGAATGATAATTCTTTTCTCTTATTTCCCTGAAATACCCGCCCGTCAGATATCTTATCTTCGGGATTTGAAAGTGTTCCTGTAATGATTAGTTTTTCTTTTGCACGAGTAAGTGCAACGTACAATACACGAAGTTCTTCTCCAAGACTTTCCAAAGCTTCTTCTTTCTGGATCACCTTTTTGATAATGCTTGGTATCTTAGTCCTGTATTCCAGATTAACTGCATCCAGTCCAACACCCATTCCGGCATGAAAAGCCACAGCACTCCTTGCATCCTGCATATTAAATCGTTTTCCCATTCCGGCCACGATCACAACAGGGAATTCCAGACCTTTGCTTTTATGAATCGTCATTACCCGTACCGTGTCTGCATGCTCATCTTCTATACTTGCTTCTCCGTAATCTACATCGTATTTCTGAAGCTGTTCAATATATCTTACAAAATGAAACAATCCTTTGTAGCTCGTTGACTCGTACGCTCTGGCTTTTTCAATCAACATATCCAGATTTGCTTTCCTCTGTGCACCTCCCGGCATGGATGCAACATAATCTCCATATCCGGTTGTTTCCAATATCTTCCAGAGCAATTCATGCATCGGTGTATACGGTACAATCTTTCTAAAGTCATCCATCTGATCCAGACATTTTTGAAGTTTCAGTTGTATATCCGCATTCTCTCCTTGTTCTCTGTACTTCGTCACACTCTCAAAGAATGCAGTATCCGGATATGCACACCGTATTTCTGCCAGTTCTTCCTGAGATAGTCCGGCAAATGCTGAACTTAAGACAGCAGTAAGTGGAATATCCTGCCTTCTGTTATCCAAGACCCTCAAATAATCCATGAGCACCCCAATTTCCTGAGTCTGAAAATATCCCTCGCTTGTTCCTGCATAAGTCGGTATTCCTTCCCGGTTCAACACTTCGGTAAATACATCGGCAAATCCTTTGATACTTCTCGTCAGGATTACAATATCCGAGTAACGCACATTCCGAAGTTCCCCTGTCTCTTTATCTGTAACTTTCTGTGAACGCAGAAGTTCCCGGATACGCATTGCGATCATTCTTGCCTCCAGTTCCCTCTCGGAAGGAATTTTCTCCTCAAAGTCTTCCTCTTTTGACAATATTTCCAGGTCACTGTCCATCACAAGAATCTCTGTCTTAACATTGTCATTTTCCGGATATTCAGCTCCCGGATAAAGAGCTGCCTGATCATCATAGACGATTCCGCCCAGTTTTTCAGTCATGATCTGTCTGAATATAGCATTGGCACTTTCAAGTACTTCTTTCCGGCTTCGAAAATTCTTGTGCAGATCAATTCTCTGCGTCTTACTTTCTTCTATATTATATGTGCGGAATTTTTCCAGAAATAATTCCGGTCTGGACAGACGGAATCTGTAAATACTCTGTTTTACATCCCCAACCATAAATATATTGTATCTTCCGCTTCTGCAGCCAGATACACTGGTAAGAATTGCTTCCTGGATCAGGTTACTGTCCTGATACTCATCAATCATGATTTCTTCAAACTGCTTCTGATATTCTTCCGCTATTTTGGACGGAACAAAACCATTTTCCGTCTTCTGCGTCAGAATCCTCAGTGCGTACTGTTCCATATCAGAAAAGTCGATCATATTCTGGGCACGCTTCTGCTCTTCGAATCTCTCTGCAAAAAGCCGCACCAGATCCGCCAGTTCTTCCATTGCCGGAGCACATACCCGAAGATCTTCCACCAGTTCTTCCGGACTTTCATAGAAATACTGGGCGCTCATATTTTTCACAATCCCTTTGACCATTTCCCTGATCTTTTTGACCAGGTCAATCTTTTCTTCTGATACTGTTTTATCCTTGTTTGCTGCGATCCTCGCCCATTTTACATTCAAAAATGCTTCCGCAAGGCTTTTATAAGACGCCCTGTTACACAATTCTTCAATGACCTGCAGATCTTTTTCTAGTGTTGCTTCATATACGGCAGGCCCTTCCGGACTTAATGCCACATTTTCCGCATAGATAAGCAGTTCTTTTGCATCTTCCAGATTCTTTCTGATATCTGTCATCACTTTCTTCATGATGCTGCTTCCTTCCAGTGCCTTTACATCCGGGATTTCATAGGCTTTTACACAGGAATCCAGCCACGCTTCACTGTCCGGATAACTTCTGGAAAACTCATAAATTTTAAGTATCAGATCCTCAATCTTTTTATCATTCCGGCCGGTACTGTACGCTGCGGTAAAGTCAAGAAAACGCTTACTGCCTTCCTGATATTTTTCCTCCAGCATATCTTCCAGTACATCATGTCTTAGGAGCTTTAATTCGCCTTCTTCACCAATTCTGAATCCCGGATCAATATCAATCGCATGAAAATGATCACGGATCACGGAAAGGCAGAAACTGTGTATCGTTGTGATCTGCGCATTATGGATCAGAGTAGCCTGCTGCTTCAGATGTTCATTATCCGGATATTCCATCAGTTTCTTTTCGATTGCCAGCCGGATTCTTTCTTTCATTTCCGATGCTGCTGCCTCCGTAAAAGTAACGATCAGAAGTCGGTCCACATCCATCGGAGGGTCATCTTTTGTCAACATTGTGATGATTCGTTCTACCAGAACTGCCGTTTTCCCGGAACCTGCTGCCGCTGATACCAGAATATTGCGATTCCGTAATCGGATTACTTTCTCCTGTTCTTCCGTCCACTTCACACCCATGGCTATTCTCCTCCTTTCTGCTCCATCCGCATTGCTTCCATTGCTTCTTCTTTTCCCGTTGTTCCTATATCACGATATTCATATCCCGGGATTTTCACGTCGAAGCCGCACACCTGCCGGTATGGACAATAATCACAGCCGCTTTCCTGTCCTCTCTTATATGGAAGTGCTCCTACATCTCCATTTAATATCTTTGTTCTTGCATCTTTCATCTTTTTCCGGGCATGTACCATCATTGCCTGGAAATCCTCTCCCGCAACTACTTTAGAGTATCCGGACACACTGCCGTTCTTATTATATTTCACCGGGACTGCCATAGATTCTCCCGTTGTATCCCGGTCCAGATGCTTAAGGATCTCTGCCTTTAACGGTATGATCCCGTCTGGTTTCAGCTGCTTTAAGACTGCCTGTTCTGCTTCTTCTTTATCTTTCGTCTTATCTACAATCGGATCCTGGATCCGATAATAAAATACGCCCGCAGGAACAACTTCTTTCTCCGGGTGGCGTTTCTTCTGAAATTCTATTGCCGCATCCATATAGATCATAAGCTGAAGCTGCAGGCCGTGATACAATGCTACGATATCAAACGCCTTGCTTCCAGTCTTATAATCCATCACCTTAACATATACCTGTTCTTCGGTTTCACACACATCTACTCTGTCGATCTTTCCTCCAAAGAAACGAAGCTCATATGCCTCCGGCACAAAATCTCCTGCCTTAAGCTGATTCGTAAGTGCCCATACTGTGCGTTCCAGCATCTGTTTCATCCTGACGATCAGTTGTTCATTTCTCGCCGAACTGTATAACACTGAGTTACCATAGTCTGTGATCGCTGCCTCCACACATTCATCGATCAGTTCTTTCCTCTGTTCTTCTGTCAGGATCGTCCAGCCGCCTGCTTCAGATGCTTTTTTTGAAAATAATTCCAGGGCACTGTGACATACATTTCCAAGATCCACTGCTTTAAACTCATATACCGGCCGTTCTTTCAGACGTAATCCATATGCAAGGAAATGTGCACATGCACAACTTGCATACCGTTCCATTCGGGTAATACTTCCTTCGAAATTTTCACCGTAAAGCTGCTTTGCAACGCTTTCCGACAATGGATCCTCCGGACGTCTGTAGTACCATGCCGTTAAAAGTTCGTCTACTTTTTCTTTCCACTTTGGATCTTTCTGATACCAGGTATAAAGCTCCTGCCATGTGACATCCAGATTTTTCTCCTGAAGACCACGGATCAGATATTTTACCCCTGTTTTTTCCGTCAGTTCTTTTTGCACCAGTTCCTTCTCATCCTCATCCCGTACCTTCACATCCGGATACAGACGCAATAATTCCTGAATCAGATAGGAAGGTCTTAATGCCTTCCCGTCCGCGGACACCTTGCTGTAATATACCTTAAGCTTTTCCGATGGTTTCGTCAGATTCATATACAGATAGAACTTCTGGACATAAGCTTTTTCTTTACCTCCCGCAGACAACGCATGATCAGCCTGACGGAATTTTTCTCTGTCGCGTTCAGACAGAAGTCCCGTTCTTAAAAGCGCCCCCGGCAGGAAACAGTCATTGGCTCCCACAAAAAAGAGTGCTCTTATATCTTTCAGTCTGGTCCTTTGCATATCTCCGGCTACCACCTGATCTACACTTGGCGGAATAACGCCGACCCTTGCTTCTTCAAGACCTGCATCCAGAAGTTTACAATACTCACTTAAGCCCACCGGTTCCTCTCCGAGAAGTGCCACAAACTTATCAAACAACTCTATGATGATCCGGTAAATCTGAGAATATTCCTTTGCCAGAGCCAGTTCCCCTGCCTCGTGAAATTCTTCTTCTGTTTTCTTAAGTCTTTCCTGAATATTCTCCTGAACCATAAATTCATATACTGCCAAGGTAATATCTTTTACGGTTTTCCTCTTTTGTTTTAAAACAAACATCAGATTATCCACTTTTTCTACCATTTGTACTCGGTAATGATTCAGCCTCTCCAGTTCCTCTTCTTCCATCCCTTTCATACGACGGATCCATCGGTTCTGCCAGCCCTTATAGCCCCGGATTCCGAGTCCGATCACATAATTTTCCAGTTCATCGACCTCTTCATAACTAAATCCTGCAAGATTCGTCCGCAGGAAACGGAATACACTTTCATAAGAGAAATTCTTCTCTGCCATATTCAGAAGACTTCTCAGGTATTCTACAAATGAATTCAGCAGAATACTTCTCTTATGATCCATAAATACAGGAATTCCATATGTTTCAAATGCCTGTTCCAGATAGTCTCCATATACATTCATATCACTGACTATGACACCAATCTCACGATAACGGTATCTTTCTTTTCTTATCAGTTTCCTGATCTCTTCTGCTACAGCCATTGCTTCTTCTCCCGGATTTCGCGCCACATGAATTCCAAGATTTTTCACTTCTTTTTCATATGTTCCTGCTCCATATCTGAAAATATTCCGCTCCAGAAATGCCAGCTCTTTATTTTTCTCAAAACGCTTTACCGGATATCCATACAGGCAGACCGGTTCCTCTACCGCAATGTGTTCTTCCCTCGCCAGACTGATTAATGTTGTCACCATCTGCTTGCTCAGTCCAAACAGCTGATATGGATGTCTGTAAGAATATGGATTCTCCCTTTCATCCATGATAACCGTTATCCATACACCCTTACAATATTTCATAAGCTCCAGAATCAGCCTGTTCTGCACCGGTGTAAAGCCTGTAAATCCATCCAGTACCACTGTGCTGTTCTTTAAAAGCTCTGATTCTCTAACTTCTCGGCTCAGCACATCTAACAACTCTTCCTTTGTGATATAACGTTCTCTTAAATAATCCTGAAAACCATCATATAAAAGCCGGATGTCTTTTAATTTATAATATAACCTGGATTCTTCATCCAGCGAATCTATCATATCATCCAGTTCTTCTTCCCCGATATCATATTGTGTAAATTCCGAAATCACGGATTTGACCTCAGAGATATACCCCAGTTTCTTAATATTTCCCTTTAGGACAGTCAGTTTATCCTCATAATTCCCTGCGATCTTTCGCAGGATCAGATTCTTTCCCTCATCATCCAGTACCGGTATTTTCTTTACTCCGGTCTCTTCAAACACACGGTATGCAAGACGTGCAAAGCTCAATACATCAATATTCATGATTCCGTGTCTCGGATGCATGCGAACCAGATCTTTCTGTGTCTGCATTGTAAACTGCTCCGGTACAAGCACTATGAAATTCTCCTGTGGATTTTTTTCAGATTCTTCTATGACATGCTGATATAAATACGTTGATTTTCCTGAGCCCGACGGCCCAAATACAAATTTTAAAGGCATAAGGTTTCCTCCTTATGCCCTAGTATAACACGAATATATGTTTGTTGTATACATATTAGTCTACAATGCGCGAAGTCTTTCTGCAAATTCATTGCTTAATGTTACCTTTGCAATATAGAAGACATCACCTGTCATATATACATTCCAGTCATCTTCTACTTCTACCTGAAGTTCTCCTCCAGGCATATGAACGATCACTTTACTGTTAGTCAGCCCCAGTTTGTATGCAACTCCTGCCGCTGCACAGGCACCTGTTCCGGATGCTCTTGTATAACCTGCACCTCGTTCAAAAATCTCGATTGCGATATTTTCCTTATCGATCACCTGCATAATCTGTGTATTGATCCTGTTCGGGAAATATCTTGCGATCTCAGAATAATCACCGATCTTACATACCAGTGGTTTTGAGATCTCCCGCATCGGAATGACACAATGAGGATTACCGATCGATACGCAGGTAACCGGATACAACGTTCTTCCAAATACCATATCCTCATTGATCACTTCTCGTCTTTCTCCAATAACAGGAATCTCATCACTCCAGAAAGATAATTTTCCCATCGATACACGCAGGCGGCTTCCGTCCTCATTTAAAAATGTAACTTCGACCGGACCGTTTCCTGTATATAATTTAAAATTCTTTTTCTGTACATAACTTGCATCTTTCAGATATTTTGCAAAAATGCGGACACCATTTCCACTGGTCTCAGATTCACTTCCGTCCGGATTCCATACTTTTACGTGCATACCGTCTTCTTTCAGAATCGGTCCTTCAAGTACTCCGTCTGCTCCCAGTCCCTCATTACGGTCACAGAGCATTTTTACATTTGCCTCATCCAGTTTTAATTCGTTATGATTCGGATCAAATACCAGATAATCATTGCCAAGTCCATGATAACGTTCTACTACTACCTTCATCTTTTTTTCCTCCTGATCTTTGTTCCCTGCTTTTTTATATTGATCGCTTTTATATTTTCTGTTCTATATATCTTTATCATAACAGGCATTATTTCCATATTCTACGTAAATAATGCTGTATTTCTTGCAAATAATGCCATTTTCATATAAACTTTCTATAGACAGTCCAATATATATCCGGGGAGGTACCGATAATGGAACAATATGAGAAAAAAGGATACCTGAACAGCGAATTCCGTCTCTTTCATCTGACAGATCAGGAGACAAAAGAAGTAGACTACCACTATCATGACTTTGATAAGATCACCATCTTCATCCGTGGCAAAGTAAATTACATGATCGAGGGCCGTTCTTACGATCTGAAACCTTATGACATTGTACTTGTAAAACAAGGCGATATCCACAGACTGACCGTTGACAATTCCTGCCCATATGAAAGAATCATTGTCTATATCTCACCTAATTTTATGAATGCTTATCAGACAGATAATTATGATCTGAGTTATTGTTTTCAAAAGGCTGCAAAAGAACATTCCAATGTTCTGCGTATCCCATCTTTCGAAAAAAGCTCTCTGTTTCGTTCTATCTCTCAGTTGGAGCATTCGTTTACGGATGGCGGCTATGCTTCCGAGCTTTACAGACAGGTTATGTTTCTGGAATTTATGATACATCTGAACCGGGCCGTAAGAAAGAACCGGCTCGAATATATCGATACTGATAATTGTAATGAAAAGGTGCTCGCCATCCTTGATTATGTAGGCGAACACCTCTGTGAAAATCTGTCAATCGATCTGATCGCAGATCAATTCTATATCAGTAAATATTATATGATGAGATTATTCAAGCAGGAGACCGGTTATACTCTGGGACAATACATCTCCCAGAAACGGCTCCTGCTTGCGAAAGAACTTTTATCTACCGGTGCGCCTGGCACACAGGTTTGTTATGATTGTGGTTTTAAAGATTACTCTACCTTCTCCAGAGCTTATAAACAATTGTTCGGTGTTACGCCTTCGGGCCGTACCTGTCCGTAAAGTTCTGCCGGAACAAAAGCCCTTACAAAGATACCATCTTCCCGGTATTCTTCTTCCTGCAGTTCCCCGTACTTTCGGATCAGCTGAATCTTTCCTGCCTCTTTATATGGATAAAGTGCCTCAATCTCTACTTTCTGCTCCCTTAATACTGCTTCTACAGATTGAAGGAATTCGGTAATTCCTTCCCCTGTCCTGGCTGAGATCTTCACATAATAGTCTGCATGAAGATCTCTCGGCACCCAGATATCCTCCATACGGTCGATCTTATTAAATACTGTGATAACCGGTTTGTCTTTCACACCCAGATTCTGAAGTGTTTCATACACTGTATGCATCTGCTCATCCATCTGCGGATTAGAAGCATCTACTACATGCAGGATAATATCTGCATATCTGGCTTCTTCCAGTGTACTTCTAAATGCCTCGATCAGATGATGCGGAAGTTTTCTGATAAATCCTACCGTATCTGTCATCAGGATTTCCTGACCACTTGGCAGCTTCAGATCTCTGGTTGTTGGATCCAGGGTTGCGAATAATTTATCCTCTGCAAGAATCCCTGCACCGGTCAGCGTATTCAGAAGTGTTGATTTTCCCGCATTCGTATAACCAACAATCGCGGCCACCGGAATATGACTGCGGCTTCTCTGCTCTCTTGTTACTTCTCTGTGCTTCTTTACATCTTTTAATTCACGGTTAAGCTGTGCGATCCTGCTCTTGATCAGGCGCCTGTCCATCTCAAGTTTCTTTTCTCCCGGGCCTCTGGTTCCGATTCCTCCTCCAAGCCTCGACATAGCCTTACCAAAGCCCGCCAATCTGGTCTGCTGGTACTTTAACTGCGCCAGTTCTACCTGAATCTTGCCTTCACTTGTAGATGCTCTTGCCGCAAAGATATCCAGAATGATCAATGTTCTGTCCATTACTTTTACATCCAGTTCATCCTGCAGATTCTTCATCTGTGCCGGAGAAAGTTCATCATCACATACGATTCCTGTCGCCCTAAGCTCCCAGATCATACTTTTCAGTTCTTCAATCTTTCCTTTTCCGACATAGGTTCCCGGATGTTGCTGTTCTCTGTTCTGAATGACCATTCCTACGGTCTCGGCTCCTGCCGTGGACACCAGATCTTTTAATTCTTCCAGAGATTCTTTTGTATCATCCTGATCTGAAAGTGATACACCGACCAGTATTACTTTTTCTGTTTCATTTTTTATTTCTATCATACTGTTTCCATTTTCTATAGATTCATTCCATTTATCTTGTTTTCAGAAACTCGGCCTCTTTTTTTGCCGATTTGTCATTCGGATAATTTTCCAGATACTCTTCCAGTTTTACCTTTGCACTTTCCCAGTCTTCCATCTGTTCATATGCAACAATAATATTGTACTGCATCTCTTTTTTCATCTTTTTACCGGAATCTTCCTGTGCCAGGCCAAGATTATAATAATTTAATGCCTCTTTCGCTTTTCCGAGTTTCAGATCACAGTTTCCAATCATATTATAGATGGTTCCCGTCTTTTCGGCATCATTTTCCAGTGCTTTCTTAAAAGCTTTTCTTGCACCTTTATAATCCTTCTTTTCCCATTTGGCAATTCCAATGCCACGATAGGCATCCCCGACATTTTTCTTCTTATCTACTGCCTGTTCAAACTGTTCGATTGCCTGATCATATTTTCCGTCTTCTAAGTATTCTACCCCTTTTTGGGATGGATTGCCGCAGGCTGTCAATAATACACCTGTGCAAACAACCACAAGTAATGCCTTAATTTTCTTCATACTTTCCTTATATTCTCCTCATCTACTCAATCTGCCAGTCAATTGGCTCTACTCCGTGAGCTCTCAGATAATCATTGGTCTGACTGAATGGCTTACTTCCGAAAAATCCACGATATGCGGATAACGGACTCGGATGCGGGGCTTTCAGGATCAGGTGTTTTGGATTCGTAAGCATCCTTGCCTTTCTCTGAGCCGGTGCTCCCCATAAGATGAAAACGATCGGACGATCCTGACTGTTTAATGCCATGATAGCTGCATCTGTAAATTCTTCCCATCCAATATCTTTATGCGAATTGGCCTGATGCGCCCTTACTGTTAATACCGTATTTAACATTAGGACTCCCTGCTCAGCCCACTTGGTCAGGCAGCCGTGATTGGGGATCGTACATCCCAGATCATCATGCAATTCTTTATAGATATTCACCAGTGACGGCGGAATATCTACTCCTTTCTTCACAGAAAAGCAAAGTCCGTGTGCCTGTCCTACATTATGATATGGATCCTGTCCCAGTATAACCGCTTTTACATTATGTAAAGGTGTCAGATGAAATGCATTAAAAATATCATCTGCAGGCGGAAATATCTGTCTTGTCCTGTATTCTTCGTTGACTGTTTCAAATAATTTTTTATAATATGGCTTTTTAAACTCTCCTTTTAGAGCATCCAGCCAGTCATTATTAATTGCTGCCATGTTTTACACTATCCTTTTTCCTCTTATCTTTGTTCATTCTTACAGACGAACGGATACACCTTTTCCTCTTAAATATTCTTTTACTTCTCTGATCTCCAGTTCCTTATAGTGGAATAATGATGCTGCCAGAGCCGCATCTGCTTTTCCTTCCGTCAGTGCATCGTAAAAATGTTCCAGACTGCCGGCACCTCCGGATGCGATCACTGGAATATTCACTTCCTCGGCAATTGCTTTCGTAAGTTCCAGATCATATCCGGCTTTTGTTCCGTCACAATCCATACTTGTCAAAAGGATCTCACCTGCTCCAAGCTTCTCCACTTTCGAAGCCCATTCCACCGCATCAATTCCTACATCGATCCGTCCGCCATTCTTATAAATATTCCAGCCACTTCCATCTTCCCGCTTCTTTGCATCAATTGCAACAACTACACACTGGCTGCCGAACTTTTCTGCTGCTTCTGATATCAGATTCGGTGTATTAATTGCAGATGAATTAATTGAAATCTTATCCGCACCTTCTCTTAAGAGTGCCTTAAAATCATCTACTGTACGGATTCCTCCGCCAACTGTAAATGGGATGAATACGTTTTCTGCCACCTTGCGTACCATATCTACCACTGTACCTCTGGCATCCGATGATGCTGTAATATCAAGAAATACAAGCTCATCTGCACCTGCTTTATCATACGCTTTTGCAATCTCAACCGGATCTCCGGCATCTCTTAACGATACAAAATTTACTCCCTTTACAACTCTTCCGTTATTTACATCCAGACATGGAATGATTCTTTTTGTATGCATAATGATGTCCTCCCTATAATTCCACAAAGTTCTTTAATATCTGAATTCCGATATCACTGCTTTTTTCCGGATGGAACTGGCATGCGAATACATTCCCCTGTTCTACCGAAGCATGGATATGTGTACTGTATTCTGTCGTAGCAGTTACAATTCCCTCATCTGCTGCTTTCAAATAATAAGAATGAACAAAATATACATAGGAATCTTCCGGAATCCCTTTGAATAATCTTCCGTTATTCTGGAACTTCAAAGAGTTCCATCCCATATGTGGAATCTTAAGGCCTTCCTTATCCGGGATTCTTAGTATCTCACCTTTCAGAATTCCAAGTCCTTCCACGCCCGGCGTCTCATCACTTCGTTCAAATAATAACTGTAAACCAAGACAGATTCCCAAGAAAGGAGTTCCCTTTGCCGTCACATCCCTGATCACCTCATCAAGCCCATATTGTCTGAGTTTACTCATCGCATCTCCAAATGCTCCGACTCCCGGAAGGATCACTTTATCTGCATTCATGATCGTCTCTCTGTCTCTTGTGATTATTACTTCCTGTCCCAGAAGCTGCATGGCTTTCTCCACACTCTTTATATTTCCTGCATCGTAATCAATAATTGCAATCATCTTGTTATCCTGCCTTTCATATGTGGTATATCAGGGATATTGTCCCGTACATTCACTTTATATTATTTGTCAAGTGAACTGTTATGGTTTATTGTACATCAAGTTCAAACCAGAATTCAACTCCATTGTCATAATTCTTTACACCATACTCCTGGTTGAATGATTTCATAATTGCTTTTACGATTGAAAGGCCGATTCCGTTGCCTCCATATTCTCTTGTATGGGCCTTATCTACTTTATAGAATTTATCCCAGATATGAGGTGCATCTGCTTCCGGGATCGGATTACCGGTATTAAATACCGATACTCTCACTTTGCCGTCTTTTTGCACCATCTTCACTTCGATCACCATATCGCCGCTGACATGATGACATGCATTACTTACATAATTTCTTACAACCTGCTCTACTTTAAACTCATCTGCCCACGCATAGATGTCCTCTTCTGTGTGCAACATAATCTTGGCACCTGCCTGATCCGCCATGATCTCCATACTCTGCAGAACGCCTTTGACCAGTGCAGTCAGATTAAATCGTTCAAACACGATATCTTCATCACCGAATTCCAGCTGGTTCAATGTCAGCAGATTCTTGACCATCTGATTCATCTTGGACGCCTCATCCATAATAACATCACAGTAGAATTCCCGACTCTCCGCATCTTCATTGACTCCTTCTTTTAATCCTTCGGCATAGCCCTGGATCAGAGCGATCGGTGTCTTTAACTCATGAGATACGTTTCCTAGGAATTCGTTTCTCATCTTTTCCAGCTTGTCTTTCTGTTCGATGTCTTTCTGCAGACTGTTGTTAGCTTTCTTAAGTTCAGAGATCGTGCTCTCCAATTTCTCTGACATCCGGTTAAAGTTCTCTCCCAGTTCTCCGATCTCATTGCTTCCGCCGCTGGTGTATTTCGCATCAAAATCAAGATCTGCCATCCGGTCGGATAATCTCGCAAGCTCCCGGATCGGATCTGTGATTCTTTTTGAGAAATACCAGATCAGAAGAATGGATACAACGATCAGAACACTTCCTATATATAATAAGAAACGATTGGATATCGACGCACTTTCACGCATACTTTCTACCGGACTTCGAAGCAGGAACTGACTGCCGTCATCCAGACTTCCCCACATATCAACATAATAACTCTGATTCCACGGATCCCATGACTGGTTGATCTGATAGACATCCGTAGAATCCAGTGTCCGGCTTTCTTTTTGTGCCTGATTCAGAAAATATCCCATCATCTGATTCTTCAACATATTCTTGTCATGCACATTCGTATGCACATCATTATCCTTTTCAATTACCAGATAAGAAATATTATTCTTTTCAGCGAAATGAATGAGTGAATTATTCTTCTTTGTGCTGTCCCATTTATCTTCATTTGATACGTCATTTAATTTCTCATAAAGTTCTATGAAACGGGATTCCTTCTTACTTATATAATACGGCTCCAGAAATTTTCCGTTGATGAACATCAATGTCACGACCAGACAGATCAACAATCCTACAAAGGATGTGATCATCTGCGTCTTAATCGAATGATGTACACTTTTTATCTTCTGTTTCTTATCTTTACTTATGATCTTCATGCTTCATCAACCTCAAATTTATATCCCATGCCCCAGATTGTCTTAATGTAATTTCCCTTTTCTCCGAGTTTGCTTCTTAATTTCTTTACGTGTGTATCAATGGTTCTTGCATCTCCGAAATAATCATAATCCCATACATTATTCAAGATCTTCTCTCTCGATAATGCAATGCCCTGATTCTCTACAAAGTATGACAGCAGTTCGAATTCCTTGAAGCTTAATTCAATCTCTTTACCATCAATCTTCACCTGATGTGCGGCTTTATCGATTACAATTCCTCCTGCATCGATCTCGTCACCACCGCCTAATACATTGGCTCTTCTTAATATTGCATTGACTCTGGCTACCAGGATCTTCGGACTGAATGGCTTGGAAATATATTCGTCAACCCCCAGAGCAAATCCCTGTAATTCATCTCGTTCCTCTGACCTTGCAGTTAACATGATGATCGGCACTTTTGATGACTGGCGTACTTCACGGCATACCTGCCATCCATCCATTCTTGGCATCATCACATCCAGAATGATCAGTGCAATATCTTTTTCATCATAAAATACTTCCATTGCTTCCATCCCGTCGCCGGCTTCCAATACCTGATATCCTTCTCTTCCCAGGAAATCTTTCACCAGTTTTCTCATTCTGCTTTCATCATCTACTACTAATATTTTGATCTTATCCATAAGACCCGGCCCTCCTCTTAAATTTATATTTTCATGATATATTTTTCTTTGATCTTAATTATTATAGCAGAGAACTATGTAGCCTTTGTGAAGTTTCCGGTATATAGAATAAAAAAAGTACCCACAGTGTCATATTACTTATGTTACCATGGGTACTTTTTCTTAAGTTACTCTAATCTGTAATTTGTTGTTTTATACAACTCATACTATTCTTCATCTTCTCTTTTCCTTCTCTTAAGTGAGAATCCTCCGATTCCGGCTCCGAGAGATGTTACTGCAAGTCCTAGCCACGCAAACATGCCAGACGGATCTCCAGTCTTCGCAGCTTTTCCACTCTTCGTATTCGATGTGGATCCTGTCTTACCGGATTTGCCTGATGTACCGGTTGTTCCATTTGTACCGTTAACTTTCTGTCCTGCATCCTTTTTCACAAGTGCACTGATTGCTTTATTCAGCTTCTCAGTTGCTTTATCAACTGTATCCTGATCTTTCTTTTCTTTCAGTGCTGTGTCAGCCTCAGCCAGTGCTGACTGAAGTGCTTTCCAGCTGTCTGCTGTATAATCTGATTCTTTTAAAGCACCTGCTGCTTTAATTGCTTTTTCAAGTGCATCTGTTGATACTTCTTTCGTCGGCTCATCCGGTGTCGCTGCTTCCAGTGCGTCGATTGCTTTGTTCAGGCTGTCTGCTGCTTTATCAACTGTATCCTGGCTCTCTTTTGCTTCCAGTGCAGATTTCGCTTTTGTCAGCTCTGACTGAAGTGCTTTCCAGCTGTCTTTTGTATAATCTGATTCGTTTAATCCTTCTGCCTTTTCAATTGCTGCTGCAAGTTTCGTTGTATCTACTTCAGATGGCGCCGGAGTTTCTCCCGGAACTTTGTATGTAAATGTAAGAGGTGTTGTATAACCAGTTGATGTAATCGTGATCTGGAATTCTGTTCCGGCCACCGCATCTTTAAATGGCGCTGCATCTGTCACCAGCGTTCCGTCTTTATCAATAATCTTTACAGAACCTCTTCCACTTGCTGCATAATCGGTGCCGTTCACATTTACAGATGTAATATTTCCGATATAAGTATTGAATGCTTCCTCATTACTGTTTTCTGCCACTGTAAGCTTTTTGTTATCTGCATCATATGTTGCCGGCATATCTGTTGTTGACAGAATGAATGTTGTTTTCAAATCTGCATATTTTCCATTTTTATCTTTTACTGTAAGTGTATATTTCCCCGGATTAATTGAAGAATCTGCTTTAAATGTTAATACATTGCCTTCTACTTTCACATTCAATCCTTCAACGGTGTATTCCGGATCAAAATCATCCCTAAGATTCAGCTCTATCGCCGTCTTACCAGCAGAAATATCTGCATCTGCAACCTTAACAGCATCCTCTGTTTTTGCAAATTTTACAGGGACATAAAGATCATTAACATCAATTGTATATAGACCATTTGTTGTATAATATTCAATACTGTCAATCGTCTTGCCCATCATAGATGCATAATGCGCTGAAGATGTCGGGCAACCATGTACTGACTCTGTATATCCGGTACTCCAAGCGAGCTCATTTCCTCTCCAGATGTTCTCCAGATGACGCATACCATAGGCAGTTCCATCTGTTGTCTTTACAACGACTGCATTTACATTAGAAGATGCAATCTTATCTTCCGGAAGTCCGTCCAGATTGAGCTGGTAATCTCCATAAGAAGACTGTGTTAACAATTCTGCCGTAACACCTGTCAGAGCTTCTGCTTTCTGTCCTTTAACCTCGCTGAATACAAGTTTTCCATCCTTGTCCATAGAAACTTCTTTGTAATTTGCAGGAGCCTCTGTCAATGGATAGTATGCATATGTCTCGTTTTCAAAAAGTGTATCTTTTCCTTCTAATGTTGTGGTAGATGTCTGTCCACGGTTTGTTACTGTAATATCAACTTTATCCGTATCTTTTACTTCTTTGTATTTTGTAAGATCTACGGAAGGATCTACTTTTACAGCAAATGTAATACCATCAATCTTCGTTCCATCTGTGTTTTCATGATAAGAACCACCTGCAAGTCCTGTGGTACGTGTCTTATTCTTTGTTGCTGAAGTAAATACGTCAACATCTACGTCATTCTTTGTTGTCTCTGATTTGTAGAATGCTGCGTATGGGATGTTCATAAGAACATAAGTCTCTTTTTTCTCTGCTTTTACAAGTGCGTCGATTGCTTCATTCAGATGACTGGCTGCTTCATCAACTGTTGCCTGTGTATGTGGAGTTTTTATTTCATCTTTTGCTTCCTGAAGCTCTGTCTGCATTGCCGCCCAGCTGTCTGCTGTATAATCTGATTCCGTCAGACTTTCGGCTTTCTTAATTGCTGCTTCCAGATTTGTTGTACTGATCTCTTCTTTTGCATCTTTTACGATGTTTTCATCTTTTGCCTGGAAATTATATGTTACATCTTTATAACCCAGTGCTGAAATTGTAATTGTCCAGTATCCCGTTCCATCTGTTCCTTCTGGCAATGTACAACGCAGTGACTTGGTAAGTCCAAGCTGAATTCCCATTGATTTATGCATCCAGTTATCTGCTGCAAATTTTGTTCCGTATGTTGCTTTTGCATTCGTGTATGTACTGTCATCTCCATAGTATGTCCATTTTACACTCTGCATATTTGCTCCGAGGTCTCCGTAATTACCCGTCAGATCTACTCTTAAGAATTCTCCATAAGAGCCCTTTGCTTCTTTTACTGTAAGTCCTGCTTCTTCTGCTGTTGGTGCTGTTTTTAATTCCTGGCCTTCAATTCCAGATTCCGTTCCTGTCTCTTTTGCTGAGAAACTGAATGTTCCATCCGCATTCTTAGTTGCTGTCTTAAGTCCATTTGTATCTGCTGTAACTTTTGCTTTCAGACCTTTGTATGACTGAAGTTTATTCTCGGCAAATCCTCCTGCAAGTTCTCCACCGTTTTCTACAACTTTGTATGCTTTGCAGAATGCTTCATAATCTTCTGTCGCTACTTTTACCGGTACATATTTCAGTCCTGTAACATCATATTTTGTCATCTTCGTTGTTGTTTCGTCTTCTTCGGTGATTGCTCCACGGTCAAATGTAATCGTTTTTCCATCTGTCAGAACAGCTGTCTTTGAATCTGTCCAATATGACACTTCATAAGATTTTCCATTTTCTGCCTCTATGGTTGCCGCACACTGATAACTTCCTCTGTGAAGTCCATGGTTCACCGTTGCACGTGTTACAACATCAAATGCACCTTTATCTGACTCTCCTTTTGTATCCAATTCACTGGATGATGAACTGTCTCCTGCTGCCTGTACTCCTTCTGCTGCCCAGTATTCCGCCCAGCTAAGTCCTGCATAGACATATTTATATTCTTCTTTTACTGCTGCTTTCAAGTTATCAATTGCACTATCAAGATTTTTTTTCGCTGCATCGACTGTATCCTGAGATTTCTTTTCAGCGAGTGCAGTCTCTGCAGACGCAAGTGCTGTCTTTAACGTATTCCATGTCTCAGCTGTGTAATCACTTTCTTTTAATGCTTTTGCTTTCGTAATTGAAGCTTCCAGAGCTGCTGTATCTACAGTTGCTGCTGTACTTGCTTCTGGTGCTGACTGGATTGCTTCTAATGCCGCTTTTTTTATGGCATCAGATGATCTTGTTGCAGTAGATACGGTATCCCAACTATTAATTGTATCTTCTGTTGCTGACTGACCAGCTAATTTTGATTTTATTCCCTTTGATTTAGAATATGCTTTGTTAAAATATGAATCGTTACCAGACTCATAGCCATTTTCCGGAGTTACTACAATATCAGAAAACTTTCCATCTTTTACAGTCAAGGCTACTCGGACATCATATTCATTCCATTCATCTTCATCATCATCCTCTGTTCTTGTGACATGTGCAGTCTTCGTATATGTTCCATCTTTTGCCACCTGATCTTTCGTTACCGCCATCGCCGGTACCGCCGGACAAATGCTGGCTGCCATGGTTGCCGACATCGCAACTGCCATTACTTTTGTCTTCATTTCTTTCTTTTTCATAAAAGCCTCCTTAATGAAAATATTTATTATTAAGTTAGTATTTTCTAACTTATAATCAAAAAAAATTTTACTAATCAGACATGTGCATTTTCCACACATGTCTGCATATTATGTTATTTTATACTCCAAGCCAGATACATAATCCAAGTAATATCAACGCTCTTAAAATTGTAAACCAGATTTCATTGCCTCTGATCTTTTTCACTCCGCAGTGAATATTCTTCTTCGGACATGTATCTATACATTTCTGGCACTGGAAACAGTCGCCTTCTACTTTCCAGGAACCATCCGTCGGAAGTCCGATATTCGCCGGACATTTTCTGGAACATGCACTGCACTTTGGAATGCAGGATTCCCGGTCTCTGCGAAGTGCAAATACCGGCAACACCGGAACCAGTGAGAATACAGCTCCCATCGGGCAGAAATTTCTGCAGAAAAATCTTTCCTCCAGACACATTCCGACAATCAGAAATACCAGAATGACCAACCCTATGAGATATCCATTCAGTTTAAAATTTCCTGCATGTATCATGGAAAATACATCCCAAGGACTTGTTCCCTGTGCTTTACTGTATACACCGCCATAGCACATAAATACGATGATTACCAGAATCACATATTTCAGATATACAAGTCTGTCTGCAATCCGGTCCGGAATCTGCACCGGTTTCTTTTTCATCTTTTTGCAGATCAGTCTGTATAATGCATTCACTCCATCGCCAAGACTTCCAAATGCACAGGCAAATCCACAAAAGAATCTTCCGAAAACAGCAGTATATACACACACCACAATAAGTACAGTAACAAATGATGTCAGCGCCACTTTTTCACCTGCACCAATCTGTGTAAATATATATTTCACACCTGCAAATGCTGCCGTGTATACCGACGGAATAAAGATAAAATACAGCAATTGGATGATTGCCCTTATCCATATATGTATCTTTTTCAATTGTTTTGCATTCATTTATTTTACCGCCTTTTCTAATGCCTGTTTTGTCGCATTCTCAATTCCTGTAGAACTGAAAGTCGCACCACTGATCGTATCTACTTCTGCACTTTGCGCATCCAGAATCTTCGGTATAATATCTTTCGCCATAGTCAGATAAGAACCATCTTCTCCATCAGCAGAGACAATATTTACTTCCTTAATCTTCTGCTTTTTTACTATTACTTCCACTTTAACAGTTCCACCAAATCCATCCGCTTCTCCGGTATATGTTCCGTCTTTATAAGAACCGTTTTTTGAATCCTCATCTTCTAAACTTTCCGTATTTTCGATTTTGGCATTCAGTTTTGCAATTTCCTCATCTTTTGCTCTGACTTCCAGCACGGAATTATATCCCAATATCAACCCGACGATCACTACAACACTCATCAGGCGCATCCAGAATTCTCTCATTCTTCTCTCTCCTTTAACTCAGTCTCTTTTTACTGTCTTTTTGCAGAAAGCAAGGCGTTCTCACATGCATCCAGGATTGCTTTTGAAGTACAGGTTGCACCCGATACTGCATCAATTCCTTCTATATTACCTTTCTCGATCAGCTGACTTGTCACACCTTTTTTATTCGATGTTCCGTTTGCAGCGCGAAGGATATATCTGTCATTCGATGAATCTCCGTCCCCTTTTACATCAGTAACAGCAACAATCTTGTCATCCCGCACTGTCACTTTCAATGTCAGATTATAAGCCGTGAAATCTTCATCTTCATCCGGTCTGCACAGCGCACGTCCTTCATAGATACCATTTTTATATACTGTAGTATCATCTTCGCCATCATCTTTTTTCTCCAGCAGTGCCAGTGCCTGGTTCAGATTCTCAAGAGCCTGGTCCACATCTTCCTGACTGATCTCTGTCTTATCTGCATCAAGCAGCTTCTGTGCGTCTTCCATTCTGGTCTTAAGAACCGCATAGGTTGCTTCTGTATAATCCTCTTGTTTCAGTTCTTCTGCTTCTTTCATCGCTTTTTCAAGTTCTGAAGTATCCGCTTCTTCCTTATCCGGCTCCGTTGTCTGTCCGTTTGTTACCTTTTCTGCTTCTTTTAATGCATTCTTCACTGCATTTATGAGACCATTTGAACTGTAAGTTGCTCCGGATACTACGTCCACATCCGTACTCTGTTTTTTCATAATATTTTTTACTACATCCATTGCACGGTTAAAGAATTTTTCATCATCATGATTCTTTGTTACGAGTACTGCCTTGATTGATTTATCCTGAAGAACCACCGCTACTTTTATCTCACCGTTATACCCTTCTGCCGTTCCGTAATAAATACCTTCTTTATACGGGAAATTGCCTTTGACAGTCGTATTGTCTTCTGTCTTAGAAGTATCTTCCGTCTTCGCATTCACAGACTGTGAATTACCGCTTACTGCAGCCTGACGGAGTGCATCTCTTACTGCACTCTTAATTCCGTTCGAACTGTAAGTCGCCCCGGAGATTACATCTACATTTGTACTCTGCGATGAAATAATATTGCCGATCAATGCTTCTGCACGATTCAGATAACTACTGTCATCATGATTCTCCACAACCTCAATAGACGTAATCTTTCCTCTGCTGATCACAACCTTAACTTTCAAAGTTCCTCCGAATCCGGTTCCTGTTCCATAATAGGTTCCATCTTTATACGCTGCCGCATCCTGCACGTCAGCCAGTGACAGTGTACTTCCCTGTACCGCTGCATTTCCGGACTGGGATTCTCCCGTCTCTCCACTGTCTTTTTCTCCTGTCAATGCATTCTTCACCGCACTGATAATACCATTAGAGCTAAATGTTGCGCCAGACACCACATCCACATCCAGAGTCTGTCCTGCAATGATCCTGTCTATCACTGCTTTTGCACGGTTAAAGAACGCTGCATCGTCCGAAGAACTTAAGATATCAATTGCCGTAATCTGTTTATCTTTGATCGTTACCGCAACAGTCACCTCGCCGGCATAACCGGTTCCTGTTCCTTTATAGATTCCGTCTGCCAGATCAAAAGAACCTTTTGCCTTGCTTTCTGTCTTCTTCGCTTCCTCGGCATCCGTTGTCTTTGTCTCTTTCGTCTGCGCCTGAGCTTCATAAACCGGTGCTTGATAGCCGCTTAACGACACCCCGATACAGGCTGCAACTACAATCGCCGAGGTAGCCGGTGCACCCTGTTTTATTTTTTTGATCACTTTTTCTTTATCCATATCTTCCACCTCTACTTTTTCATTACATTTACCTTATAATCCGATTGAAAATCATCCGCGATCCCTTCTGATACGTATAATTGATCGTCATCCGTAAGCAGAATCACATCAAATTTATCGTTATACTTCTTCCAGAATTTCTCCGCTTTCTCTTTTCCCATGATAAAAAGTGAAGTAGATAATCCATCCGCAAGTGTTCCGTCATCACTTACGATCGTTACCGAAGTCAGTCCGTTCTCTGCCGGATAACCGGTAGACGGATCAATAATATGATGATATTTCTTCCCATTTTTTTCAAAGTATCTCTCATATCCGCCCGATGTGATAACCGCCTTGTCCTTTGCCTGCAGGATTCCAAGATAATTTCCATCTTCCTCCGGACTTTCTACCGCAACTTTCCATGCGCTTCCATCTGGTTTTGCACCAAGAAGCTGTACATTTCCTCCAAGACTTACCAGACCGCTCGTCACACCGCACTTTTTATAAATCTGCATAATTCTTGAAGATGTATATCCCTTCGCAATGCCTCCGAAATCAATTTTCACATTCTTAGGCAACGTGATTTTTTTTGTCTTTTTGTCGTATTGGATCTTCGATGCATCTACATTCTTCAGTAACGCACTCAGTTCATCCTCCGCAGGGATCCGGTAATTCTCCGTTGTAAATCCCCATGCATCCATGACCGGATAGATGGATATGTCAAATACTCCTTTTGTCTGTTTATATATTTTTTCAGAGCGTTCATACAAGTACGCCGTGTCATCCGAAACAACAGCTTCCCCGTTTTGATTTAATTTGTACACTTCACTGTTTTCACTTCCGGTAGACAACATTCCATCCAGTCGTTTGATCTCTGTCTCAGCTTTATCTACTGCTTCAGATGCATGCTCTCCATATGCTGTTACCGTCATATACGTATCCATCGCAAATATATCGCGACTCTGCTTTTCTTCACTGGATTTTTCGGAATTTTCACTTTTGGAATCTTCTTTTTTATCTGTCTGCGTCTGTGTTGTCTTGGCGGATGCCGTACTGTTTCCACATCCAACGGTTCCCATCGACACCGCCGCACATAAAATGGCTATTACAATCTTTCTTTTCATTCTTTATCCTCTATATCTATAGTTACTTTCATCTACCAATAGTTAGTCTGTATTATTTTTAATTTCACTCTTCTAACTCAATAAATGTACCATATGTTTTTTTCTGCTTCAATTCTTTTTTGATATTGATATTTATTATCATTTATTTTCACTGTTGATTTTCCACCAAAAAAGCGCAAAAAAATATCCTGAAATCTTTGATTCTTTCAAAAATTTCAGGATATCAGTGGACCTGGCGGGAGTTGAACCCGCGTCCGAAAGCCCATCCATTCGAGCATCTCCCATCACAGTCATTATATTAACATTCCCTCCATGCGGCACCTAATGACAGGTTCCTCACTTTAGTAGCTTCATAAATTCTTCCATCCCCTCAAAGCTTTGGGAACGAAGTGCTCCGCCTGTTTGAAGCCGGTGACCCGAACAGCGGATGATCCGGGGCCGACTGCGGCCTAATTAGGCTGCGTACGCTAATTCTGTATTGTCTGCGTTTATATTTAAGTGGAACTTTTAACGTAGTGTCCCGCTACGGATGGCTTCTCCAACTTCCAGACCCCCGTCGAAACCAGTACAAGCCCTGATTGTAATGCTTTTCTGGTTTGCAGACTGTCTTTCTTTAGGTAAAGCATATTATACTCCCGTAAGAGTTGTTTTGTCAAGATTCACAAGACAATGAATTTTACGATCTACAAGACTTGCCACCGGCAGCTCCTTATGAATGCATGATAAGTACAAAAAAGCGGGAAACAAATGCTTCCCGCTTTTTTTACTAACGATTCTTGATACGTCTTCTGATAATCTCAGCGATCACTGCAAATGCTGCTACAGCAAATGCAATTGGGATTACTGGCATGGTGTCTCCGGTTTTGGCTGCATTTCCATTATTATGCTTGTTGTTCTTTCCAACATTCTTATGATTGCCGCCTTTCGGATTCTTTCCGTTTGCATTATTATTGCTGCCGTTCTGTCCATTACCCTTATTATCGTTATTCTTATTATCTTTTCCTGTATCTTTTCCGTCTGCTTTTTTAAGATTACCTATTGCCTGTTTCAGAGCTGCTGTCTTCTGATCAATCTCTGCCTGTGTTACATCGTCTTTATTTGCAGCTTCTACAGCTTCTTTCAGCGCTTCCTGAAGTGCGTTCCAGCTTTCCTTCGTATAATCTTCCTTGTTCAGCTTCTGTGCTTTTTCAATGTATTTTCTGATATCATCTTTCTTCACTTCTTCCTGAACTTTCTTAAGATTCTTTATGGCTGTCTGAAGTGCCTGAAGTGCATCATCAACTTCTTTCTGTGTTGCTGCCGTATTATTATCTACGAGATATGCTGCCTGAAGTGCTGTCTGGAAATCATTCCATGACTCTTCTGTATAGTCTACACGCGTATATTTCTCTGCATTGGCTATTGCTTTCTTCAGTTCTTTTTTGTCAGCTTCTTTTTCCGGTTCTTCTTTTACCGGCTCCAGATTGTCCATTGCCTCTGTCAGAAGTGCTGTTGCATTATCTACTTCTTCCTGTGTTGCAGATTCCTTCTTCTGAACCGCCTTTGCAGATTCAAGTACTCTTGCAAATGTCTCCCAACTGTCACTTGTATAATCTTTTTCTGCCCGCGACTCGGCTTCCCTGATCACTGCATCTAATGCTATTTTATCTGCTGTTTCCGGCTTGTCCTCTGCATATTTGCCATAGACCTTCCATTCAATCACTCCGACACCGTGTGCAGGATCTCCCTCATTCATAAACTCCGGTTCCATAGTCATACGGATTGCTTTTGTCTTAATGTTTGCAAGTTTTACAGTATTGTATTCATCTTCCACACATGCAAGTCCCTGTGCTTCATCTGCCACAACCCATTCACCTGCATCATTCAGATACTCAAAGCTTGCACTCTTTGGTGCCACGATTCCACCGTGATCTGAGAAATAATAGATATCCATACTGTTAATTTCAACAGGTTTATCCCAGGTATAGCTTACCCATGCATTCTTCGCAACACCATTTTCATATCTGTTATTCCAGTTATGCCATGCACCATGTGATGTATCATGGGATTCTGTTGGTTCATAACCATCATTTAATGTTGCAAGTCCGCCAAGATCGTTGGTGTAATCGCAGATTCCGTCTGCTTTCGCTTCCGGTGCGATATTATCATATTCCGGTTTTTCACCTTTTTTCACTAACGCATTTGCTGCTTTCAGAAGATTTGTTCTTGCAAGATCTGCTGCCTCCTGCGTAACAGTATTATCAGCAGCTGCTGCCTTTGCTTCTTCAAGTGCTTTTGCAAATGTCTTCCATGAAGATGCGGTGTAATCACTTTCGTTCTTTCCTTCTACTTCCTGGATAGCTGCTTTTAAGGCCGTAAGATCTGCCGCTTTCGTTCCGTTTACTTTCCACTCAAGAACTCCGATTCCATGTGCAGGGTCCGCATCACTTAAGAATTCAGGTTCCATTACCATACGGATTGCTTTTGTCTTGATATTACCCAGTTTGGTTGTATTGTATTTGTCTTTTTCACAACCAAGTCCTTCTGCATTCGGAACTTCTTTCCATTCACCTGCTTCGTTCAGATATTCGAATTTCACAGATTTCGGAGGCTGGATTCCGCCACCGTCTGTACCGTAATATACATCCGTACTTTCCAGTACCATTTCTGAATCCCATGTATAACTTACCCATGCATTCACCACATTGCCATCTGCATCATAACGGTTATTCCAGTTGTGCCACATTCCTTTGCCTGCGTCTACCTGACTTCCATCCCAATCTCTTGATGAAGACGGGTCAATGTTGTTATTTAGCTGTGCAAGACCTCCAAGATCTGTTGTATAATTACAGATTCCGTCTACTGCTGCCTTCGGAGCAATATTCTTGTCTTCTGCTTTCTTCACCAGATTATTCTGTGCCTTTACCAGTGCTGCAAGTGCTGCTTTGACTTCTCCGGAACTTACCTTTTCTGATTCAAGAACAGATTTTGCTGTTTTTAAAGCTGCTTCGAATGCTTTGTAGCTGTCTTCTGTATAAAGGTTTGCCTCTTCTGTCTCTGCATCCTTCACTGCCTTTTCCAGATCTGCCTTATCGTTTTCATCCGCATATTTTGCAGTTCCGTATACCTTCCACTCCATAACGCCTACACCGTTCGTATCATTTGCCTGCTTGTTTAACGTCACACGGATAGATTTCGTTGTTATTTCATCAAAGGTCGTATTGTTGAATTTGTCCATTTCCATTCCATAAGAAGATGGATTCGGAACTTCTTTCCAGTTTCCTTCGGAATCAAGATATTCATAAGTATAGCTCTTAGGGATCTTAATTCCACCCTTTGTATAATCTCCTTCTGTATCGCCGTCATACCAGAGATAGATATCTGCTCCTGTCAGCTTCATCTCCTGGTTCCATGTATAGGTAACTGTTTCTTTCGAACTTGCATTACCCCATGTTCCATATCTTGCCATACCACTTGGATTATATGAGCTTTCCGGTATCTTGCCATCATTGACAGCACTTACTTTTTCCCAGCTGGATACATAACTTGTTGATACAGCTGCACCATATGCCAGGTTACCGTCTGCTGTTGGAAGTGATGACATGATTCTTGCAAGTTTTGCTGCCGCAAAATCAACCTCTTCCTGTGTTGCTTCTTTATTGTCATTCACTGTAACTGCTTCCTGGATTGCTTCCGTTAATGCAGCCTTGTCTTCTTCTGTCAGTTCATATTTTGTAAGATCCAGCGCATTTGCACTGTCAATTGTCTTTTTCAGAAGTGTTTTGTCAATGACATTCTCTGCATATCCATATACTTTCCATTCAATCACACCACAACCTTGTGTCTTTGGACTCATATTCATACGGATAGCTGTTGTCGTTACCGGCGCAAATGTTGTTGTATTATATTTGTTCAGTTCTGTACCACAGCCTGACACGTTTGGAAGATCACGCCAGTTGCCATTTGCATCTTTATACTGATAACTTACTGATTTTGGTACAAAGTTACCATCTGTAAAATAGTATGCGTCTGACTGATATATCGTCACTTCTGACTCCCAGTCATACTGCACCCATGCATCGGCGCCATTATCTCCCAGCCAGTTATGCCATACACCATGTGATTTGTCGTTTGAACTTGCCGGATCATATCCGTCATTCAGTCCTGCCACTCCTCCCAGATCCTCCGGTGTATCGATAATTGCTGATGGTGTTGCGATCAATGCCACGTTCTGTGCTTCTCCGGATACTACCATAACCGTAACTTCTACCTTCAGATCTGTATCTTTTACCGTTCCATTTACAGTAAAGTTTCCGGCATGTGCATAGGATTCCTCATCCACCTGATCCCACACAATCTCACTGTCTTTTATTGTTCCGTCTTCATAGATGACTTCCATTTTCTCCGGAAGTTCCGGCTCTGTCTTCACTTTCGTAAGTACCGTACCTGCTCTTTCAATTCCATCAACCGGTTCTTTCATCTCGAGAACAATATCTTTTGTTGATTCCACATCTGCATCGTACTCTGTGGATTTTTTATCCGTTGCTGTTAAACGTAATGTGTAAGTTCCCGGCACATATGCTTTTAATTTTGCATCTGCTTTTTCAGCATTTGCGATAATTGCATTGCCGCCTTCCGGCTGATCTACCACTGACCACTTGTATTCTACTTTATTTCCATAGGTCTTATCTGTAGAAGCCTTTCCACTCAGTTCTGCCGTAGTTGTATTTGTCGGATGCTGTGTTGCTGTTGCACTTTCAATAACCGGTGCAGTTTTTTCCGGTGCACGTCCGATTTCAATCTCTACTTCTTTTTCAGTACTCAGTTCTCCGTCACTTACGGTCAGTTTTACTTTGTAAATTCCGTCTTTGCTTGCTGTGATATTGGCATATGGCTTATTCTTGGCATCAAATGTAAGTTCTCCGTCTTCCGGCTCTTTTACTGTTTCCCATTTATAAGTCAATTTGCCATCCGGTGCGCCGTCATCATAAGCCTGAGCTTCTATACGGGAAGATACCAGTGCCTGTGGATTTTCTGACGTTTTGATCTTATAGATCTTTGGTGCCTGATTTTCTCCACCTTTCATTGCCTCGATCGTAATCTTGGCAGATTCACCTGCCGGAATTACTGCGTATGCATCGCCCTGGTTGTCTGATACATAGCACTGCTCTTTTTCTTCACCATTTACTTTTATACTGTAATAGCCATTTTTAAGACCTGCGCCACTCAGACTGATCTTCGAAAGATGTTCGTCCCCTGTCAGATTCTTTACTGCAAGGTCAAAATATGTTCCATCTTTATCAATGACTGCTTTCGTGCAAGAATCCTGTTCCAGTTCCACATACAGCTTATCATCGATCACATTGATACGTTTTCCAACACCATCCAGCGGGGTAATCGTATATTTTCCACCGGATTTTGATACTGTACTTCCATAACCGGTCAGTCCGAATACAGGATCTGTTGCAACATCTGCACTGATGCTAAGAAGCGATCCATAAAGTCCCTCATCACTTTCTCCCGAGAAATCGTTCCATCCATTATTCTGGACACGTGTTCCTCCGTCATTTACATTCTGTGCACCATATCCACCTTTTGACATGGTATATCTCCAGCTTGTATTTCCAATATAATTAGAAGAAATCTGTCCCATGTTTACAGCATTAAAGTTAGATAACTTCGCTGCATAGTTCATTCTCTCTGCCCATGCGCTGGAATCTGTGTCTGCATCTGTATCTTCATATCTCAACCAGTCGTCCATGATATATCCGGCAAGAGATGCTGTATACTGGAAATTCCACCAGGTCTCTCCTCCACGGAAGACAGGATCGGCATACTGATACCAGGTTGGCTGAAGTCCTCTCATCGCACGTGTTTTCCACTCTGCGGACTGCATATTTTTAAGCGCGGCCTTTGTGTTACTATTATCCGGATAATAGGTTCTCAATGCTTTTGCAGCAGAATAAGCACCCTCTTCACCGGTATTATCATACTCGAATTCTGATCCGTATGGATAAGCGGCCGTTGCCATACTTGTTCCTTTAGATTTTGCAAACAGCTGTTTCAGATTGTCTCCTTCTTCTGTCATGCCTTCTGCATAAAGTGCTTCGATCATATCCGGAATCTGCTGTTCCCCGTAAAATCCGATTGGATATGCACTTACGCGGTTACTGTATATTCCATATGCTTTTTCCAGATACCATTCTGCACTTTCTCTGTAATCAATCAGATCAGGATATGCTTTTTCTATGCGGTACATATTAAAGAATCCGGTTGCTTCCATAACTTCCGAATAAGTTCTGGAATACGGATTGGCACTTCCACCATAAATTCCCGATCCACTCAGATAATTCGCTACTGCATATGTTTCATGCGAATTCTTCATGTAATTATTCCACATAAAATCAATCAGATACTTCTCGATGGACTCTACCTCGGAAGCATTTGGATCCAGATAGTTCTTCATTGCCATGAAGTTAATATTATCGTGGCTCCAGTCATCTCCCCAATGAGACTGCTGTGTAGAATCTTTTCCACTTGCAAAATACCAGTCACTGTAAATTCCATAAGTCGGACTTGATGTATCATTGTCCTGAGTCTGATTTGCCACGAAGTCCGAATGCGTCTCAATCGTACTGTCAAGTTTATCCAGAACATTGAATTCATACTGTGTAAATTTATCTTCACCATTCAGTTTGTAATTTACACGTACACTATTGTTACCGATACATCCGAAATTCAATTCATAAATATGATGTTTTTCCCCATCTACCGTCTTCGTATTAACCAGTTTTGCTGAATCACTATCCGAATGTTCTATGGATTTGGAATTATTGACCATCCCACTCTGCTGATCCGGAATATGTTCTTCATCCCATGGATCATTTTCATGCACGCACTGTATATCAACCGATACATCTGAGATCTTACTGTCATCATAATGCAGATCCAACTTGGTCGGCATATTGATTGCAGTCTGGAATCCCGGAGTCGCAACAGCGTCGATCATTCCTTCTTTATAAAGAATGGAACGCATATTATTCTCACGTTCTTCTACCGAATCAGACGCATTATTTGCATCCTCTGCGCTGTTCTGTGGTGTATTATCACCGGCTCTTACTGCTGAGAATTTGAACTGGTATGTCTTCTTCTCACCTGGTTTCAGTACAAGACTTGTAGCATCTGTGTAATAACCACGTCCCGTTTTCTGAATATCTTTGGAATGAATGTAATACACCTGAAGTCCCGGGAACCATCCACCGGTATCACTTGTCCAATTCTGATAAGTACTTCCGGAACGTGTTCCTTTTACCCCGTTAATATTACCGGTCCAGTTATCAATATATTCAATTCTTGCACCGGTGTCCGTAACAGGTGTGAACATTACATAGTTTCCTTCACCGCTGCATCTGATCGCATATGCATAACCACTGTCTGCTCCCGCAAATGTATGCACAGTTGTACGGTTGTTGTAAGTATCATCAATACTTGCGTACTTATTATTCCAAGGCATCGGAAGTCCTACATCCCCGAATTCCAGATAATTTCCACTCGCATTTTCCAGTGTGATCGACCAAAGCAGGGATCCGTCATCTGTATCCATATCGTATACAGACTTTGCATTAAAGCCTTTCATCGTACGGCTGTCTGTCGAATCTTCATCCTGTCCTTTGAAGGTGACCTCAACCTTATCTTTGCTTACTTTCTTTTCAATATATGGGTTGTTCTTTAAGTTTGCTGATGCATTGCTGTAAGTTGTTGAACCACCTGCAGCCAGTGTCTTATTCGTATCTACTTCCTGAAATCCACTGTTATCTTCCGGGAAGTTTCCGTCTTTGCTGCTTCGGTAGGAAAAGATCATCTCTCCCATCCACTGATGTGCTTCGTTATTCTGCTGATTGGTATCATTCGGAAGCACAAAATTCACATCTTTTCCACTACTGTTTTTGCGGTTATTGTCAATTGTCAATCTTGATATTTCACCCAGATCGCCAATTGCAGCAGTAAGACTTCCATTGGAAATCGAGTCATCGTCTGATGCAGCTGCTTCGACCGTCGACTCCGGTAAAACACCAAGCATTGAAACCGCCATCGCCGTTGTCAACGCAAGCGATGTCACTTTTCTTTTCAATTTTTTCCCTCTAGACATTATTCACTTTCCTTTCTTTTTCATGTTTTCCTTACTACTTTCTTTCACCTCCTGCAATGATATTAAACGTTTAATAAAATTTCTAAAAAAATCGACAGAATATTTTTATTCTGTCGATTAATTCGCTTGTGTCTCAATAAAATCCGTACATTAAACGTTTAATAAAAATTCTATATACACCATAACATATCTATAACTTTTTTTAAATATCTATATATTTTTTCGTTATTTTACACAATATTCTAACAATTCGATTATGCACTATTACTCTACATCTTTCAATGCATCATAATCTTCTTCGCCGGTACGAACCTTGACAACCTTCTGTACATTGTAAACGAATATCTTTCCGTCTCCGACATGTCCGGTATAAAGAGTTCTCTTCACAGTCTCAATCACTTTGTCTACCGGAATGCTTCCTACGATAACTTCTACTTTAACCTTTGGAAGTACGGTTACATCCATCTCAACTCCACGGTATTTCTCACCGGCACCTTTCTGAACACCACATCCCATAACCTGTGTGACTGTCATTCCTGTTACTCCAAGATCATTGAGTGCAGTTTTCAGTTTTTCATATCTTGAAAGTTTGGCAATGATAACAACTTTATGTATTCCAGTCTCAGGATCTACAGGAGCAGTTACTTTGACAGATGCAGCTCTCTGTGCTTCTGAAGCTTCATCATAATCATTTTCTCCAAGCTCTGTATTCTCATTGATACTCATGCTTCCTTCTGTGATATCCATCAGACTGAAACCTGCATATGCAGATGCCAGACCATGTTCTTTCACATCCAGACCTACAATCTCTTCTTCTTCTGTTACTCGAAGACCTACCGTCTTATCGATAATCTTAAATACGATCGTCATGGTTATGATCGTCCATGCCATTACGGTTACTACACCAAGCAGCTGTAAACCAAGCTGGTGGAATCCGCCGCCGTAGAACAGACCTTTCAATGTGCACTCTGGTGCTGTTTTTGTTGCAAAGAGACCGACTGCGATCGTTCCCCAGATACCATTTAAGCAATGAACTGCAACTGCTCCGACCGGGTCATCTACATGAGCAACATTGTCACAGAACCATACACCAAATACAACCAGAAGTCCGGCTACCACACCGATGATGATCGCACCTGTTGCATCAACGACATCACAAGGTGCAGTGATTGCTACCAGACCTGCAAGTGAAGCATTCAGACACATCGATACATCCGGTTTGCCATATCTAAGCCATGTAAATATCATACATACAACCGTTGCGATTGCCGGTGCGATCGTTGTTGCCATAAAGATCGATGCAAGCTGTGGACCTGTCGTAGCGGCAGCTCCGTTGAATCCATACCATCCAAACCAGAGGATGAAACATCCAAGTGCACCGATTACAATGTTATGTCCAGGGAATGCATGTACCTTTGTTACTTTTCCATCTTTATCTCTGGTAAATTTACCAATTCTGGCTCCTTCCAGTGCGGCTCCGATAAATGCTGTTGTTCCACCAACCATGTGGATTGCACAGGAACCTGCAAAATCATGGAATCCTAAACTTGCAAGCCATCCACCGCCCCAGATCCAGTGTGCCTCGATCGGATATACAACAGCGGAGATCACTGCGGAATAAATACAATAAGATAAGAATTTGGTACGTTCTGCCATTGCTCCGGATACGATGGTTGCCGTTGTCGCACAGAACACCAGGTTAAATACAAAATTGGACCAGTCAAAATTTGCATAATCGGTAAAAATTCCAAGTGTCGGAGTTCCGATAAATCCGCCAAGTGCATCTTCACCAAGCAAAATTCCAAATCCCAATGGGATAAATACACAAGTTCCTATACAAAAGTCCATCAGGTTCTTCATAATAATATTGCCGGCATTCTTCGCTCTGGTGAATCCTGCCTCTACCATTGCAAATCCAGCCTGCATGAAAAATACAAATGCTGCACCGATCAGGAACCAGATTCCAAATACCTGTGTGCCTACGGCATCCTGTATCGCCGATAATACTTCTTTCGTCATAATGTCTCCTCCTTCATCCTTCAGATGTCCGATAACGAAAAAGAGTGTGCACTTCCGTGGTCGACTCACGAAAATGTACACACCCTTGTGCTATCCTTTTATATAAAAGAAAAAGCGCCTCGAAATGATTCTTTCGAAGCGCCCTTGCTTTTATGTCCCGTAGTTTAACGCTGTGAACTTTTTTTGTCAAGGAAATTTCTGACATTTTTCTGACGTCACACACAATTTCGTTTAATTATCACAACAGGATCTTATTTTTCTTATATTTTTTCTACATTATTCCAGACCAAGAATTTCTCCAAGTACTTCTATAATAATTTCATTGGTGCAGGATTTTACAAATCCCATCATATGTAATGAGATCTCATCCTGCTTCTGAGCTTCCGTCAGTTCCGGATTTCTGTTCGTTTCATTAATAAGCTGTACCAGATGTGGTGTCAGCTCCTCGTAGGTCTCTAATGTTGTCTGGGTAACCAGATTTCTTAATTCTTCTTTCTTTGTAGGTACCATTCTTTTCTCCTATCTGAGTTTCATCTTGAAATCACGTTCTGCTTCACGTCTCTGATCCTTTTTGGCGATATCCTGACGTTTATCATATAATTTCTTACCTTTTGCCAGACCAATCTCCACCTTTACAAGGCTGCCTTTGAAATATACTTTCAATGGAACGATTGCCATTCCCTTTTCCTTCGTTTTACCGATCAGTTTATTGATCTCTGATTTATGAAGGAGTAATTTTCTGACTCTGAGTGGGTCTTTATTAAAGATATTTCCCTTTTCATATGGACTGATATGCATACCGTAGATAAAGACTTCTCCATTTTCAATACGGATAAAGGATTCTTTGATACTGCATTTTCCCATACGGAGTGACTTTACTTCTGTTCCGTGCAGAGCAATTCCTGTCTCGATCTTATCCAGGATAAAATAATCATGATATGCCTTTTTATTATTTGCTACCATCTTGTCATTACTCTTCGCCATCTCCGGCACCTCCCTGATTCACAATCTTAAAATCAATCGTACGCATCAGACGATCTGCATCCAGCACCTGTACTCTTAAGGCTTCTCCCAGTTTGTACACTTTCCGTGTATGCATTCCTATCATCTCATAACGTTCTTCATTGTATTCATAATGATCATCGGTCATGTTTGTTACATGGACCAGACCTTCTATCGTATTCGGAAGCTCTACATACATACCCCATTTAGTAATTCCAGAGATCACACCGTCGAATTCCTCTCCGATATGTGCCTGCATGTATTCCACCTTCTTAAGTTTGATTGTCTCTCGTTCTGCCTCATCCGCGCGACGTTCCATCTCACTGGAACGCTTTGCAACTTCCGGAAGGATCGACTGGTAGTGTTCAATCTTACTTTCATTCATTCTTCCCCGCAGGTTATCCTTAATGATCCGATGGATCTGAAGATCCGGATATCTTCGGATCGGAGAAGTAAAATGCGTATAATAATTCGCCGCCAGTCCAAAATGTCCGTCATTCTCTGCCGTATACTTCGCCTGTTTCATCGAACGAAGTGCCAGACGGCTGATCATTGCCTCTTCCGGTGTATCTTCCACTTTCGTTAGCAACTTTTGTATTTCTTTTGGTCTAATTTCATTAACTCCAATATGCATTGAATACCCGAAATTATTGATAAATGTTGCCAGTGTACGGATCTTTTCTTCATCTGGTGCTTCGTGGGTACGGTATACAAACGGAAGCTCCTGCCAGTAGTAATCTTCTGCAACCGTCTCATTTGCCAAAAGCATGAAATCCTCGATAATCTTCGTTGCAACATTTCTGTCATATGGTTTAATATCGATCGGCTTTCCATTCTCATCCAGGATCATCTTCGTCTCTGGGAAATCAAAATCAATGGAACCGCGTTTCTTCCTTCGGGCTCTTAAAATACCCGAAAGCTCCTGCATCCGTTCGAACATCGGAACCAGTTCTTTGTATTCTAAGATCTCCGCTTCATCATGATCCGTCAGAATCTTCTTTACGCTGGTATAGGACATTCTGCGATCCACATGAATTACTGTCTCAGCGATCTCATGTGCGATCACATCACCAGACGGATCCACTGTCATGATGCAGCTGAGTGCAAGTCTGTCCTCTCCTGCATTGAGTGAACACATTCCATTCGAAAGTGTATGTGGAAGCATCGGGATCACACGGTCTACCAGATATACACTTGTACCCCTTTCCAGTGCCTCTCTGTCAAGTGCACTGTTCTCCTGCACATAATTCGTCACATCTGCAATATGCACGCCCAGAATATAATTTTCTCCCTCTTTTACAAGGGATACCGCATCATCCAGATCCTTTGCATCTTCTCCGTCAATCGTGACCATCTGCCAGTCACGCAGATCCTTTCTTCCATTCATGTCAGCTTCGCTGACCGGTTTTGCAACACGCTCTGCCTGTCTTAATACTTTATCCGGAAATTCTACCGGGAGGTTATACCCTTTTACGATCGACATGATATCTGTTCCCGGATCATTCAGATGACCGATGATCTCCACGATCTTTCCTTCCGGTTTCTTTCCATTCTCTCCATAAGAGGTCAGCTCCACTACAACTTTGTGTCCATCCACTGCCCCTCTTGATTTTTCAATCGGTACAAATATGTCCTGATCCAGTCTCTGGTTATCCGGAATCACGAACCCGAACTTCTTTCCCGGCTTCATGCGGTAAAGTCCGACTACTTTTGAAAGCCCCCGCTCCAGGATCTTCACGATCTTTCCTTCACGGCTTCTTCCTTCCGGTTCTTTTGTAAGTACGATCTCAACATGATCTCCGTCAAATGCACCACAGGTATCATCCGCACCGATGAATACATCCTCTGAATCTCCTTCGTCCAGCACTACAAAGCCAAATCCCTTAAGACTTGCCCGGAACACACCGGTCAGACGCTTTGCATGTCCCCTGCAGTATTTTCCTCTCTTGGAAAGATATATCTTTCCTTCCTGCTCCAACGCTTCCAGGATCTGTCTTAACTCATCTCTGTCTTCTTTTGCCACGCGAAGAAGCATTGCCAGTTCCTTGAATTTCATCGGTGTATATAAATCATCACAGATCAGATCATAGACAACTTTTTTTCTTTTATCAAATTTCTTACTCATATCTCTATGCTCCCCTGCATATTCTGTGTTCCAAAAAGGGACACTCCCATACAGGAGTGTCCCTTTCATCTTCTAAAAATATGCTCTATCCTATGCAAATACTTTTAAATTCAACACTGCTGCCAGTACAATAAACAGAATCGCAAGGAATTTTGTCGACTTCACCAGTGCACCTTCCATAGAACGTCCCTTGTTCTGTCCCCAGTAAGTATCAGCGATACCACTAATGGCACCAAGCCCTGCTGACTTACCTTCCTGCATCAGTACGATAACTGTTAAAGCGATACAGTCTATTGCAAATATTATCATTAATACAATCTTCAAAATGTCCACTATTCACACCTCCTGCGGATAAACCACATATATTCTATCACAGGATGGACGATAAGGCAAGCTAATCTCTTTCGAAATCTTGTGTCAGACAGCATTATATCTGTACATTTTCTATTTTTTCTTCGAATGGGTTCTGATATACAGCCACATCCCCCAGTCTTTCCTCTATCCGCAATAATTGATTATACTTTTCCACCCGTTCCGAACGGCATGGAGCTCCTGTTTTGATCTGCCCTGCATCTGCCGCCACTGCGATATCTGCAATGAACGAATCGGCAGTCTCGCCCGAACGGTGTGAGATTACCGTCTTATATCCGGCATTCTGCGCCATCTTTACTGCTTCAAAGCTCTCCGTCAGTGTCCCGATCTGATTCACTTTGATCAGTATCGCATTCGCCGCTTTTCTTCTGATCCCTTTGGCAAGTCTTCTGGTATTCGTCACAAACAAATCGTCTCCTACCAGCTGCACCCGCTCTCCGAGCCTGTCCGTCAGCGTCTTCCAGCCTTCCCAGTCATCTTCATCCAATGGATCTTCAATGGATACAATCGGATATTTTTCTATGATATCTTCGTAATAATCAATCAGTTCTTCTGCCGAACGGACGATCTTATATCCTTTTTTCTTTGCCTCACCGTCGAATACATATTTCTTAAAATTCTTATCATATAACTCGGATGCTGCTACGTCCAATGCGATAGCTATCTCTTCGCCTGGCTTATATCCGGCCTTTTCCACCGCTTTTACCATCAAACGCAAGACCTCATCTGCATTGTGAAGATCCGGTGCAAATCCTCCTTCGTCTCCTACTGCAGTACTGTATTCCAGCGTTTTCAAAACTCTCTTCAGCTCATGATATACTTCCGCACACATCTGAAGTCCGGTCTTAAAATCTTTCGCCCCTACCGGCATAATCATAAATTCCTGAATATCAATCGTATTATCCGCATGTCTTCCGCCATTCATGATATTCATCATTGGAACCGGAAGTTTTTTCACATTTGTGCCGCCAAGATACGAATACAGCGGAAGTCCCAACGCCCCGGCCGCCGCTCTTGCAGCCGCCAGCGAGACTCCAAGCATGGCATTGGCACCAAGATTGGATTTGTTCTTTGTTCCGTCAAGCCTGACCATCGCCTGATCGATCGCTGCCTGATCCAGTACATTCATGCCGATCACTTCCGGCGCAATCCTTGCATTGACATGATCTGCCGCCTGCTGCACGCCCAGGCCTCCATATCGTTCTTCTTTATCCCGTAATTCAACTGCTTCATATTTTCCGGTCGATGCACCGGACGGAACACTTGCTCTTCCGCAGAATTCATCTCCGGCAAGTACTTCCACTTCTATCGTCGGATTTCCTCTCGAATCAAGTATTTCTCTTGCGTATACATCCGTAATGGGTAAATACTTATACATTATTTCTATCCTCCTCTTTATAGAAGATAGTATGTTCCGATCCGAAGCAAAACATTCAGTTTTTAATCTGAATCACACTCTTTTGCACTATTATATATAAAAATTAATACAATTCTTTATAAATCTCTGCCATCTGCTGCCAGGTCAGTTTCACATAGCTTTGATTCAGAAGTCTCTGCTGTGTCTCTTCAACTGTCTTCGCAAAGCTCTCGATTTCTTCTTCCTTCATTCCATATTCATGTAACGGTTTTCTTGCAATGATCTGATCCAGAAGTTTCTCAATCTTGGTATATACTTCATCTGATTTGCACTTTAAAATATTGCTTAAGAAATTATTTAGTTTCTTTATTCTGCCATTTGGATCTAATTCCTGATATTTTGCGAATACAGCTGTCAGGAACTGATAGTTCGCTTCTCCATGTGTGACATGATACACGCCACTCAGAGGATAAGACATGGCGTGCACCGCTCCTGTTCCTGCATTGCCGAATGCAATACCGGCAAGATTGCTTGCTGTCAGGAAATCATCCAGCAGATTCATTCTGTATTCTTCCCCATGTTCAGCAATCTTCCGGAATCCTTCAATGATCATCTCCATTGCCTTCATACTGAACATCTGTGTATATAAAGTTGCTTTCGGCGATACATAGGATTCAATCGCATGAATGAACGCATCAATCGCACTTGTCGAAAAAAATGAATACGGAAGACCGGTCAGAAGCTCCGGAATCAGCACTGCACGATCTGCATAGATCTCATCGACAGCAAGTCCCATCTTTGTATGTAACTTCGTAAACTCTGCAATTGATACATTGGAAACTTCCGAACCGGCACCACAAGTCGTCGGCACTGCGATCAGAGTCTTCTCTCTTTTAAGCGGTACCTTCCTTCCAAAGATCTCTTCGGCGGTGTAATTTCCTGCAAGCACCAGGATCTTCGCCATATCGATAACAGCTCCTCCTCCGATTGCAATAATTCTGTCACAATCCGTCTTACGGAAATCTGCCAGCAATGCATCGATCATCACATCTGTAGGCTCGCCTTTTCCATATTTACTTTTAAATTCCACATGTGCTTCCAGCCCAAGTGGTGCAAAATATGTCTCATATGTACTTTTACTTGCAAGAATAAAATCATTCTTACCTATATTATATTCTTCTGCGAAATCTTTTGCGTGTTCAAATTTCTGTACTTCTGCCTTCTGCCAAAAAAGCTTCATTTTTTCTTATCCTCCCGGTCATTTTTCTGAATATTTTGTCTCTTAATAATATACCACCAATACGTTGACTTTTCCAGACACGAGCGTTACAATCATTGAGGATATGAAAGATTTCTTTCATATCCAAATAATTACAAAAGGAAAACTGGGGAATTTTTCAAATGAAAGAACATTTAAAAAACTTTGCACTACTCACTGGCAGTACACTGATCATGGCAGTGGGTATCTACTTTTTCAAGTTCGCCAACAACTTCACGTTTGGCGGTATCACCGGTTTTGCGGTACTCGTTGCCAAGTTCACTCCTCTTTCGGCCAGTGATTTTTCCTTCATTGCGAATATGCTCCTTCTGATCATAGGGCTTTTCGTTCTCGGGAAAAAATTTGCTGCACAGACTGCATATAGTAGTATCCTACTTTCTGTCACGCTGTCCGGACTGGAACGTATCTATCCAATGAGCCACCCGCTTACCAACGAACCATTGCTGGAACTGATCTTCGCGATTGTACTTCCTGCCATCGGTTCGGCCATTCTGTTCAATATCGGAGCATCCAGCGGGGGCACGGATGTTATTGCCATGATATTGAAGAAATACACCAGCGTTGACATCGGAAAAGGCTTGCTTGCTTCCGATATCTTATTCACAATCGCCGGTTTCTTCGTATTTGACATTAAGACGGGTCTTTATTCACTGCTCGGTCTTACGATGCGTTCGACACTGATCGACAGTCTGATTGAAAGTCTGAACCGCTCGAAGTATTTCCACGTGGTATGTAGCGAGCCGGAACCAATCTGTGAATTTATCAAAAATGACCTGAAACGAGGTGCAACAATCGTACTCGCACAGGGTGCCTTCACAGGCGATGACAAATATATCATCCTGACTGTACTTAGTCCAAATGAAGCAATCAAGCTTCGTAATTTCATAAAAGCTCATACAACTGGTGCATTCTTACTGATATCCAATACCAGCGAGATTATAGGAAAAGGGTTCCACTCTGTGTAGTGAAACCCTTTATTTTTTCTCCGTATTCTCAATGTCCAACAGATCCAGGATTGAATGTGACATCATATACTGATAAAATTCCATTGCATCTCCCGCCGAAATATTTTTGCTTTCCCGGATAAGCCAGTATTTCAGTCCATTCACCAATGATATTGCATGAAATTCCAGAAATACCTTTTCGTCGACGTGTGGCATATTTCTTAAGTGTTTTAACGGATGATGCTTTACCAGAATTTCTTCCATATGGAAAACCTGTCCATACAGCATCTCCTCAAAGGAATTCTGCCCTGTTACTTCAAATACCTTTTCGTAATAAGTCTTGTCTTCTCCAAATCTCTGGAACAAAAGCTGCAGAGACTCCATTACATGTTCTTGCTCCATAAGTTCTGAGACTTCTTTAAATACGTCTTCCCACAGAAGCCATTCCATCACTTCGTATTTGTCCTGAAAATAATTATAGAACGTCGGACGTATCACCCCTGCTGCATCTGTGATTATCTTGATCGTCAGTTTTTCAAATCCTTTTTTCGCCACCAGTTCTTTAAATTTTTCTCCCAATAGTGCTTTTGTTAATTCACTTTTGCGCTCCATCTCATCACCTTAATTTTTCTCAGATAACTTGTAGTAAATTATTATACCCCTGCTATCCGGAAAAATCTACCGTCAAATTGCTCCATTTTTTACGTATAATAATGGAGAATTACGTCGAAACTGGCAAGTAAAAGGAGTGCTCCCCCGACCCAGTATGCACGTCTGTTTTCTTTCAGTCCCAGTCTGTATCCTGCAAATATACCGATTACCGCTTCCAGAACCGTTACCGGGAATAACACCAATGACTCTTCGATCATGGCTGTATCCAGGAATCCAAGTCCCATTCCGACAAAGAATGCATCGACACTCGTTATCAGTGCAAGAAACGTTGTTTTTTTCCATTCGATCTCATCTTTTCTGCGTTCCAACACCTTCTTTTTACGGATTCCTTTGAGGATCATATAGATGCCAAGTGCCGCAAAGATCAGCACTGTCAGACCTTCCCATCTGTCAGCCGCCGTCTTCGTTCTGGTAATAGACAGTAACGGTAGCAATGTGATCAGGTTTCCAAGTACCAGTACCCCAAGCTGGATACCGCCAAACAGAACGCTTAAGAGGACCAGATTCTTCCATCTGATCTTTGAAAATCCAGCTCCCATATAGGCCACCGCCACAAATACATCGATCGATAATCCAACGGATACGATCAACAGTTCCATCGTTGACAATTGCATCGCCTTCTTTCTTTTCTCCTATTTTAGCCTATTTAGAATCGTTTTTGAAGAAACAAATGCTATATAGATACCGAAATCGTACTACATTTTCCTCTATTTGTATAAAAACCAAATATACTCGATATATAAATATGATATATAGTAACTCCCGTAACTCTTTTATTCCTGAATACTTTGGTATCTAAAAAACGAGAAAGCTACGCTCTTACGTAACCTTCCCGCTTTCTGCGACATATATAGTATCAACTTTAGGATGTGTCTCTTATATTATATCCCGATTAGTGATGGAATAAACGGATTCCGGTAAATGACATCACCATATCATATTTATTACATGTTGCAATTACATTGTCATCACGTACGGATCCACCCGGCTGTGCAATGTATTTTACACCACTCTTATGCGCACGCTCGATATTATCCCCAAATGGGAAGAATGCATCTGATCCAAGTGCAACATCGGTCAGCTTGTCCAGCCATTCTCTCTTGGCTTCTCTTGTGAATACTTCCGGTTTCTCTTTGAAGATTGCCGGCCATGCATCGTCTGCAAGCACGTCCATGTAATCGTCTCCCATATAGAGATCGATCGCATTGTCTCTGTCTGCACGTCTGATTCCATCCACGAATGGAAGATTCATAACCTGCGGTGACTGTCTGAGCCACCAGTTATCTGCTTTGCCTCCTGCAAGACGTGTACAATGGATTCTGGACTGCTGTCCTGCACCGATACCGATTGCCTGTCCGTCTTTTACGAAACATACAGAGTTGGACTGTGTATATTTTAATGTAATCATAGAGATTGCCAGATCAATCTTAGCCTGCTCTGTCAGTTCTTTGTTCTCTGTCACGATATTTGAGAAGAAATCATCGTCAATCTTTAATTCATTTCTTCCCTGCTCAAATGTAACACCGAATACCTGCTTGTGTTCGATTGGAGCCGGTACATAATCCGGATCGATCTGGATTACATTGTAGTTTCCTTTTTTCTTTGCTTTTAAGATTTCCAGCGCTTCCGGTTCATATCCAGGAGCGATCACACCATCGGATACTTCACGTTTGATCAGTTTAGCAGTATCCACGTCACATACATCAGACAGAGAAATAAAATCTCCGAAAGAAGACATACGGTCTGCGCCTCTTGCTCTTGCGTATGCAGATGCAAGCGGAGATAATTCTCCGAGATCATCTACCCAGTAGATCTTTGCAAGCGTATCACTCAGTGGAAGTCCGACTGCGGCACCTGCAGGAGATACATGCTTGAATGATGTAGCTGCCGGAAGTCCGGTTGCTTTCTTTAACTCACTTACAAGCTGCCATCCGTTAAATGCATCCAGGAAATTGATATATCCCGGTCTTCCATTCAGAACCTTGATCGGCAGTTCACTTCCGTCTTCCATATAGATTCTGGAAGGTTTCTGGTTCGGATTACATCCATATTTCAGTTCTAATTCGTTCATATCTATTCTCCTTATCGATTCCTCTTACTGGTTCTTATTGATGATCTTTGTCTCATATGTACCTGTCGCGATATCAATATAGCGTACGAATAATGATACTTTGTTGTCCGCATTCAGGCTGTTCCATAAGCTGTCGGCAAATGCATCCATATCATCCGGAATTGCGATCAGTTTTGGTTCTCCTTCAAAGCTCGGAAGCGGATTGCCGTCACATTTGTATGTATGGATGAAATGTCCTTCTCCTGCTGCAGGATTCTCATATGCGAATGTATAACGGTTGCAGCTTTCCGGATTGCCGTTGTTGCTCTTTAGGATTGACATTGCGTAGTTAAATGTTCCATTTTCAATATGCATAACACCAGAAATTCTAGGTGTGTAGTTCGGTCCGTCTGGTTCGAATTCACGGCTTCTGAGTGACTGTTCAAATGTAAGCTGCTTGTCCATGCCCTCGTAGATGGTATCTGTCTGATCTCCGTTGGTTACGATCGTCTTGTTGCCAAGTACTCGTACCGGTGCATAAATGATCAGGCTTGGATCAGTCAGTTTGGATGGATCAAATGCCTGTGTGCGGATGCCTTCCCCTTCTTCTACAAACACACGGTTACGGCTGTTCTCACTTCTTCCCATAATAAAGTAAGCAGTTACAGCTTTGGTCCCATCTGCACTCTTTCCTATAATAATGCCACGTCCCGGGTAAGAATTGCCCTGCAGTTCCTTCTCGATTGATAACATTTCCATGAATACATCTCCTTTTCCTATGTGGTTTTGAACGTTTCTATCCCTATTATATATAAAACCTTCTTATTTTTCCACCCCTTTTTATAAGTATAATTAAAAAAGTTCGTTTTTTTATAAGTACAATTTACAATTTGAAGCACAAAAGCGACCTATGTTATAATTCGGAGAACAAGATTTATTTTATGAAAAGGGGGATTTCTCATGAAACATCTACATGTACTCGCACTGCCTTGTCTTATGGCCGCTCTTCTGCTTTCCGGCTGCAGCCAGATTTGAATCCGGCACTTATTACTCCATTGATGAAGCCTCCCGTGCACTGGTAGAAAAGCTTGAACATTACGCAGCTTCCCTGGTCTATGGAGACGAGACAACAACAGATATTTCCTTAAACGGACATACGCTATCAGATTCCGGTAATGAAGATTCCAACTGCAAAAATTAGGAACTATCATTTGCCCAATGCCTGAATAAACGCTGATTCTTTTTGCATGGCAATTGCCAAAATACGACAATATACGATTAATGTCGCATTTGCTTGAATCTGAAAATCAAAAGTTTTAAGATAAGGTAACTGCAAAGAGAATATAATGCAGTAAAATGAGGAGGTAACACTATGAATGTTGTAGACACAGTAAAAAACGCCGCCTTTGCTTCCGCTATTCAGGCAGCACTTAACTACATGGATAAGGATCCTGAAACTAATATTCCAAAGGTTATGAGTATCGTTGACAAGGCTGCACCAGAAGGCTGGTATGAAAGTCAGCGTAATGCGATCCGTCAGGGTATCGCCGAAAAAGGTAATTGGTATCAGCTTGCACAGAAAGTATGGGAGCTGGATCCAGGTGTACGAAAAACTTTCTTTACAAACTTTATTGTTAACGCTTCTTTGAAGGGTTCTGCTCTTCAGAAGGAAACCGAGGAAAAAGAAGACTGTAATGTTCCTTGGGCGATTTTATTAGATCCGACTTCAGCCTGTAACCTGCACTGTACCGGATGCTGGGCTGCAGAATACGGACATAAACTGAATCTTTCTCTCGAAACGATCGATGACATCGTAACACAGGGAAAGAAACTTGGTACATACATGTATATCTATACCGGTGGGGAACCAATGGTACGTAAGAAAGATATCATCACAATCTGCGAACGTCATCCTGACTGTGAATTCTTATCTTTCACAAATGGTACACTGATCGATGAAGAATTCTGTCAGGAAATGTTAAGAGTTAAGAACTTCGTTCCTGCAATCAGTCTGGAAGGATTTGAAACTGCCAATGACGGACGCCGTGGTCCTGGTGTGTTTGATAAAGTAAAACATGCTATGCAGTTATTAAAAGAACACAACCTTCCATTTGGTATCTCAACCTGTTATACAAGTATGAACTACAAAGATATCACAAGTGAAGAATTCTACGATATGATCATCGAAGCCGGTGCTTTATTCATCTGGTTCTTCCACTATATGCCAGTTGGAAATGACGCCGCTCCGGAACTTATGCCAAATCCAGAGCAGAGAAAAGCTGTATACGAACGTATCCGTGCTTTCAGAAGCTCCAAACCAATCTTCAGTCTGGACTTCCAGAATGATGCGGAATACATCGGCGGATGTATCGCGGGCGGACGTTACTACCTGCACATCAATGCAGCCGGAGATGTAGATCCTTGTGTATTCATCCATTATTCGAATGCCAATATCCATGAAGTCAGTCTTCTGGATGCATTAAAGAGTCCAATCTTCCAGGCATACCGAAAAGGACAGCCATTCAATGACAACATGCTGCGCCCATGTCCAATGCTTGAGAATCCGGAATGCTTACCAAAGATGGTAAAAGAGACCGGTGCTCACTCTACCGATCCACAGTCACCGGAAGATGTACAGCATCTTTGCGATAAATGTAAGCCTTACGCTGAGGCCTGGACGAAGATGGCTGATAAGCTTTGGGTGGAGAGACAGACAGCGAAGAAGTAATTTTCTATTTAATGCATCATGGCGGCTGTCACCGACCGGAATAAAACTACAAGGTCCCAGCCTGTGCTGACTCCAACATGGGGAAATTCTAAAGCAAAAAAGTTGACCTAAAAACGAGCTCACAAAAAATCCAAACTCGACATTCGTCTCAGACAGTGGATTTTTTGTGAGCAAACGGTCAACTTTTTTACTTTAGAATTACCAACCATGAGTCCGTATGCACAGGATAGGACCTTGTAAGTTTATTCCTGCGGTTTCGCATGCCATAATAATTAAATGGAGAACTAACCTTTTATTACGGTTCGGGGATTTGGCTTACTTAATGCATTAAATAGAAAACATTCCTCCAAACTGTGAAAATCCCAATATACAAGCCGCACATACCAGCATAAATACAATGATTACTTTTACGCCTATAGATATCTTCGCATAACTTTCACAGATCGGAATCTGTTTATACTCCCACTCCGTCTGCATTTTTCTTCTCTTCCATTTCTGAACCAGTGTGATGCAGTCACATATGAAGAATGCGATAATAAATCCAAAGCTGAATACCATGGCTGCTATATAATAATATCCCGCATCGGCACCTTCGATATCTATCTGCCGTTTGCACAATACTACAGCCGTTACGATCAATAAGAAATTTAGTAATGTATCCACAATAATCATCTTATCTACGATACTTTTCTTGCCGATTTCCTTCATACGCTCCGCTCCTTCCTGTAACAACCGCTTTTCATCCAGATCTTCTTCTTTTTTCTGTTTCACCGCTTCCAGTTCCGTCTCTAATTCTTTCATATATTTCCTGCATTCACTACATTCTGCTAAATGCTCTTCCACCAGTTTTCTGCTATCTTCGCTGCATACCTTATCCAGATATAACGGTATCAGATCTCTGATAATCTCACATTTCATCATTGCCTGCGCCTCCCATCTTTTCTACAATCATTTTCTTGGCTCTGTAATAGGTCACTCTCGCCCAGCTTTCACTTTTTGAAAATAACTGTCCGATATCTCTGTATGATACCTCTCCCATCACCCGCAGCATGAATACTTCTTTGTACGGTTCCTGTAAGTCATGTAGAATCTTTCGGATGATCTGTCCATTTTCCTGATTGATTATGCCATTTAATAAATCCTCCCCTTGATCTGCATGATTTTCATCTAATTTATTTGCATATCTTTTCTGCTTTTTTGTCCACGCATAATATTCATGCTTCGCAATCTGACATAACCACACCGATAATTTACATTCACCTCTGAAATTTTCCAATTTTTCAAATGCAATGGCAAATGTCTGCTGGGGTAAGTTCTTCTGCTATTTCTCTGTCTCCGGATAATCTCAGCAGAAAACAATATACCTCTTTTAAATATTTCTGATATACTTCCTCAAAAGATTCCATGAACTCACCTCTCTTCTCTCATTTATATCTTCTTTTACTATTAAGAGTCATTTTTCCTCAATTCGTTACAAACTTTTTTATTTTTATAAACCAAAGGTACTTCCATAGATCCCCTTGACATTTTCTCCTATATCTATTATAGTACTTATCGCAATTGTTTACAAAGTAAACTATTATAAAGGAGCAACTATGAAAGACAAAAACTGGACCGATATCGTATCAAAACAAGGCGACCTCCGGCATTTCGCAAGTATGGCGATCCGGAAATCCGGAAAATCAGAGCACACTTCTGCTCAGGAGATTGATTTTCTGTTCCGGATCGCGCTTTCGGAAGAACCACTGACCCCAAGACAGATTACCAACGCTATGGGCATCAGTAAGACTATCGTAAGCCGCCTGACCGACCATCTGGAATCCAAAGGGTTTATCTGTAAAGAGGCCTCTGCGTCCGACCGCCGCAGTTACTGCATCCGCATTACCGGTGCCGGAAAAGATGAGATTGACCGTATGTACTATTACTATCTGGATCCACTCTATACATTACAGAAAAATATGAAGAAAGAGAAATTCGAGACTTTATTCCAACTAATCCGTGAAGCGAACGAGATTCTTTCTTCACAAAAAAAATAAAGGAGATTTTATTATGACATTTTACCAGGAACTACAACTAAGCTCGACCGGCTCCAAACAGCTGATTAAAAACACAACCGATAAAAAAGAAAAACGCCGTCACATACTCATTTACAACTTTAAAGTATATCTTGTAATGGTATTCTGTGTCGCCGTTGTATCTTTATATAGTAAATTCATCGGAAATGACAACAGTGTTGTCGGAGTTACCGTGCTTCTGGCCGTGCTGGTTCTCAGGCAGGCCGATTTCGGAATCCGTACTACACACGGACTTGCCTCTATCGCAGGTATCTACGCAATCCTTATGGCAGGTCCCCGTCTTGCCAACATGGTATCCCCGGTTCCGGCATTCTTTGTCAATGTGGTCTGTATCATGCTGCTGATGATCCTCGGATGCCACAATGTGATCATGTACAATCACTCTACTTTTGTCCTTGGCTATCTATTATTATTTGGATATGATGTAATCGGACATGCCTATATTTTAAGAATTGAAGGACTCCTTGTCGGAATGATCCTCTGTATGATCATTTTCTATAAGAATCAGAAGAATCGTCCTTACCGGCGTAAATTTTCTCATCTGTTCCAGGAATTCAACATTCATTCCGCACGTAGCAGATGGTATATCAAGCTGACATTCATCGTGTCATCTGCGATGCTCATCATGTCCCTGCTCGGACTTCCAAGAGCTATGTGGGCAGGTATCGCATGTATGTCCGTGTGTCTTCCGTTTACAAATGACTGTGTCGCACGTTCCGGAAAGCGTTGGATGTTCAACATCGTAGGAGGTCTGTTATTCGTTGTTCTGTATACGGTTCTTCCTGAGTCTATGTATGCCTATATCGGAATCATCGGCGGAATCGGTGTCGGATATTCGGCAGGATATTCCTGGCAGACAGTGTTCAATACATTTGGAGCGCTTTCCATTGCGTCCGGTCTGTTTGGAATGCCATATGCAGTAGCACTCCGAATTGGTGCCAACCTGTTTGGTTCTGTTTATACGGTCCTGTGCAACAAATTATTCGATAAAGCACACGCTTATTTTCATAGCACCGATTTAAAAACAACGCTCTCTTAAAAAGGGGATGTAGCTTGCGCTACATCCCTAATTTTTCTACTACTTCCTGTGCTGCAGGTGTTCCGGCAACACCGCCGACACCGGTTTCTCTCAATGATACGTCCATCTTATCTCCGACTTCTTTCATCGCATCTATCACCTGATCGACAGGTATCTTACTTGTAATCCCTGCCAGTGCCATGTCCGCTGCCGCCAGCGCATTCACTGCACCGCCTACATTACGTTTCACACACGGTACCTCTACCAGACCTCCTACCGGATCACATACAAGTCCCATCAGGTTCTTCAATGCCATCGCACAGGCATGTCCGATCTGATCCGTATCTCCGCCTTTGATATAGCAGATTGCCCCGGCTGCCATTCCCGAACCGGAACCGATCTCTGCCTGACATCCTCCCGATGCTCCCGCAAGATATGCCCGGTTGGCAATGATCTGACCAAGTCCGGCTGCCACATACATGGCTTCTATCATCTTTTCTTCCGGGACATTGTATTCTTTATAATAAGTAACAAGTACTGCCGGAAGTACACCGCAGGCTCCTGCTGTGGGTGCCGCAACAATTCGTTTCATACAGGCATTATTACACCCCATCTTCAGTGCATTAGACATCACCTTTGAGACAAAATCCCCACACAACGGTTCTTCATTCTCACGGTAATTGTCCATAAGCCCGCCTTCTGTTCCGACCAGACCACTTCTTGATACCTTGTCTGGCTCATATGCGTCCAGCGCGTCCAGCATGGACTGCCACATGTATTTCATCTTTTCCCAGGAATCTTCAATCTTCACATCCCGTTCCTGTGCATCCTCTAACTGGATTGCTTTCCAGAATGGAATGTTCTCTTTTTCCCCTCTCAGTTTCGCCTCTTCCATTGACTGATATGACATATGTTCTTTTCCTCCATTATCTATACCGATCCATTCGGATCAAGAAATTTCACACGGATAATTCCCGGCTTGCTCTCCAGTTCATCGATCGCACTCTGCGGGATCACCTGGTCTGTCTCTACCACCATAACGGCCGTTCCGCCACGTTTGTCACGGAACACCTGCATGGTCGCCACATTGATCTCGGCTTTACTGAGCGCGGCAGCAACCTCCATGATTCGTCCCGGTTCGTCCACATTACGGATAATAAGCGTACAGCTCTCTCCGCTGAAATTCACATCAATCCCGTCTAATTTACAGACGCAGATACGTCCGCCTCCGATGGAATGTGCCTGGATTTTCATCTGTGGTACGCCCTCTGCTTCCATAATAATCTGGGCAGTATTCGGATGTGCACCCTTGATGTTCTTATTCTTCATTACAAAATCCATCCCCATGTCTTTTGCAACTTCGTAGCTGTCCGGTATCCGCATATCGTCCGGCATCATCCCCAATAATCCGGCGATCAGCGCCCGGTCCGTTCCATGCCCCCTTCCTGTTGCAGCAAAAGAACCATGTAAATAGACTTCTGCCCTCTCCGGCTGACGGCCGAACAACTGTCTTGCAACCATACCTATCCTGACTGCTCCCGCTGTGTGTGAGCTGGATGGACCTACCATCACCGGTCCTAAAATGTCGAATATATTCCCCATATTCTTATTTCCCTTTCTTTTTTACTATAACTATCCCTTTCCCCATATTTTCCAGTGTTGAATAGTTACGTATTTTGACATATTCTATCTATTATTATACGTTCCCGCCCCATCTTTTACAATGGTCTATGATTGTTTTTTCCCGGCTGATATGCTAACATTTTATGATACTGGGGTTAAAATATCCTCCCAGCATATGATTAATAAGGAAGTGACAAATATGAACAAAAAAGAAGTATTAGAGATCCGCAAACAGTTTTCTCCTGAAAATTGCGCCATCACACGTATCTGTGGATGCTATGTCGATCACGAAAAAGAGAAAAAAATGGAAATGAAAAAAGCCTTCTTATCTTTACCGGAAGAAGAGGCTTTCAAATATTTTGATATCTTCAAACATACACTTTCCGGAACGATCGGAAAGAACCTCATCAACATGGAATTCCCTCTCGACCAGGAATTGAACGGCGGCACACAGGAATTTCTGATGAAATTAAAGAACAGCAAGCTTCAGGACGACCTTCTTCTCGAAGAATTCTATGATAAAGTTGTGGAAAGTTATGAATACGGCGAGAACTACTATATCATCCTGATCCATGCCGTATACGATGTTCCGGGCAAGACGAAAGATGGTCTGGAGATGGAAGATGCATCCGACACTGTATACGAACACATCCTCTGCAGTATCTGCCCGGTCAATCTTACAAAAGCCGGACTTACATACAATGCACAGACAAATAACATCGAAGACCGCATCCGCGACTGGTTCGTAGAGGCTCCGGTCAAAGGATTCTTATTCCCGGCCTTCCAGGATCGTGCAGCCGATGTACATAATGTTCTTTATTATACGAAGAAACCGGAAGAGTTACAGCCATATTTCGTAGAACATGTCCTTGGAAGCACAACACCACTGACTGCAGGCGACCAGAAGACAACCTTCCAGGCAATCGTAAGCGACACCCTCGGCGAAGACAGTAACTACGAAGTGGTCCGCAATATCCACGATAACTTAAACGAAATGATCGAACAGGCCAAGGAAGAACCGGAACCGCTGGAATTATCCAAGACCGATGTCAAGAAGCTCCTGACACGCAGCGGTGTTGCCGAAGAAAAGCTGGAATCATTCGATGATGAATTTGATGAAACAGTCGGTGTACATGGTACACTGCTTGCATCCAACATTGCCAGTGCTAAGACTTTCCAGATTGAGACACCGGACGTGGTAGTCAAAGTTAATCCCGAACGTGCCGATCTGGTAGAGACACGTGAGATTGACGGCCGCCGCTGTCTGGTGATTGCGATTGATGATCATCTTGAGGTAAATGGGATTGAGATTAATTAGAACGGCTAAAAATCGTATTTGAAGAAAAAATTAAAAAAATTTCAATTTTTTACAAAAAACGTTTGCATTTTCCGTCAGACTATGGTAAGATACTTTTTGTCAAGCGGAAATGGCGGAATGGCAGACGCGCTAGATTCAGGTTCTAGTGGGAGCAATCCTGTGAGGGTTCAAGTCCCTTTTTCCGCATGAAGAAAACCTTGAAGATTCATTCTTCAAGGTTTTTTTGTTATTTAATTGATTAACGAAGTTGGCCTCTCGGTCCTTGAAGAACACAGTATATAGCCGATTTGATGAACTAAATAGCCATTTATTTACTCCGCCGCACCCGCTCCCGCAGCTCCTCAAATATCTCCTTATGCTGCCTTACCTGCATCTTCGGGAACGCTTTCACAAGACGTTCGCCAACCTTTGTACGGTTCTCTGCCATCTCTTCGTATTTTGCTTTTAACTCTTCCATACGGGCCTTCATCTCTTCTACATTGATCTTCGGAGCCAGTTTCTCCATACGGGCTTTTGGTTCTTCCAGGCGTTCCTTTACTCCGTCTCTGAGACCATTCACGATTGCCTTCGGCTCCTCCAGACGTTCCTTCAGCTCTTCTCTTACATTACCAAGCTGCTCTTTCTTCTCTTCCTGGAATTCCATACCTTCCATTACATTTTCATAGATATTCTCTCCGACCTTGTTAGACAGATCTTTCAGCTCGGCTGCAATCTTCTCCATCGTTTCAAGTTTGCGGTTCATCTTCAGAATAGCGGAAGCTGTTACATACAGGTCTGCCAGAAGTCCGACAGCCAGACATGCCATAACTATAATTCCAAGAACAAATGGAATCATTGTCAACACCTTGTAGATCAGCGGATGGATCACTTTTACGATCAGAACGCAGAACACGCCCCATATCAATGAGAACAACACGCATACATATCCACCGATATTCAATGGCTGGTCTGAATAATCCCACCATTTATTATGAAAAATCTTCTCCAGCAGGAATCCGGTAATTCCTTCTATTGCCGTCACAAGTATGGTCGAACTGATATACAATAATACCAGATTATTCTCAACCGGTGTCAGAAACTGTACTACAACACCAACTCCGATTCCATATACCGGACAGATCGGTCCGTTTAAGAATCCTCGGTTCACGAATTTTCCCTGTTTCACAGCTGCATATGCAACTTCCGTACACCATCCCAGAAATCCATATACAAAAAATGATAATGCAAAATAATAAAACTCTGTCAAATATACTCTCTCCTTTTTATTATATGATAATAGGATCAAAAGACATTTTATCCCCGTATCATTATATTAATAAACTTCATTATACGTGATTCTTTCTTATTTCTCAATAAACATCTTTTCATATCTGTTAAGCTTTTATTGCATGTAATACAAATCTAAAGTTTTTCTTACAACTTCGTGAATATTCTGTGACCACTCTTGAGAGTTTTTTTCAAACATTATAGAATAAGAGATGGGTATAAATAGGAGGGACTAATAATGAGTTTAAGTAATAAGAAGAAAACACAATCTACTTCCGATATCTTCGACGACGATTTCGAAGTGATCTACGAAGGTGATCTTCCTGATATTTCTATTGATGATGACGATGACTACCGCGATGTACTATCAGGATTATCGGATATTGATCATACAGATTACATCAAAAAAAATGATTACGACAGACTAACAAAGAAATTAAAGAATAAAAATAAGAAGGCTGGTAAGAAAAACAAAAAACAAAGTAAAAAAGATAACTTCTTTGATACCGCCTACTATGATGACGACATCTTTGACGAGCTGGATGATGACCTTTACGATGATGAATATGAAGACGACTACGATAATGAGTATGAAGACGACTGCGACGATCCTCGTAACAACCGACAGAAAGAGAAAAAAAGCCGCAAAAATCGTGGTGTAAAAGTTCCAAATGTTGCAAAACCGGTTGCAAAAACCGCTAAAGCCGGAGGAAAGATCCTATTCAAATTCATCAATCTTCTGTTAAGAATGGGAACACTTCTGCTGATTGCCTGGATCATCTATCTTTTGGGACTGCATTTTCTGGCCAATGCCGGTTCGTTTGGCAATATTGTTTCCCGCTTAACATCAGCGGATCAGGAACTGATCGCATATCTCGCGGTTGGTGCGGTATTATTGCTCTATGAAGTGATCATCTTTTTCTGCGTTCTCGGAGGAAGCAAGAAACAGGGACGCAGAGGAAACAGTATTGATAATGGGCGTGGACTTACATCCTTTATTATCATTGCTGCCGGATCATATCTGTCCGCAATGTTTGCCGTACTCATCCCACAGGCTCCTGCCGCACTTCTGGGTATTCATAATGCTCTGACTGTATACGGCGGATTAAAAGACACACTGCTTCCGATCTGTATCGCCGGAGTTGTAAGCTGTATCATACGTAAATTTATAATCAAATAATATAGAAGCTATACACAAAAATCCTGAAGTTCTAATCAAGAAAAACTTCAGGATTTTTATTTTGCTATACAGTGAACTTGCCACCTACCGGATCTACCACCGGCAGCTCCTTACGGGCGCTTTGGCACCGGCAACTTCTCTTGCATACTTTGGTATCAAAAAAGACACTGCCTGCAACTGGCAATGTCTCTGCAAATGCGGATAACAGGACTTGAACCTGCACGTCGTGGACACTAGATCCTAAGTCTAGCGCGTCTGCCAATTCCGCCATATCCGCGTGTAAACAAAATGCAGATTCTTCATTTTGAAAAACCTGCATTCGTACTGAGCGTGCGGGGATTCGAACCCCGGACAACTTGATTAAAAGTCAAGTGCTCTAC
>OLQE01000082.1_pt1 | contig 84919 bp, 82 predicted proteins | sample 1643161 | NCBI WGS metagenome assembly OLQE01 (sample SAMEA3136650, study PRJEB25190) | human gut metagenome
CCAAGAAGCAGTATGCTTCATAAAAAGAAACGGCACGTTTCAAATAAAAAGAGAGGAAACCCATATGAATGGTTTCCCTCTAAAAGCAGATTGTTTTCTTCAAAAAAGAAAGCGTAAAAGAGGGGGAACACCGAAATGTTCCCCCTCTTTTATCATAGAAACTTTTTGAGCTGTGTGATGTTTTCTTCCTCAATACCGCAGAGCTTCTGCATCAGGGCAATCACGTTCTCGTCCGCGCCGTTACACTTATGCACGTCGCGTATCGCCTTGACTACGCCCATCGTGCTGCCGACAATCATCATCTCCGCAATATGGGACGGGGTTTTATCGGTAAGCGTCTGCATGTCAATCATCAGGTATGTCCTGACCTTTTCGTAAGCGTTCAGGCCCTTTTCGTCTGTGCCGAATTTGTTGAGCATCGCCTTCGCCGCGGTGTTAATCTTGCGGTATTCCTCGAGCTGCGCCTCCATATGCCGCTTGAAATCCTCGCCCTCGATGATGCCGAGCAGCTGGTTGATGGTGTTTACTCCCATCTGGGAGTTCTGGTAGACAAAATTTAAAAGGGTTATATTTTCATTTTCTGCCATGTGTAATCATCTCCTTACAAACCAGTATTCCCATCAATCACCAAAAATACAGCGTTTTATTCTACTTCTCTTATGTAACTGTACAATTTTGCGGAAAATTCTCATTTATATAGAAAACGGCAACAAGATATGCTACAATGAACTCGTCAAAGCACAAAATATGGTTTTTGTTGCGTTTTTGGAACTTCACGGCACGCGGCAAAACTTTTTATTCTGTTGCTTTTGCAACCTGTATTTTCCAATTTATTTGTTACAATGGAATCAGCCTTTTACGCCTGACGGGTAATTGTGGAGCACCACAGTGGCGCAAAGGGAGAGAACAAGCCGACCGTCTGGGCAATCCTTTAAAGGGTTGCCCTTTTTTATTTGGATAGGAGGATGTCAGATGAGAGAACAATGGACTGGATTTCACGAGGGAAGCTGGGTGAACGAAATCGACGTGCGCGATTTCATCCAGAAAAACTATACGCCGTATGAGGGCGGTTCTTCCTTTTTGGCGCAGGCGACGCCCCGCACTAAGGAGCTGTACGGCAAGCTCAACGAGCTGTTCCGGCAGGAACGGGAAAAGGGCGGGGTGCTCGATATCGACACGACCACCGTATCTTCCCTAACGCACTACCAGCCGGGGTACCTCGACAAAGAAAAGGAAATCATCGTGGGACTACAGACCGACGCGCCCTTAAAGCGCGGCGTCAACCCGTTCGGCGGCATCCGCATGGCAAGGCAGGCATGCGAGGCCTACGGGTACAGGCTGTCTGATAAAATCGAGCAGGAGTTCCAGTTCCGCACCACGCACAACGACGGTGTGTTCCGCGTATATACCGATGAAATGCGGCTTGCAAGGAAAACGGGCGTGATTACCGGATTGCCGGACGCGTACGGCAGGGGGCGCATCATCGGAGACTACCGCAGGGCCGCGCTCTACGGAATCGACCACCTGATTGCCTGCAAAAAGCAGGACAAGGCGCTCATCGGCGCGGGGGTCATGAACGTCGAATCCATCCGCCTGAGCGAAGAGCTTTTCGAGCAGATTTCCTTCCTCGAAAAGCTCAAGACGATGGCGGGCATGTACGGTTATGATATCAGCGCCCCCGCCAAGGACGCGAAAGAAGCCGTACAGTGGACGTATTTTGCCTATCTTGCTTCCATCAAGGAGCAAAACGGCGCCGCCATGTCCTTGGGCCGCGTGAGCACGTTCCTCGATATTTACATCGAGCGCGATTTGAAAACAGGCGTCCTCACGGAAGAAGCCGCGCAGGAGCTGATAGACGATTTTGTCATGAAGCTGCGCATGGCACGCCACCTGCGCACGCCCTCCTATAACGAGCTGTTCGGCGGCGACCCGATGTGGATTACCGAAAGCCTCGGCGGCATGGGAAAAGACGGCAGGACGCTCGTTACGAAAAACTCCTTCCGGTTCCTCAACACGCTTTATACCATGGGCTCTTCCCCGGAGCCGAACCTAACGGTGCTCTGGTCGAAGGCTTTGCCGGAGGAATTCAAAAAATTCTGCGCGAAGGTATCGGCGGACACCGATTCCATCCAATACGAAAACGATGATTTGATGCGCCCAATTTACGGCGACGACTACGGCATCGCCTGCTGCGTTTCCGCAATGGAAATCGGCAAGCAGATGCAGTTCTTCGGCGCGCGCTGCAACCTGCCGAAGCTTTTGCTGCTTGCCTTGAACGGCGGGTACGACACGGTAAGCGGTATGCGCATCGGCCCGCAGCAAAAGCCATACGAAAAGGAAACGCTCGATTACGATGACGTCGTAAGCCGGTTCGATTCCTACCGCAAATGGCTCTGCGGCCTTTATGTGAATACAATGAACGTCATCCATTACATGCACGATAAATACGCCTATGAAAAAACGCAGATGGCGCTGCACGACACAGACGTCCACCGTTTTATGGCGTTCGGTGTGGCGGGCCTTTCCGTGCTTGCGGACTCGCTGAGCGCAATCAAATACGCGGAGGTCCGCCCTGTGCGTGACGAAAACGGCTATATTATCGATTTTACCCGTGAGGGCGGTTTCCCGAAGTTTGGCAACGACGACGACCGCGTGGACAGTATTGCCGCAAACGAGCTGAAAAAGACGTATGAAGAGCTGAAAAAAACGCCCGCCTACCGCGGCGCGGAGCATACGCTGTCGGCGCTTACGATTACCTCGAACGTCGTGTACGGCAAGAAAACAGGCGCGACGCCCGACGGAAGGAAGGCCGGCGAGCCGTTCGCACCGGGCGCCAATCCCATGCATAACCGCGAGGAAAACGGCGCGCTCGCTTCTTTGAACTCGGTAGCAAAGCTCCCCTACCAGTACTGCCGCGACGGCATTTCCAACACGTTCTCCATCACGCCGGCCACGCTCGGCAAAACAGAGGAGGAACGTGAAAAGAACCTGATATCCATTCTTGACGGCTATTTTTCAAACGGCGCGCATCATATCAACGTGAATGTGCTCGACCGTGAAAAGCTCGTCGCGGCCTATGAAAACCCGGCCCTGTACCCGAACCTTACGATACGTGTTTCCGGGTATGCCGTCAATTTCCATAAGCTGTCGCGGGAACAGCAGAAAGAGGTCATCAGCCGTACCTTCCACACGGCGATGTAAGGAGGCGCGTTATGGCGGAGACAGGGCATATCCATTCCATCCAGACGCTCGGCACGCTCGACGGGCCCGGCGTGCGCTGCGTCGTATTTATGCAGGGCTGCCCGCTGCGCTGTAAATACTGCCATAATCCCGACACGTGGGATTTAACCGGCGGCACGGAAATGGAGGTACGGGAGGTCCTGCGGAAAATCCTGCGTTGCAGGGCGTATTTCGGCAAAGACGGCGGTGTGACCGTATCTGGGGGCGAAGCGCTGATGCAGCCGGAATTTGTAGCCGCGCTGTTTGCGCTGTGCCGTGAAAACGGCGTGCATACGGCGCTCGATACGTCCGGCTGTGTTTTAAATGAACAGGTCCTGAGGCTCTTGAATTTTTGCGATTTATGCCTGCTCGATATAAAGGCGTGCGGCGAGGAAGCATACCGCAGGCTCTGCGGCGGCTCGCTTACAAAAACGCTCATGTTCCTAAGCGCGCTTGAAGAAAAGCAGATTCCCGTATGGATTCGGCAGGTAACCGTCCCCGGGCTTAACGACACGCCAAAGGATATAACGCGGCTGAAAAAACTGCTTTCCCCTTACCGGGGCGTCGAAAAAATTGAGCTGCTTCCCTTTCGCAAGCTCTGTACGGAGAAATATGGAAAGCTCGGCATTCCTTTTCCGTTTAGCCATGTGCCGGAAGCACAGGATGAGGCGGTTGCCGCGCTGCAGCTGTTACTGGCAGAAAAATAGAACACCTGTGAAAAGGCGCGCGGAAATGTTTTTATTGCAGTTTCTGCCGCCTTTTGTTATAATAATATGGAATAAAACGTATCCCTAACGATTGGAAAGGGGAACCTGCATGGATTACAAGGGTTACGAGTGTCCTGTCTGTCACGAGCAATTCCAGGACGGAGAGGACATCGTGGTTTGTCCCGAATGCGGTACGCCGCACCACAGGGCATGTTATGAAGAAAACGGCGCCTGCGCAAACGCGCAGCGGCATCAGGAGCATTATTCCTGGGCGAAGGACGCAAGCGAAAAAGAACAGGCCGCGCAGGACGGCGAGGGGCTTCCCTGCCCGCAGTGCGGCTACAGGAATAAAAAAGACGCCTTGTTCTGCAGCCACTGCGGTACGCCGATGACAAGCGCGGGCGCTTACCAGCAGCAACAGCAGCAGCCGCAGCAGGGGCCGGCCGGGCCCTTCGGCGGCGCAGTGCCGGGCGCCCAGGTTATTTTCGACCCAATGGCGGGGGTCAATCCCGACGAGGAATTTGCCGATAACGTCAAGGCTTCGGACCTTGCCGCCGTTGTCAAGGTAAACACACCATATTACCTGACGGTATTCAACCGCATCCGCCAGTTTGGCAGCAGCCGCTTCAACTTTGCGGCGTTCCTGTTTTCCGGCGGCTGGATGCTTTACCGGAAGCAGTACCTTGCCGGCGCGATTTTTACGGTTATCGTCTTTGCTACGACCGTGCTGTCGAACGTGTATTATCTCGATTTTGTCAATATGTCCCAGAGCCTTTCCCAGTCGCTCGGGGACAGCGCCTCTGCTTACAGCGTAATGCAGGCCGCCTTTTCGCTGCCCGCACAGCAGTTCTGGCTGTTCTGTATCTCCCCGCTGATGGATATCGTGCGGTTTGTTACCATGCTCGTAAGCGGAATCATCGGCAACCGGCTTTATTACAAGCACTGCGTCAAACGGGTAAAAATTACGAAGGAACGCGTTGATACGCCCGCCGAGGCGAAGACCGTGTTTGAAAAAACAGGCGGCGTCAACAAGGCTGTCGTGATTGTCCTTCTGATAACCTATATGGTTTTGAGTTTTGCCACTGTATTTTTTACAAGCAACAATTATATAATCAATTAAGTCATTCAGAAAGGAATTGTGAAGTATGAAAATTAGGAAAGCCGTTATCCCCGCCGCAGGCCTGGGTACCAGGGTGCTTCCCGCTACAAAATCGATGCCGAAGGAAATGTTCCCGATTGTGGACAAGCCCGCAATCCAATATATTGTGGAGGAAGCGGTCCGGTCCGGCATTACCGACATCCTTATCATTACAAACAGGGGCAAGGGCCTGATTGAAGACCATTTCGACAGGGCTCCGGAGCTTGAAGCGAATCTTACAAAGAGCAATAAAAACTCCGTGCTGGAGGATATTATCGATATTACGCACCTGGCAAACATTTATTTTGTCCGCCAGAAGGAAACAAGGGGCCTGGGCCACGCAATCAGCCGCGCGCGCTCCTTTGTCGCGGGCGAGCCGTTCGCCGTGCTTTACGGCGACGACGTGATTATCGGCGAAGAACCGGCCTGCGGGCAGCTGATTGACGCGTATGAGGAATACGGGCTGGGCGTACTCGGCGTCAAAAAGGTAAAGGAAGAGGACATCCACAAATACAGCTCCCTTCAGGTGGAAAACCTGCGCGACAATATTTTTAAATGCACCGATATGATTGAAAAACCTGATAAAGACCATGTGATGTCGCTGTATTCGATTCTTGGCAGATGCGTTCTGCCCCCTGAGATTTTTGATATCCTCGACGAAACGCAGCCCGGAGTCGGCGGTGAAATCCAGCTGACGGACGCAATGCGCAGGCTTGCCGTAACAAAAGGCATGACGGCGGTGGATTTCAAGGGCAGAAGGTACGATATGGGCAACAAGCTCGGTATTTTGCAGGCGTCTGTTGAAATCGCGCTGCAGCACCCGGAGGTCGGGGACGGCTTCCGCTCCTATTTAAAAGAGATTTCCAAAACGCTTTGAATTAAAAACGAACACAAAAAAGGGGACCGCTTAAGCGGTCCCCTTTTTAATTATCCGTTTCATTATGAACCGAAGCTTGTTTTCAGCCTTCAAAAAATCAATCTTTCAGGAAAGCAAGCCATTCTTCGATTGCCTGGGCTAAAATGAGCTGCTGTTTTAAAACTGCCTTTCCTGTTTCCGGAATCTCAGGCAGGGTTTCTTTTTCCCGTATGTTTTCTTCCAGGTAAGCCTTTAAGGTTTTCACATTGTCCTCAATGCTTGTTAAACAAATTTTTTGATTTTCCGGAGAAAGGCTTGCCAAGTTTACAATTACCGCATTGAAATCAAGGAAAAGCCGGACGGGCTGGCAGGAAATTGCAAGCATCAGGCGTTCAAATTCCTTTTCCCCTGCATCCGTTAAAGAATAGACGGCCTTCTCCGGCATTTTCCCTTCTTTTACCGTATTGCCTCTTATGTAACCCTTGTGCTCAAGCTGGATTACCTTTTTATAGATTGAGGGGGTACTGATTTTCACCCACTTGGATATGTTTCGGTATTCCACCAGTTTTTGAATATCATATGCGCTCAGCGACTCATTTTTTAATATCCCCAATACGATTAAATCGATGGCTGCCATAACGTCCTCCTTTTCCCTTGACAAGTACTATAAATTATAGTAGTATAATCATCACGCTTGAATTACTGTAATTTATAGTACTGTATTTATTGAAATGTGTCAAGAGAAAGGAGCTTTTTTATGAACGGACAAAACAAAAAATGGAATTGCTAGGGGCCGCGCCGGTATCCAAAGCGCTTTTAGCACTGGGACTGCCAACCATGATTGGTATGATGATTAACGCGTTATACAATTTGGTGGACGCTTACTTTGTCGGCGGGCTTGGAACCAATCAAATGGGCGCGATTACCGTAGCGTTTCCACTGGGTCAGGTCATCGTGGGCCTAGGGCTGTTATTCGGCAACGGCGCGGCTTCCTACCTTTCCAGGCTGCTGGGGCGCGGGGACCGGGAAAAAGCGGATAAGGCGGCCAGTACCGCCATATACAGCAGTATTTTTGCCGGGGCGGCAGTTATCATCTGCTGTCTTTTTTTTCTGGAGCCAATTTTGAAACAGCTTGGCGCAAACGGAGACGTTTTGCCTTATGCAGTCAACTATACCAGTATTTATATTGCGTCCTCCATCTTCAATGTGTTTAATGTCACAATGAACAATATCGTCTCGAGCGAAGGCGCAGCCAAAACAACCATGTTAGTATTAATGACAGGCGCTGTGCTGAATGTTTTGTTAGACCCCATTTTTATTTACGCTTTGGGCCTGGGGGTAGCAGGCGCCGCAATCGCCACGGGCATCTCTCAGCTTGTTTCCGCATTGGTATATTTATGCTATATTTTGAGAAAAAAGAGCGCGTTCAGCTTCAGCATTAAGAACTGCTGTTTTTCAAAAGAAATTGTCTCTGAGATTTTGAAAATAGGAATTCCCACGCTGGTGTTTCAATTGTTAACCAGCCTTTCTATGTCAATGATTAACGGCGGGGCAAGGGCGTATGGAACCTCCGCGCTTGCCGCAATGGGGCCTTTAACAAAAATAATGTCTGTGGGAAGCATGATGGTGTTTGGTTTTTTAAAGGGCCTGCAGCCAATTGCCGGATACAGCTATGGCTCACAAAAATACGGCCGCCTGCAAAAAGCAGTCAAAACCTCTATTGTCTGGTCAACGGTATTCTGCGTTGTTTTCGGCCTGGCAGTAGCTGTGTTTTCAACTGAGATTGTATCAGGGTTCACAAAAGACGATATAGAGATGATTCGTATCGGCGCGGCAGCCCTGCGGGCAAACAGCCTGACTTTTATATTTTTTGGCTTCTATACTGTCTATTCATCGCTTTTCCTCGCAATGGGAAAGGCGAGAGAGGGCTGTTTTCTCGGCGCGTGCCGGCAGGGGATTTGCTTTGTACCCGCCATCCTGCTCCTGCCGATGCTTTGGGGACTAAACGGCATTCTTTACGCGCAGCCGGCAGCCGACGCCATTTCTGCATTGATTGCTGTGTTTATGGCCGTGCGTCTACATAAAAAACTGGCGGCTGAAAAGAAACGGTTCCTTTCTGCCGGCACAGCGCAGGTTTAAAATAATCATTGTATTTTTATAATCCATGAAACGGGAAGAAAAACATTTTGATGAAGCTTTTAAGGTCTTAACAAGATACGGCTGCGTTAAGCATCAGCACAGAAAAAAGGATTAAAAAAAGGAACCAAACGGTTCCTCCTTTTTATCAAAGCTCAAATAAAACAGGCCTATGCTTCTCATAAACCGTATAATGCGTAAACCCGCAGCCGCGCAGGAGCGCATACGCCTCCCCTACCCCGCTCGCTAAATCTTCACAGCAGTGCGCGTCTGAGCCGACCGTCACATACTTTCCGCCAAGCTCTTTAAACCGCTCTATTACCTCCCGGCCGGGCAGCGTCTTCCCCAACTCCTGCCGCAGCCCCGAGGAATTGACCTCCAGCGCCTTGCCGTTGATTGCAAGCGTACGCAGGATTAAGTCTATCTGGTCTTTGAACAGTCCCGTGTCCACGTCCAGCCCAAGCTTTTTCTTAATATACCGCAGCGGATAGGTCAAATGCGCAAGGCTGTCAAAATGGTTCCATCTGGCGGTCTGGAGCACCTCTGAAAAATAGCGGCGCAGCAGCTCCTCCACCTCGTCTTCCCGGTAATCGAGCCAATAAAAATCCTGCTCGCCCGCGATATTGTGCACCGACGCGAGTATAAAATCGAAATCCGCAAGCCTCAGGGCACGCCCGGCGGCCGATAGGTCCTGCATCGGCTCCCCAAGCTCCAGCCCGCAGTAAAGCCTGAGCTTTCCCTCGTATTTCTTTTTCGCCTGCGCTATATCCTTTACGCTCTGCGGAATCCGTTTGCTGAAATCCCCAAATTCGCTGTGCTGCGGGTCGTCGTAAATATTTGCCTCGCAGTGGTCTGTTATCGTAAGCGCGTAAAGCCCAAGCCCTATCGCGCTTTCGCAAAGCTCCTCCACCGTATTTTTCGCGTCAAAGGAATTGCTGCTGTGCGTATGGCTGTCACAGATTTTGCGTTTGTCCATTTAATCACCTTCCGCGTAAAGCTGCATAAAATATGCTGGCTTTCATTTTATCATATGCGGCCGCGGTACGCAAATCGCGCGTTATGAACGGACTGGCTGATTTTGGTGAAATGGGCGTTTTCTATTGACACCCTGTCATAAAACGGTCATAATAATACCCGAATCATATGAATGAAAAGATGGAGGTATTCCCTATGCGTGCGTTTATAACAGTGATTGGCAAAGACATGGTCGGCATTCTCGCTAAGGTGTCGCAGAAATGCGCCGAGGTGGGCGTAAATATTACGGAAGTCACACAGTCCGTTTTACAGGATATGTTTGCGATGATTATGCTGGTGGATATTGAAAAATCCACTGTGCCGCTCGACCAGCTTTCTGACGACCTGGAAAAGCTCGGCAACGGGCTGGGGCTGAAAATCCACGTGATGCACGAGGATATTTTTAATTCGATGCACAGAATATAATAAAAAAAGCCGTATATATATGAGTAGTGCAAAAGGAAAGTGAAACCGGAGGAATAACATGATTAATTCCCATGATATATTGGAAACAATCAACATGATAGACAATGAAAATCTTGACGTGCGCACCATTACGATGGGTATTTCCCTGCTTGACTGTATCGACAGCGATATAGATACCGCATGCGGCAAGATTTACGATAAAATTTGCAGATATGCGCAGGACCTCGTAAAAACGGGTGAAAACATCAGCAAGGAATACGGAATCCCAATCATCCATAAGCGTATTTCCGTTACCCCCATCGCCATGGCTGCTGCTGCCTGCCAAACACACAGCCCCGTAAAATTTGCGCACGCGCTGGAAAAAGCGGCGCAGAGCGTCGGCGTCAATTTCATCGGCGGCTACACGGCGCTCGTACAGAAGGGCTTTGCGGCGGGCGACTACGCGCTGATTGAGAGCATCCCGCAGGCGCTCGCCGAAACGGAGCACGTCTGCTCCTCCGTAAACATCGGCAGCACGAAGGCGGGCATCAATATGGACGCCGTCGCGAAAATGGGCAGGGTCGTCAAGGAAACGGCGGAGCTTACCGCCGACCGCGACTGCATCGGCGCGGCCAAGCTCGTCGTATTCTGCAACGCGCCGGAAGACAACCCCTTTATGGCGGGCGCGTTCCACGGGCCGGGCGAGCCGGACTGCGTGATTAACGTGGGCGTTTCCGGGCCGGGCGTTGTGCGCGCGGTGCTTGCCAAAAACCCGGACTGCGATATTACGGAAGTGGCAAACCTTATCAAACGCACGGCGTTTAAGATTACAAGAACCGGCCAGCTCGTTGCGCAGGAGGCCTCGAGAAGGCTTTGCGTCCCGTTCGGCATCGTCGATTTGTCCCTCGCCCCCACGCCCGCCGTAGGCGACAGCGTAGCGCATATTTTGGAGGAGATGGGCCTTGAAGCGTGCGGCTGCCACGGTACGACGGCGGCGCTCGCGCTATTAAACGACGCGGTCAAGAAGGGCGGTACGATGGCCTCGTCCCATGTAGGCGGCCTGTCCGGCGCGTTTATTCCCGTTACGGAAGATGCCGGCATGATAGCCGCGTCAAGGAGCGGGTGCCTGACGCTCAACAAGCTTGAAGCAATGACGGCAGTCTGCTCAGTCGGCCTCGACATGATAAACATTCCCGGCGACACCACGCCGGAGATTATTTCCGCAATCATTGCGGACGAAGCGGCCATTGGCATGGTGAATTCCAAGACGACCGCTGTAAGGCTTATCCCCGCTATCGGCAAAAAAGCGGGCGACGAGCTAAACTTCGGCGGCCTGCTGGGCGGCGGGCCGGTCATGCCGGTAAACACCGCTTCCCCCGCAAAATTCATTGCGCGCGGAGGCCGTATTCCCGCTCCTCTGCAAAGCCTGAAAAATTAACAAATACGACAAGAATCCTGTAAATTATCATCAAAAATGACCACTCACCGTGTAAGGTTTGTTGGTATAAATTAACATTGTCAAATACATCAAACAGGAATATAATAACGTTTAGATTTTTCCGAGAAAAGGGCACAATATATAAGTATATTATTTATCCTATATATAGGGACCGTTTCTGAAGGCGAGGGATTCCGAACCTCGCCTTTATTTTATCAGCTTGGAGGTGTCCGCATCATGCAGGATATGATAGCGAAGATAGTTGAAATGGACGAAAAGGCCAGGGAGCTGACGGCGGAAGCCCAGCGCGAAAAGGCGATGTCCGAGCAGGACATTGCAAAGGCCAAGGAAAAGATTTACAACGATTTTATCGAACGTGCCCGCCGCAGGATTCAGCTCAACGAAGAAACAGAGCGTAAAACCGCCGAGGAAAACTGGAAGCAGGCAGAGGCCAGGCACCAGGAAACGCTCAGGCAGCTTGAGCAGGCGCGAGTGGAAAACAGCGACAAATGGGCCGACGAAATCGTTAAACGCGTACTCGGCTGAGCCTTTTAACTAATCAAACGGAAAGGGAGTGTTGGGCATGGCTTTTTCTTACGCCTCAAACGCGATAACAGCCAAAGCGAGAACCATGTACGGCAAGCGGCTGACGGCAAAGGATTACGCGAGCCTTCTTTCCTGCTCTACGGTTCCCGAGGTTCTCTCCTATCTCAAGAGCCATACGAAATACGCGGCGCTTTTAAACAGCGTGAGCGAACGCGACGTGCACAGGGGCCAGCTCGAGCTAATCCTGCGCCAGCAGCTTTTTTATGATTTCGCGGCGCTTTGCCGGTACGAAATTTCCGCGGGCGAGCATTTTTCACAGTATATTATCATGCGCACGGGAATCGAGCAGATTATGCATTTCCTGATGCTTTACAGCTCCGGCAGGGCAGAGGAATACCTCTATGTACTGCCGACGTATTTCGACAGCCACACAACCATCGATTTAAAGGCGCTTTCCAAGGCGCGCAGCTACGACGAATTTTTAGACGCGCTCGGCACGCACAGCAGGTTCCGTTCCATATTGAGCGGCTTTAAGCCGAAGGACGGCCAGCCGCTCGACATGCCGGCCATAGAGAACGCCCTGTATACTTACCTGTACGAAACGGTGTTCGGGATTATCGACCAGTACACCAAGGGAAAACAGAAACAGGAGCTTCGTCACATTTTCACAAGCCATATCGATTTGACGAACTTCGTGCGTATCCTGAGGCTGAAAAAGTATTACCACCTCGACAGCGAAAAAATCAAAACGCAGCTTCTTCCCTTTGGGACGCTCCGCCCCGCACAGCTTGAAGCGATGTGCGCCGCAGAAAGCTCAAAGGAGGTCTTTGCCATCATGGAAAGCACGCCGGCAGGCAAGGTGATTTCAAAGATGGAATACAATTATGCCGGTGAAATTTCCGAGCGGGGCAAATACAACCTCGGCAGGAGGAACATACACTTTTCAAATTATCCGACCGTTGTCTTGATGTCCTATATTTTTTTGGAAGAAGAAGAGCTTTCCAATGTCATAAATATCATCGAGGGCGTACGCTATAAGGTCGACCCCGATACGATAAAAAATTTACTGATTTACAGTTAGCCTGATAAACGGCTAAAGGAGGGTACCAAATGGCTGTCGCTCCAATCAAATCCATTGGAATCATCGGGCTGATGTCGGAGCTCGATAAGGTCATAAAGGTCTGCGGGCAGTCGCAGGTCTTCCATCCGGACGAAGCCACGCACTTTTATTCGGATACCAAAAATTTTGTGCCCATTGCGGACAAAAACCCTTATTCCGATTTTCTGTCGGAGCTGGAGGACCTGCTCCAGCTGGCGGGCATCAAGCCGGAATATACGGAAACGCGGCGCTTTCAGGTCAATGAAACTGAGCTGCGCGGGTATTTAGACCGTCTCGATGAGGAGCTCGGCGGCCTGATACGCGAGCATACGGTAGTCGAGCAGCAGATGGAGCAATGCCGACGGTCGCTTGAGGAGACCTCCCATTTCTTTGGGATGGACCTCGAGATGGACAAGATTAACGCCTGTAAATTTATCAAGGCAAACTTCGGCCGCCTGCCAAAGGAAAGCTACCAGAAGCTTGACGCGTACAGCGACAACCCGTTCCTCGTTTTCTTCCCTTGCACGTCGGACGAGACGCACTATTGGGGCGTTTATATCGCTCCGGTCGAAAAGAGCGAGGATATCGACCGCATTTTTTCGGCGCTTTACTTTGAGCATTACGAAATTTCCGGTATGGACGGCACGCCGGAGCAGCATTTTGAAAAGCTGCAAAGCGAGCTTTCTGAGCTTGAAAAGCGTTATGATGAAACCACGGCGCTCGTGGAGGAATATAAAAAACAGCACCTCGACGAGCTGATGCGGTATTATTCCAAGCTGAAAGAGCTCGATACCTGTTATTCTATAAAGAAATATGTCTTAAAATATCATAAAAGCTTTATTCTTGTCGGATGGATTCCGGCGGAAGAAGAAGAGCAGATGCTGCAGAAGCTAAACGCCGTCAACAGCGTGGAATGCACGGTGAGCGACGGCAAGGATGAGCTCAAGCACATTCCTCCCACAAAGCTCAGGAATAATTTCTTTGCAAGGCCCTATGAGTTTTTTGTTGAAATGTTCGGGCTGCCAAACTACAACGAAATCGACCCCACGCCATTTGTGGCCATCACCTTTACCCTGCTGTTCGGCATTATGTTCGGCGATTTGGGGCAGGGCCTCGTGGTATCGGCTGCGGGTTACCTGATGTGGAAGCTCAAAAAGATGGCCGTCGGCAAGATTTTGATTCCCTGCGGTATTTCCTCGGCAATATTCGGGTGTGTCTACGGCTCGGTGTTCGGCTTTGAAAACGCGCTTGACCCCGTTTACCATGCGCTCGGCATGGAGGGAAAGCCGGTCGAGGTAATGGAAAGCGCGACCATGCTCTTGATTATGGCAATCAGTATCGGTGTGGTGCTTATCTGCTGCGCGATGTTTTTAAACATGTACTCCGCCCTGCGAAGGCGCGATTTTGAAAACGGCGTCTTCGGGCCGAACGGCGTTGCCGGCTTTGTATTTTACGCTTCCCTCATCGCGGCGGTCGTTTGCGAAATCGTTTTACAGATACACATCGCAAACCCTGCATATATCTTAATATTGATTGTCGTTCCGCTTATCCTGATGTTCCTGCGCGAGCCGCTTGGGCGCCTTATGGCGGGAGAGAAAAACTGGCAGCCGGAAAAATGGGGCGAGTACTGCGTCCAGAATTTCTTTGAGCTGTTCGAGATGCTGTTAAGCTATGTGACCAATACCATGTCCTTCCTGCGTGTAGGCGCGTTCGTTCTGGTTCACGCGGGCATGATGATCGTCGTGTTTACACTTTCCGACCTTGCGGGCAAGGTACTCGGCGCGCCGGGCTACATTCTCTTTGTCGTGCTTGGCAACGGGTTGATTATGGCGCTCGAGGCACTGCTTGTCTGCATCCAGGTACTGAGGCTTGAATATTATGAGATGTTCAGCCGTTTCTATCTTGGTTCCGGCAGGAAATTCGAGCCGGTTCGCGTAAAAAAGACAGACTGATTCCCGTATTTTTCCGCAAAAGCGGCTAAAATAAAAATATTTTTTACATTTCGGAGGTTTTATTATGGCATATTTACTTCTTTTCTTACCGGTCGTATTTCTTGTTGGTTCCGTACTCATGGCAATGCGCGCTGTCCAGCACGGGCAGAAGAGGAAAAAGGCGCTGGCTACCCAGATGATTACCTTCTTCTTTACCTCCCTGCTCTTTGTCGCCGTCCCGATGGGCGTATCCGCGGCAACGGCTGACCCGGCGGCGGCAGGCGCAGCGGCGGCTGACGGCATGAAGTACCTCTCCGCGGCGCTCGCGACAGGCCTTGCAGGCATCGGCGGCGGTATCGCGGTTGCCTCCGGCGCATCCGCAGCTATCGGGGCGACGAGCGAAGACCCGAAGACCTTTGGTAAGGCTTTGATTTTCGTTGCGCTCGGCGAAGGTATTGCTCTGTACGGACTGCTCGTTTCCATCCTGATTCTTTTCACCTGATACCGATACCGTATCCTAACGCCAGAAAGCAGGTGCGCGCTCATGCGTTTTTACTTAATCAGCGACAACGTCGACACCCAGGTAGGCATGCGCCTTGCCGGGATTGACGGAATCGTCATCCATGAGGACAAAGAGGTCAGGAAAGCGCTGACCGAGGCAATGGAGATGGAGGACGTCGCCGTTATTCTGATGACGGAGCGCCTGATGTCCCTGTGCCCCGAGCTTGTTTACGATTTAAAGCTCAACAGGCAGCGTCCTCTGATTGTGGAAATTCCCGACCGCCACGGAAACGGACGTACAAAGGATTCCATTACAAAATATGTACAGGAGGCAATCGGCGTAAAGCTGTAGCCCTACTGTACATAGGCGCGGGGCCAGTAACCGCCCGCGTCCCGTTTAAACTATTCGGAGAGGAAGGTTTCCTATGGCAAATCCTAATGACAAAACAGGTAACTTTTTAAATGCCATACAAAAATACGCCGATGAACAAAAGCATAAAATTGAATCCGAGGTGGAGCGCTTCAAGCGTGAGGAACTGAAAAAAGCCGAGGACGAGGGACTGAAGGACGCCTATGTCCTGATTCAAAAGGAAATGGGCGCGATGCGCATCGGTATATCAAGCGAAATGGCAAAGCGCGAGGAAAAAAGCAAGCAGGCGCTCTATCAAAAGCGTATGGAAATCGTAGAGGACGTCTTTCAGAAAGCGTCCGGTAAGCTGCTTGCCTTTACCAAAACAGACGGCTACGCGAAGCTGCTCAAAAAAAGCGCGCAGGAAATTGCAAGGTGCTTTGACGAGCACCCCTGTGTGCTGCGTATCCGCAAACAGGACGAAGCCATGAAGGAAGACCTTCTCTCCTGCTTCTCCTACTCCTGCAGCGTGGAGTACGACGATTCCATTAAAATCGGCGGGATCATCGGCAACTGCGAAACGCTCGGCATTGTAGCCGACGAGACGCTCGATACAAAGCTCAAGGACCAGCTCGAATGGTTTTTGCAGCACTCCGGCCTGCGGGTCGTTTGACCGGCATATTCCGGTATTTATCTTAAATCCTGCCGTGTCCGCGGCAATCGGAGAGGATTGGTTATATGGAGAATCAAAACGTAATTTACGGAATCAACGGACCCGTCGTAACCGTAAAAAAGACAAAATCGTTTTCCATGATGGAAATGGTTTATGTCGGTGAAGAACGGCTTGTCGGCGAGGTCATAGGTATTACCGAAAAATATACGACCATCCAGGTGTACGAGGAGACGACAGGGCTTATGCCCGGAGACCCCGTGCTTGGCACGGGCGCACCGATGAACATCACGCTCGGCCCCGGCATCATCGATAACATATTCGACGGCATCGAACGCCCGCTCAAGGCTATCGAAGAAAAATCCGGCGCGTTTATTTCAAGAGGCGCCTCCGTTTCTTCCCTTGACGAGAGCAGGGAGTGGAAGGCCGACATCAAGGTAAAAGAAGGCGACCGCCTAAACGGCGGACAGATATACGCGACCCTTCCCGAAACGGCGATTATCGAGCACCGCTTAATGGTGCCGCCGCTAATTAAAAGCGGCGTTGTAACTAGCGTAAAGCCAAACGGAACATATAAGCTTAACGACACCATCGTTACTCTAAAGGACGACGCGGGCGTAACGCACGAGCTGACGCTCTGCCAGAAATGGCCCATCCGGCAGCCGCGGCCGGTTTTAAACCGTCTGCCGGCAAACGTACCGCTTATTACGGGCCAGAGGGTCATCGACACGCTCTTCCCCATCTCTAAGGGCGGCACGGCTGCCATCCCTGGCGGATTCGGAACAGGCAAAACCATGACCCAGCACCAGCTTGCAAAATGGTGCGACGCGGATATTATCGTTTACGTGGGCTGCGGCGAACGCGGCAACGAGATGAGCCAGGTGCTCGACGAATTTTCAGAGCTTATCGACCCGAAGTCCGGCCGCCCCATGACGGACAGGACCGTGCTGATTGCGAATACCTCAAACATGCCGGTCGCGGCGCGTGAGGCTTCTATCTATACCGGCATTACACTGGCGGAATATTACCGCGATATGGGCTACCACGTCGCCATCATGGCCGACTCCACCTCCCGCTGGGCGGAAGCGCTGCGTGAAATATCGGGACGGCTTGAGGAAATGCCCGCCGAGGAAGGCTTCCCGGCATACCTGCCGTCGAGGCTATCTGAATTCTACGAGCGCGCGGGCCGTGCCGACGTATTATGCGGCAGCGAAGGCTCCGTTACCATTATCGGCGCCGTATCCCCGCAGGGCGCGGACTTTTCCGAGCCGGTAACGCAGAACACCAAGCGCTTTACGCGCTGCTTCTGGGCGCTCGATAAATCGCTCGCCTACTCCAGGCATTATCCGGCCATCAACTGGATTACAAGCTACAGCGAATACTTCACCGACCTCGACCCATGGTATATGGAGAACGAGGGACGCGATTTTATTAAATACCGCAGAAAAATCAACGGCATCCTTCAGGAGGAAAACCGTTTGATGGAAATCGTAAAGCTCATCGGCGCAGACGTTCTTCCCGACGACCAGAAGCTGGTCATCGAGACGGCGCGCGTCATACGCGTGGGCTTCCTGCAGCAGAACGCTTTTCATGCGGACGATACGTTCGTACCGCTTGAAAAGCAGAAGCTGATGATGAAAACGATTCTGTACCTCCACAAACGCGCAAAACAGCTGATTTCCGCCTCGATTCCGATTTCCCGCATTATGGAGCTCGGCCTGTTCGACAAGCTCACCAAGATGAAATATGATATTCCGAACTCCAAACCCGAAATGTTTGAAGACTATATCAGGGAAATCGACGAGGCTCTGACGAGGCTCGCGCAGAACCAATAAAATTCTCCAGCGAAAGAAGGGTACCGCCATGATTATAGATTATGTTGGCGTGAAGGAAATAAACGGCTCGCTGATTGTGATTGACGGCGTCAAGGGCGCCTCTTTTGAAGAAATCGTCGATATCCGCCTGGACGACGGCACGACGCGCCAGGGAAGAATCGTCCAGATGGAAGGAGAAAGGGTCGTCGTCCAGGTATTTGAAGGGACGCGGTCCATCTCCCTGGAAAACACAAGGACACGGCTCACCGGCCACCCGATGGAAATGCCGCTTTCGCCTGAAATCATCGGAAGGGTGTTCGACGGCGCGGGCAAACCGATAGACGGGCTGGGAGAAATCTTCCCCGACAAACGCATGAACATCAACGGAACGCCAATCAATCCCGTATCTAGAGTCTATCCCCGAAATTACATCAATACCGGCATTTCGTCCATCGACGTACTGATGACCCTCATCAGGGGCCAGAAGCTGCCGATTTTTTCCGGCTCCGGTATGAAGCATAACGAGCTTGCCGTTCAGATTGTACGCCAGGCAAAAATCGCGGACGAGGCCGGCCAGGGCTTCTGTGTCGTATTCGCCGCCATGGGCGTTAAAAACGACGTCGCGGAATATTTCCGCAGGAGCTTTGAGGAATCGGGTGTTCTGCAAAGGGTCGTCATGTTCTTAAACCTTTCAAACGACCCGATTATTGAAAGAACGCTTACCCCCCGCTGCGCGCTGACAACGGCGGAATACCTTGCGTTTGAGCTTAACATGCACGTGCTCGTCATCATGACCGATATGACGTCCTATGCCGAAGCGCTGCGTGAGTTCAGCTCCTCCAAGGGCGAAATTCCGGGCAGGAAGGGCTATCCGGGCTACCTTTATTCCGACCTTGCCTCCCTTTATGAGCGCGCGGGCATGATAAAAGGCAAAAGCGGCAGCGTTACGCAGATTCCAATCCTTACGATGCCCAACGACGATATCACCCATCCTGTGCCGGACCTTACGGGCTACATCACGGAAGGACAAATCGTCCTGGACCGCGCCTTGCAGGGGCAGGGGCTTTACCCGCCTGTAGACGTGCTTCCGTCCCTTTCCCGTTTGATGAAGGACGGCATCGGCGAGGGCTTTACGAGGGAAGACCACAGCCCGCTTGCAAACCAGCTGTTTGCATCGTACGCGAAGGTCATCGACGCCCGTTCCCTTGCCTCTGTTATCGGTGAAGAGGAGCTGTCCCCTATCGACAAAAAATATATCGAGTTTGGTAAGCTTTTTGAATCTGTTTTCGTAAACCAGGGCTTTACCGACAACCGTTCCATCGAGCAGAGCCTGGAGCTTGGCTGGAAGCTTTTAGGAACGCTTCCACGCGCGGAGCTCGACCGTGTAGACGACGCGATACTCGATAAATACTACAAAGAAACGACCAAAGAGGATATCGTCGCGTAATCCTGTCCTCTTTTTCTGCTGATACACTCTGATAAAGGCGGTGGTCCTTGTGGCTGTGCAGGCAGTGCCGACCAAAGGTAATCTCATCAACACAAAAAAATCGTTGTCCCTTGCAAAGCTTGGCTTTGAGCTCCTGGACAAAAAGCGTAATATCCTCATCCGGGAAATGATGTCGCTGATAGACCATGCAAACGCCATCCAGGATAAAATCGACAACGCATACAGCGAGGCATACATCGCTTTGCAGCGCGCAAACATTACGCTCGGCTTTTGCTCAGAGCTTGCAAACAGCGTGCCGGTCGAGGAATCCCTAAAGCTTTCCTACCGCAGCGTCATGGGCGTTGAAATCCCGATTCTGTCTATCCAGAACGAGGATACGCCAGAGCTGCACTATGGGCTATATTCCACGAACTCCACGCTCGACGACGCTTACCTCAAGTTCAATGAGGTTAAGGTTTTGACCGCGGAGCTCGCCGAAGTGGAAAACAGCGTCTACCGTCTGGCGGATTCAATTAAAAAGACGCAGAAGCGCGCGAACGCCTTGAAAAATATTATGATTCCCCGTTTTGAAGAAACAGTAAAATTCATTACCGACGCGCTCGATGAAAAGGACAGGGAGGAATTCTCCCGCTTAAAGGTCATCAAGCGGCAAAAGCAAAGCAGCGAGGCGGACGGGGACGAATAATCCGCGGCGTGTCCAAAAAACAAATCTGTACGGCACATGTCTGTACAAATTACGAACTTAAGCTATTCGCACCAGGTTATATAACCGTACGGCACGCATTTATGCGCGCCGTTTTCGTTTCTATATGGAGAAGGAAATAAATGGAACAGGATAAGATTATACCGGACGCATGCCCGTGCAAAAAGAAAGACTGCGAACGCCATGGGGATTGCGAGCGGTGCCTTGCGCATCATGCAATCCATAAAAAGCACCCGCCCTATTGCAAGCGTCCCGGCAGGAACAGCAAAAGGACAAGGAAAAATGAAAATTCTTGAGACACAGCGGTTAATCCTGCGGAAGCTGACGCAGGACGATTACGGCGGCCTGTGCAATATATTGCAGGATAAGGAAGCCATGTACGCCTACGAGCACGCCTTTTCCGACGCAGAAGTACAGGACTGGCTTATAAACCAGCAGCGCCGTTATAAAGAGGATGGCTTCGGCCTGTACGCAGTACTGCTCAAGGAAACAGGCAGGTTCATCGGGCAGGCGGGCATTACTATGCAGAAAACGCCGGATGAAACCGTGCCGGAAATCGGCTACCTTTTTCAAAAGGCGTACTGGCACCGGGGTTTCGCAACAGAGGCCGCCATAGCCCTTCGGGATTATGCGTTTGAAACGCTCCATATGGAGCGCATCTACTCTATTATACGCGATACCAATACGGCCTCCCGCAGGGTTGCACAGCGCAACGGGATGAAGCCCGTGGGGAGCTTTGTAAAGCATTATTACGGAAACGACATGCCGCACGTCGTTTATTGCGTAAAAAGGGAAGATTTTCCCATGAAGGGCTTGCAAAAAAAGCTTTGACCTTTTATAATAGGCTTTGTTCAACTCAATACGCTTGGGTGTCTTTGTCGCCGGATAAAGCGCCCCTTAAAAAGCGCCGGAAATTTATACCGTCAGGTCTTCGGGTATAAATGGAACCGGCGCTTTTAAAATAGTAGAAAGGAATTTTCTTCAGGGACTGCTTATATGGATACAAACAAGCTTCTAACAGGCAACATTTATAAACCGTTCGCGAAATACGTGTCGCTCAACATTTTAAGCATGATAGGGCTGTCGTGCTATATCCTCGCCGATACCTTCTTTATCGCAAACGGGGTTGGCGCGCAGGGCCTGACGGCTTTAAACCTTGTGCTGCCCGCCTTTTCACTGCTGACCGGAACGGGAATGCTCCTGGGTATGGGCGCGGCGACGCGCTTTGCCATCCTGAAGGGCGAAGGGCAGCGGGAAAAGGCAAACACAATGTTTACCTGCGCGATGGCGGCGGGCGCGGTACTGGGCATTCTATACACCATACTTGGCGTTGTGTTCTCTGAAGGGATTTCCCGCCTGCTCGGCGCGCAGGGTGAAATCCTTTCAATTTCGGCTGAGTACCTGCGCACGCTGATGGTTTATTCCTGCGCGTTCGTTCTCAATAATGTGCTGATTTGCTTTGTCCGCAACGACCACGCGCCCAACCTTGCGATGGCCGCGATGATTACCGCCAGCCTTTCTAACGTCGTGCTCGACTACGTGTTTATTTTCCCCTTGGGTATGGGAATGTTCGGTGCGGCGCTTGCGACGGGCATTGCTCCAATCATCAGCATCGCGGTGCTGTCTTTGCACTTTGCCCGCGGAAAAAATTCGTTCCGCCTGCAAAAATGCAGGCCCGATTTTAAAAGCATCGGTACTATTTTTTCGCTCGGCTTCCCCTCCTTCGTCATGGAGATGTCCAACGGTATAGTGATTATTATCCTGAACTTCGTGATACTAGGCATCAGCGGAAACATGGGCGTCGCCGCCTATGGAATCGTCGCAAACCTCGCGCTTGTCGCCGTGTCGGTCTTTACCGGGGAGGCGCAGGGCATCCAGCCGATTATCAGCTACAATTACGGCGCGGGGAACGTGCGTAATATTAAAAAAACCTACCGCCTTGCGCTCATTACGGCGCTGTGCCTCGGCGTTTTGCTGTATTTAAGCGGCGTCCTGTTTACAGACCAAATTGTGTCTGTCTTCAACCGGGACAACGACCCGCAGCTTTTATCGCTTGCAAGCCGCGGCGTACAGCTTTACTTTACCGTATTTTTGATTATGGGAATCAACATCGTAACCGTGTCGTTCTTTTCCTCGACCGCCAGGCCCGTGCAGTCTTTTGTGCTTTCCATCCTGCGCGGCTTTGCGGCGGTCATTCCGTTTGCGGCGGCCCTCCCCGCCTTTTTCGGGCTGGACGGCGCATGGCTGTGTATTCCGGCGGCTGAGGCCGTCACGCTCCTGCTAAGCGTTGTCCTGGTAAAAAAATCACATTTGAAAGCGCCGGCCGTTCAGGCGGAAACGGTATCATAAGAGAAAGAAGGGGTTTACTATGATGTATGTCTGGCTGATTTTAGGCTTTGTCCTGCTGATTAAGGGCGCAGACCTGTTTGTAGACGGCAGTTCCTCTGTCGCGCGTATTTTTAAGGTTCCTGCCGTCATCATCGGCCTTACTATCGTCGCTATGGGGACAAGCGCGCCGGAAACCGCAGTGAGCATCTCGGCGGCGGTGCGGGGCCAAAACGAAATTGCCCTGAGCAACGTCATCGGCTCCAATATTTTCAACCTGCTTGTCGTGGTCGGCATATGCGCGGCCATCAAGCCGGTCGTCCCCGCAAAGGAAATCATCAGGCGCGATTTGCCGATTTCCCTGCTGTGCGCCGTACTGCTGCTCGTAGCCAGCCTGAACCTTGCGCTCGGCAGGATAGAAGGCATCGTTTTGCTTTTGGGGTTTGTCATCTATATCGGATATTTGGTTTATACCGCAAGAAAAAAACCGGCTGCGGATACAGAAGAAAACGTTAAAAAAATGAGCCCGCTCAAAAGCGCGCTCTTTATCCTGATTGGCATAGCGGGAATCGTGCTCGGCGGCCAGCTCGTCGTAAACAGCGCGTCGGACATCGCCGCGTCCTTTGGGCTGAGCCAGACGCTCATCGGGCTTACGATTGTCGCGGTAGGCACGTCCCTGCCGGAGCTTGTGACCTCGATTGTCGCCTCGCGCAAAGGGGAAAACGGGCTTGCGCTCGGCAACGCCATCGGCTCGAATATCTTCAACATCCTGCTCGTGATGGGGCTTTCGACCGTAATCTCCCCCATCGGGGTCAATATGCAGTCTGTTTGGGATTTGGTCGTGCTGATTGCAATGAGCGCGGTCATACTCGTTTACCTGCTCATACGTAAAAAGCTGGACAGGCCGTTCGGCCTCCTGATGGTGCTGACGTATATCGGATATATGGCGTATATTATCCAGAGATAGCGCGGGGAAAAGGGTTGACAAAACCATTCTGCCGCGTTATGATAAAACAAATAAAATAGAATGGAGTGGAAAAATGCGTATTTTTTCTTGCTGAATTGAATTTGCACGATAAAACGGGAAGGCGGACGACCGCCTGTTTTGTCATGCAGTAAGCAGGAAAGTTACCGGATTTTTTCGCTCTTCAGATACGCCCGCGCCGTATTGGGCGCTTTTTGTCGTATGCTGTGAGCCGTAGGAATTTACTTTCCTGCGGCTATTTTTATGCGACAGGAGGCGGATTTTTATGTCTTTAATCAATGTATCAAACTTAACCTTTGCCTACGAAGGGAGCTACGACAATATTTTTGAGGAGGTATCCTTCCAAATCGACACCGCATGGAAGCTCGGCTTTACCGGGCGCAACGGGCGCGGGAAAACTACCTTTTTAAAGCTCCTGCTCGGGCAGTACGAATACAGCGGGACGATTTCTTCCAGCGTCTCGTTTGAGTATTTCCCCTATGAGGTTCCCGACCCTTCGCAGCTTACCTGCGACGTTCTTGGTTCTATCAATCCGGACTGCATGCAGTGGGAGCTGCTGCGGGAGCTTTCGCGCCTTGAGGTGGACGAGGACGTGCTATACCGGCCGTTTGAGACGCTTTCCAACGGCGAACAGACAAAGGTGCTGCTGGCTGCGCTTTTTCTCAGGGAAAACAGCTTTCTGCTTATCGACGAACCGACCAACCATCTCGATTTGCGCGCCCGCAGGCTTGTAGGCGACTACCTTCGCACAAAAAGCGGGTTTTTGCTCGTTTCACACGACAGGGCGTTCCTCGACCGGTGTATTGACCATATCCTTTCCATTAACAAAATGGACATCGAAATACAAAAGGGCAATTTTTCAACATGGTATGAAAATAAAAGGCGGCAGGATGAATTTGAGCTAACAAAAAACGAAAGGCTTAAAAAAGACATCAGGCGGCTGGAGCAGGCGGCAAAACGCGCCGGCGCGTGGTCTGAAAAGACGGAAAAAAGCAAGTACGGGGAAGATGCGGATGACAAGGGACATATCGGGCACATGGCCGCGAAAATGATGAAGCGTTCCAAGGCAATCGAGTCCAGGCAGCAAAACGCATTGGAAGAAAAATCAAAGCTGCTCAAAAACATTGAGTCGTCGGACAGCCTGAAAATCATGCCTCTCCCCTTCCACAGCAGCCGGCTGCTTTCCCTGCGCGGCGTTTCCATTGCTTACGGGGAAAAGCAGGTATGCGGCGAAATCAGCTTTACGCTGGACCGGGGCGAACGCATTGCAATCACCGGTAAAAACGGCGCGGGCAAGTCGAGCATATTAAAGCTTGCCGCCGGCTTTGATGTTCCTTACAACGGGATATTGGAACGGCCGCAGGGGCTGATTGTCTCTTATGTGGCACAGGATACCTCTTTTCTCAGCGGGAAGCTCTCAGATTTTGCGCGGGAGCAGGCAATCGACGAAAGCCTGTTTAAGGCAATCCTTCGCAAGCTCGATTTTTCACGCGTACAGTTTGAGAAGGATATGCAGGCATACAGCGGCGGCCAAAAGAAAAAGGTGCTGCTCTCAGCAAGCCTCTGCAAGCGTGCGCACTTGTATATTTGGGATGAGCCTTTCAATTTTATCGACGTTTTTTCCCGTATGCAGATAGAACAGCTGCTCCTGTCGTGCGGCGCGTCCATGCTCTTTGTCGAGCACGACCAGGCGTTTACGGAAAAAATTGCGGCGAAACAGGTTCATCTGCCATAGGACGCCGTGTTAACGGTGATTCGCATTATTATGAATGGAGGAAAACCCATGGAAATAAGAGAAGTTACAGGCAAGGAGGATTTACTGGAAATCCTAAACCTGCTCGACGGCCTTCATATCAGGTATTGGATAGAAGGGGGCTGGGGCGTCGATATTTTGCTCGGAAAACAGAACCGCGAGCACAGGGATGTGGATATCGGTTTTGACGCGGACTTTACGGAGCCCCTGCTGGCCGCACTGAAGGATAAAGGCTATGCGGTTACAACAGACTGGAGCCCGACCCGCATAGAGCTGTGCCACCCGAAAGGCTGCGTCGTCGATATCCATCCGATGGAAATTGAGGAGGACGGAAGCGCCAGGCTGGCCGACTTAAACGGCGGCTGGTATCATTTTGAGCCCGGGTGGTTTACCTCCGCCATATATGAGGGCAGGGCTGTCCCCTGTATTTCAGCGCCAGCGCAAAGGCTGTTCCACTGCGGCTATGAATTAAGGGAAAAGGATATTACAGACATGCGCAACCTCAGGGAAAAGTTTCCGGACTGCTTTGAGCAGCCCGAATAACGACGATTCATATAGACGATTCATATAATAAAGGCGTGCCCGCGGCATAAAAACCGAAGGCACGCCTTTTTATCTTTCATGAAATGACGCTTGAGCTTACTTGAGCTTTCAGCCTGACAATTTTAATTCAAAAAAAGACGGCGCAGGATGAAGTACGCCGCCCGCCAAAGCTTAAAAAATATTCTATGCCGCGCATTTTATGCAAAATCGCGCAGGGCTTCAAAATAAACCGTTTCATCCATAAGCCTGCGCGCCGCCTCTTCCCCCGCGTTTGCCGCGAGGCAGAGCTTTGCATACGCCGCCTCGGGCGAGATGTTGAAAAGCGGTATTACATCAAGCGCCAGCAGCTCCTTTGCCGTTGCGTAGTTTGTCTGGATACCCGAGCCCTTAAATGACGCGGCGCAGACAGGTATATTTTGTGAACGGCACCTTTCTGTTAAATCAAGGACATTGCTTTCCCCCTGTGCGGTGCAGGCGGTCGCGCTGTGGTAAAGGTACAAAAGCACCGCGCGGTACTTTTCCAGTTGAAACGCCGTATAATCGATTCCCGGGTACTGGCGGATAAGCAGCACCTTCTTTTGCAGCTGAACCTCTTCAAATAGCTTTTCAAATTTATGGTTAAGCTCCCGTGGGGAAGGGTTTACGGGCGAAAGCACAGGAAAGAACACGCCGTGCGCCATCCTCCCGAGCGGTTCGCCTCCGAAGGAGCCGTATTCGTCCCGGTACGGGTCGGATTCGCACAGGCGCGTCGCAAGATATACAACGGCCTCTCCCTTTGTATTCTCATAGATTACAAAGACGCCTTTGATTCTGCATGTAATAAAATCGACCGCGCTTTTCAGGTTACGTAATCCGTTGCTCCGGCTGTCGGCAAGCGTGTAATTTGCCGCCGTCAAAACGATTGGTATAGGAGTATGGCGCATTACCATACCGACAAGCGCCGCCGTATAGGAAAGCGTATCGGAGCCGTGCGTTATAACCATACCGTCGTATTCGGAAAGCGGCAGGGATAAAAGCGTATTGCAAAGGGTATTCCACTGGTCAAAACCGATATTTTCACTTAAAATATTGAGAGGCTGGACCGTCTCAAATTGTATATCTTCGCCGTATTCCCTACGGTAATATTCCAGCAGATGACAGGAGCCGGATTTTAAAACATCAACGGTATTACCCTCCTGCGCGCTGCCAATCGTGCCGCCTGTATAAACGGCTAGGATTTTCTTCATAGGCTTTCCCCTTATCCTAAATTTCTCTGTATCTATCATACCCCAATTATTTCGATAACGTTCCTGTTTGCTGTTAAAAATTCTTCTTTATTGTAGCGCCCGATTTTTTGTTCGTCAATCCCCGGCATGAAAAGGCCCCGCGGTGTAACGCAGGGCCTTTTAAAAAACCATATTTAAAAATTATTTTTTGTTGTCTCTTAAACAGGCCAAAACCTCTTTTTCTGTTTTTAGCTCCATGACCCGCTGCGCGAGAGCATCCGCGTCCTTTTTGCTCCACAGGGAAATTGCTTTTCTTGTGGACAGAACGGCGGTGGGGCTGACGCTGTATTCATCCAGCCCAAAGGAAATCAGCAGCGGAATAAGCAGCGCGTCCGCGGCGGCTTCCCCGCACATACCGACCGGTACACCCTCCTGTTTGCCGCATTCGATTATTCTTTTTATAGAGCGGAGCACCGCGGGATTATAATGGGAATAGAGGTAAGAAACGCTTGCGTTTCCCCTGTCCACGCACATGGTATACTGCGTCAAATCGTTCGTGCCGATACTGAAAAAATCCGCTTCCTTTGCAAGCAAATCTGCAATGGCAGCCGAAGCCGAGGTTTCCATCATCACGCCTATTTTAATGCCGGGGTCATATTTTTTCTGTTCTGAGTCCAGCTCTTCCATGCATTCTTTTATAAGCGCTTTCACCTCTGTAACCTCTTCCACGCAGGTGACGAGCGGAATCATAATCCTCACGTCTCCAAAGGCGCTTGCGCGCAGCAGGGCGCGCAGCTGCGGTTTATAAACATCCGGCCTTTTCAGGCAGAATCGCACCGCGCGGAAGCCCAAAAACGGGTTTTCTTCCTTTTGCAGGCCGAGGTACGGAATTTCCTTGTCGCCGCCGATGTCGAGCGTGCGGATGATAACCGGCCTGCCCTTCATGATAAGCGCGGCCTTTTTGTATGCCTCGAGCTGCTCCTCCTCGCTTGGAAGGGAAGCCTTATCCATGAATAAAAATTCTGTACGGAACAGCCCCACGCCCTCCGCGTCACAGTCGAGCGCCTTCTGCGCGTCCTCGGGGTTACCGATGTTCGCCACAAGCTCAACGCGCCTGCCGTCCGCCGTTTTGGTGTCCCTGCCGATAAACCTGCCAAGCGCTTTGCGCTCCTTGATGAACTCGTCGCGCAGCCTTGTATATTCTGTTACCTGTTCAAGCTCCGGGTCGGGGATAACGCTCCCCACTGCGCCGTCTATAATAACCGCCTGCTTGTCGGCAAGCACCTGCACCGCGTTTTCCACACTGAGCACCGCCGGGATTTCAAGCGCGCGGGCAAGGATTGCCGAATGCGATGTTTTGGAGCCCATCTCGGTAATAATGCCGACGACGTTTTCCTTACGTATACCCGCCGTCATGGAGGGAGTAAGCTCCTTAACAACAAGCACGGTGTTCGGCGGCGCGTCGGAAATATCGGTTTCCTCAAGCCCCAGCAGGATACGCAGAATGCCTTCCTTCACGTCCCGCACGTCGGCAGCGCGCTGGTTTGTCAAATCGTCTTCCGCTGAGGAAAACACATTGATAAACATATCGCAGATGGCTTCGAGCGCGCTTTCGGCGCACTGGCCGCCCTCGATGAGCTTTTCAATTTCTCCGGCCATGTAGGGGTCCTGTATCATCAGCACATGTCCCCTGAGGATTTCCGCCTCTTTTTCCCCGACGTTCTGTTCAATTTTGTCTGCCTTCGCCCTGGCAGCGGTACAAAAGCCTTCAATTGCTTCGCGCAGGCGTCCAAGCTCCGCCTGTACGTCTTCTATTTGTCTTGGCGTGTAGCTTAAATTATGCTCCCGAATTAGGAACACCCGTCCGATGCCGATTCCGGGGGACGCGCCTATCCCCTTTAACATAACGCTCACCTCTTTACCTGCCGCCGTTTATTCACCGAGCCCCGATTCAATCAGCTTCACAGCCTCGTCGAGCGCCTGCTGCTCGTCTGCGCCGCTGCATTCGATTTCCACCTCGCTGCCGCACTTGATGCACGCGGCAATAATATTCATCAGGCTTTTTCCATTCACCTTGTTTCCATTGTGGATAATCCACACGTCGCTCTGGTACTTGCCCATCGCGTTAGCGAACACGCCCGCAGGGCGCATGTGGAAGCCGGAACCGTTCGTCAGTGTAATCTTTTTCGTTACCATAATAAAGACTCCTTTGGTTTATAAATTTATATCTAAGCGGTTATTTTGCCCTTTTCTGCTTTTTTTCAACTGTGTATTTTGGCTTTTTGAGAATGGCAAGCATAAACATGCCGACGACCGCGCCCACAAGGATTGAAAGCGCATACCAGCCGATGTTGCCCATAACCGGCAGGACGAAGATGCCGCCGTGAGGAGCCATAAGCGTACAGCCGAACGCCATCGACATGCCGCCCGCGACCGCGGAGCCGACAATGCACGCGGGAATGACGCGCAGCGGGTCGGACGCGGCGTAAGGGATTGCGCCCTCCGTAATAAAGCAAAGGCCCATAATATAGTTGACTACGCCAGATTTACGCTCGTTTTCCGAGAACCTGTTTTTAAAGAAGGTAGTCGCAAGCGCTATGGCGAGCGGGGGAATCATGCCGCCTATCATAACGGCAGCCATGATTTCGTAGGAGCTGTTGATGGTTGCCTGCGACGCGGCGTCCGCCTGCCCAATGAGCGCCGCCGCCTGGGTAAGGGAGCCTGTGCCGAACAGGTAGGCCGCCTTGTTGAAGGGGCCGCCCATATCGATTGCCATCATGCCGCCCAAAATGCAGCCAAGCAGAATTTTACTGCCGCCGCTCAGGGACGCGAGCAGGTTATTGAGCCCTGTGTTTATCCAGCCCATAATCGGGTTGACCGCGCACATGACCACGGCGATAATCAGAAGCCCCAAAACCGGGTAAATCAAAACCGGCTTGATGCCCTCGAGCGCCTTGGGCAGATGGTCGCAGAGCTTACGCAGGCCGAGCATCAGGTAGCCGCCGACAAAACCGGCAAATAGCGCGCCCAAAAAGCCGGACGGGATATCTCCGCCGGGCGCCATAAAGGTGGAGCCGAGCGCGGCAAGCGAACCGCCGACAAAGCCGACGAGAAGACCCGGCCTGTCTGCAATACTCATGGCGATATAGCCCGCAAGGATTGGCAGCATAAAGTTGAACGCGTAGCCGCCTATCGATTTAAAGAAAGCCGCCACCGGAGTGGTGGAGCCGAAGTTCGCGCCGGCGGGAGCGCCCATGATTGTATCAATCAAAAACGCGACCGCAATCAGGATACCGCCGCCGATAACAAACGGAAGCATATGGGAAACGCCGTTCATCAGGTGTTTATAAATGGTATGGCCAAAGCCTTCTTTTTCCTCTTTAGAGGATACTTCCGCCTTTCCGCCTTCCGCGTGATAAACGGGAACATCTCCTTCAAGCACGCGCTTTATAAGCTCTTCCGGCTTATGGATACCGTCCGCGACCTTTGTTTTTAAAACCCTTTTCCCGTTGAAGCGGGCCATTTCCACATTTTTGTCAGCCGCGATGATAATGCCGTCGCACTCGTTGATTTCCTTTGCGGTCAGGATATTCTTCGCGCCGCCGGAGCCGTCCGTTTCCGCCTTTAGGGCGACGCCCATCTCCTGCGCCTTCTGCTCGAGCGCTTCCGCAGCCATATACGTGTGCGCAATCCCGGTGGGGCATGCCGTTACCGCGAGCACCCTGTATCCGCTCTTTGCAGGAGCAGGCTGCGCTTTTGCCTCTTCCCCGAACTTTTCCGTCTCTTTTTTATCGATGACGGAAAGGAACGCTTCCTTTGATTTCGCCGAAAGCAAATCCCCCCTGAAGCCCTCGTCCATCAGTAAAATAGTCAGGCGCGATAAAACCTCGAGATGTAAATCGCCGTCGGGCGGGGCCGCAATCATGAATACCAGGTTTGACGGCTTGCCGTCCATCGATTCGTAATCCACGCCGCCCGGCACGGTAATTGCGGCAAGGCCCGGCCGCCTGACCGCGTCGCTCTTTGCGTGCGGGATTGCAATGCCGTCGCCGATTGCCGTGGTGCCGCCCGCCTCCCTGTCGAGTATGCCCTGCCTGTACTTTTGTGTGTCCTTGATGTTGCCGGCCTTCTCGTGCAAAGACACGAGCAAATCAATCGTTTCGCGTTTTGAGCCTACCTTTGCATTCAGTAGGATTGCTTCTTTTTGAAGTAAATCTGTTATACGCATCGGTTCTTCCTCTCCTTCATAATGTTTTATATACGTTTATAATTTCTTCTTTTGTAGCAAGCCCCTGGGAAAAAGCGGTGGCGCTTCCCGCCGCCGTTCCCGTTTTCAAGGCCGTTTCAAAGCTCCCGCTTTCCATATAGCCCGCAAGGAACCCCGCCACCATGGAATCTCCCGCGCCGACTGAGTTCTTTACCCTGCCGCTTGGGACGCCCATCTTATGGCAGCCGCCCTGTTCCGTCACGAGGACCGCCCCATCGCCCGCCATGGAGACGAGCACGTTGCGCGCGCCTAAATCTTTGAGCCTGTTTGCGTACAGGATAATTTCCTCATCGCTTTCAAGCACTTTCCCGAACATCTCGCCAAGCTCTTTGTTATTGGGCTTGATTAAAAACGGCCTGTATTTGAGCACATTTAAAAGCAAATCCTTTGTCGCGTCCACTACGAACAGAATCTCCCTGTCCTGCAAGCGTCCGAGTATTTTCTCGTAAATGTCCTCAGGAAGCGTTTTCGGGATACTTCCCGCAAGCACGAGGATATCGCCCTTCTCCAAATGGTCAAGCTTTCCAAAAAGCGCTTCGACGTCCTTCTGCCCGATTTCCGGGCCCTGCCCGTTGATTTCCGTTTCAATGCCCGATTTTATTTTAACGTTAATCCTCGAAAAGCCGGCGGGCAGCCTGATAAAGTCGGTCTGGATTCCAAGCGCACTGACGCCCCGTTCAATCGCTTCACCCGTAAACCCCGCGATAAAACCGAGCGCTTTGTTTTCTACCCCAAGGTTTGTCAGGATTGTGGAAACATTAATCCCCTTCCCGCCGTAATAGATTTCTTCCCGCGTGGTCCGGTTCACCTCGCCCGGCAGGAATGAATCCATATGGACAATATAGTCGAGCGCCGGGTTGAACGTTACCGTATAAACCAATCTTTACACCTCCTTTATCACCGCAATGTCATGGTATTTAGTATCGGGAACGCTGTCCGTAACTATGCACGCCTGCGACAAATCCGCATAGGTAACGGACGAGACCATTCCGAATTTACTGCTGTCCGCCAGTACATAGGCAACAAAGCTTCTTCCCATCGCTTCCGTTTTGATAAACGCTTCCTCGATATCAGGCGTGCTGTAGCCGGCTTCTGCTGAAATACCGTTGGTTCCCATAAAACATTTTGTAAAATTGTATTTTTTAAGATTGTTGACTGCCTCCGCGCCGACGACCGCCTCTGTCGAAAGCTTTAGCTGTCCGCCGATAATAAAAGCGCGAAGGCCGCGGGAAATCAGCTTTTTCGCGTGAACAATTCCATTTGTGACGAAGGTCGCGCGGGTGTTCGGGAGGAACTCAATCATTTTTTCCGTCGTTGTTCCCGCGTCGATATAGACAAAATCCTCGTCGTTGACGGTGGAAGCCGCGTACCGGGCAATCCGTTCCTTCTGCTCCACATACAGCCTCGATTTTGTAGAGACGTCCTCTTCCAACGCCGCGAAGCTCCGGTCGAGCAGCGTTGCGCCGCCGTGTACCTTTTTGAGCCTGCCCATCTCGTGCAGGGCATTCAAATCGCGCCGGATTGTCGATTCCGAGGTGTCGAGGGCCGCCGTCAGCTCCGAGACGGTTACCGTCTTTTTTTCCTCCAGGATTTTCAGGATTTCTGCAAACCTTTCTTCCGATAACACGGGCAATCCCTCCTTGTTGACTCCATCATATCACCACAATCAATCAAAGTCAAGCATTTTCAATCAATAAAAATCAAAAAAAATCATTCATATTCAAAATTTACCGAAATACCAATCAAATTCGGTCAAGCATGACTGGTTCCATAATAAAAAGCCTGTCCAAAACAGACAGGCTTTTTCATTTATATTTTTAATGCCAGAATTCAAAGGTTCTCGCCAGGGAAAGCAAAAGCTCCCTCCCGGTTCCGTTTTTTGAAAGCGCAATGAACTGATATTCAAATACAAACGCAAAATTGACGACAACGCAAAGAAGGAACGAGCCGGTTAAAACCCGTGACAAAATCCGTTTGACGCCGGCATTTTTCGTATTCAGGTAAATTGTAAACGCAATCGCGAATGCGCCGAGCAGCAGCTGCCAGGAAAAGTCTGTGCAATACCGCACGCCATATCCGCTTTCCCATATTGAAATGATTATAATCAGCGGGGCGGCCACGCAGCTGAGCAAAAGGAGCAGCGCCGCTTTGCGCCTTTTTTCCTTTGGCATGCAGCGATACGCCCTGAAAGCAAAGAAATAAGAAAACATTGGCAGGGCCCTGAAAAACAGGCCGATTGCCGTTTGATTGGCGATAAAGTAATACCCGTTTAAATCAAGCGTACTGAAGGCGGAATGGACAAATGGAAACGCAGTATTTACACTTGGGAAAGCAAGCAGGAAATTGTAAAGCCCAATTGCGGCCAGGTGCGTGTGGTATTGGGAACGCGTAAAATCGTTGATGGTAAGGGAATAATCTATCCCGAAATCCATAAACGAGCCGAACCGCGCATAGTTGTAAAGCATTTGCGCGCCGCCAATTACCAGAAACGGTATGGCCGCACAAAGAATATATACGCCGTAACGCCTGAAAAAGCCGTCTCTGGCTTTTCCTTGTTTTATTTGCTCTTGCGTTTGCCTGCGCAGCTTTTGGAATCCGGCAATCAGGAAAGCAACCGCCGCAATGCAATAAACGGCAAGCGTCGGGCGGCATAAAACGGCAAGCGACAATAAAACGCCTGAGAGCGCTACACGCCATCGTCGGATTTTCCCGTCGCCGACAATATTCGACGAAAGCAGGAAAAACGAGCCCGCAGTAACGCAGGCAAAGCCGGAGGTCTGGGCAATCTCATAAAAATTGGGCGTAATGAAATTAAACCATACCCCGCAGGATACAAGCGCCATAATGAGCGCCATCAATACAAACGACGACGGCACATCCCGAAAAAACCTGTCGAAAAAGGCCATTACCGTTTTCATCAGGAAAAATAAGCCGATTGCGCCAAATAGGAAAACGGCCCACACGGTCGGAAAGTAAAAGCCTGTCAGCAGATGATAAGGCAAAAACAGCAAAACTACAGGCGCGATTCCATAATAAGAATAGTAATTCCCTTCATAATATACATGATCCCATGCGTAGGCTGCACCCGATTCAATCCTCTGGCTCCAATCATACGGATTTTCCAGCGCTTTTAACCCTTCGCTTGGCTTTACGTCGAGCGTAACGCTGCCCTTCTCAAAAGCGTCCACCAGCTCCTGCGTAATCTGGTTCCCTGTTTTCGATGTAAATTCCTGTTCAAGCGTAACACCGCTGTCCACACGGTACAGCTGAGTCATTCCGAGTGCCGCAAAGACCATAAAAAGCGCGATTACAAGGGCAGCGCCCTTACATACAGTTTGATTGTCCTTATATTTCTTTTTCATCTGCGCGCTGCTGTAGAACAGATATACAAGCATGGCTGCCCCAAATACCGAAAAGAACCGCATAAATGAAAATTCAAACGGAACCGGCTCGTTTAGAACAATCGCCTTAACCGTAATAGATTCTTCTTTTCCAGCCGAAAAATCAAACCTTAATTTGGAGACGTTCCCGGAATAATTGCAGGTAAGTACGCTGCTTTTTTCATTTCCGCGAATAATCTCCGCCTCTTTTATTCCGGTCCGGTAGGCCCTGTTTGTTTCGTCCGCATAATTTACAGAAACCTTTACCGCCGCGTTTGTTGTTGACTGCGCCTCTATTTTTACCGTTCCCACCGGCATACCGACCTGCGGGAATTCTATGGACGCGCCTCCAGCCTGCACCGTACGGTATCCGTCCGCAGACTTCGTAAAATTTGTAAAAGCAGCATAATCAAGCGTGAGGTCCGCACGCTGATAATCAGCAGAGAGCAAGTGGTATGCATTAAAATTAAACACACACAGCTCAAGCATAACCGTTAGGACGGCAGCACGCGAGGCAAACCGTAATACGCGCCGCAAGCGCTGCGTTATAATCGTTGTTTTCGAAAAAAGCGCCAGTAAAAAGAAAACCAAGCCGCATATCAGGCAGGCCGCCGGCAAGTTTTTGACTCGGAAGGGAAGCCCCGTCTGCACGGCGCTCAGCATCATGGCGCAGGCAAGCAGAACAATACAGGCTGCAGCACAATAGAAAATGCCCTTCTTATGCTTTTCATAAAAGGAAAACTCTTTTTTTGAAGTTTCAAAAAATAAAAAAGCACCTAAGAATCCCGTCAAAACCACTGATAACAAATCCATTGACCAAATCATAATTTTTCCCATCCCCATTTTGTAAAAAGAAAGCTATAAAAAATGTATCATTTTCTGAAACAAATGTCAATTACAACAAAAAAAAGGACGCGTTCCGCATCCTTTTAACCACGCTTATTTACGGCCGCACCGCTCACAGCACCCGCCGCAGGATTTACAGCCTTTTTTCTTCTTTTTTACCGTTTTATATACCATCAGCCCCACAAAGAAAACGGCAAGGGCCGCTATGATGATGTCGGCAGCCATAACGCCGCCTCCTTCCTGCTGATTAAAATATATGTCCGAAAAGAGTCCCGGCCTGGAACACCAATGCCGAAGCAAACCATGCCACAGCCAGCTGGTAGCCTATGGAGATTGCCGTCCACTTTGCGCTGCCCATTTCCTTGCGGATGGCGGAGAGCGCCGCGATGCACGGCGTATAGAGCAAAACGAATACCATAAAGGAAAAAGCGGACAGCGGCGTAAATACCTCGGAAACCGCCGCGGCCGAACCGCCGTAAAGCACCGCCATGGTGCTGACGACCGATTCCTTTGCTACAAGCCCCGTCACCAGGGAAACGGACGCCTTCCAGTTGCCGAAGCCGCACAAGGTAAAGATGGGGGCAATCGCAATACCAATGGACGCGAGCATGCTCTGCGAGCTGTCCGAAACCATCTGCATGGAAAAGTCAAACGACTGTAAAAACCAGATTAATATAGACGCGCCCATCAAAACGGTGCCCGCACGGACGAGGAAATCCTTGAGCCGTTCCCATACGTGCAGCCACAGGCTTTTGGGCGACGGCAGGCGGTAGGGCGGCAGCTCCATGACAAACGGCGCGTTTTTCCCTTTTAATATCGTATTTTTAAAGAGCAGCGCCGTGAGCACGGCTATGACCATGCCGAGCAGATAAATCGCAAAGATAATAAGCGGGCTGTTTTTTGGGAAAAAAGCCGAAATAAACAAAAGGTAGACCGGCATTTTCGCACTGCAGGACATAAACGGCGTAATCATAATCGTAAGCCTTTTGTCCTTTTCGTTTTCGAGCGTGCGTGTGCCGAGCACAGCGGGGACCGTACAGCCAAAGCCCATCAGCATTGGGACGAAAGCCTTACCGGAAAGCCCAATCATACGCAGCAGCTTATCCATAATAAAGGCGGCGCGCGCCATATAGCCGCTGTCCTCCAATATAGACAGCAGCGTGAACAGCAGCATAATCTGCGGCAGGAAGGATACGACAGCGCCCACGCCCGCAATTACGCCGTCCACCACCAGGCTGTGCGCCCATAGGGACGCGCCCGCCGAAGTAAGCAGCCCATCTATAAAGCCCGAGAAGACGTCGGTTATCAGGTATTCCGCCCCGTCTTTCAAAAAGGTACCGAGCGGACCGAACGTAACGAAGAACACGAACAGCATCATCAAAAGGAAAAGCGGGAGCGCCAGGACCTTATTTGTGACCACGCGGTCGATTTTATCCGACAGCGTGACAAAGCCCTGGGGGTGCTTTTTATGCACCGCCTTTTCACATGCCGCGCAAATGTATTTGTATCGCTCGTCGGCAATAATCATTTCTCGGTCGATATATTTCGTCGTTTCAATTTCATTAATATGGAACTCGATGTGGTCACGCTGCTGTTTGGTAAACTGGTACTGTTTCCATGTTACCTTGTCGCCCTCAAACAGCTTTACCGCCGTCCAGCGCCGGTGCTCCGGCCTGCTCTGCTCTACCTCTTCAAGCGCCTCTTCTATATCTCGCAGCACTGCGTCCACACGCCTGGAATATGTATTTTTTACGGGTACGAAATCGTAGCGCCCTGCAAGCTCCACCGCCTTCTCCACCAGCTCGCCCACGCCTCTTCCCTTGCTTGCGGAAATTGGGACGACGGGCAGGCCCAGCTCATGTGAAAGCAGGGCGTAGTCGATTCTGTCGCCCTCCTTTTCCAGAACGTCCACCATATTCAGGGCAATTACCACGGGCTTTCCCAGCTCCGCAATCTGTGTGGTGAGATACAGGTTGCGCTCGATGTTCGTCGCGTCCACAATATCGATGATAACGTCGGGGTCATCCTTCAGCAGGCAGTTTCGCGTGACGATTTCCTCCGGCGTATAGGGCGAAAGCGAGTATATTCCCGGCAAGTCGATTACGCTGATATCCCTGCCGGGGAACCTTACCTTGCCCTCCTTTTTCTCTACGGTAACGCCCGGCCAATTGCCGACGTATTGGCTTGAACCGGTCAGCTCGTTGAAAAGCGTCGTCTTGCCGCAGTTCGGATTGCCGGCGAGCGCCATTTTTATTGTTTTTTTCTCCTCTTTGACTGCTTTTTGCATTACAGCCTGCGCCATCTGTGCACCCTCTTTACCTTAACTTCTCAACTGTAATTTCCTTTGCCTCCGAGCGCCGGATGCTCAGCTCGTACCCGCGTACATTTATTTCAATCGGGTCGCCCAGCGGCGCCGTTTTACGCATAATGACGACCGCGCCCGGCGTAATGCCCATATCGATAATCCTTCTGCGCAGCGCGCCCTTGCAGCCGATGCTCACAACCGTGGCCTTTTCCCCGATTTTCAGTTCATTTACCGTATTCATCCTAAGGCCCCCAAATAAAAAGTTAGATTTTTCTAACCAAAACCAACAAAAAAGTTAGCAATTGCTAACTTAATAAGAATACCACATACGCGGTATCTTGTCAATGCGCGGCGCCTTGGCCCGCCCTTTCAAGAACTATGTAATAATGCCCTTTCATAATATGAAATGCTTGTACAAAATATTCGTTTCTCAAAAGCGCAGGGCCGCGGAACATTCTCTTACAGTTTTCACAAAATAATTCCGTTTCATCTTGCAAAATTACAGCGAATCGTGGTATCATGATGGAGTATATTAGTCCAATAAACCAGTCTGGAGGCTTTTGATATGATTGTAAGCGATATTATCAAAATTTTAGACGCCGACGTAATTCTCGAAGGCGACCTGAACGCCGAAATAAAAACGGCGTGCGGCAGCGACATGATGAGCGACGTACTCGCCTTTGTAAAGGACCAATCCGTATTGCTGACCGGCCTTGTGAATCCCCAGGTCGTGCGTACAGCCGATATGATGGATATGGTCTGTATTGTTTTTGTCCGGGGAAAAATGCCGGACCAGACGATTATCGGCCTGGCCAAAGCCAGGGGCATCACGCTTTTGAAAACGCGCCTGCGGATGTTTACCGCCTGCGGCCTGTTATATTCGGGCGGATTGCGGGGAGGCTGTGAAAACGATGAGTGTGATTAACCTGACCTTCGACGTACCGGGCGACGACTTCACCCGCGCGGGCGAGGCCTCAGGCGCGGTCAAGCATAAGCTTCGGAAGCTCGGCTACAATTCCGACGCCATCAGGCGCATGGCAATCGCCATGTACGAGGCGGAAATCAATATGGTCATCCACGCGGGCGGCGGACAGATTGACGTTGAAATTCACCCCGACCGCGTCAACGCAAAGCTCGTAGACCATGGTCCCGGCATACCCGACGTGGAAAAGGCGATGCAGGAGGGCTACTCCACCGCGCCCGACAATGTGCGAAACCTGGGCTTCGGCGCTGGCATGGGGCTTCCCAATATCAAAAAATACGCGGACGAAATGAAAATAGACACCAAAATCGGAGAAGGTACCACCATGTATCTTTCCGTGCATGTCAACAAGGCATAATTCAATCGATTACAGAAACCGGGAGGGATTCGGCCATGTCCGAATACTATCACTCCGTTACGCTCGACAAAGACAAGTGCTGCGGATGCACCAACTGCATCAAGCGCTGTCCAACGGAGGCAATCAGGGTGCGCGACGGAAAGGCAAGGATTATTTCCGAGCGCTGTATCGACTGCGGCGAGTGCATCCGGGTTTGCCCGCACCACGCAAAACGCGCGCAGTCCGCGGAGCTTTCGGAGCTTCAAAGCTGGGAATACACCATTGCCCTGCCCGCACCCGCACTTTTTGGACAATTCAATAACCTCGACGATATCGATATCGTGTTAAGCGGCTTACATAAAATAGGCTTTGACAGTGTGTATGAGGTTTCGCGCGGCGCAGAGCTTGTCTCGGAAGCGACGCGCCACCTGATGCAGTCCGGCAAGCTCAAAAAGCCGGTCATCAGTTCGGCCTGCCCGGCGATTGTGCGCCTGATTAAGCTGCGCTTTCCCGATTTAATCGACAACGTCCTGCCCCTGAACGCCCCGATGGAGGTCGCGGCTATGTGCGCCAAAAAGCAGGCGGCAAAGGAAACAGGGCTTCCGCTCGGAAAAATCGGCGTATTCTTTATTACGCCGTGTCCCGCGAAGGTAACGGACGTAAAGAATTCGATTGGGAGGGACAAATCCTGGGTGGACGGCGCAATCGCAGTCAGCCGTGTATACCCCGTATTGACGGAAGCGATGGACAAATTAAAGCCTGAGGAAATTACCGTCGGCGCGAACTGCGGCATCATCGGCGTGAGCTGGGCGACCAGCGGCGGGGAGGCCGCCGCGACGCTCAACGACAAATACCTTGCCGCGGATGGGATAGAAAACGTTACCCGCGTGCTCGACGAGCTTGAGGACGAGCGAATCGGGGATTTGGAATTCGTGGAGTTAAACGCCTGCTCCGGCGGATGCGTCGGCGGCGTGCTCAATGTGGAAAACGCGTATGTCGCGCAGGCGCGCATCCAAAAGCTGCGCCGGTATCTGCCCGTTTCACAGAACCATCTCACTCCCCAGGGTGAGGACGGCGTACCGGAGGATATGCGCTGGACAAACAAGCTTGAATACTCGAACGTCTTGAATTTAAGCGACGATTTGGAGCAGGCCATGCAGATGATGACGCAGATGGACGAAATCCGCTCCCATCTGCCGAACCTCGACTGCGGAAGCTGCGGCGCGCCCTCGTGCCGCGCCATGGCGGAGGATGTGGTCAAGGGGCTTGCCAAGGAAACTGACTGCATCTTTGTTTTAAGGGAAAAGGTCAAAAACGTTGCGGACACCCTTTCCCTGATGGGCGGCTATACGCCTCCTATGAGCTCAGACTAAAATTTTTTGATTCCTTTTTACACGGGAGGTTTTCAAAATGACCGTAGAACAACTGGCAGAACAGCTGGATATTAAAATTTACGCGGGAAAGGACGGAGCAAGCCGGCAGGTGCGCGGCTGCTATATCGGCGACCTTCTAAGCTGGGTGATGGGGCGCGCGCATGAGGATGACGCGTGGCTCACCGTAATGGGAAACATAAACGCCATCGCCGTCGCGACGCTCGCAGATACCTCGTGCATTATCCTGACGGAAAACGCGCCGCTCGATTTGGAAGCGAAGGAAAAGGCCGACGAGCAGGATATCCCCGTCCTGGTAACGGAGGATAACAGCTACGACACCGCTGTTAAAATTTACAATCTGCTCAAGGCAGAGCAGCTATGAAGGCTTTTTACGATTTACACCTGCATTCCTGCCTTTCTCCCTGCGGCGACCGCGACATGACGCCGAACAATATCGCAGGAATGGCAAAGCTCTGCGGGCTTCAAATCATCGCGCTGACCGACCATAACACCTGTAAGAACTGCCGCGCGCTGATGGACGCATGCAGGCAATATGGAATCTGCGCCGTACCAGGGATGGAGCTGTGCACCGCGGAGGAAATCCACGTCGTCTGCCTGTTCCCCACCCTGCAAAGCGCACTCTCTTTCGACGAGGCGGTCTATCCGCACCTTATGGACATTAAAAACAGGCCGGATATTTACGGGCAGCAGCTCATGCTCGATGAAAACGACGAGCCGGCGGGCGTTGAGGATAAGCTGCTGATTACGGCGGCGGACATTCCGCTTTACGGGCTGTCCCATTTTGTCGGCAGCTTCGGGGGAACCTGTTTTCCCGCGCACATCGACCGCGACAGCTACAGCGTTCTTTCCGTACTGGGTGAAATCCCGCCGGAGGAGCGGTTTACCGCGGTGGAAATTACGGCGGGCGGCGATATAGGCGCCCTGAAAAAGCAGCATCCCGCCCTTTCCGAAATGATTCTCCTCAAGGACAGCGACGCGCATTATCTCGAAAACATGCAGGAGGCATCCTCCTTTCTCGAGCTGCCTGAGCTTTCCGCGCAGTGCCTCGTGCAGGCGCTCAGGGATAAGACGGCCAAATGGATTCGGTAAGTGAGACGCCGCCCCTTGAACCGCACCGTTCAAAGGGCGCACTTCTTCTTTTTGCAGGAAAAAGGCCATATATAATAGGCGATGCTGGTTTGAATAAAAAAATTATCATGATGAAAGTCTGTCCTTATTCTGGAATCCACGTTCGCACTGCATTTTTTAAGGCGGTAAATGTAACCTGTCTTATTCAAGGCCGTTTAAAACCGCCCTGTGCAAACGCATGTCATGATATATGTGTCTGAAGCGGGCTGTCCCGTCATTAAGGATAATTTACAGGGCCTTTTCCAGCAAACGGGCAAATCCCTTCTTGTCCGCATAGAATGTAAGGGAGACTTTCCCTTAACAGGCATCCGCCTGAATATTAAGCAATAGGAGGACATCATTTGAAACACATACCCAGAATAATAAGCATTTTTCTCTCTGTACTTCTGATAGCGGGCATTGCCGTTTTTCCAGTATCCGCGGAAGAAGGGCTTACGCTCGACAAGGAGCGCGCCGCTGTACAGCTTGGCGCAAAGCTTAAGCTTAACGCGTCTGTAAAGGACGGCGTTAGCTGGAGCTCGTCTGACGATTCCATCGCAGAGGTGGACGAAGGCGGCACCGTAACCGCAAAAAAGATGGGCGAAGCCACCATTACCGCTTCCCTATCCTCCGGCGAAGAGGCCAGCTGTATTGTTACCTGCGGCTTTTACACGGGAATCGACGTATCTTCCTTTAACGGCGATTACACCGGCGGGGAGGAAGGCGGCCCCGTCGACTGGAAGCTCGTAAAGGAGCAGGGCATCGATTTTGTCATGATCCGCGCGGGCTACGGCTGGGAGGACTTCCCCAACCAGAACGACAGCCGCTTTGTTGAAAACGTCAGGGGCGCGGTGGAAAACAATATCCCGTTCGGCGTTTACTTCTACAGCTATGCGGAAAATACGGATGACGCGAAAGCCGAAGCCGCTTATTTCCTGCGTGAAGTTAAAGAATATATCCCCGATATGCTAGATAAAATCACGCTGCCCGTGGCTTACGATTTGGAAGAGCCCGACATGTACACCATGCCCGCTTCACAGCTCACAGACATTGCGCTTGCCTTCTGCAACGAGCTGAAAAAAGAAGGCTTCGGCACAATGGTGTACGGGAACTCCAGCATTTTTGCGAATATGGAGCTCGAGCGGCTGCAAAAGGACAGCATTGGCCTTTGGTACGCCTTGTGGCCCGGCACGCCCGATTTTGGCACCCATGTGACGATTAACGACACGGGCGTTATCCCCGAGATTTGGCAGTACCGCTCGGACGGCTCCGTCCCCGGCGCGACCGGCTCTACGGGCAATACCGACATGGATTTGATTTATATGCTCAGCTCCTTTAAGGACACGATGGAAGTACCGAAGGTCACAAAAGCGCAGGCTGATGAAAAAACGGGTACCGTCGAGGTCGAATGGACGGAGACAAAAGGCGCCGAAACCTATACGGTGCACCGAGCGCCTGTAAAGGATGGCAAGCCCGACGCGGGAGAGGCCGTTTACCTTGGTAAGGTAAACGCTGACCACCGCGATTACAAGGACGAGACGGCACGGCTCGATACAGATTATTTTTACTATATAATCGCTCATGTAAATGGCGATACGCTGGACCCTTCCTATACCCTGCCGGTTGACGGCTTCCACGAGGGCAGGTCCGTCAGGACGCCGAAGCTTTCCTATCTGCCGGGCGATGTAAACGGCGACGGGAAAATCACGATTGACGACGTGCTTATGATTCAGAAATTTCTTGCTAAAAAGATTACCCTCGACCCCCTGCAGCGCGCGGCGGCCGACGTCGACGGCAACGGTAATATCACTGTGAACGACGCCATTATGATTCAAAGGTATCTTGCTAAGGAAATTCCGGAGCTTTAAAGCTTTTTTAAGTATTGCGCCATATCGTACAAATCCCCACTCAAAAAGCATTGGTAACCGGCTGAAGCCGGTCAATTTGAAGTAATTTGTCCACCCGCTTTAAAATCGCCGCCCGGCGGTTTTAAAGCGGGATTTTTATTCATATGGTTATAATATTCGGCCCACAGCTCATCCTCCTAGAAATTACCAGCGGTTTTTCGCTAAATTTCGGGATTTTGTAGCAGAAAAACTGGACTTTTTTGAAGAATTATAGTATCATTAAACCATTATGGCTGTATGCGCTCGAATCATAAAGCTATGGTCAATTTTACCGCAGGGAGGAAGCAATATGCTAAAGAAAATCAGCACAATCCCGTTCAAGGGCACGCCTGAACAGGAGGCTTCGCTGAGAGAGATTATCAAAAAACACAAAAACGACCCCGGCGCCATCATGCCGGTTCTGCAGGATGCGCAGGAGGTTTACGGCTATCTGCCGATTGAGGTCCAGACCATCATTGCGGAAGGCCTCGGCGTTCCCCTTGAGGAAGTATACGGCGTTTCCACCTTCTATTCCCAGTTTTCCCTGACGCCCAAGGGCCAGAACAACATCTCCGTATGTCTTGGCACCGCGTGCTATGTAAAGGGCGCGGGCAAAATCATTGAAAGAATTTCCGAAATCATCGGAATCGAGCCGGAGGAATGCACGGAGGACGGCAAGTTTTCGCTGACCGCGTGCCGCTGCATCGGCGCCTGCGGCCTGGCTCCCGTTATGACAATCAACGACGAGGTTTACGGCCGTCTCGTCCCGGAGGATATCGACGGTATCCTCGCCAAATACCAGGACTGATATGCGGGAATTGTCTTTAAACGTCATGGATATCGTCCAGAACTCCGTCCGGGCGGAAGCAACACTCATTGAAATTACCGTTGCGGAGGACAAAAAAGCGGACAGCCTTGTCATCGTTATAAAAGACAACGGCAAGGGCATGACGCAGGAGCAGATAGCCCATGTGATAGACCCGTTTTTCACAACGCGCACAACGCGAAAGGTCGGCCTGGGCGTTCCGCTGTTTAAAATGGCGGCGCAGCAGACAGGCGGCGGCCTCACGATTGAATCAAAGGTAGGAGCCGGCACGACGGTTACGGCGCGGTTTGTCCCGTCTCATGTCGATATGACCCCGCTGGGCGATATCAACTCGACGGTAAGCCTGCTCATCCGCTGCAACCCGAATATCGACTTTTGCTTTGTCCACAGCGTGGACGGAAACGCGCTTACGCTCGACACGCGCCAGCTGCGCGAAATTTTGGGGGACGTCCCGCTCGGCTCCCAGGATGTTATGGAATGGATTAACGGCTTTTTAAGCGAACAGACAGAAATCATTTATGGAGGTGCTTCACCAGATGAAGTCATTGGCTGAATTACAGGCAATCAGAGATAAAGCGAAAACCCAGCTTAATATGAGGGAAGAAAACCCGGATGCAATCCGCGTGCTCGTCGGCATGGCGACCTGCGGCATCGCGGCGGGCGCGCGCCCCGTGCTCAACGCGTTTGTGGAAGAAATCGCAAAGCGCGGCCTTTCCAATGTGACCGTCACGCAGACGGGCTGCATTGGTATCTGCCAGTTTGAACCGGTTGTTGAGATAGAGGTTCCCGGCGAGGACAAGGTTACATATGTAAAAATGACAGCGGAAAAAGCCGTACGGGTCGTCAACGACCATCTTGTCAATAAGAACGTCGTGACCGAGTTTACAATCGGCGCGAACTCATAAAGGAGGAAGCAAAATGTATCGTTCCAATGTGCTGGTATGCGGCGGTACCGGATGTACCTCCTCGAACAGTGAAAAAATCATTGAAGCCCTGGAAAAGGAAATTAAAGCAAAGGGCCTGGAAAAAGAGGTCAACGTCATCCGCACCGGATGCTTCGGCCTTTGCGCTTTGGGCCCGATTATGGTCGTTTATCCCGAAGGCAGCTTCTACAGCATGGTCAAGGTGGAGGATATCCCCGAAATTGTTGAGGAGCACCTGTTGAAGGGCCGTATCGTCACCCGCCTGCTCTACCAGGAGACGGTCGACAAGGACACCATCAAATCGCTCAACCAGACTCCGTTCTATGCAAAACAGAGAAGAATCGCGCTGCGCAACTGCGGCGTTATCAACCCCGAAATTATCGACGAATATATCGCGATGGACGGCTACGCGGCGCTCGGCAAGGTGCTTACTGAAATGACGCCGCAGCAGGTTATCGATGAAATCAAGGCCTCCGGACTGCGCGGCAGGGGCGGCGGCGGCTTCTCCACCGGGCAGAAGTGGGCGTTTGCCGCGGCGAACCAGGCAGACCAGAAATATGTCTGCTGCAACGCTGACGAAGGCGACCCCGGCGCGTTCATGGACCGTTCCGTTTTGGAGGGCGACCCGCATACCGTGCTCGAGGCCATGGCGATTGCCGGCTATGCAATTGGGGCGACAAAGGGCTATATATATGTCCGCGCGGAATATCCCATCGCGGTCAAGCGTTTACAGATTGCTATCGACCAGGCGCATGAATACGGCCTGCTCGGTAAAAACATTTTTGAAACCGGCTTCGATTTTGACATCCAGCTTCGTCTCGGCGCGGGCGCGTTCGTCTGCGGCGAGGAAACGGCGCTGCTTACCTCTATTGAAGGCAACCGCGGCGAGCCGCGCCCCCGTCCCCCGTTCCCGGCGGTCAAGGGCCTGTTTGGCAAGCCGACCATCCTGAACAACGTGGAAACCTACGCGAACATCTGCCAGATTATCCTAAAGGGCGCGGATTGGTTTAATTCTGTTGGCACGGAAAAATCCAAGGGCACCAAGGTATTCGCGCTCGGCGGCAAAATCAAGCATACCGGCCTGGTTGAAGTCCCGATGGGCACCACCCTGCGCGAAATCGTCGAGGAAATCGGCGGCGGCGTGCCGGACGGCAAGAAATTCAAAGCTGCCCAGACGGGCGGCCCCTCCGGCGGATGCATTCCCGCGGAGCACATGGATATTCCAATCGATTACGACAACCTGATTGCCATCGGCTCCATGATGGGCTCCGGCGGACTGATTGTCATGGACGAGACGACCTGTATGGTCGATATCGCGAAATTCTTCCTGGAGTTTACGGTTGACGAGAGCTGCGGAAAATGTACGCCGTGCCGCATCGGCACAAGGCGCCTGCTTGAGCTGCTCGAAAAAATCACGAGCGGCAACGGCGAGCTTGAGGACCTCGACAAGATGGAGCAGCTGTGCTACTACATCAAGGAAAACGCGCTGTGCGGCCTCGGCCAGACCGCGCCGAACCCGGTGCTCTCCACGCTCCATTTCTTCCGTGACGAATATGTTGCGCACGTCAAGGACAAAAAATGTCCCGCGGGCGTATGCAAAAAGCTTTTGCAGTACTCCATTGTGGCCGACAAGTGCCGCGGCTGTACCGCCTGCGCAAGGGTCTGCCCGACCGGCGCTATCAGCGGCAAGGTCAAGGAAGTACACACCATCGATACAAGCAAATGCATCAAATGCGGCGCCTGCATGGAAAAATGCAAGTTCGGCGCAATCGTCAAGGGTTAAGGAAGGAGTGTGGCATCAATGGCAAATATTAATGTAAAAATCAACGGTATGCCCCTCTGCGTACCTGTCGGCACAACCATTCTGGAAGCGGCGAAAATGGCCGGAATCAATATTCCGACGCTCTGCTTCTTAAAGGATATCAACGAAATCGGCGCCTGCCGTATGTGCGTGGCGGAGGTCAAGGGCGCAAGGTCACTTGTAGCATCCTGCGTTTACCCGCTCGAACGCGAGGGTACCGAGGTATTCACCAATACAAAGAAGGTACAGGATTCCAGGAGGACGACTCTTGAGCTTATCCTTTCTAACCACGAAAAGAAATGCCTTTCCTGCTCGCGCAGCGGCTCCTGTGAGCTGCAGCAGATGTGTACGGACTTCGGCGTTGAGGACGTGTTCCGCTATGAAGGGCTTAATCCCCAGAAGGAAGAGGACCATTCCTCCCTGCACCTTGTCAGGAACAACAACAAATGCATCCTCTGCCGCCGCTGTGTCGCGGCCTGCGAGGAGCAGTTTGTCGGCGTAATCGGCGCGAACAACCGCGGCTTCGATACGGAAATCGGCTGCGCCTTCAACAAAACGCTCGCGGAAACCTCCTGTGTTTCCTGCGGCCAGTGCACGGCGGTATGCCCGACCGGCGCGCTTACGGAACGCGACCAGACCAAAGAAGTATTTGAAGCGATTGCAGACCCCGAGAAGTTTGTCGTCGTCCATACGGCGCCCGCTATCCGCGCGACGCTCGGCGAATGCTTCGATATGCCCATCGGTACAAACGTGAAGGGCAAAATGGTTTCCGCGCTTAAAATGCTCGGCTTCGATAAGGTATTCGACACCGATTTCGGCGCGGACCTTACCATTATGGAAGAGGCAAACGAGTTTATTGAGCGCGTACAAAACGGCGGGACCTTGCCAATGATTACATCCTGCTCCCCCGGCTGGATTAAATTCTGCGAATATTATTATCCTGAGTTTATCCCAAACCTTAGCAGCTGCAAATCCCCGCAGCAGATGACGGGCGCGATTATCAAGACCTATTACGCGCAGAAGGAAAATATAGACCCGGAGAATATTGTGGTCGTTTCCATCATGCCCTGTACCGCGAAGAAATTTGAGGTAAAGCGTGACGACCAGGACGCCGCAGGTGTGCCTGACGTCGACATTGCCTTGACGACCAGGGAGCTTGCAAGGATGATTAAATCCGCGCAGATTGAATTCAAGAACCTCCCCGACAGCGAGTTTGACCCAACGCTCGGCGTTACCACCGGCGCGGCCGCAATCTTCGGCGCTACGGGCGGCGTTATGGAAGCGGCGCTCAGGACGGCTGCCGACACGCTGACCGGACAGTCGCTCGACAGCATCGACTACACCGAGGTCAGGGGTACCGACGGCATTAAGGAAGCCACCTACAATGTCGCGGGCATCGATGTAAAGGTTGCGGTTGCAAGCGGCCTGACGAACGCGGCAAAGGTACTCGACAGGGTAAAGAACGGCGAAGCCGATTACCACTTTATCGAGATTATGTGCTGCCCCGGCGGCTGTGTAAACGGCGGCGGCCAGCCCATCCAGCCCGGCAGCGTGCGCAACTTTACCGACCTGAAAGCCGAGCGCGCGAAGGCGCTTTACGAGGAGGACAAAAACCTCCCGCTGAGAAAATCGCATGAGAGCCCGATTATCAAAAAACTCTATGACGAGTTCCTTGAGAAGCCCGGCAGCCATAAGGCGCATGAGATTCTCCACACGAGCTACGTGAAAAGAGACAAATATTAATTTTTACTGAAACACCAAATTTCCCCCGGTACATTTGTACCGGGGGAAATTTAATAGAAGGTTTAATAGAAAGAAAGGGTCCCTTTGACAGATAAAGCCGCCCTGGCTGTGATTGATATGCAGAAGGATTATATGAGGCCGAGGGACTACCCCCATACGCTTATCGATAGAATCAACGAAAAAATTTCACAGCAGCATCCCAAACGGACCGGATGATTGTTTCTTATAAAAACAAAGGCAAAAAACATAAACTCAGCTGCGTTTCTGATTTTATGCCGGGGCTGTTGGTTTTACCCGGCCTTATCATAGAAAAGGGAGGGCCAAGCATGTTTGATGGGGATATTCTGCTTTCTTCCCTGAACGAACAGGGAATTTCTGAAATTGAGGTTACAAGGATTGACAGAAATTTTTATGTCGCGGCATCTGCATTGGACGCAGCCGCCCTAGGCTTATCAGTTCATTTTCCTCTGGATTGCATCGGTATTAAAAATCAACAGCGGTTTTTCAAAACAAAAATGAATCTGGAGTCAGCTAAAATTATAATACCCAGAGAATAATAAGACCTGATTATTATGCAATCAGGCGATAACAAGCCGCCTTAACAGAGCCTTTTCAACGCTGTGGTGAAATTCTTCCTCATTTGTTGTATTTCCCTGCCGGATATTGTAAGATAAAAGGGAACACAACAGGGAAGGATTTGAAAAGATGGAAAAAAAGCACACGGGGTTTCTTGTATTCCGTATTATCTCCAGCATACTGGCGCTCATATTGTTAATCCTATTTATCGCGCCGCTTGCCATGCATAACATCAAGGACATCGGCAACATATTCGGCATCGTAGCCTGCACGGTTTATCTCATCTGGGTAAACAACCTTTTCTGGATAGGGCGGCTTAAGAAAAAAATCAAGGAGCACAAGGGTACTAAAATGGTTTTAAATGTAATCTACGCGCTCGTCGTCATCGGCGTAGTGTATGGCATCGCGGTTTCCGCCAGCATGGCGACGGCAATCGTAAAAACGCCGGAGGCCCAGTCCACTGTCGTGGTGCTTGGCTGTAAGGTAAACGGGAAGAACCCGAGCCTGATGCTCAGGAAGCGCCTGGAGGCCGCCTACGATTACCTGAGCAAAAATCCCGGCGTGCCCTGTATTGTGTCGGGCGGCCAGGGCCCGAACGAGGGCATCAGCGAAGCACAGTGCATGTACAATTATTTGACAGAGCGCGGAATCGATTCCTCCCGCATTTATATGGAGGACAAATCGACCGACACGGACGAAAATATCCGCTTCTCCCAAAAAATCATTGAGGAAAATAATCTAAACGGCAATCTGGCGATTGCAACCGACGGCTTCCACGAGCTGCGCGCCGCAATCATCGCGCAGAAAAACGGTGTAGAGACAATCGGCGCCGTTCCCGCAAACACGCCGCTGTACCTACTGCCCACCTACTGGGTGCGCGAATGGTTTGCAATCCCTGTAGAAATTATAAAGCCCTGATAAAAGGCAGCGTCCAAAATGGGCGCTGCCTTTTCTTAACTGCCGATTATTTTTATTTGGCTGCAATTACAAAGACGCTTCTTTCAAATATAAAAGCGCCAAACAGTGCATAGCCCCCTTTGTGCAGGCCAAATACAAAAGCTTTCCTATTTATAAAGTTTTGCTTTGCGCAGGCAGGTTGGAATATGCCCGAGCGCGAAAACCGCAGACGCGGCTAGTAAGAAAAGCGAGTTGCCCCAAACGCCAGAGAACGCAAAGGCGAACACCGGGAACACAGCCATCGGTACCGGCAGGGCGAGCAGAGGACGGTAAAGCAGGCGCGCCTGCCTCCCTGTTAAAAAATATCGCAGCCATAGCCCGTAGTAAACCGCGATGCATATGGCCATTAAAACAGCCCATACGTCAAAGGGCCGTCCGTCGAAGCTGTCGTGCGACATGACGAGCAGCGCAATCAGCGCAACCTGACCGATATACTCCATAATGGTAAAAAAACGCCCCGCGCCTGTTTCTTCCGCCCGCACGTTTTGCGGCGGAAAAAACAGGAAAATAATATTCGGCAGCAGCATAACCGCCGCGATGATTGTCCCCGTGATGGAAAAGCCCATACCTTTCCCCTTCCTGTCGTCAAAAAATCGCGGGCAATTACTCGTTGCGTAATCGCCCGCCTGAAAATACGATTGTTTTAGCCCTTAATTTTAAACATGTTCTTCGGCGCGCCGCAGATTGGGCATACCCAGTTGTCGGGAAGCTCCTCAAACGGATGCTGCGGGTCGTCGTACACGTAGCCGCAGATGGTGCAGATATAGCGTTCCTCCGGGCTTGTGTCCTGCGATGCTTCTTCCTTACGGTAGGTCGGCGCGTTCTTCGGGGCTTTGCCCTTGATAACCTTATGGTAATAGTCGTAGGTCATCGGCGTTCCCTTGTATTCGTCGCTGCCGGCGGTCACCTCGGCAAGAAAGACCGTATGCGTAAGTGTTTCTATGCTGTCGAGCACCTTGCAGAGGAACCAGCAGCAGATATCTTCCCGTAAAACAGGCTCGCCCTCGCGCAATACCTTGTAATTGACGTTTGCAAGCTTGTCCGCGTTCCTTCCGGAGCTGAAGCCCAGCGCGCCGATTACGGTACCGGACGTGTTCTCAGACAACACGGAAACGGCGAATTCGCCTGTCCTTTTGATACATTCGTTCGTATAGTTGTCGTGGTTGACGCTGACGGCGACGACCATCGGCTCTGCCGTGACCTGTATGACCGTATTGACAATGCAGGCGGTCGGGCGCTGTTCTCCCTGCACGCCGATGGCGAACATCCCGTAGGACAGGGTTCTCAATATATCAGGATTCATATGGTTCCTTCCTTTCAAGGCGGCAGCCAGCCGCCGTTCTTTGCATAATATTTCTTTTTTCCGGAAATCCCGGATTTCCTTATCAGTATATCACAGCAAACACGTCAAATGCAACCGATTTTTTAGATACTTTATAATAATCTATCCAAAACAGGAAGAAGAAACAACAAAAAAGAAAAAATCTACCGCAAGACGACTGGATTCGCCTATTTTCGCGCGCAAAAAGCGCCCGCCCAAGTGGACGGACGCTTTATTTTAAGCTTGATTATTAAACTTATTCGTACATTGGATATTTGGCGCAAATTTCGGTTACGCCTGCGCGCACCGCATCCGCCGTGCCCTCGAAGTCGTTAAGGGTCATGGTAATAAACTTTGCAATCTTGTCCATGTCTTCCTCTTTGAGACCCCTCGTCGTGACCGCAGCGGTGCCCATACGTACGCCGCTGGTGACAAACGGGCTTCTCGGCTCGTTCGGGACGGTGTTTTTGTTGACGGTGATATAAACCTCGTCGAGACGGTGCTCCAGCTCCTTGCCGGTAATTTCCATGTCGCGCAGGTCAAGCAGCAGCACGTGGTTGTCTGTTCCGCCGGAAACAAGCTTATTGCCGCGCTTTACAAGGCCATCGGCCAAAGCCGCGCAGTTCTTTACAATCTGCCTGCCGTACTCCTTGAATTCGGGCTTTAACGCCTCGCCCAGGCAAACGGCCTTTGCCGCGATGGTATGCATCAGCGGGCCGCCCTGCGTGCCGGGGAAAATTGCTTTGTCTATGGCCTTTGCGAATTCCTCTTTGCAGAGGATAAGGCCGCCGCGCGGTCCCCTTAAGGTTTTGTGGGTGGTCGTCGTGACGAAATGCGCGTGCTCCACCGGATTGGGATGCACGCCCGCCGCGACAAGCCCCGCGATGTGCGCCATGTCTACCATCAGGTACGCGCCGCACGCGTCAGCGATTTCCCTGAACTTCTGGAAATCGATAATCCTGGGGTACGCGCTCGCGCCGCAGACAATCATCTTTGGCTTGCACTCGAGCGCCTGCTCCATGACCTTGTCGTAATTAATCCGGTGCGTTTCGGGGTCTACGCCGTACGCAACGAAATTGTAGTATTTGCCGGACAGGTTGACCGGCGAGCCGTGGGTCAGATGGCCGCCTTCGTTCAAATTCATGCCCATAACCGTGTCGCCCGGCTCCAGCATAGCAAAATAAACGGCCATGTTCGCCTGCGCGCCGGAATGGGGCTGTACATTTGCATGCTCCGCGCCGAACAGCTCGCACGCGCGTTTGCGCGCGATATCCTCTACGACGTCCACGCACTGGCAGCCGCCGTAGTAGCGCTTGCCCGGGTAACCCTCGGCGTATTTGTTTGTTAGAACGCTTCCCATTGCCGCCATGACCGCCGGGGAAACGAGATTTTCAGAAGCGATGAGCTCCAGGTTCCTGCGCTGTCTTTTCAGCTCGCCGCCCATAGCGTCCGCTACTTCCTTGTCGTAGCCCGCCACAAAGCCGATGCTGTCGAGCATGTCCTTGTACATCTTGACCATTCCTTTCAGTCGTCCATTATAATATGTATTTTATTATAAGGTACGAACGCGCTTTTTTCAAGCGAAACGGCAAAATTACCCGTTTGGGCGGGGCTTTCTTTTCTGCGGACCTTCTTAATTATAGTTTTTTAAATTTTTTTCTTTTTCTATCTGTTTTTCAAGCATGCCGGACACGACCTCCGACAGGCTTTTCTTTTGTTTTTTTGCGATTTGCTCAAGCTTTTCGGCTGAATCTTTATCCAGCTGGATTCTTACCAAAGCCATGTCATCATCATCTCCGAGTAATTCATTTGCAAGTATCTCGTCGGTAATTCCAGACAATATCAAGGTCTTTTCAAACACCGCCTTCACACGTTTGAGCTGCGCAAGCTCTCCCTTGCGCGCTTTTATCTCGTCCTCAATCTCAAGGTTCAAATAAAAAAGGGCTTTATAGTATGCCACCCGTTCTTTACTGTTTGGCTCGTCTTCGCTGCTGTTCATGCACATTCTTTCAATGAATTCCATTACGGGCTGCCCATAAAGCTGGTTTTTATTAAATTCCATTATCCCTCTACCCTTCCAAAGATTTATTTATAATGCGCTTGTTTATTGCAGGAGGCCACATTTTCCGTTATAATAAAAATGTATATCTATGCCCATGGGAGGGTATCTATCCCTTTGCCTCAAAAGATACACTTCATTTTTCTACAGCTCTATTTTATTTCAGCAAATGCTGAATGTCAAGAGATTTATCAGCATTTGCTGAAAATCGTCGTTTTAAACAATTTTGCATTGAAATTTTATATATTCAGGAGGAATAAATATGGATTTTCTTAATCGGATTTACAGTCTTCTACAAGAAAAAGGGATATCGAAGAATAAGATGCTGACCGACCTGTCTTTATCTAAAAATTCTTTTGTTGACTGGACAAACCGGGGAACCGTTCCAAACGGGGAAACCCTGATAAAAATTGCGCGTTATCTGGACGTATCGGTTGATTATCTCTTGGGCGCTTCCAATGTACGCAAAACTTTTGCCGGAAATGTACAGGAAAATGATTTACGCAACAAGATAATTGAATTGGTGTTGCAATTAAACGAAGAAAATTATGAAAAGGTGCTTTCCTATATTAAATCTATAGTGGAACAGCAGAAATAAATAAACGCATAACACGTTACCCGACCCTGTCTATTCCAACTCTTTGTTTCTTTATATTATCATATGATTTTGAAAAAATGGTGACCCGAGAGTCACATCTAACTTTTTAATTTAATTTTTCTGTTAATATGTTAACTTTTCAAAAGGGGCGGAACCATTTCGGTGGTTCTCCCCTCTGTTTTTGAAACGCTTTGTTCATCGTTTTATTGATTGAAGCATTCTGCTTCTTGGGTTCTTTCATAAAACTTTTTATGTTTAATCAAAAGAGGAGAAACCGTTTCGGCGGTTTCCCTCTTTTGGAATCACCTTTCCGCCGACAAGGGAAAACCTCGTCGCAGGTTTTCCCTTGACCCTTTCCAGCCGAGCAAGGGGCTGCGCCCCTTACAAACCCCACATGATTGAAACCATGCCGTTCCTCGTTTTATGTACGGGATGTAGAACAGATACTGCGGGACGTTTCTGCGCCGCGCCTGCGCGCGGAGTTCTTCGCGTGATGGGTACTTTCTAATTTTTCCAAGCTTATTACCTCATGGTCAGCCCCCATTAAGCGTTTCTGTTCCTAACAATGTCCATTTTAGACTAATTCAGTCTAAAAGTCAATAGACTATTTTTGTCTATGATAGGATTTATTTAGAAATGCGGGGAGGTGTATTTTATGAAGTTTCATGAAAGAATTAGAGCGTTGCGTGAAGATAACAATATGTCGCAAGAAGAAATGGCGGTTATCCTCCATGCTACACAAAGAGCTGTTTCTCATTGGGAACGAAACGATTCTGAACCACCTTATATGACTTTAATTACGTATGCGAAATACTTTGGTGTTTCTATTGATTATTTACTCGGTCAAAGCAAGAATCCATTTAAAAGTTGGATAGAGGAAAGACAGTAATCTATTTTAAGTAATCTGAGAAAACTTTCCCGTTACAAAAACGCGTGAAAAACTAACCCCACGAGGTACTCCGCGCGCAGGCGCGGCGCTGGAACGTCCCGCAGTATCTGTTCTACACTCCGTACATAAAACGAGAAACGGACAGTTTTCTTCTAGGGGGATTTTCAAGGGGCTTTGCTCCTTGAATCGGCTGCGGAGGGATAGGCGGAGGGCGGCGTGATGCTTTGCCGCCCGTAAGCCGTAAGGGAACCCATCGAAAGGGTTCCCTTGGAAAAGCGCTCGAAGAGGGGTTACAAAGGGGAGGAACAGCCGCAACTGTTCCCTCCCCTTTGATTGAACATAATAAGTTTTATGAAAAAACCCAAGAAGCAGATGGTTTTCTTCAAAAAGAAAGAAGCAGGATGCTTAATAAAAACCAAGAAGCAGAACGCTTCATTTATAAACCGGGAACAAAGGGTTTTATAAAAAATTCAACTAAAAGAATTTGCAAAAACACTTTTTGCATATAACAGGAGGTCAACGAGTGGCGATTCTTTCCGTTCAAAACCTGTCGCTTTCCTTTTCGGAACGCGTCCTGTTCGAGGACGTAAGCTTCGACGTGGAGGCGAAGGATAAAATCGGTTTTATCGGCGCGAACGGCGCGGGCAAAACCACTATCTTCAAAATTATATCGGGCTTGCTGGAGCCGGGCGCGGGCGGCGTGTTCAAGGCAAAGGACGTGCGCGTCGGCTGGATGGAGCAGCACGCGAACGCCGATAAAAGCAAAACGGTATATAACGAGCTTTTGACCGTCTTCTCCCGTTTTGAAGCGATGGAACAGCAGCTCGAAACGCTGGCGCGGCAAATCGAAGCAGACGAAAACGGCCGCGACGCGTTGATTGCGAAACAGCTTGCCCTTCACGAGCAATACGAAAACGACGGCGGGCTGACCTACAAAAGCCGCACGCGTTCGGCTTTAATGGGGCTTGGTTTTTCCGGCGCCGAAATGGAGCTGCCCTGCGGCGCGCTGTCCGGCGGACAGCTTTCAAAGCTGAGCCTTGCAAAGCTTTTGCTATCCGGCGCGAACCTGCTTTTGCTCGACGAACCGACCAACCATCTCGACATCCCATCGGTGGAATGGCTCGAGGGCTTTATCCGCGATTTCAGGGGCGCTGTCATCGTCATTTCGCATGACCGTTATTTTCTTGACGCGGTAACGAACCGCACCATTGAGCTGGAGCACCAAAGCATAGCCTCCTACAGCGGTTCCTATACGGAATTCATGAAAAAGAAAGAAAAGATAAACGAGGACTTAAAACGCAGGTACGATAACGATATCAAAGAAATCAAGCGTATCGAGGGAATCATCGAACAGCAGAAGCGCTGGGGGCGCGAGCGGAATTTTATTACAGCCGAAAGCAAGCAAAAGCAGGTTGACCGGCTGAAGGACGCGCTGGTAAAGCCTGACGGGGAGGTAGAGACGATTCATTTTTCGTTCAACCCCAAACGCGAAAGCGGCAACGACGTTTTAATCTGTGAGGATTTATCCAAGGCCTACGGTGAAAAAACGCTCTTTGAGCATGTAAACCTGCACATAACCAAGGGAGACCGTGTTTTCCTGCTCGGCGCAAACGGCTGCGGCAAAACGACGCTCTTCAAAATCCTGACCGGCCGTATCGAATCCGGCGGGGACGTGCGCTTCGGCGCAAACGTGGACGTTGGTTATTTCGACCAGGTGCAGTCCGACCTGCATCTTGACAAAACGGCGCTCGACGAGGTCTGGGACACGTTCCCAGGCATGACACAGACACAGGTACGCACAGCGCTCGGCTCCTTCCTGTTCAAAGGGGACGACGTGTTCAAGCCGGTAAAAGCCCTGAGCGGCGGGGAACGCGCGCGGGTCGCCCTGCTCAAGCTGATGCTCGCGGGTTCAAACTTCCTGCTGCTCGACGAGCCGACCAACCATCTCGACACCGCCTCGCGCGAGGCGCTCGAGGACACCTTAAAGGCCTACGGCGGCACGATGTTTATCATCTCGCATGACCGTTACTTCATCAACAAGCTGGCCGGCAAGGTCATTACGCTGTCGCAAAACGGCGCGAGGGAATATCTCGGCAATTATGACAACTACCTGGAAAAGGCAAAAGGGTTGCCCTCCCCCGCGGTATCCCCTGCAAAGGAAGAAAAGCCCAAGCAGAACGAATACTTCCAGCGTAAGGAACAGCAGGCGGCAAGGCGCAGGCTCCAGACAAAGCTCAAAAATTGCGAGGCGCTGATTACACAGCTTGAAACACAGGCAAAAGGGCTTGAAAACGAGCTTAATCAGCCTGAAACGGCCTCGGATTTTGAAAAGCTTACGGAGCTTACCGCGCGGCTTGAAACCCTTCACAGGGAACAGGAGCGGCAGATGGAGCTTTGGGAGGAGATAAGCCTCTCGCTTGAGGAGTTTGAAGGGGAAGCCTTTTGAAATATATAAATCATAAAACCAGTTTTATTTCAAAAAAAGAGGGAAACCATTCATACGGTTTCCCTCCTTTTATTCGTTTGAGCTTACTCAAAAAATTCCCTTGAATACTCCACGACGCCCCGTATACCGTGCAGCCCGTTTTCCAGCAATTCAATTGCCATAAAGGATTCGTCCGGAACCTCAAACGGCGCGGAGATATGGTACCTGCTTGCGGGCACATAGCCAAACTTCGGGTAATACCCGGCATGGCCGAGCACAATAGAGCCCTTGTAGCCGAGCGCGGCCGCAATGCTGTGCCCCTCCCGGATAAGCTTACCGCCAACTCCCTGGTTCTGCGCGTCCGGTAAAACGGAGAGCGGAGCCAGCGCCAGCAGCGTATGGCCGGAGACCTTCACCTCTGTAAAGAGAATATGGCCGGCAAGCCTTCCTCCGTCCTGTACCGCGACGAGTGAAAGCTGCGGGACAAACGCTGGGCTTTTGCGCAGGCGGATAACAAGCTCCTGTTCGTCAGGCGCCGGACAGTCGTCCGCTGTAAACGCGGCCTTGACCAGATCGTAAACATGCTCGTAATCGCTGATGGTTTCCTGTCTGATCGTAATATTCATCATAAACGTCTCCTTTCCGAGCGGGTCTTGTTTACAGTGTACCACACTTTTCCTGCGTTTGTCATGAGAAATTTATCCCAATCGCACGGAAATTTACGCAAAGAAAGAAAAAACGGCACGGATTTACTCCGTGCCGGTAATTTTACGCATTTATTATCCCTTTACAAGTCCCGAGACGACCTTTGCGATGTTCTCGCTGCAAAGGCCGAATTCTCTCAGCAGCTCCTTCGCGGGGCCGGAATGGCCGTAGCAGTCGTTCACGCCGATTTTCGTAACCGGAACGGGGCACGCCTCGCTCGTGACGGCACAAACGCTGTCGCCGAGCCCGCCAATGATATTATGCTCTTCCACCGTGACAATCCGGCCTGTTTCCTTTGCGGCCTTGATGATAATGTCGCGGTCGATGGGCTTGATGGTATGGATGTTAATAAGCCGCGCTTGAATGCCCTGCCCTTCAAGCTCGCGTACGGCGGCAAGCGCTTCGCTTACAACAAGGCCTGTCGCGACTACGGTAATATCATCACCTTCGTGCAGGGTAATACCCTTTCCGATTTTAAATTCATAGCTGCCGTCAGGGTCGTTGAAGCTGTCGATTGCCAGCCTCCCAAGGCGGATATACACGGGACCCTGGTGCTCTGCCGCCGCTTTGACGGCCTCTATCATTTCGTAATGGTCGGCGGGGTTCAGCACCACCATGCCGGGAATCGTCTTCATTAAGGCAATATCCTCACAGCACTGGTGTGTCGCGCCGTCCTCTCCGACGGAAATGCCCGCGTGCGAGCCGATGATTTTGACGTTCAGCTTCGGGTAGCCGATGGAATTGCGCACCTGCTCAAACGCCCTGCCCGTAGAGAACATGGCAAACGACGCGGCGAACGGGATTTTCCCGCAGGCGGCAAGGCCGGCGGCCACGCCCATCATATTGCATTCCGCGATGCCGCAGTCGACAAACCGGTCGGGGAACGCCTTCTGGAAAATTGAGGTTTTTGTCGCCGCGGCCAGGTCAGCGTCGAGCACGACGATATCCTTGTTCGTTTTAGCAAGCTCGCTTACCGCCATGCCAAAGCTTTCCCTGGTCGCTTTATTGATTACTCCCGCCATCACGCATTCGCCTCCAATTCCTTTAAAGCGGCTTCAAGCTCCGCCATTGCTTTGTTGTACTGTTCTTCGTTCGGGGCCGTACCGTGCCAGCCAACCTGGTTTTCCATAAAGGAAACGCCCTTGCCCTTGACTGTTTCCGCCAGGATTGCGGTGGGCTTGCCCTTCACGGCCTTCGCCTGTTCAAAGGCTTCCTCTATCTGGGTAAAGCAGTGGCCGCATATTTTAATAACATGGAAACCGAAGGATTCAAACTTTTTATCGAGCGGCTCGATTCCGCCTACCTCTGCAACCGGGCCGTCGATTTGCAGGCCGTTGCAGTCGACGATAACGCACAGGTTGTCAAGCTCATGATGTGCCGCGAACATAGCGGCCTCCCAGACCTGGCCTTCCTCGCATTCACCGTCGCCGAGCAGCGTATAAACCCGATAATCCTTTTGGTCAAGCTTTCCGGCAAGTGCCATGCCGCACGCCGCGGAGATACCCTGCCCGAGCGAGCCGGAACTCATATCGATGCCGGGCGTACCCTTCATATCGGGATGGCCCTGGAGCATAGCGCCCACGTGCCTGAGCTTCTCAAGTTCATCGAACGCAAAATAGCCTTTGAGCGCGAGCACCGCGTAAAGGCTTGGGCAGCAATGGCCTTTTGAAAGAACAAAGCGGTCCCTGTCCGGTTTTTTGGGGTCCTGCGGGTCTACGTTCATTTCCTTAAAATAAAGGTAGGTATAAAGGTCGGCCGCAGACAAGGAGCCGCCCGGATGGCCTGACTTTGCATGATAGGTGCCGATAACGGCGCCCATTCTCGCCTGACAGGCAAGCTTTTTGAGCGTAAGCTTTTCTGTACTGTTCATTTTATTCGTCCTTTCCCTGTAAGAAGTCACATGTGGAAGCAGGCGTTGCGCCGCTGTGTTCTCGCGGAACCGGAATTCCGCAACCGTTCCCATAATATCATAGATAGGTTGTGCTATTTTTCATCTGAAGCAAAAAAACACTTTAAAATGACAAAATAAGTTGCGTGGGCCGTGTAATCTTGATATAATCAGGTAGTTAAAGGAGGCGCGTTTCATGCTGTTGGTACTCGATGTCGGGAACACCAATATCAAAATGGGGATTTATAACGGAAAAAAGCTGGAATTCCAGGCGAGGCTTTCAACCGACCGGTTTAAAACCGAGGATGAATACGCCGTGGAATTCGATTCGATTTTCCGTGTATACAATGTGCCGGTCAAAGAGATTGACGGTGTGATTATAGGCAGCGTCGTCCCGCAGATTACGGGCCACCTGAGAAATGCCTTGCGTACGCTTACGGGCGTAGGGCCCGTGCTGGTCGGCCCCGGCGTAAAGACGGGGCTCAATATTAAAATCAATAACCCGGCGACTATGGGAGCGGACCTTGTGGCAAGCGGCGTGGCGGCGGCGAAGCTTTACCCCTGCCCCTGCATCATCTTTACCCTCGGTACGGCGACGACGATTTCCGTTATCGATGCAGACAAGGCGTTTGCCGGCGGGTGTATTATGCCGGGCGTGAGTATTTCGCTCAACGCTCTGACGGCAAAGAGCGCCTTGCTTTCGGCTATTGGGCTGGAGGCGCCAGAGCGAGTTATCGGCAAAAATACCGAGGACTGTATGAAAAGCGGCGTCGTGCTCGGCACGGCGGCAATGCTCGACGGCATGTGCGAGCGCATAGAAGAGGAGCTTGGAAGCCCTTGCAGTACAGTTGCGACGGGCGGCCTGGCAAACGTGATTGTCCCGAGCTGCAAACGCAGGATTGATTTGCGCGACGACCTGATTTTGGAAGGCCTGCGCATCATATATAACAGGAATATCATTTAACAGGAGGAAAGTGGGTAGGATATGAAATTTCAGCTTGCGCTGCTCTCGGTCAAAGACGTGGAGGTTTCCAAAAGGTTTTACGGGGAGCTGTTCGGCCAGACGGTCACGCTCGACCTTGGCAGGAACGTGACATTCAGCGGCGGCTTTGCCATCCAGCAGGATTTTGCGTGGCTCACAGGGATTGAAGAGGCGTCCGTTAAGGAGCAGGCCCATAACATGGAGCTGTATTTCGAGGAGGACGATTTCGACGCGTTTTTGCAGAAGCTCAGCGCATATGAAGATGTGCGTTATGTCCATCCGCCGAAAAAGCATGAATGGCAGCAGCGTGTTGTGCGCATCTACGACCCGGATGGGCATATGATTGAAATCGGGGAATCAATGCAGGTCATAGCAAGGCGGTACCTTGCACAGGGTTTTTCCGCGGAAGAGACGTCAAAACTCATCCAGCACCCAGTTGCGTTTGTAAAAGCCTGCCTTTGAATTAGCGGGTATTTGCTTCAAACTGAATAAACGCCTGTGCGGGCGGCAAACGCGCACCTGTCAGAATTGGTTATAATCCCCACAGCGGGTTATAATAAATAAAGTTTGCGCCGCATCCACAGTGAGCGGCAGCAGGAGGAATGTAGTATGACACAGGTAAAAAGACTTACGAATTTGCAGCGGATGGTTTTCATCGCGGTGCTCGCGGCTATCATCGTATTTTTGATGCTGACAAACCTCGGGTATATCCCGACAGGGTTTGGCTTCACTATCACGATTTTGATGATTCCAGTGGCAATCGGAGCAATTCTTTTAGGTCCCGCGGCGGGCGCAGCCCTAGGCGCCGTTTTCGGGCTGACGAGCCTTGCGACCTGCTTCTTGGGCATGGACCCTTTTGGAGTGGCACTTCTGGCCATATCCCCATGGAAGACCGCGCTTGTATGCATTGTGCCGAGGGTATTGGTCGGCTTTTTGTGCGGCTGGATTTTCCGGGCGCTTCGCAGGGTTGACAAAACAAAAATCATATCTTACGGTGTGGCGAGTGTAAGCGCAGCGCTGCTCAACACAGCGCTGTTTTTGACGGGAATTTGGCTTGCTTTCGGCAGCGACCCTGCCGTGACGCAGTATACGGGCGGTTCGTCAAACCTGTTTATCGTGATTGGCGTGCTCGGCGGTATCAACGCCATTGTAGAAGCTGTCGCGTGCCTGGTTCTCGGTACGGCGATTGCGAAAACGCTTGATGTCGTTATGAGCAAATCGCGTATGTAATAGAATATAATCTGTCCGGCGGGCGGGAGGTTCCCGTCCGCCGCCTTTTTATCTGGAAAGGATGCAGGATAAGATGAAAGAGGAAATTCTGCGGATGCTGAAGGAATCAGGAGACTATGTATCCGGGCAGGAGCTGTCCGAACGGCTCCATGTTTCACGCAGCGCCGTATGGAAGCACATCAAAGCGCTCAAAGAAGAGGGATACGTAATTGATTCTGTCACCAACCGGGGTTATCTGCTAAAAAGCATACCGGAGCTGTGGAATGAACAGCAGGTGCAAGAAAACCTGAAAACGCTCCGGCTAGGACGCGAGCTTTTGATTCTCCGTGATGTGGACAGCACCAACGAAGAATTGAAGAGGCGCGCGCGCACGGGCGCCGCGCATGGGCTTGTCTGCGTGGCGGAAAAGCAGGGCGCCGGCAAGGGAAGGCTAGGACGCGCATGGAGCTCGCCCGCGGGGACAGGCATGTGGATGAGCGTTCTGCTGCGGCCCGATATATCGCCGTTTGAGGTCTCCGGTATTACGCTCGCCGCGGGGCTTGCCGTATGCAAAGCGGTACAAGGGCTTACCGGGTGTGCTGCGAAAATAAAGTGGCCGAACGACGTGGTAATCGGCAGGAAAAAAATCTGCGGTATATTAACGGAGATGTCGGCGGAGTCCGACCGCGTCGATTTTGTGGTCGTGGGAATCGGTATAAATGTAAATACAGACAGTTTCCCTGACGCGATAACGCATAAGGCGACTTCACTTAAAATTGAAACGGGCAAACCCTTCAGCCGCACACTTTTGCTGTGCGAGGTGCTCAGGCAGCTTGAAATTTATACGGATGAATTTTTACTCAATACCTGCGGGAGCATTACGGGCGAATATAAGGAAAACTGCGTTACAATCGGCAGGGAGGTTTCCGCCGTTCGCGGCGGCGTGCAGGTGATGGGCAAGGCGGTTGATGTCACGCTGTCCGGCGCGCTTGTTATCCGGCAGAAAAACGGGAAGCTTACAGAAATTAATTCCGGTGAGGTTGTCGTACAGGGAATTTATTGATAAATTTTATATTTCCAACATATGTTTATATATGTTGGAAATTTTTTTATATATTTTGTTGACAAAAGCTGGATATTAAGTTATTGTATTGATATAAAATAATATTTTTATTATTATAAAATTTTACAAAAGTATCAGCGACCATATTTACCAAGGTAATTTAGGAATGGCGCCGCTGACCCGCCTGAAGCTGACCGTCGTAACGCCAGATGGAAAAACCTATAGGTCAACCAGCATGACGGGGAATGTACAGCTGGTTTCCCTGCCTGAACCAGTGCTCGGAACCTATCATATCTATATTGACCGAATGAACGAGTTTTGGCAAACAACCGATTTTTCGGTGGCTGTTTTGAACGGAGATGTATTGTCATGAGTAAAAAAATTAAACGCTTTCTATGTGTCCTCTTTGCTTTTCTGCTGTGTACTGGCGCTTTCTGCTTTCCGGCAAGCGCCATAGAAGATGAAGACAGGCCCTGGTTTCCTAATCAAACTGTACTTGCAAAATTCGGAACCTCCCGTGGCTATGACCTCGGCATTTATGTAGTTCATTCAGCGCCTGCGCAATCATTGGTAAAAATCGGGCCGTACTGCTTTAGCTGCGAATACTATTATCCGGAATTGGTCGGAGTATATGCGTATAAGGGCGACGAAATCCACACGCTGCAGGAGGCATACCAGAATGGCCTGGTGTATATTCATGAAACGGTCATCCAGCTCCGGGCATATCTCAAAAGCGGTATGCCCGGTTACGACGGCGTACCTTATTCCTGCTGCATTTACCGTTTTGGGGATGCAAACCTGGATGAGAAGGTCAACCTGCAGGACGTGCTGCTTGTTCAAAAGGGGATTGCGGGAATCATCGACCTGAACGACGTGAAATATTCAATTGGCGGTCTCGGAAGCCCCAAGTCTTATTTTCTTGGAGATTATAATGACGACGGGGAAGTAAACATGGAGGACGTCCTATCTATCCAAAAGTATATTGCAAAATTTGAAAAATAAAACGAAGTGAATTTCAAACAGCCCTCATTTATCCGGCGCTTTTCTTGCCAGACGGATGGGGGCTGTTTTTATAAAAAAGTTTAAATAACAGGAAAATGGTATAATTTCAGCTTTTTTCATCTATTCGATAGTTCCCTTTTTTCTATGTGAAAGATTTTTATTTAATATAGCTATTTATATATTTTTTATCGTATTTTATTGATTTTTTAGTGCCATATTTATATAATGGGGCTGGCATAAACAATGCCTGATTATTAGAAGGAGGATTATGTATGAAGAAGAGAAGCATCAAATTTTTAAGCGCGCTTCTGACCTTCGCGCTGCTATTGTCGATGCTGGGGCTTAGCGTTTCGGCAAAAACGCAGGACGAAGAAACGGCTGATAACGGGATTTTATATGGGGACGTCAATACTGACGGTAAAATTTCTGTTGCCGACGTTTTAACAGTCCAAAAGCATATGGCGTCCGTCATTACCCTGACGCAGCCGCAGGCTGCCGCAGCAGACGTGGACGGCGATAAACACATTACGCTGAGGGATGTGCTGTTGGTACAGAAGTATCTGGCGAATGTGATTGTGTCGTTCCCAGTGGAGGAAACTGATAAAGACGCATCCTGGGCGAAGAATACCATCACATACGAAATTTTCGTCAGGAGCTTTTACGACGCGGACGGTGACGGAATCGGTGATTTCCGGGGCGTCGCCGAAAAAGTGGATTATTTAAAATCATTGAACGTCGGCACCGTTTGGCTCATGCCGATTATGGAGTCCACAACCTACCACGGATATGACGTGGTAGATTACCAGTCGGTCAATCCTGACTATGGCACGATGGAAGACTTTGAATATATGCTTGGGGTGCTTCACGACAACGGCATCCGGGTTATTTTGGACTTTGTGGCGAACCACACGTCCTCTTCAAACGCCTGGTTTAAAGAGGCGCTTGCCGACAAAGACAGCAAATACCGGGATTACTATTTTATCTCAGAAGAGGAAAAGACTGAGGATGGCTGGAGGAAGGCTGAAAACGGGCTTTACTACTATGGCCTGTATGATTCCATAATGCCAGACCTTAACTACGCCAACAAAAACGTTTGGGAAGACATGAAGGCAAATGCGGGCTTCTGGCTCGATAAGGGCGTCGACGGCTTCCGGCTCGACGGTGCGAACAATATTGACGAAGACGCCGCCGTTACACATGCCTGGTGGCAGGACTTCACCACTTATGTCAAGTCCAAGAATCCTGCCGCGTTTATCGTGGGTGAAAACTGGATTACCACAATGAAGGAGCTTGCCCCGTATTTTGCGGATATGGACTCTTCCTTCAACTTTGACGCGGCAAACCTCATTGAGGAAATGGCAAGGGGCGTACAGACCGATATTGTCAAACACCTGAACGAGGGCCACGCCTATTATAAGGAAAGCGCCAACACGACTCCTTCCGTGCCGAAGGTCACAACCGATTCTGTCATGATAAACAACCACGACATGGACAGGATTGCGTCGCGCGCAGGCACAAAGGAGCAGGCAAAGCTTGCGGCGGCACTGCAGTTTACGCTGCCGGGAACTCCCTACATTTATTACGGCGATGAGCTGGGCCAGCTTGGTGAAAAGCCGGACGACAACCGCAGAGAGCCGTTCGACTGGTACGCTTCTGCCCAGGGCGAGGGTATGACCCAGATGACGGGCGACAAGTGGATGAGCCCGATGAAGTATACCCTGCCGGACGACGGCATCTCTTACGAAGAGGAAAAGGACGACCCGGGCAGCATTTATAGCTATTATAAAAAGCTGACGGATATCAGGGCGCAGTACCCTATGCTCTACACGGGTGACTACGGCAGCGTTGGCATGAACGACGGCCTGTATTCCTATACGGTAAGCGAAGACGGCGTTGGACAGAGGCTCTTTGCCGTACATAACCTGACGGGAGAGGCAAAAAAGCTTACCTTCGATTATGACGCCACAGACCTGATTTCCGGTACAAAAATCGCCGCGGGCAGTGAGTTTACGTTTGCTCCTTTTGCATCCGCCGTCTTTGAATATACGGGCGGAAAAATCCCCGCGAAGATACCGTACAACCCGCCGGTAGAGGCTGAAACTAAGGAGTATACGCTTACCTTCAAGATGACGCTCCCGGAAAACACGCCGGAGGACGAGCCAATTTATATGGTCGGCACCTTCAACAATTGGACGGTCGCGGACCCGCTCTATGAGCTTAAGCGCACATCCAAAACGACAGCGGAAATTACAATCAAGACAGAAGGTACTGTGGGCAAGCAGATGCAGTACAAATTCAACCGTGGTACCTGGGACAAGCGTGAGCAGGACGCTGAGGGAAATGACCTGATAGGCGACCTCCACAAGGAGAACCGCTATTATGAGTTTACACCGAATGCTGTAGATACAATAAGCGGCACGATTGAAAAATGGTCGGACATTGACTGACCGTGTTTCAAACAAATTGAATTCCGGTTAAGAAAGCGCCCAGTGGAAATGCCACTGGGCGCTTCTGCTATGCTTGATGCTTTTTGCTGCCGTAAACAACGGGATGGCGAATGGATGTGCTCCCGCGTGGGGAGCGACAGAGATATTTCAATGTGTATTTACGGATTCGGTATTTCAATCCACGCTCCCGCGTGGGGAGCGACCCGTGGGCGCGTCGCTATTCATGCCGGAAAGAAGATTTCAATCCACGCTCCCGCGTGGGGAGCGACTGAGTAGGTCTTATAGGGCTTGCGGAGATCGTCATTTCAATCCACGCTCCCGCGTGGGGAGCGACATGTGCACCTCGCCGCACAGATGCGGATTATCAACATTTCAATCCACGCTCCCGCGTGGGGAGCGACAGCAAAAGAAGCCAAAGTAAAGGAGAATCGTCTGTTTATCTTTGTATAAATTCTCCAAATATCACTTCTTTTTTATATTCTATCATATTATTTTATAAATTCCAACCACAAATTTTGGTGCGAACCTCCCGGCAATTCTCTGTTTACTTCCACTTCGCACTTTAAAGCTGCTGTATGGTATTTATAACTTATGGCTTTATATTGTTTTCTGGTCACCTAAAATAAAAAGGGAGAAAGCACAGCATGCGCTCTCCCCCTTACTCGCCTACTATTCTATTGCCGTCATACCGTAACGGGCGGTGAATCTGTAGAAATGCCGGTCATCTCCGGCATGGAGAACGCAACATTCGTCGCGTGGTCTGCAATCCGCTCCAGATTTGTGAGCATATCGAGGAATACCGGACCATCCTCTGCAGTGGCAGCGCCTTCATTCAGGCGGGCTACATGGTGCTCCTTGTAGAGCTTGGTATCGTCGTCAACCTTTTCCTCTGTATTAATAATGACCTGCGCCATGCTCATATCGTGCGAACGCGTAGTGAACATATAGATACTGTCCTCAAGCACGGAGGTCACCATAGCGCTTAACAGCTCCAGCTCCTCAAGCGCGCTGGGATTCATGGGAATATTTTGATTCATCAGGCTCTGTGCGCATTCCGTGATGTTGACGGCATGGTCACCAATACGCTCCAAGTCGCTGATGACGCTGTAAAGCGAGCCAATAACACGCCTGTCCTTATCCTCAATATCGAGCCCGTTTATTTTTACGAGGTATTCGGTGATGCTGTGCGTCAGGAAATCAACGACGCGCTCGTTTTCCTCTACCTTCAATATCCGCTTTTCATCCTGCTCGAAGAACGCGCGCAGCGCATTTTTATAGCTCTTTACAGCAAGGTCCGCGAGACGGTGGGCTTCCTTCTGTACCTGCGAAACAGCTACAGGCGGCGTCGTCAGGATACGGGAATCCAGGTAAAGCGGCGCCATTTTTTCCTTCTCTTCCTCCTGCCCGGGCATAAGAAGCTGCGCGAGCCTGACGAGCAGGTTTGCAAATGGGAACAGGATGACGGTAATCCCGACATTGAAGATGATATGCACAGCGGAAATCTGCGCCGCGACATTGCCGGGGAAGATATGCTCGATTGCCGTAACAAAGCCTGGACAGAGCATTGTAAAAATTACAAATATGATTGCGCCGAGAAAGCTTATGATAAAGTTGAGCAGCGCGGTGCGCTTTGCGTTACGGTTAGCGCCGATGGAGGAAAGCGCAGCCGCCATACAAGCGCCGATATTGAAACCATATATGACGTAAACCGCATTGGGCAGCGTGATGGCGCTTGCAAGGCCAAGCGCCTGCAGCACGCCGACTGACGCCGAGCTGCTTTGGATAATAGCGGTAAATATTACACCGGCAAGCACGCCGAGCAGGGGATTGCTGAAGTTTGTCAGGAGAGACTGGAACTCCGGTGAGGAGGCCAGCGGCTGCATGGAGGTTTTCATTGTAGTCAAGCCAAAAAACAGGATACCAAAGCCCGCTATAATCTGCCCGTAATATTTCTGGTTGTTCTTTTTAAGGAACATAATCATCACAACGCCGACAAAAATAAACAGCGGGACGATGTCAGCAATATTGATAGCAAGCAGGACGCTCGTTACAGTCGTGCCGATTTTTGCGCCCATCAGGATACCGACGGCTTGTCCTATTTCCATAAAGCCCGCGTTGACGAATCCAACAACCATTGCATCCGTAGCCGACGAGCTTTGAATAATACCTGTAACTACAAGCCCGACAAGCAGCGCAAGAAAACGGTTGCTCGTCAAACGTTCAAGAAGGCCCCTGAGCTTAGCGCCCGCAGCGAGCTCCAAACCGCCGCCCATCAGCCTCATACCGAAAAGAAACAACCCCAGGCCGCCCAGCAGCAGGAATATATCATATATATTCATTTGTACTCCTCCGGATTGGTTCCGTCACCATTCCGTAACATAAATTTTACCCATGCTTTACAAACTTTTTACACATACAAAGTTATGATAGTACAAACAAAATCGAAAAATATTAAAAAAAAGAAAAATAAGGAGAATCGGCTAAATTCTCCTTATCAATCAAAAGTCTATATAAAAACGCATAGGTTTTTGTCTTTTTGCCGAGAATTTCAGGCGCTGTGGACAGCAAGCCTGTTTTTCAGCTTTGCGCGGTCGAAGGCAAAGGCAATTACCAGGAACACGACAGCACTGCCGGCTGCCTGCACCGCGTTTTCCGGAATGTTCTCAAGCGCGCCGCCCCAGACTACAGGGCTTAAAAAAGCGCCGATAAAGCCATCGCCTGCGGTTGTCCTGTCAATTGCAAGCAGTACAACCTTTGTCAGGTAATAGCCTGCGATGGTAATTATGCCCGAGGGGACGACCATCATTGCGTTACGCATGGTCAGGACCCTATCCTTCCGGCAGGTAAACGGCAGCGCTATCAGCGCTTTGATAATAAATGTGGGGAGCAGGTACATAAAATACCCGCCGAACAAATCGGACAGCGCCCCGCCTATTCCGGCGGCCAGCATGGCATACGGGGTTGGCAAAAAGCAGGCCGCAAGGTAAATGACAGAGTCTCCCAGATGGATATATCCGCCGCCCGGCGTGGGAAGCTTTACGAAATAAGTAAGCGCCGTCGTCATGGCCGCAAACATGGCGGCAAGAACCAGCAGCCTCAGGGTTTTATTTGTATTTGTCTTCATAAGAAGTCCCTTCCTCATTTTTTGGATTTATAAGCCCGGGAAGTTGTACAACAATCACGCGTTGTCATAATCTTAGCAGACAACTGACCATATTAAAATGTACAGTTTTGTAAAAAACAAAAGGTACAGTTGTACTTAGTTTACTGAATTGGCCTTTTTTCAGAGTATATAAGCTTATGCCAATTCCAAAAAGCCGTATCCCAGTAATTCTGTTTTATCGTTCAAAAAAGAAAAAAAGGGAAGCTTAAAGCTTCCCTCCATCCTTTATTTTAATGGAAAAACCAGCTTCTTCCCCGTGCCTCCCTTTCTCTTTTTTATACGCCGAAACGGCCTGGACAGCACCTTTGCGCACTCCATCACAACGAGCGGCGCGACAGAAAGCAGCCCGACAATCCCCCACTGTGCCAGGGTCAGGGGCACTGTTTTGAAAATAGCCCCAAGCGGCGCCATGGTGATAACGAGCACCTGCAAAAGCGCGCATACTATAAACGCCATAACCATTTTCCGGTTACTAAAAAGGCCGATGCGAAGAACCGAACCGTCGCTGCGCATATTAAACGCGTGGACAAGCTCTGAAAGGCTCAAAACGGCAAATGCCATTGTCCTGCCGACGGATACGGCGCCGGGCACGTCGAAAAAGCTTCGCCCTATTACAAACGAAAGCAGCGCAAGCGCGCCTATCATCATGCCCTCAAATGCAATATCGATTCCAAGCCCGCCTGAAAACAGGCTTTGCTTCTGCGCAATAGGCTTGCGCTTCATAATATCCGGGTCTACCTTTTCTACACCGAGCGCCATTGCGGGCAGCGCGTCCGTCACAAGGTTTACCCACAAAAGTTGTATAGGCAGCAGCGGCGTAGGGAGATGCATTACAGACGCGGCAAATATGACCAGGATTTCGCCGATATTACAGGAAAGCAGGAAATGAATAGCCCGCTTTATGTTCTCATAAATACCGCGTCCCTCCGACACAGCACGCACGATTGTAGCAAAATTGTCATCCGTCAATATCATATCAGACGCACCTTTTGCAACGTCCGTACCGCTTTTACCCATTGCGCAGCCGATATCCGCCGCCTTAAGCGCAGGCGCGTCGTTTACACCGTCGCCGGTCATCGATACCACCTCGCCGCGCGCCTGGAACGCTTTGACGATACGCACCTTATGCGCAGGCGAAACACGCGCGAATACGCGGCAGGTCGCTATCCTTTTTTCCAGTTCCGTATCGTTCAGGCGGTCAAGCTCCTGTCCTGTCATAGACTCTGTCTGCGGCGTTAGGATTCCCAGTTCCTTTGCAATCGCGTTTGCGGTGATGACATGGTCTCCCGTTATCATGACAGGTATAATTCCCGCTTCCCGGCAGGTTGAAACCGCGTGTTTTGCCTCGCGCCGCGGCGGGTCTATCATACCCACCAGCCCGCAGAAGGCAAGCCCGGCTTCTGACGCTTCTTTTACGGATGAAAGCTCCCTGCAGGCCACCGCGATTACACGCAGTGAATCCGCCGCCATTTCATCGTTCATGCGGATTACCGCACCGCGTTTTTGTTCTGTCATAGCGGTTTGATGCCCGCGGACACGTATCTGCGTGCAGCTTTTAAGCAGTACGTCCGGCGCGCCCTTTGTCACCTGTATGTAGCCTCCGCCCGGCATCCTGTGGACGGTCGTCATCAGCTTGCGCGCAGAATCAAACGGTATCTCCATTACCCGCGGGTACTGCCGGTCAAGCTCATCCTTTGGGTGCCCTTGTCTGGCGCTTGCAAGTACCAACGCATTTTCCGTCGGCTCGCCAAGCGCCTTCCATTTACCGCTTGCGCCCTCTATACGCGCGTTGTTGCACAGAGCGGAAAAGGTCAGAAGCTCTGTGGATTCCCCGCTGCTTAAAGCCTGCGGCCCATCCGGCGTACAGACCTTTGTAACCGTCATGCGGTTTTGCGTGAGCGTACCCGTTTTATCCGAGCATATCACGGTCGCGCTGCCAAGCGTTTCCACCGCGGGGAGCCTGCGTATAATCGCGTTGCTTTTTGCCATGCGCTGCACGCCTATGGAAAGCACAATCGTTACAATTGCGGGCAGCCCCTCCGGGATTGCCGCGACGGCAAGGCTTACCGAAAGCATAAAGCTGTCGAGAACCGGCACATGCTCGAGCATACCCATAATAAAAATAATACCGCATATCACAAGCGCGCCGTAGCCCAGTATACGTCCGGTTTTTGCAAGGCGGACCTGCAAAGGGGTCTGCGGCGTTTCTTCGTTGTTAATCATATGGGCGATATGGCCGACCTGCGTATCCATCCCGGTTTGCGTGACGGCGGCGGTCGCGTGTCCGCTTGTAATAACGCTCATTGCAAAAACCATATTACGCCGGTCTCCAATCGCCGCTTTTTCCGGCAGCCTCAGCCCGTCCTCTTTTTCCACCGGAACGGATTCGCCGGTCAGGGAGGATTCCTCCGCTTTTAAATTTGTACAGGTAATCAGCCTTGCGTCGGCTGGTACAAGGTCTCCCGTCTCCAGAAAAAGAATGTCGCCCGGCACAAGCTCCTCAGTCGGCACGGTAACACGCATCCCCTGCCGCAGCACCTTAGCGTTCGGGGCAGACAGCTTTTTCAGCGCGTCTATTGCGCGTTCCGCCTTGTTTTCCTGTGCAACCCCGATAATTGCATTTACAATAACAATCAGCAAAATAATAACCGGGTCAACCATGTCCCCGTCGCCGCTCCAAATGCTTGTAAAAAACGAAATACCCGCTGCGAACAGCAGGACGATTACCATAAAATCGGAAAATTGCTCGAAAAATTTGCGTGGAAGGCTTTTTTTCTTTCCCTCCTCCAGCTGGTTCTTTCCGTACTGTTCCAGCCGCCTGCGCGCCTGTGCGGAGCTTAATCCCTTCCCGGCATCCGTATTGAGCTCCCGTAAGGCTTCCGCCGCTGTTTTTGTATGCCAAGCCATTTTTCTTCACCTCATGTCCGGGCCTGCGCCGAAACAGCATACATCCCGTCTTTTCTTTCCATATTACTGTTCTTGTTTCCGGTTCTAACTCATTTATATGCTTTTCACCGGCGGCAAATGCAAACATGTCCGAATAAAAGCTTTTGCCCCACATTTTAACGGGAATTTGCTTTGTCTAAAGAAATTTTTTACCGACCAGGGTTTGACACACTCAATTAAAAGTAGTACTGTTTTGTTGAAGAAATACTAAATTATCAAATATTTCTATACCCAACATCTTAAAAACAAAAAAGGAGAGAGAACCATGAAAACAACGAAAAAAATTTTATCGGTAATCCTAACGATGCTGCTGCTCTCAGCCGCATTGCCAGTGGCAGCTGCTGTGCGGGCGGACGAAAACAGTGAGGCGTCATTCCATGACCTTGCAGAGCTGGAAGCTGTCATTGAATCCCTGTATAATGGGAACTATCCGGAAATCGCGCAGAAAATCAAAGAAATGCGCGGCGGCTCCTTTGCAGAAATGGCAGACGAAGTCCTTACGCTTTACTATGGCAGCTGTGGCCCCACAAGCATTGCGTTCCAGAAGGTTTTAATCGATAACCATATTTATGCCGAAACACGGATGGACTCGCAGATGTATCCGGCGCATGAATATAACCTCATGCGTGCGCGGTTTACAGACGGTACGGTAAAGTTTGTTCTGTTCGACGGCGCGTACAGGCAGTTTATGCGCAATTATTTTAAGGCAAAAATTGCGGAGGATACTGGAACACAGCCCTACGAAGTAACCGACAGCCAGGTGGATGAGGCAATACTGGCAGCAAACCTGCCGAATGTACTTATTTTTGATTTCAGCAATAAAGATGAGGCGGTCGGTAAAATAAAAGCGGCGCTCGGGGAAGCCGCAGACGCAAGCGCCTACGATTGGATTGAACGCGAGTATGAAAGCCAGGCCTATCCGGAGCCGGCGCTGCAGACGATTCATACGCGTTACCTGACGGACGCGGACGTACAAAGGCTTGAAACGGGAATTCCCTTCGGCAAGCCATTTGAAAGCGCGCTGTACCTGCGTGGCTCCTGGGATAACTATACTACCCGCAGGGAATTCAAATATATGGGCAACGGCGTTTACCAGCTCGATTTGATATATCCCGGTACAGAAGGGAGTGCCGGAATGTTTACCGTGCGCATTGAAGACGGGAACGGCGGATTTATCTACGGAACAACGGAGTCCGACGCCATTTATCCGACTATGAAAACAACGTACAACCACACCACCAGGCAATGGTTTTTAACCGGCAGCCCTGACAGCAGCGCCGATATTCCGATTGATACCAACAGCGGCAGCGTTACGCTGAGACTCGATACAAGAGCCGGCATCGACGCCCCGCACTTTCGCATGCTTCACCTCGGTGAGTCTGGAATATACGGCGACATCAATTACGACAGAAAAATAGATATTGCCGACGTTTTAAAAATGCGCAACGCGCTTTCCGGTTTAATCAACCTGAATTCTACGGAGCTTTTTCTATGCGACGTCAACGACGACGGACGCTTTACAGAGGAAGATATGCTGCTTGTCCAGAAATATATAGCCCTTTGCCCTGAAACCGGGCGCGTCGGTGAGAAGGCATATATGCCCGTCGAATAACCAGCGCACCTAAAAAAGCCAGCCAGAATGTTCTCTGGCTGGCTTTTTATTTCATATAAAGCAAAGAAAAGTCGTTTCCTGTCGAAAAATAAGTAAAATCAAAAAATATACACAATACATTTATATACTATTTGTAACAATTTTTTCTTGAATTTATAATTAAAATTATATATAATAATAACCGATAGATAGTATGCTATTTCCCATTAAAGAAAGGACGGTCCCTGTATGAAAAAAACAAAAAAAACAGCAAGGGTTCTTCTCTCTATCTGTATGGCGGTTCTTTTATGCTTAAGCGCATTTACCATGGCCGGCGCTGTAGACGAGCCACCGGCAGCGCGTTCCATCTATTATGACAATTATTACACCGAATGGGCTGACGTGTACTGCTATGCATGGAATGCAGGCGGCGAATACAATGCCGCATGGCCCGGTGAACCCATGACTCTGACAGACGGTTCCTGTTACAACATTGATGTAGACGCCGCCTTTACAAAAGTCATTTTCACCAACGGCGCGGGCGCGCAGACCTTCGACCTTGACCTTTTGGCAAAATACGACACGTTCTTTGGCAACAATACGTCAGAGAGCAAGGTAAACGGTTTCTGGCTCAACCAGAGCAATTACAGCAAGATTTATTTCTCCCCGGCAGACTTTTGGGGCGAGGATGACTGCTATGTATCGTTCTGGGGAACCAATATCCCGCAGAGCTGGCCCGGCCTTAAGATGGACAGGCCTTCCGGAACAGCCGCAGCAGCTTACATTCCCACAGCCATGATAAGCAATATAATTATCAATAACGGCGGCAACGGCAAGCAGACGGAAACGCTCACCACACCGCTTACCACCAACAGCATCGGCCTCACCGGCGAAATTATCGGGCAGGACCAGTACGGAAACGACATCTATGAAGTCAAGTTCAATGAGCCTGGTCCGGGCTGACCGTTATTTAAATCCCCGGTAAGAATCTCAAGGAACAAGTAAATCAATAGCATACTATCCTGACTTATTACATGCGTAACGAGAGGGGCTTTCCACAGCAGGAAGGCCCCTCTTTTACGCCTGCAGGGCACACAGTAAAAACCTCCTCTGTACTTGACAGTACAAAGGAGGTTTTCCATTTTAATAATGCTATTTACTTCTTGCCGGAGTACAGAACGCCTGCGGGGCGCTGGTCTTAGGCGGTTCCAGAATATTGATTCCAACGCCGTCGCCGTATGCGTCATACCATATCACATAATAGAGCGCGTCTTCATCCTGTAGAAATATGATATCGTCGTATACAATAAGGCCCTGCTGTTTATCGTAATACGCCTTGTCTGCCGGCCCAGCCGCATGGCTCTGCGCTATAGATACGTGTGCAAGCGTTTTAAAGTAATCTTGATAATAATCTTTTATCTCTTGTTTTGAAAGCAAGGTCTGAAATTTGGCGCCATTGATTTTATAATAGCCCGCGGACCATGTTTTCTGCGGGGCGGGGATTATTCCGCCGCAGCCCGTTTCATATCCCTTGCTGTTGTTATGAATTCCCATGTAAACAGAAAATGATACTAGCGCCGCAAGCAAAACAGAGCAGCACGCAATCAAAATTCCCTTTACCGTTTTATGCTTCATGATTTGTCACCGCTTTCAGATATTTCTTATGTCTTCCCTTCCATATGGATTCCCTGTGCCGCTGCCATATGGGCCGTATATTATTCATACCCGCCCATATTGAAGTTAAATCAGCCCGACAAACCGGGGGTTGCCTTTTAGATAAGCCGGGATTGTATCATTCTATTGATAAACCCAACTGATATGCTTCCTCTAAAGCATCTGTTTTTTTAATATCCCCCTTGTCTTTTACTCCTCGCACAAATATCATCCCAATATCTTTTAAATGAAAGAAATCAAGTATGAGCTGATATTGTAATTTTACCGCATCAAATAGCTCTGGCAATGTTGCCGCCCCTACCAGCAGCAATGCAAGCTTTTGTATTTTGAAATCACTTCTTAATGGGGTGTGCAGCCTGTCAATCACTGCTTTCAATTGCGCACTGATGCCATAAAAATACACAGGAGACGCTGCCACAACAATATCTGCCGTTTTCAATTTATCATATATCTCGTTCATATCATCATCTTGAAAGCACCGATTTCCCTCTCTCGTAAAACACGAATTACAACCGATACAAGGATTAACTTTATAATCTGCAACAGAAACTACTTCAACTGTATTATTCTTGGATGCACCCTTAACAAACGCCTGCGCCAATAAATCCGTATTGCCGTTTTTTCTCATACTGCCAATCAAAACCACAATTGTACTCATAAAAGGGCCTCCAAATTCTGATTTGCCGTTTACGCCTTATTAGCCAAAGGTGTGTTTATTTACATTCTAAAGCTGCACCTTATAAAAGTCAAATTTAGAACGGCATAGTTAAACCCTATTATTTGTTCTTACAAACCTGAGCAACAGTTTTCCGTGATAAAAAAGATAGCTTTTCAATCCTGTGGACATCGGTTGGAACAGGGCGGATACCGCCCTGTTTTTCGTAAAACAAAGGCTTCCGGGGATAAATCCCGGAAGCCTTTAAATACCATATTAAAATGCTTTGCCTTATTTCAGCCCTTCGTAAACGGCAACCGCGCAGGCGACCGTCGCGCCGACCATGGGGTTATTGCCCATGCCAATCAGGCCCATCATTTCCACGTGGGCCGGCACGGAAGAGGAACCCGCAAACTGCGCGTCGCCGTGCATGCGGCCCATTGAGTCGGTCAGTCCGTAAGACGCGGGGCCCGCGCCCATGTTATCGGGATGGAGCGTACGGCCTGTGCCGCCGCCGCTGGCGACAGAGAAGTACTTCTTGCCGTTTTCCTGCGCCCATTTCTTATATGTGCCGGCAACAAGATGCTGGAAGCGCGTCGGGTTGGTCGAGTTGCCCGTGATGGAAACGTCTACACCTTCGTGTGCCATGATTTCTACGCCCTCACGGACGTCGTTGGCCCCGTAGCACTTTACCGCAGCCCTCTCGCCGTCGGAGAACGCTTTTTCTTCCACGATTTTGAGCTCGCCGGTGAAATAATCGTAGTCAGTCTTCACATAAGTAAAGCCGTTGATTCTTGAAATAATGTAGGCGGCATCCTTGCCAAGGCCGTTTAAGATAACGCGAAGCGGCTCTTTCCTTGCTTTGTTCGCCGTCCTTGCAATGCCGATAGCGCCTTCGGCGGCGGCAAAGCTTTCGTGTCCCGCGAGGAACGCAAAGCACTTTGTCTCGTCCCTCAGGAGCATTGCGCCAAGGTTTCCGTGGCCGAGCCCAACGTTTCTCTGCTCCGCAACGGAACCGGGAATGCAGAATGCCTCAAGGCCGATACCAATGGCTTCCGCCGCCTCCGCAGCATTCTTTGCGCCCTTTTTGATTGCAACCGCGCAGCCGAGCGTATACGCCCAGGACGCGTTTTCAAACGCGATGGGCTGAACGCCCTTCACGATTTTGTCGGGATCAAAGCCTTTGCTCAGGCAGAGTTCCCTGGCCTCTTCAAGACTTGCAATACCAAATTCGGCAAGGCACTTCTCAATTTTAGCCATTCTTCTTTCTTTACCTTCAAAATTCACGTTGTTAGCCATAAATGAAGTTCCTCCCTTGCCTTATTCTTCACGGGGGTCAATATATTTGGCCGCACCGTCGAAGCGGCCGTACTGACCGATGTTGTTTTTATATGCCTCATCCGGGCTTGCGCCGTGGCGGATGTCTTCGAGCATTTTGCCGAGCTTGACAAACTGGTAGCCGATGACCTCGTCGTTCTCATCGAGTGCAGTTTTAAGGACGTAGCCCTCTGCCATCTCCATGAAACGGACGCCCTTAGCCTTTGTACTGAACATTGTTCCAACCTGGGAACGCAGGCCCTTACCGAGATCCTCAAGCCCTGCGCCGATGGGCAGGCCTCCCTCGGAGAACGCCGTCTGGCTTCTGCCGTAGGCGAGCTGCAAAAACAGGTTTTTCATCGCAACGTTGATTGCGTCGCAGACAAGGTCTGTGTTGAGGCATTCGAGCAGTGTTTTCCCGGGCAGGATTTCCGCCGCCATCGCCGCGGAATGCGTCATGCCGGAGCAGCCGATTGTCTCGACGAGCGCCTCTTCCACAATACCGTCCTTTACATTGAGCGTAAGCTTGCAGGCGCCCTGCTGCGGCGCACACCAGCCGATGCCGTGTGAAAGGCCGGAAATGTCTTTGATGTCATAGGATTTCACCCATTTTCCTTCCTCGGGAATGGGCGCGGGTCCATGGTGCGGGCCCTTAGCTACAGTACACATATTTTCCACTTCATGGGAATAATTCATAAGGGTACTCCTTTCGCATTGGTATAGGTATGGCAGATTTGCGGGATAATAAAACATCTTATGCAGACCTGCGTTGTACAATTCTTAATTATAAGCGCTTTACGCCTGCCTTGCAAGGGATTTCAAGCAGAATTCAAAAATTTTTGATAATTTTTTGTCAAATAAAGGCGGTGCATCCCAATGGGTGCGCCGCCTTTTCAAAAGCTATTGTTTTTTCATAATATGTCCGTCGCCGCTTACCGTGTTCATTTTAATTTTCGCGGCGCCGTTATTATAGATAGAATCGTCTCCCTGGTTTACTATGGGGAAATCACAGCGGAGCTTACCCGAAATTGAAGAGAAATTCGCGGTGAATCCCTCTCCTTCCGGAATAGTCAGGGAAACGTCCCCGCTGGTCGTACTCATTTCTACCTGCTGCGGGAAGGTATCGGACTCCACCTCCAGCTCGCCTGAAACGCTGCCGCCCGTAAAATATTTCATGCCCTTTACGTTAGCGCGGACTTCTCCGCTGGTAGTGTTCGCCTTTATTTCCGTAAACCTGCCGAACAAGTTAATTTCTCCCGAAGTACTGGAGGCTTCCGCCTTTTCCACAGCTACGCCTTCAGTTTGAAGGTCGCCAGAGGTCGATTCCAGCCTCAGCTCGGTAAAATTACACTGCGTTGCGTCTGCTTCGCCAGTAACGGTATGAAGCTTTGCCTTCTGCGCTGTCATCCCCTTCACGGTAATATCGGCGGACGTACTGTCGACAGTAAGACCAGAAAGTTTTTCCGCCAGCTCCTGCGGCACCTTGACTGCCAGCCGTTTACTCGGAACGTTCCAGGAAATTACGCTTTTGACATATCTTATCTTGAGTGTCGAGCCGCTTATCTCGTAAGCAAGCTTATATTGATCCTCAAGCTCCTTGCGGGCACTTTCCTCAAAAGATATTTTATCGCCGGTGTAAGGCTCAATCTCGGTACTGCCCACCGTCCAATTGATTTCTATCGTATCGACATTCGCAGCATCGACCTCATATTTCCCCATTACCGAGTACTCCCCGGTACCGAAATCTATAATATTGATGCCGAATCCCTTAAACCATCCTCCGGTCAGGCCCGATACCAAAATTCCAATCAATAAAAGCGCTACGACGCTCCAGCAGACAATCGCAACAACCGTCCCTGTTTTCACCCCGTTTTTCATGTCGTCTCCTCCGTTAATTCTTTTTCAGGTTAAAGCACAGGCTGATAATCTGTGCAGCCGCCATCAAAAACGCCGCGGCACTCCAGCAGGCGATTGCAGCAACCGTCCCTGTTTTTTCCCTACTTTTCATATAGCTTCCTCCGTTATTTCTTCTTTAGGTTAAAGCATAAGCTGATAATCTGTGTTACCGCTACTGCAACTAGAAAAATCAGCCACGTAATATGCCACGCGCTCGTAAAGAAGCTGATGACAAGGTACAGCATAACCGTAATGCTCCAAAGCGCCCCGTTAATAGATTTCAGCACGCCGTTGTCATGCTGCTTTACAGACTGCCATTCCTTGAAATCCTCTACCATCGTCGCGTTCATTTTAACGTATTTCGGTTTTGTCATGGAATTGAAAATAAGCAGGCCCGTCGCTGCGGCAATCATTACGAACATCAGGATAGGCCCAAGCATCATGCCCTCGATTGAAGCGCTGCTTGTACTGAAAATAATGGGCGGGATGACGCACAGGATGTAGAGCATAACCGCAACGGAAATGAGCACCGCGCTGCGCGCCTTGTACTTCTGCATCTGCTGTTCCATATTGCTGTCGCCTCCCGCCCTGTTTTCCTCCAAAAGGATACTTACGTCGCCAATACTGGAAATTGCAATGCTGTAAGCGGTTTCCTCGTCCCTGCCCTCGGTAATGAGGTCATAATACTTCTCCGTCAGATTACGGAGCATTTCTTCCTTGATTTCTTGTACCCTGACGCTCTGCGCCACGCCGCCGAACAGCGTATCGATATGGTTTCTAAGCCTTGTGTTGATATCCATGTTTATCCCTCCGTCTGAATCAGTCTGTCAATGAGCCGCTTTGCGTTCTCCCAGTCCTTTGCAAGAGAACTGTATGTTTCTCTCCCAAGCGGCGTAATCGAATAATACCGTCGTCTTGCTCCGATATTTTCGTCGCCCCAATAGGAACGGATACAACCGTTTTGCTCCAGCCTGCGGAACGCGGTATAAAGTGTTGCTTCCTTCAGCTCATACTTTCCGTCAGTCCTCTCCTGAATCGATTTGTTAATCCGGTAGCCGTAACTGTCGCCGTTAATCAGGTTTGCCAGAATAATGGTATCCGTATGGCCTCTAATCAGGTCGGATGCTATCGACAACGCCTTCACCCCCTTCTCCTTTGCCGCCGCGCCCTGGCACAGCCTGCAGGGGGTTGAGTCTCTAACGGACTTACTTCCCCTATTGCATCTATATAATATCAATATATACTTCGCCTGTCAAGGTATATATTAAATTTTTTCTAAAAAACCCAACAGGGCGCACAGCACAGAATGCCGTACGCCCCATTGGGTTTGGTTTTGGTGTTAAAAGGATGGATGGTGGGTATAAGTAAGATAGTTGTAAGTAAGGTTAATCATTACTTCCGCTTTAAGGAAACAGGTTCCTTCGGTTGGCAGAAGCCCTGTGCTGAAGCTGTTCCTGCGGCTGACTTTGCGGCCTTGAGTGCAAGCTTCGCCACAAAACGTTCAGCCTTGTTTGCTTTTTTCATTGGTAACCCCTCCTTTTTCTTTGTGAGTATAATTCACACAGCATCGCTGCTGAGACAATATCAAGCACAAGCGGCAGCATAAACGCCTGCCGTACTCCTGTTATTAAAAGCACCACAGCCGCCGCCGCAATCCCTGCGTAAACGGCAATTGCCTTTCTCCGGCAGTCTTTTCTCTGAGCTGCGCTAAGCGGTTTGTTTTTATGCGCAACCGGAGAACATTTCAATATGATTCCTCCGCTGAGCAGCAGAGATATCACAGCTGCCGTCCACATTGCCGATGTAACGGACACAAGCCATTGGTAAAGCAAGGCACAAGCCAAGAATGTTCCAACATAAAGCGTGTTGCACCGCAGGTACGTATAGCAGTGGTACCCGCCCGTATAGGAACGAAGCGCGGTAAATGCAACGAAAAACAGCAGGCCCTCCCAAAGCATGGAAAAGACAAGGCTCAGTGTAAGAATTAAAAGGATACCAAGCGCAGAAGAAAGCACAAGCTCCACTCCATAAACGTAAACATCCAGCTCTTCTTTTTCAAAGCAGCGCTTGCTTAACAAAAAAAATGCTATAGCTTCTGACAACTTATGCAGCATGAATATTCCTCTTTGCTGTGTCTTTCGTTGTCTATACTATAGCAGATTTATCACTATTTGTGAAGAGTTTTGGTAAGTTTGGTCGTTATTTCGGTAAGTTTGGTATTGGTAATACTATGCCAACACAAAACAACCCGTCTTTTTCGGTAAAATGTACCTCTCCTTTATATTTTTTTACAGTCTTCTCCAGGCTCTTCGTTCCAATGCCGTGCATTGCCTTGTCGCTTTTTGTCGTGTGAAGCCTTGGATTGGATTTTAAAACTGACTTTTCAATGGTGTTTTTCACGACAATAGACCGGTACGCTCCCTTACGCTCAAAAGCTACCTTGATTCTGCGGTTATCCTCCGGCAGCTTTGCTACCGCCTCTACCGCGTTGTCAAGCACATTCCCGAGCATGATACACAGGTCTGTATCCGCTACATCCTCGAACGCTTCTGTAACAAAAACCTGTGTGTCGATATATTTCTCATTCGCCTGCGACAGCTTTACATTTACTATCGCGTTGAGCATACTGTTTTTCGTATTGATAAATGTCCCGGTGCTCTGCTGCACCTCGTCCTCACACGCGCCGCACATTTTCAGGGCGTTATCCATATCCCCATTTTTTATAAACTGCCCGATTACAAGCAGTTTGTTCTTCATGTCGTGGCGGATTGCGGAGATGCTCTCCATACTTTTATTCGCCTGCAGGATATTTTCGTTTTGATATTTGTACTGCTGCTGCAACAGCTTATACTGCAGCTCAAATTCGCTGTCCTTGCTGATTTTAATCAGCATAATCCATATTAATACCGTTATAACTAATATCCCAATCGCAACAAATCCCAAAAACAGGGAATGCTCCCTTGTAAGGTTTGTTTCAAGGGAAATTGCATAGATTAAAACCAATATAACAATAGACAAAAGCGGAATTACAATAAATGCCGTCCAGTCGGTCCACTTCATGATGTTGAATTTATAATGCTTAAAGCGCAGAGTCAGCAAGTAAAACACAACATAAAGGGCGTTGATAAGAATCATACAGATGAAACGGTAGACTGAGCTTGAAGCCATCAGCTCATACATAGACACACCGGATATACTGCTGACCAGAAAGGCGACAGACGCGCTGATACCATATGTTCCGCAGTAAGAAAAAACAGGCACGAAAATTTTAGACATGACCGTTCCCTTTAAGCATGTAAAGCAATAGATGATTTGAAGGAAAACCAGTACATAAATTTCCAGGCCGTTAAATACCTCATAAAAATAATTTACTGAGGTGATTGCTATAATTTCTGCCCCAGAAGCAACAGCAAGGCAAGTCAGGCCTTTTTTGTCCTCGAATTTACTGCCCAAAAATTTATAGCAAAAAAACATGAAGATGAAACCTTGGAATACGTTTACAGCCAACTCGAACACGTTCCATAAAACAACGTCATTCATCTTCAAAAACCCTTTCCTTAATGAATCTGTCCTTTATTGCCTTATATCGGTTGCGGCTGATTGGGATGCTGTCCCCGTTGTCCATCACCAAGCTGCTTTTATTTACCTGATAAACATGATCCATATTGACAAGAAAGCTGGCATGAATTCGGATAAAACCATACGACGTCAGCTCGCTCTCCTTTTTATAAACACTTTCCCGTGTTTCAAGCTTGCCCTTTGTCGTCACATATGTCATGGTATTCCCCATGTTTTCCAGATAAACAATGTCAGACATATAAATTTTGGCATAGCCTCCCTTATGCTTGACCGTCAGCTTTATTTCATTGGTTGATTTATTTTTCAGGATATACGAAACCATATCCGGCAGGTCCCGGTCGAGATGGCTTTTTCTCAGGAAGCCAGCCGGATGGCTGTCGAGCGCTTCAAATACAAGGTCGTCACGGTTAGTGGTAAAGACGATTATATAATTCTCTTCGCTGTCCTTGAGCTGTTCTGCTATTTCTATTCCGTTTAAACCCGGCATCTCAATGTCTAGAAAAATTACTTCATACAGGGAGGAACGCACATCGTCTAACAGGGACTGGCCATCCCCGAACAGGATAATTTCTATGGTCTCCTCCGGCAAAAAGCTTGTAAACAGCATCTTAAGCTTATTCTTTAAGCTTTCCGCGAAAACCCGTTCATCGTCACAAACCGCGATACGCACAACCATTCACTCCTCTTCCACGACATGCTGCCTCATTCACACGGACGATTCCAATATTTTCTATCATATCAGAAAATTTTGCATTTTTCAATGATATAGCTAATTTTATTTATTATGATATGACAAGGTTCGACAAATTCCCCATATAAAATGCGTCACCAAAATAGGACAAGCGGCATAGTATAGAAGGAGCTGAAAAGCTCTGAACTCAAAAAAGGAGGACAAAGCCTATCGAATCATTCAAACTCTCTTCCGATAACGGCTTTTCATGCGTGCTGAGCGTCGTGCTCAGTCTCGTTTTTGCCGCTGCCACGGGCGTGCTATATTATATGACGTACCTTCCAAATATCATCACAGCAGTTATAATTGCGCTCGCCCTTGCCGGATTGATTCTGCTGCTGGCCGGTGCAGGCTGTCTTTTCTCTCCCCCGGGGCTCAGATACTGTACCGGAAAAACGGCGGGCTGCCTGCTGCTCGGTATCCTGGGCACAGTTCTGACAGGAACCGGCGCCCTGGCAACGACGCTTAATGTAAGCTCGGCCATAGATATCGTTCTGATTTCCTTCGGCGCGTTTTTCTTTGGGCTTATGCTTCTTTCCTTCCTGCAATATTTAAGGTACGTCTCAATGAGCCAAACAAATCTCCGATAAACCAGGCACAAACCATCCTTCCCTTATTAAATGCTGTTACCCCCCTGAAAGCAAAAGGCGGGCGCGGATGATGAAT
>OLQE01000084.1_pt1 | contig 84137 bp, 73 predicted proteins | sample 1643161 | NCBI WGS metagenome assembly OLQE01 (sample SAMEA3136650, study PRJEB25190) | human gut metagenome
ACCCGTGAGTGCATGCGTGAAAGGCATGTGAGTTAACCGTTTCTCCAACGCGCCACAATCTATTTATCGCACTTCGCAAGTGCCATATTATAATATCATATAGAATATGATAACGCAATACTTTTTTCAACTTTTTTGAAAAATTCTTTTTATTAAATCAAGCAGAAACGGCCATGCCTCAAAGTGCCGATAACCGACATTCATAAAATACGAATATCGAATGAAAAGGAATAGAAGTTTCCCCTTGTTTTAGGTATAATTAAAAAGATGAAAAGGTGATAAAACAATATGAAAAAAATATTATTTTTAACAACAGGAGGAACCATTGCCTCTAGTGAAAGTGAAGAAGGTTTAGTACCTGCTTTAACAAGTGAAGAGTTAATTGGATATTTAGGGCATCATCAGCAATACGCAAAAATTTACTGTGAAGATTTATTGCGCCTAGATTCTAGTAATATGCAACCGGAAGAATGGTTGTTAATAGCAAAACGTATTTACGAAGTTGTACCAGAATATGATGGTATTGTATTGACGCATGGTACAGATACCATGGCATATACGGCAAGCGCTTTATCCTTTATGTTGGAAAATCTACCCATCCCGGTCATTGTGACAGGTTCACAATTGCCCTTACAACATCCCCTCAGTGATGGTGTTGACAATATTCGCTGTGCGTTTCATGCAGCTATGCAGGATGCTTTAACAGGGGTATATGTTTGTTTTAATCGTCAGCTGATTCTTGGCACCAGAGCGGTTAAAGTAAGAACAATGCATCTAAATGCATTTGAAAGTGTAAATGTTCCGCCAGTTGGTTTAGTTAGCGCTAGAGGCATGACGCTACAACAACCATTATTGATACATCCTCGTGGTAAATTTAGACTCAATGAAACATTATGTGAGCAAGTATTTTTGTTGAAACTAACTCCAGGAATCAATCCTGATATCTTCGATATGTTGTTACAGATGAATTATAAAGGCGTGGTCATTGAGGCTTTTGGTGCAGGTGGGATGCATTTTAAACGCCGCGATCTGATCCAAAAACTAGAAATGATGGTAGAAAAAGGCATCAGCGTAGTTGCATGCAGTCAATGCCTTTATGAAAATAGCGATTTCTCCATCTATCAAACGGGACAGAAAGTATTACAAAAAGGTGTGATACAAGGCTTAGATATGACAAGTGAAGCAGCGCTCACAAAATTAATGTGGGCATTGGGAAAGAGTCAAGATCCAAAAGTGGTGAAAGCCTTATTTGAAACCAATTTGGTAAACGAAATCACGTTATAATCAAAAAGCGATATAATATGGTAATTTTCTTATTTTAATGATACTGTAAAAAGCATAGTTGAATGAAGGATAATCATGCTAAAGGCTTTTTAATCATCTAAGATGGAAAAAGCGTATTATTTATCGCTTTTTTTATGCTGTACTTGTTTCATATAAGGATGAGAATGCCTAATAGGATACATCATACTTCAGATGTATCGTTTCTTAACCTCACCTTAATACGCTTTCGCAAATCCTAACAGCACATTGATGACTTTTTCGTTAAGATAAAGGTGTAAAAAGGAAGGCGATCATGATGCTAGAAATTATCGGTAGTGTAATAGGTGTGTGCGTAGCAGCATCTTTGATTTCTATCATATATAGTATAATGAAATCTGTCATCAATACCAAACCATCGCACATGAAATAAGAGGAATATGCTGCAGATAAAGAGTTTTTTGAATATTCCCCTTCTGCTTATGATTCAACAAAACGATATCCTACACCGACTTCCGTGATGATGTAGCGAGGATGGGCACTGTCCTTTTCGATTTTTCTACGAATATTTGCCATAAACACTCGCAAGGATTGGGAATCCTCAGTTGTGCTATATCCCCAAATCTTACGAATAATAAAGCTATGTGTTAAAACTTTACCGGCATTTTCAACTAATAATACGAGTAATTTATATTCAATAGGCGTCATATGAATTTCTTTATCCTCAACATATACTTTATATTTCTCAAAATCAATTTTCAATGTATCCATCGTAAATACTTTTGTTTTGATAACATCACTTGTTTTCTTGCGTAAAGCTACTCGCACACGTGCTAATAACTCATTTATATGAAATGGTTTTGTGATATAATCATCCGCTCCATGATCCAAAGCTTCCACTTTTTCCTGTTCCTGTCCACGCGCAGATACGACTAAAATAGCAACCTCACTCTGTGCGCGTATCTGAGAAAGTACCTCCATTCCATCAATATCAGGAAGTCCTAGGTCCAATAAGATCAAATCAGGGTTATCTGTCATATATAAGGAAATGCCTTCAATACCTGTTTCAGCGCTGATAACTTTATAATCCTTTGTTTCTAATGAGATACGTAAAAATCGTTGAATACTTTTATCATCTTCTATCAATAATATTTTTTCCTTCATGGAAATTCCTCCTTACAAGTAAAAACCAAATATTGCACCATGTCCATCTGCTCTATTATGAGCGTAAATGGTTCCTCCATGTGCTTCGATAATCGCTTTGGAAATGGATAAGCCTAGACCAACACCGCGTTTTGCGTCTGAACGTTCACTTTTCGTAGTCACAAAACTGTCAAAAAGTGTATCGATCATGTTATCAGGGATGCCATTGCCATCATCACTCACTTCAAAACAGGCTTTTCCTTTCTTTTGTGTAAATGAAATATCAATATGGGAAGTTGGTTGAGTATGTTTGATCGCATTATCAATAAAATTAACCAGCACTTGTATAATGAGCTGTCCGTCCATATTTACTAATTGTATTGTTTCAGGAAGATGAGCAGAAATGGTATGACTTCCTTTACGTGATTCACAGCGTTGTAAAGCTTCGCAAATAATATCATCTACAACTTCACAACGCTTGCTCAATAACAAACGACCATCTTGGATACGCGTCATATTTAACAGGTTTTCTACTAATTGAGTTAGCCACTGAGCATCACTACTGATGCTTTTCATCAGCTTTTTTTTCATTTCAGAGTCAAAAACATCATCATTTTCTAACAATACGGCACTCGAACCAGCGATATTTGTTAACGGTGTACGCAAATCGTGTGATAATGAACGTAGTAAATTATTGCGTAGTTTCTCTTTTTCAATAGCAATGCGGCTTTGTTCCTGCTGTGCATATAATTGTTCACGTTCTAAAGCCATAACCATTTGTGCAATTAGCGTATGAATGAATAATTCATTTTCTTTAGTAAGCTCTGGGGTATGAGAAATCGCATATACACCAAGTATTTCTTCACCATGGCATAGTGGATGATAGCTCCATTGTTCACTGCCATTTATGGCAGTAGCATGTCCGCAAGCTTTTTGATGTTTATAGCACCATGTGGCAAGCTCATCAACAACATGTAATGCCAGAGGCATAGCATCATCCTGATAACGTTGCAGCTGTTTACTTTTTTCATCATAATAGTATAAGACACTTATGATATTTTGATATTCATAAAGAGCATGTATAGTATGCATGAAAATTGTTTGGATTTCGGAAAGATTTAAAAAGGATTTGGATATTTCATAAAAGGCCAATGTCTGCTGCTCATTATAGTGAGCAATCGCCGCATGCTTTTGCAATTTTCCCATTAAAATATTCGTGATGATGGAAACAATGAGGAAGATGATGATGGTGATGATATAATTCGGATCATGGATATGCAGGGAATATAACGGCTGGGTAAAGCAATAATTAAAGGTGATGATGCTGATGAAGCTAGAAGCGATGCCCCATACCAGCTGCTTTGTTTCGATGACGATAAAAAGGACACCCAGCAAATAAATCATGATGATATTTTCAGTACGGATATGCAGTTCGACAAAGAATAAAGAAACAAGTGTGCATATAAAAATGATTGCTGTGGTGATAAAGAAATGACGCAAAAGCGTTGTGCTATTTTTATTTTTCATTTTCATGACCTCATTATAACAGATTTCTAAGCTTTTTTCAGTGTATGCAGATAGTGATGTCCATCTTTACGCAGTCGTAAAAGGGCCATGATGACAACATAAATCTCTAATCTTCCCACGAACATCCCAAAGGTTCCAATCCATAAGATGGCATCAGCGGCATGATAATTCATGATGCCGGTGGATAAGCCGACCGTACTAAGGGCACTGGAAAATTCAAACATGGCGTCTTGTAAAGAAAAGCCAAAAAGGCTCAACAACAAACTTCCTAAGAGAAAAATAACCAGATACATAAAGATATAAGTTGAACAGGATAAGATTTCTGCGGATTCAATTTTTTCTTTACGTTCAACCTTATAAATCTTATGGGTGTAAAGCATTTTTTGGGAATGAAACAGCGAACGAAGATGCCACATGACATGTTTTATCATGACATAAACACGATATTGCTTGATACCTCCCGCCGTAGAACCGATACCTCCACCAATCAGCTGTAAGATGATCATAATAAGCATGAAGGAGGCAGGCAATCCCTGAAAGGAAGACATGGTTTGAAAGCCGGTTGTTGTCAAAGCAGAGATGACTTGAAAGGCTGCCAAACGGAAGCTATCTCCAAATCGATATTGTAAGTTATTAACCAAAAGGAAAGCAATAATTGGAATAGCAAAGGCAATGAGAATAAATTGAAAGCGAATCTCACAGTAATAAAAGAAACTACGAAATTTTCCTCGTAATAGAAATAAATGGGCAAGAAAATTAATGTTTCCTAAAATCATTAAGACCATCGTAATAATCTCAATCGAAATGTTGTGATAATGTGCAATGCTATCGGCTTGATTCGAGAAACCACCGGTAGATAAAGCACCAATGGAATGGATGATGGCATCAAAGATTGGCATGCCGCAGATAACGTATAATACCACACCGGCACTGATATAACAAAAATAGATGATGAGAATGATGCGAGCACTTTTTATGACATTCGGCAATAGACGATCACTATGACCTTCCGCATTATAAAGACGCATACCATATGTATCACTTAATACCGAAAGCATGATTACTACCAACCCTACACCACCAAAGAAAAGGATGGTACTGCGATGCATGAGAAATAAATGTGAGGTATGCGTTACATCGACAACGCTTAACCCGGTAGTGCTCCAGCCGCTGGTCGTTTCAAAGACCGCTCTGGTAAAATCATAATGACCGCTTAACATGAAAGGGAATGCGGTAATTACAATGGCAAGCAGCCAACAAGAAACAACAATGACAGCATCCTGATTGCGGGCTAATCTGCCTTTTTCCTTGCCACGAATCAGTTGATAGAAAAGAAAACCGACCAAGATAGCGATCATACCCGGTAACAGAAAATAGATTGCTTCTTTTCCATCTTGCGGATAAAAGAATAACGTAAGCAACGGTAACAGGGTAATGCCCCCAATCAGCATGCATAGCATACCTAAATAACCTAGAATTAAACGATAGCCTTGGATAGGCTGTGGTTGTATCGTGACAATATTCATAAAGAAACTCCTTGAGAAAAGATGGATAATACGCTGTCTTGCGTTTGGGAATCGCTTAGGATAAGCAGTTTATCCCGTTCTAATAATTCGGTATCTCCATTGGGCACGATCATCTGTAGCTTACGTAAGATGCAGCAGATGATGGCATTGGCTGGCATATTGTGTAGATCTTTGATCTTATGATGAATAACCTTACAGTCTTTTGTTAGCAACAATTCACTCATGACGATATTTTCATGTGCTAGCGTAAGCGAATTCACAAGATTTTCAATCGTACTCGCTTGTTCGATGATTTTCGATATCGTATAGGTAGCGGATATCGTGGTATTGACACCAAGTGATCGAAATACCTTTACATTTTTCGGATTGGCAACGGTTGCCACAACTTTTTTCACATGGAAACTTTTTTTGGCATATTGACAGATGGTCAAATTGTCTGCATCACTGGGACGAAGCGCAATTAAAATATCAGCATCCTCAATATCTGCTTCCTCTAAGATATAACGTTTACAAGGATTACCGGTGATGATGGGAATGTTATATTTCTCAGATAAATAAGCACAATAGCTTTCTTCATCATTGATGACGATGACTTCATTTTGCTTTTCTAAAAGTGAACCAATCAGGAAGTCTGCTTTATTGCGACCTCCGGCTACTACGATTTTCATTTATGCATACATCTCCTTTAATTGAATATGACTGATTCTGATAAATTCCTGCATACTTAATTTTGCCGGATAAATTGCCTGAATATTTGTATCCTTTAACAATTCTTCCTTATCCGGATCATTTAAGCGAATATATACTTGTTGGATATGGAAGATCATGTTGGCAATTTGAGCAATCATACAGTTGACATTATCACTATCAGTAGCAACAACGACGATATCTGCATTAGCTATGCCACAGCTTCGCAGCATGTCAAGATCACTCGCATCGCCGATAACCTGAAAGCCGCTAAACGTTTCTCTTAAACGGCGAAATGCTTTTTCATCTTTATCAATCACGGTTACATCAAAGCCTTCTTGACTTAAACTGGAAGCCATACAAGAGCCTAAACGGCCACAGCCGGCAATCAGAATGGACGTGTGTCCATGGTGTTTTATAAATTTCATATACAATACCTTCACTTTCTTTGCCATCATCTTAGCAGATGGGATATAAAGATGGCATGAAGTTCTTAAAAAGGATGTTAAGAAAACATAAAGATGCTATAAAGCGAGAAGGGCAAAGGAAAAAGCTGCTTTTATAGGAAAGAAACAGCTGTTGAAATTCAGGATGTAAGTGTTTATTATATATGGGATGATGCATCTTTCATAAAGGCTTCATTTAGTTTTAAAGTACAGATGTTTTAGCTATTTATATCAATTGACAATTTATTTTGACAATGTTAATATAGAGATGGTGATAAGATGAAAGATGAACAGGGATTTTTAGGTTTTCATTGTCCGCGATGGCAAGAGCTGCCGGATATGGATTTATATATGGATCAAGTTGTAACCCTTTTAAACTCCTCCTTGCAGCTGTTTACCCAGCCACATCAAGGGAAACCCATTACAAGTACGATGATCAATAACTATGTCAAACATGGCATTGTCAATGCACCAATAAAAAAGCGTTATATGAAACGCCATGTAGCTTATTTATTTGTTGTGTGTATCTTAAAGACAGTGTATTCTATGGAGGAAATCAGTAATCTGATCAGTGTACAGGTTGAAAAATATCCACAGGATCAAGCATACGATTATTTTTGCGCTGAATTAGAATGCTGTCTGACCTGTATTTTTTCGCATAAAAAGGTGCGGCATATTCCAAGTGATGATGAAGGAAGTGCTATCGTAGATTTGATTCGCAATACGATACAATCCATAGCGTATACGGCTTATGTCAGAGAAACGCTGCAGGAACGTTTACTAAAAGTGAATGAACATCCTGTCGATGATAAATAAAGTGTGATAACCAGAGCAATCTTTATGTATAAGAGAGATGATGGGAAAACACTTTTTTTTGTGTTTTCCATTGTGAATTCTTCATATACTGTACTAGCAAGAAGGGGGAATTACGATGAGCTATCTATTCCTGATATGTATAGGAGCAATTGTCATTCTATGCGCCTATGTACAGTATCTTTGGGCGAAGCAACGCAAACGTTATTTATTTTTATTGCCATTACTATTCATTCTTTTAACATTTATCTTTGGTTTTATTTCTTTATTATTTGCCTTCGTACTCATCTTTATTGCACAATTGGCAAGTAAGGAGCCTATTCGTCCATCACATAAACACGGTGGTTGTTGAGAGCAAGAATATAATGCTGTGATGCCATCCATACATGGTTTAAATAATCTCTGGTACGAATGGATAAGAAGTCATGGAAAAGCTGCACTTCATAACCGCAGCCTTTTTGTTTTGCGCCTGTTTCAACATGTTGAAACGCCGGAACATCAATGAAAAAACAATGAGCATACGTTTTTTCACATAATGCTGCATCGTTATGCAAATGCCCACTGAAATAACAAATGTTGGGATACTTGTGTAAGATCATTTTTAACTCTTCTTTTTGTTTTTGACTGTCACTGTTTACGTAAAGGTCTGAAAGAGGATGATGACAAAAGAGTAAAATGGGTTTTGTTGGGTCATCCTGTTTTAGTTTTTGCCTTAACCATGTTAATTGATCTTGAAATATGATACCATGATGCTTTGTGGCAAGCTGGGGATTTAAAACATAGATATGAATCCCATTCCAATGTTCATCATAATATACATGTTTATGATGGCGTAGAATCATAGAACGATATAAAGGATGAATATGAATACCGCGGTGTTGTATATTGTAAATATCATGATTACCCAAAGCAATCGCATATTGAAAAGGAAATTCCTGTAGCTGTGAAAGGACATTTTTCCACTGAAAAGCATAACCGTTATTTGTAAAATCACCGACGATGGCGACATGTTTCACATCACGCTGCCAAATATCTTCCAATGCCGTTTCTAAATGAAGGTTGCGCCATGGTAAAGTGATATGTAAATCTGCCAAAACATCAAACGTCAGTAAACTAGATTCATTTTGTATACGGTTTTGATACAAAACTTGTGCTTGCTTCATAAGACATCCTCCTTTTTTCCTAGTGTGGTTGTATTCAAGAGGATTATGAATGATTTATAAAATTAGATGGTGAAATGAACGCTACAAGTAGGAATTAATTTATTTGTGAACTTGTAGGTAAATTGGTAAGATTATAAAACAAAAAAATATTGTATATATATGATAATACTTTATGCTAAAATAGAAAACGAAAGAGAAAGGTGATCACTTTATGGATTATGCAAAAGAATCTTTACGCCTGCATGCACAATGGCAGGGAAAGCTAGATATTCAGCCGAAAATGCAAATAACAAATCGTGATGATTTGTCACTGACCTATACGCCCGGTGTTGCAGCACCTTGTTTGGAAATTCAAAAGGATCCACAGAAAAGCTATACCTTAACCGGTAGAGGGAATACAGTAGCAGTTATTACCGATGGAACTGCTGTGCTTGGCTTAGGTGATATTGGTCCGGAAGCCGGTATGCCGGTCATGGAAGGTAAGTGTGTCTTGTTTAAAGAATTTGGCGGAGTAAATGCGATACCATTGTGTATCCGCAGTAAAGATACTGAGGAAATTGTAAATACAATTGCTTTATTAGCAGGTAGCTTTGGTGGTATTAACCTAGAAGATATCGCTGCACCGCGTTGTTTTGAAATAGAGAAACGTTTAAAGGAAGTGTGTGATATTCCTGTCTTTCATGATGATCAGCATGGTACAGCCATTGTTGTAGCCAGCGCACTGTTAAATGCGTTAAAGGTCGTAAACAAGCCCATGGGCAGTGTACGTATCGTTATCAATGGCGCCGGTAGTGCCGGTTGTGCCATTGCGAAACTATTGTTAGATATGCACTTTGGTGAAGTGTTATTGGTAGATAAAGCAGGTATTTTAAACATCCATAGCACATTAACCAGCGGCCAGCAGAGAATCTTGGATATCACAAAGTGTGAGCGACAGGGAACACTAGCAGATGCTATGAAAGATGCCGATGTTTTTATTGGGGTAAGTGCCCCACATATCGTTTCCCAGGAAATGGTGCGTTCTATGAAAGCAGGTGCTGTTGTTTTCCCTATGGCGAATCCAGTTCCTGAAATCATGCCTGATGAAGCTTTGGCAGCCGGGGCAGCTGTGGTAGGTACTGGTCGCAGTGATTTTCCAAATCAGATCAACAATGTATTGGCATTCCCAGGAATCTTTAAAGGAGCTTTAGCTGTACAGGCGAGTGATATTAATGAAGAGATGAAGATAGCTGCTGCTTATGGCATAGCCTCTCTGATTCAGGAAGAAGAATTAAACAAGGAGTATATCATTCCTAGTGCCTTAGATAAACGTGTAGCTGATGCTGTAGCCGAAGCAGTAATGCAGGCAGCTCGCGAAAGCGGAGTAGCCCGTAAATAAATATAGGTGACACAAATAAGCATAAAATGCTATTTATAGGATATGGATGCTTAAGCACAAGAAAACCGATTTGCCAGACACAGTTTATGTAACTGTAATAAGCAAACCGGTTTTTTGATAATGCAGCGTTATCATGGTATTGCAGTTTCAAATGAGTGCTAAAGTGCTAATAGCTATTGTATATGAGGATAACGCAAAACAGTCATGCCTCGAACATTAGCATTTTTTCTAGAATAGCTATTGCATATGAGGAGAACGCAAAGACAATTAGATAAACTGCATACAAATGATGATAAAGGATAAAAGGCCAATGATAAAAACTATGTTATACTTATAAATAATATGTTTTTTTAAGAAGGGAATCGGTGATATAGAAAATGAAACGAAAGATCTTAGATGCGCATATGCATCTGCCTTATGATTGTAAGTCTTTTGCGGATAAAAGAAGTACTCTATTAAAAGAAATGCAAACCAATCAGATTACGAAAGGTATCGTTATCAGCGATTCTTCTTTAGAAAGCACGATCGGCTCCTTACAGGAATGTGTAGAATTGTTTGCCCATGATGAACATATTGCGATTGTTGGAGGCATTAGTCCTTTTTTTACCTATGAAAAACAACTAAGACTCTTAGAAAAATATTTACAGGAGAAACGTGTCGTTGGCATAAAATTATTTTGCGGACATGAGCAGTTTTATCTGCATGATGAACGATTATCACCAGTTTATGATTTAGCAAGAACTTATCAAGTACCTATCCTTTATCACAGTGAAGGACATACCTCACCTTACGCCAGCTTAGCCAGTACACAAATGGCAGTAAAACAGCATCCTGACATCACCTTTGTTTGCTGTCATTGCCATTATCCGGATGTAGCGGATTGTTTTGCGGCTTATGAAGATACAACAAATATGATCTTTGATATGTCTAGCTTAGCTGATCAATGGATCTATTTGCCAAGCATAAAGAAAGAAATAGAAAAATTTTTACACAAGCATCCTGATCGTATCATGTTTGGTTCTGATTATGCAGGATGCAGTCAATTGGATCATTTACAATTTGCGTTATCTCTTGCTATGGATGAACAAACCAAAAACAAGCTGTTGTATGAAACAGCTTGTAAGGTATATAAAATATAAGAATGTAGGATTGCATGCTAGATGCAAAGTCAGCTACTTTACCATCTTTTTAGCGTCTACGTAACGATCAAACTGCTCTTCATCAAGATAGCCTAAATGCAGGCAGGCTGCTTTTAAGGTCAAATTGTTTTCATAAGCATAACGGGCGGTTTTGGCAGCTTTCTCATAGCCGATATAAGGATTTAAGGCAGTTACGAGCATCAAGGATTGTTGTAGGTACGCTTCCATCTTTTCCTGATTTGGCTGTAAACCTGCTACACAATGAATACGGAAGGAATGTAAAGCATCACACATCAGTGTACAAGATTGCAAGAAATTATAGATGATGACCGGCATAAAAACATTCAACTCAAAATTGCCTTGACTTGCCGCAAAGCCAATCGTCGCATCATTGCCCATGACCTGAACAGCACACATGGTCATCGCTTCACATTGGGTAGGATTTACTTTTCCCGGCATAATGCTGGAGCCCGGCTCATTTTCAGGAATGCGGATTTCACCCAAGCCACAGCGCGGTCCACTTGCCAACCAACGGATATCGTTGGCTATTTTCATACAATTAGCAGCCAATGCTTTGATAGCACCATGAGCAAAAACTAAGTCATCTTTTGCCGTTAGGGCATGAAATTTATTGGGATCGGCAATAAACGACATTGCCAGCTGCTGTGAAAGCTGGGCACTGACATCTTCATCGAAATGTTCAGGAGCGTTTAGTCCTGTACCTACCGCTGTACCTCCGATGGCAAGCTTACCTAAGGAGTCAATTGCTTTTTGCAACATATCCACATTGTTTTCCAGCATTCCACGCCATCCACTGATTTCATCACTGAAACGTAAAGGGGTAGCATCCTGCAAATGGGTGCGTCCTATTTTTATAATATCATGATACTCTTTTTCTAGTTGTTTCATACAAAGGATCATTTCGTTGATTTCTGGAAGCACCTCTTTTTGTAATACGGTTACTGCCGCAATATGCATGGCACTGGGGAAGGTGTCATTAGAACTTTGTGATTGATTCACATCATCATTGGGATGCAGTAGTTTTTTACCAGCTAAATGATTCCCACGATTTGCAATTACTTCATTCACATTCATATTGCTCTGGGTGCCGCTGCCGGTTTGCCAAACGGATAAAGGAAAGTGTTCATCCAGTTTACCGGTTAGGATCTCATCACAGACACGTATGATCATTTCGGCTTTCTCTTCACGTAAAGTACCATTTTTTAAGTTAACTTTTGCGGCTGCCATTTTTAAATGGGCAAATGCATAAATTACGGCAAATGGCATTTTTTCATCGCTGATCTTGAAATTCTGATAACTGCGCTGGGTCTGCGCACCCCAATAGCGATCAGCAGGTACCTCTATTTCACCCATGGAGTCATGTTCTACTCGTGTATTCATAAGGATCTTCCTTTCTTTTTGCGTTCTCATTTTAACAGATGTCAGATAAAAAGAAAAGATACCACATACGGTATCTACATTAATGAGAAGGAAAAGAAATAAACTAACACGCTGCATAAGACAACAACAATGCCACCGATGCTGCAGCCCACAATACCGGTAACTAAACCGGCAACGGCTCTGCCGCTATGTAAGGAGCGATTGCTTAATACAATGGCGATAATACCACAAATGACGGCGATGACCCCTGTTAAGATCCCTGCTACCATCCAAAAAAAGGGAAGGATCATTGCTATGACACTGATGGAGGTTGCTACAATACCCACACTCATTGATGCGATGGCTTTTCCTTTTGGTTGCATAGATAAAACCTCCTTTTATACGGTATATTTTAAGATTGACAGGAAGATAAGTCAAGATTTACTTTCAACTAACGATTTTGTAAGACTATTGTAAGCATATTCGATGGTCTTTTTATCGTTCCTTCTTTATACTGATAGCAAGAAAGGAACGTGATAATATGAAAAAACTAAGTGCTGTATTAGGGGTGGGGATTGTTACGTGGCTATTATTTCACAAACACCAAAAAAGACTTTAAGCCTATACAATTATGAAAAAAGCCGTAATCGGCTTTTTATCATTTACTCAGCAATTTGGTAATCATCATCTAATACTTTGATCTGGCTGTCACCAACAATAAAGTAATGTGGATAATGGTACAATAAATTCTTATTTACAAAAGAGATACTGCCTAGTAATACATCTACTTCTTCAATAGAAGTGCGGCGCATTAAATCAGTGATATAGTTAAAGTCTGTCTTCATCGTTTTATAATGTTCATCCGCAAAGCTATAAATATCTTTCTCAGGAATGAAGTGGGTAGCACGGCTTAATGGTTTTACGATATTGCGTGCATACGCTGGAGCACTTATTTCATAACCATTCATGCTTAATGGTGTTCCATATTCTACAATAGCCTTAATGATACGCGCATTATCCACAACTTTACCAAAAGAATCGTCTTTTACATTAATGACAAATTTACGTCCTTCCGCAAATTGACGGATATGATATTCGTTTTGGAAAAACAGATACATGTGATGATTTAAAACGGTTGCCATCTCTTCCTTTACAGGTTCATAACCTACCCATCCGCCAAAATCATTCACATCAGCGATCTCAATTCCATACATAACTTGTTTCATAAGAGTTCCTCCTGTTTTATTCTCTATACCATTATACCTCTTTTATGTTCTTTTTTTCACTAATTCATAAATTTTTTCAAACTATCAATATCAATTGTAAAAAATATCAGAAATTATAGTATAATAATAAAAAGGGATATACCGTAAGTGGTGTACTTAAGGGGTAATGATATGGAAAAGAAACAACGCTATTGTCCAAGCTGCGGAGCAAAGACAAATGATGCGGTTTGTGAGATCTGCGGCAGACACACAAAGCCAATCAGTGAACGTTATCATGAAAAGAACCTTTATATCGTAGAGGATGATATAGCATCAAATGAAGAACGTCAATATAGAAATGAGCAGAAGGAAAAAGAAAAAAAGACAATTGAAAATGCGGCTTCCTATGAGCGGCAAGCACAGCATCCAAACTATGAGTATAAAGAATTTAAACATCCAGAATTTGAAAAGCCGAAATTTGAACACCCCAGAATGAAGTTTGAAAGGGGAAAACGGCAGCGCCAAGCTCATATTTATAAAGAAGATAAGCGCCAAGGGCCATCAACTATATTGAAAAATGCTATGGGGATCATCATTTTCGTCCTATTGCTTATTGCTTTCATTGCTTATAACGTCTTTGCATCATCGTCGCATGAGTTTGAAGATTATAATAATGACAGTGCCTATACAGAATTAAGCAATGATGCATTGGTGAACGATCATCCGGTTACGAAAATTGATTGTAGCGTTGAAAAAGGTAAGGTCATCCTTACGAATCCAAGCGATTATGTCATCAACGGTTTTTTGAATGATAAGGCGATAACTCATGTGATTGTGTTTCCGCAACAACAATTGCGCATGGAACTGCAGGATGTAGCGGGGGCATGTCCTTTTGATGGAACAGAGGAAAGCAGTCTGCTAATTGATAAACCGGAAATATCCTATCGATACGAAACACGAATTTCGAAAGATAATGTTCGTACGAGTAAACTGTATGTGCATGATGCTTTAAGTGATGAGGAACTAGAAAGTATTTGCCATTATTTATTGAGTTATGGTATATATCAACAGTTATCTGATGAAGAAAGAATTTCGTTTTATGTTGAAAAAGAGCCTAAAAAGCTGTTAAAGAATGTCAAAATGAATTATTCCGATGAAACATTCACGTATGTGAGTGAGGATAACGGGACCATCACAGTTTCATCATAATCGTAAATATCGAGGGAAAGGACTTCCTAAATCATAAAGTTAGTGGTAATATAATATAGAAAAAAAGGAGTATATGTTATGAAAAATGCAATTCGTTTGAGTGAAGAAATCTCTAAAAATGTGACGACTCGAAAATTTGTGACGACGAAGATTGAATATTTCTGTGAATCAGAAGATGATACGAAAACATTGACGGATAATATTACGCGTGTTCTTACCAAAAATTTAGGAGATACCAATCTGGCTAAAATCACTTATGAATATTATCCAAGTGAGAAGAAAGTCGAAGTTGAAATTATTGAACATATGTAAAAAAATGGAGTGTATTTTTTAAGAAATACATTCCATCTTTTATTTTGTGTTTTTAGCGTGCTAGGGCTTCTTCAATTTCAACGACATACATCGTATGGTAGTCTTTTAATGGATAGTTTTTCTCAATTAAGGAGCTATCCAAGAAGCACGCTTCGCTTAATTCTTGTGCATACAGCTTACGGCATACCAGTACCGTATTCGCTTCTTCAAAGTAAGGAACATCATGATGATGAGCAATATGGAAACCGGCTTTTGTGATCTTATCTTCATCTTTTCCCGAAACAGTACCGCAATAACTTAATTGCTTGCGATACTCTTCATCATAAAAGGATAATGTCAATCGCTCACTTCCATCGATAAATTCCTTCGTATAGCGTTGCGGACGGATAAAGATATAAGCGACTTTTTTGTTCCATAAAATTCCCATACCACCCCAGGAAGCGGTCATGGTGTTGACACGTCCATCCTTTTCTGCTGTTACCAGCATCCACTCTTTGCCAATCATGGTAAAGACATCTCCATGCAGTTTTTCTGGCTCTATGATTTGTAAAGCGTTCATAATAAACACTCCTTTCTGTTATGATGCTATTATAGTTTATGCAGAAAGCATTTGGCAAGTAGCATGAAAATATGAATTTATTGTGTATTTTTAAGACTTAAGATAAGATATAGAAAAGCGGAGGTAGTTACTCATGAAAATTACGTATTTACATCACAGTGCCTTTCTTATTGAATTAAAACATCATCTGCTATTGTTTGATTGGGTCAATACGCCACTTTGTGAACTACCGAAAGATAAGCCACTATATGTCTTTGTCTCTCATCATCATGAAGATCATTTCCATGAAGCGATTTTCACATTAGCCAAAATTCATCCAGATGTACATTATCTGATCAGTGATGATGTTCCTTGTAAGGATCGTAAGGACGTTTTGGTATGCGCTTGTGACCAGATATATGAAGTGGATGATTTGCAAGTAAAAACGATTGCATCCACAGATGAAGGAGTTGCTTTCCTTGTGATGTGTGAACAAAATATCATCTATCATGCAGGAGATTTAAATTGGTGGGATTGGGGCGAGGAAGACAGTGAAGAAGAGGCTCAACAAATGGAAACAGCATATCGTAAAGCAATGAAAAAGCTTAGTCGATACCAGATGGATGTGGCGTTTTTACCAGTTGATCCACGTCTTATTAAAGGGTTTTATAAAGGTGTCAGCTGTTTTATGCAGTATAGTGATGCAAAGCATATCATCCCGATGCATATGTGGGATCAATATGATATAGTAGAGAAATTATGTAAAAGAGATGAAGTAAAAGCATATGCAAAGCGTATCCAAAAGATTAGAAAAGATATGGAAACGTTTACAATATAACGGAATCCGGTAGCCATTTTTATGAAAATATGATATATTTGAAAGTACGAAGAGGAAAGATAAAGGGTGATAAAGATGATGGATGAAAAGCAAATAGTAAAACATGCGCTAGATGATTATCAGAGAATTACCGGACTGCGCTCTTATATCGTTGAGGATAATACGGTGATTCAGAGTGCATCAGAGAAAAATTATTTTTGTAAATGTCTTAAGATTTCAAGCAAGGCATTGGAAAAGTGTGAAGAATGTACTAAGGAAACGTATGAAAATGCACGCCAGATTGATAAGGAATGTATTTATTCTTGTCATGCTGGTTTGATCAAATGGGCGGTTCCTGTTAATTATAAGGAGTATCATTGTGTGATTGTATCGGAAGGCATCTTAGCACAAAAACAAAAAGAAGAGGCGGATCGCTGGGCAAATTATCTCAGCAGTGAATATAAACTTGATGAAGATATGTTGTTGCATAATTTTAAGGTTATTAAAACAATGGATGAGTCAGAAATGAATGCCTCTATTCAATTATTAAAGGATCTTTTGAACTATCATTTCACATTTGCAAAAAAAATGTAAGATAAATAAGTATATAACCGTAACAGTATAGGAAATGCCGTATCATTTCTATTGATGTTACGGTTTTTACTTGGAAACAGATATGAAAAATCATAACATACACATATTTGGTAAGAAAAAGGAAGGTTTTGGGCGTTTTAATGTTATCTTTAGCTTACTTACGCTATACTATATGTAATAAAGTGAGGTGTTATGATGGAAATTACAAATCCATATCTGTTAGCGGCACTGGGAACTGGTTTTACCTTTCTTATGACAACTTTGGGTGCGGCAATGGTTTTTTTCTTTCGTAAAGATATAAAAGCAAATGTACAATCAATTTTTCTTGGGTTTGCGGCAGGTGTCATGATAGCCGCAAGTGTTTGGAGCTTATTAATCCCTGCTATGGAACAAGCAGAAGAATTAGGGATGATTCCTTGGCTTCCGGCAGCTGGAGGTTTTATCCTAGGTGGTATTTTTCTGTTTGGCTTAGATCATGCTTTACCTCATCTGCATCCAGGCAGTGAGAAACCGGAAGGTCCAACATCTTCACTAAAGCGAACAACCTTGCTAGTATTTGCCGTAACATTGCACAATATACCAGAGGGCATGGCAGTAGGATTAGCATTTGCCATGTCTTTACAAACTGGGGCATCGGTAACATTAGCGGCAGCCATTTCCTTAGCTCTTGGCATAGGTTTGCAAAACTTTCCGGAAGGCGCGGCTATTTCGCTTCCCTTAAAGAAAGAAGGATGTTCAAATGGCAAAGCATTCCTATATGGTTCCTTAAGCGGTATCGTAGAGCCCATAGCAGGAATTGCGACCGTCGCCATTGTGCAGGGTGCGACATTGGTCATGCCATGGCTGTTATCATTTGCGGCAGGTGCCATGTTGTATGTTGTGGTAGAGGAACTAATACCACAGGCGCATTTAGGAGAACATACCCATGCGGGAACAGCTGGCGTGATGTTTGGTTTCCTTTTGATGATGGTCATGGATGTAGCTTTAGGTTAGAAATAAATAGGGTGAAAAAAGTACAGAATGAAAAAATCTGTACTTTTTTCATTTCTCAGCCAAAAATAGATAAATTTGTGTTAAAATAAGAATAATGATAACACTTACATATGCGAAGGGAGAAGAGCTATGATAAAGAAACTGCAGGATCTGCAACAACATATCCAACAGGAAAAACGTAAATATAACCATTTAAGCGCAACCAGAATGTATGAGCTGATTCAAGCTTATGTAAAAGCGCAGATGCAATCGGCACCAATACACCAAAGTGAGCGTAAGCTCTACTATATTTCAGCAGAATTTCTGTTAGGAAAGATGCTTACAAGCAATTTAGTTAATTTAGGTTTATTAGATGAAATGCAAGAATTGGTGCAGAAAGAAGGATTTGCATGGTCGCAGATTCAAGATGAGGAAATGGAACCATCCTTAGGGAACGGAGGTTTAGGCCGATTGGCTGCTTGTTTCCTTGACTCAATTGCATCCTTACAGCGCAATGGAGACGGTATCGGCTTATATTATCATTTTGGATTATTTGAACAGAAATTTGAAAACAATAAACAAGTAGAATTACCAAATCGCTGGATCGGTAAAACTTCCTGGTTTACGAAAAAAGAAGTCAATTATCGCGTTCCCTATAAAAACGGCTGGCTGAAACCAATCTTATATGATATGGAAGTCATCGGTGAGCATGGCACTCGCAACACCTTGCATCTATTTGATGTAGAAAGTGTTGATGAATCAATTGTTCACGATGGTATCCAATTTGATAAAACAGCCATTGAAAAAAATCTAACGTTATTCTTATATCCGGATGACAGTGATGAAGCAGGCCGAAAGTTACGGATTTATCAACAATACTTTATGGTATCCTGTGCTGCCCAGATGATTTTAGAAGAAGCTTTACAACACCAATGGGATCTGCGCCATCTGCATGAACATGTCATCATTCAAATCAATGATACCCATCCGACGATGGTAATCTTAGAACTTATTCGTCTTTTGCAAAAGAGAGGTCTATTGCTTGCTGAAGCTATTGAAGTCGTCTCCGGTATGTGTGCATATACAAATCATACGATCTTAGCCGAAGCATTAGAAACCTGGCCTTATGCTTACTTGCAAGACGTTGTACCACAATTAATGAATATTATAGAAGCACTGGATGTGATGATGAAAGAACGCAGTAAAAAAGCAAGTACTGCTATTATAGATGCAAACCGCAATGTGCATATGGCCAATATTGACATTCATATCGGTAAAAGTGTCAATGGTGTTGCGGCCATTCATACTGATATATTAAAACAAAGCGAATTGAAAGATTTCTATGCCTTATATCCTACGAAATTTAACAATAAGACGAATGGTATTACCTTTCGACGCTGGCTAAGTGGATGTAATACGCAACTACATCATTATTTATGTGATTTGTTGAAAAAAGATCCATCTTCCCATCCTGAAATATTAAAAGAATTGGTAAAGTATGCGCATGATGAAACCGTAATTGCAGATATTATGGCAATTAAACAGGAAAAGAAAATGGAATGGATTGCGCATATGAAAAAGAAACAGCAAATAACCTTAAACCCTTATGCTGTTTTTGATACACAGGTCAAACGTTTGCATGAATATAAGCGTCAGCAAATGAATGCGTTATATATTATTCATAAGCTTTTGCAAATTCGTGACAACGAACTGCCGCCACGTCCGATCAACATAATTTTCGGAGCGAAAGCAGCCTGCGCCTATACAATTGCCAAGGACATCATACATGCTTTATTATGTTTGCAAGAACTTATCGCAAAGGATGAAAAGGTATCTCCATATCTGCAATTGTGTTTTATTGAAAACTATAATGTCAGTGAAGCTGAATTCATCATCCCAGCCAGTGATATTTCTGAACAGATTTCACTTGCATCGAAAGAAGCCAGTGGTACCGGTAATATGAAATTCATGTTAAATGGTGCTGTGACATTGGGCACAAATGATGGTGCGAATGTGGAAATAGCGGACTTGGTAGGTCAAGAGAATATCTATACCTTTGGCAAAGATAGCGATACTGTAATCGCTCATTATGCAAACCAAGATTATGTGGCAAAGGATATTTATGAAGGAAGTGAACATGTAAAAACGTTGGTTGACTTCCTTATCAGTGATGAAATGCTACGTGTTGGAGATCCGGTCAGTCTAACACGGTTGCATCATGAATTAATTCATAAGGACTGGTTCATGACATTGTTAGATGTAGAAGAGTATATAGTATGTAAAGAAAAGATGTTGCAAGATTATGAAAAGCAAACGGACTGGGGCAGAAAAATGCTGATGAATATCGCTATGAGCGGTTTCTTCTCTAGTGATCGAACGATTCAAGAGTATGACAGGGATATCTGGAAATTGTCTTAGAGGAGGGGTCACATGGAACGGACTACAGGAATCTTACTACCGATTTTTTCACTGCCGTCAAATCAGGGTATCGGTGATTTTGGCAAGCATACGTATCGCTTGATTGATGCAATCGCAAAGCAGCATATTCATATTTGGCAGATATTGCCATTGAATCCTGTCGGATATGGGAATTCACCATATCAGCCGTATTCTTCCTTTGCCGGAGATGAGCTATACATCAGTATAGATACATTAGCTGATTATGGCCTTTTAAAACAAAGCTCTATTCGTAACTATAATAAATTTAGTGAACGTGTAGATTATGAAGGCGTGCGCAAATTCAAAGAGCCTTATTTAAGAAAGGCATTTAAAACGTTTCAAAAAAATTTTCATGAGTTTGAACAGGAGTATCAACTGTTTACGTCACAATCAGAATGGCTGTATCCATATGCGGTCTTTATTACCTTAAAGAAACAAAATGATGATAAGCCTTGGCAACAATGGCCTAAGGAGCAACGGGAGTGGATCATTGATCGCCACTACTCTTTACAAAGCCTTGAAAATGAAATCCGTTATGAGGAGTTTCTACAATTTATCTTTTATAAACAATGGGCAGGCATAAAAGAATATGCGAATGCCAAAGGTGTTAAGATTATGGGTGATATGCCATTCTATGTCGGTTTAGACAGTGCCGATGTGTGGCAACGTCAAGAAGAATTCTTATTGGATGCAGATGGTTATCCAACTTTTATCGCCGGAGTACCACCTGACTATTTCAGTGAGGATGGTCAACGTTGGGGAAATCCAATTTATCATTGGAAACAGATGAAAAAGCAGCATTATGATTTCTGGATGAAGCGCTTAGCATGGAGTGCTGCCAACTTTGATATCACCCGTATCGATCATTTTCGGGCATTTGATACGTATTGGAAGATTCCGGTGGAATGTCCTACGGCACAGGTTGGAGAATGGATAAGCGGACCGGCTTATGACTTCTTTGATGAAGTATATCGTCAGATGCCTGATATTCAAATCGTCGCTGAAGATTTGGGTGATTTGCGCAAGCAGGTGCATAAGCTGCGAGATCATTATCACTTATTAGGAATGAATGTTGCTGAATTTGAATTGGTTCCAAAGCAATTAAAGAAAAAACGCAGAGAGCATGTGATTTTATATACCGGCACTCATGATAATGATACGCTGGAAGGTTTTTATCAAGATTTACCGCAAAACCGTAAAATTGCACTGCGTAGATATTTTCACAACTGTGGCTATGAAAACCGTAATTTCCACGAACTGGTTATTCGCTATTGCCTAAACAGTGCGGCAGAAGTTGTCATCTTACCAGTACAGGATATTCTGGGATTGAAAAAAGAAGGCAGGATCAATACACCGGGGACTATAGGTTCACCTAATTGGGAATGGAAACTGAAGAACTTAAAAACCTTTTATGAATTGTTACCAAAGCTTGGTGATTGGATCAGGGAAACCGGCAGAGATCATTAAGTAATGATGCTAAATCATCATTTCATGAGGAACGGAAAAATTTCTTATTCAGGAATCGTCATATATAAAAAGGCAAATTAGTTTGCCTTTTTATATTCCTTCCCATGCTATAATTCTAAGTTTTGTGACATAAAGCAAAAAGCTGATATAGTAATTTATTTATAGTGAAAATCAAAAACTGCACATATCGTCATGTGCAGTTTTTATATAGCGATTAATTAAAGTTGGAAAATGGATTCATTCCATTTTGTTGATCGGACTGTTGCGATTTTTCATTATTAGAAGTGGTTGTTGATGCGTCAGCTTCACCAAGTGTCACCTTGATGGTCTTCGTTTCATTATTTCTAAGTATATTCATTGTCATGGTTTCTCCGGCTTTATGACTATTTACGGCAGTTTTTACATCCGCAATATCGCTAACCTTCTTACCGTCTACCTTTAAAATCTGATCACCGACTTCTAAACCTGCTTTGTCTGCGGCTTTACCACTTTCCACTTTAGCGATGTAAACAGCAGACATGCTTTCACCATAAGGATTTGTTGCGGTTGAAAGGGTAACTCCTAAAGAAGCACGGCCTTTTACATACCCATTTTCAATCAGATTTTCAATGACATCTTTCGCTCGGTCAATCGGAATAGCAAAACCAAGACCCTCAATATTGTTGCCACTGGATTTGGCATTGACAATACCTATCAGTTCACCTCGATCATTAAACAAACCACCGCCAGAATTACCTGGATTGATAGCAGCATTCGTTTGTAATAAATGCATTTTCTGATTATCAACGGTAATTTCACGATCTAAAGCAGAGATGATACCAGAAGTTACGGTTCCACCTAATTCACCTAATGGATTTCCGATAGCAACCGCCGTATCACCAACTTCCAACTTGCTGGATTTTCCCATTACAGCAGGAGAAAGATTGCTGGCTTCGATTTTAATGACAGCTAAATCGGTGGATGCATCGGTCCCAATCAATTTAGCATTATAAGATTTTCCATCTTTTGTTGTCACAGTGACTTTATCAGCACCATCAATGACATGGTTGTTCGTGACAATATAGCCATCTTTGGTTAAGATAACACCACTACCGGCTCCAGATGATACTGCTTGAGGAAAGAAACTATTCGTGGACACCGATTCGGTTTTAATTTCAACGACGCTGTTTGCGGCAGCTTCGGTGATTTGTTTAATGCTCATCGTGTCACCATTGGCTGCTGTTGTTGTAGTTTTTGTGGTGTTGGCAGATTGATACATGATGACACCGCCATTACCATTGATATGATTGGCAGCTAAAGTACCGCCAAATCCACCGGCTAAAGCCAACAGGAAACAACCTGACATCATAACACCGCTTTTATGCTTTTTTATGAAAGGCACTTTTGGCTGCTTTCCATTGTCAGTCAGTGCTTCTTCAGTCGAAGTGGTTTCTTCTTGTTTTACATCTTCTTCTAACGTCGTTTCTTCTATTACTGGCTCTTTTTGAGTACTTGTTTCTTCCTCAGTGTCAGTGACTGTTTCATTTACTACAGTCTCATCATACTTGTTTTCATCTTTGTTATTCATGTTTTCGACATTACTGTTTTCATTTTCGTTCATATACTGCTCCTCCTTTAAGTATGTTTTCTTTACGCCTTTTAGTATACAGATAGATTATCTCAAAAAAATTTTATAAATATGTGAAAATCAGATGAATTTTTTTCAAAGTTGGATGGAAATATGTGAAAAACGGGATAAAATCACGAAAAAAATGCCAAAAAGTAAAGGATTCCCCTTTTCTTACTTAAATACGACATTTAACTATGCTATAATAACAATGGAATGTGTATCATACATATTCGTTCGTAAACGTCGGTATACTTTCGTATTTATATATAAAAAGAAAATGTGGGAGGGAATTACACATGGCAAACACCAGTAAAAAGAAAATGACAGCAACAGCAAAGAAAAGTGCTGCAGCAAAAGCTGAAACTGTTAAAAAAGAAACAAAGGGCGAAGAAGTTAAAAGTATTGCCGTAAAACCAGAGGCTAAAAAACTTACGACTGCAAAAGAACCTAAAAAGATCACAGCTGCAAAAGAACCGAAAAAAATTACGGTAGCAAAGGAACCAGAAAAACTAACTGTGAAAGAAGAACCTAAGAAAACCGTAAAAAAGGAAACCAAAGCAGAAACAAAGAGTACAAAAGCTGAAACAAAGAGTGCAAAAACGGTGAAAAAGGAAGAAACCAAAACGGTCAAAGCGGCGAAGAAAGAAACGCCTGCTACTAAAAAGAGCGTTAAGGAAGAACCTAAAAAAGAAGAAACACCGGTTAAGAAGAGTACAAAGAAAGCGGAAACGAAAAAAGTAGAAGCGAAAGAAGAAAAAAAATCGGCTGTGAAAAAAACGGAGACAGTTAAGGAAAAGAAGCCAGCTGCTAAGAAAGCTGCCAAAAAACCAACAAAGAAGGAAAAAACCGCTGTCTATGAAGTGTTGTCTTTAGAAGAATGCATCCAGCGTATGCAAGCCATGGGTGTACAGCATGTGTATGAAGATTATGCACGTTTCTTGATGGATGAGGCTGACATTAAGAAACTAGAGAAAGATATCATTGAGGGAAATAACTTAAAGAATGCAGACTTTGCTTACGAAAAAGATGGTTATGATACCGACTTAGTGGCTGTAACTTTAGGTAAGGTGGCTGATACTATGGACATTAAAGCAATGGATTATAAAGATATTAAGAAGGATATGAATACAGCGGTTAAGACTACAATCAGTGAAGATGCTGAAGTAAATGCTGCTGAATATCTGAAGGAATTTAAGATTTGTGAAAAATTGCTAATGATTGGTCAGCGCAAGAATATAGGGGATTCAGCGATTGTCAGCGAATTGATTGGTGCAGATGTTGATGCATTTGTTGCACACTTCTTTGATTTGGCATATGCTATATTGCCAGATTGGCAGTATGACGATGTGAAATTTTATGAAGATTTCGCATATGCCGTATTATCTCAATATTATGATTTATTTACAAAATATCAGTTGCGTATTTTGATGGATGTTGCTGATTTATATATCAAGCATGGTGATTTCCAGCATGGTGATGAATGTTATGGTTATATCTTACGAGATAATCAAATCAAAGATTATATCTATTATCGCTTTGCATCTGTTTATGAAGATATTGACTTTAATAAAGCAAAAGCGTTGGCTTATGAGTCTTTACAGTACGTAGATGGACGCTACACATATTATCAGAATATCATGGATATTATTAATAAATAGTTGAGCATAAAGGACTGTTGATCAAAAACAACAGTCTTTTTTATATGCTTATCAAAACTCACATGCCCAAACAGCCGTAACGTGTTTCTCATCCCGCTTATTGAAAAAAGGTAAGTTCACTTGAACTTACCTTATATATTTAACTGGTGACGCGTACGGGATTCGAACCCGTGAGTGCATGCGTGAAAGGCATGTGAGTTAACCGTTTCTCCAACGCGCCATTTAACTGTTGCCACGTAATTATAACAAAATAGGTTTTAAGCGTCAAGAACTTTTTGTAAAAAATTAATATCCGCCAGACTATTTATCAGATGGAGCTTAATACACTTTTTACTTACTTATGGTAATCTTTAAAAATGCGCATTTATTTTAAGAATATACTAAGGTTTTTGCACCAACAATGTTTCTTTCATAAGAGTAGATGGCTTATGATTAATAGCTCTGCATTTTTATATGTTATACGTTTTTACATATTTAATTAATTAAAATATAATATATATTGAATTATAATACTATACGATGTATAATATTATGGAAGAAAGGTGATGTATATGACATTTCAGCTTGGATCAGCATTGCTGGATGCTTGTGTTTTAGCGACCTTGCATAAAGAAGACACATATGGATATCGGCTTACCCAGGAAGTAAAAGTAGTGATGAGTGTGAGTGAATCTACACTATATCCGGTTTTGCGTCGATTGATGCGAGATGGGTATTTAGAGACATATGACCAGCAGCATATGGGCAGAAATAGACGATATTATCGTTTAACAGAAACAGGAAGAGTCAAATATGAGGAATATGTAGAGGAATGGAAACAATTTTCCAGTAAAATTACAGACATTTTAGAGGGAGGCGTTTGTGATGAGTAAACAACAATATCTAGAAGAACTTCGGGTTCGTTTAAAGGGATTATCACAAGATGAAATAGAAGATGCATTATCTTATTGTGAAGAATATTTTGATGATGCAGGTGAAGGGAATGAGCAACAGGTCATAGCCGATCTTGGTTCACCTTACAAATTTGCGGCACAGATAAGAGCTGATGCAGAAATACGACGTCATAACACGACATTTGCAAATGACCAAAATACAACCAAGAAATCTTCTCTAAAAAGCATTATTGCAATTATTCTTGGTATCTGTGCATTACCCATCGCATTGCCTTTGCTGTTGGCATTGGTTGCAGTGATATTTGCTCTATTTATAACAATAGGAGCCTTTGCTATCGCCGGTCTTGCATCCGTAGGAGCGATTGCATTTACAGGCTTTCCCTTACTTGTTAATGGATTTTATCATTTAGAAACACCAGGCAATGCATTGATTGCCATTGGCGGAGGTTTGTTATGTATCGGATTGGGAATCTTGTTACTCTTATTATTTATCTGGTTGATTCGTACTTTGTTGCCGGCATTCATGCGACTTGTAACAAACCTTTATCACAAAGCAAAGGAGGGAAAGCATTATGAAAAAGCATAATGGGGTAAAAGTAACATTGATCATTTCCATAATTTGTGTCATCATCGGTGCTTTCTGCATTGGCATGGGAATTGTGCAAAATGGGGATATTGCCTATTTACGAGTTGATAACCAAACAGCTCCTTGGTGGCCCTTTCATGGTAGCTTTGGTATTCACCTTGAAGAGGTCGCTGAAGACATTTCAAAAACGAAAACATTCTCACAAACTTTTGATGATGTAGACAAGTTAGAATTAAACGTAGCAGCCGTGAACACAACGATACGTGTGGGTGATAACAACAGCTTGCGTTTTTCCAATATTTATGAAAATCAGGTTAGTGTTTCTAGGAGTACAAATACCATGAAAGTAGATGTGAAAAATAAACATTTTCTACGTAAAGCACGTTTGGATATCACATTGAAAAAAGAGGACTTATTGAAAAAGTTAGAAATTGATGCTTCCGCAGGCCATTTAACGGTTCAAGGTCTGCGTTTAAAAGATCTGATAGTAGATGGTGACGCTACAGAAGTAGAAATGCAAAAGGTACAAGTCTCACGTAAAATGGAACTGTCAGCGCAGGCGGGCAGCATAGATATGAAAGAAATGGTGAGTGAGCACAGCGAGTTTGATGTACAGGCAGGAAGTATTGATGTTTCCGGTGATTTACGCGGTAAAACGAAAATTGATTGTCAGGCCGGTAGTGTAAATCTGTACTTACAAGATAAAGAGAATCAGTATGGGTATCAGATAAAAAATGAAGTGGGCTCTGTTGAACTTGGAGAGCAAGACTATAGTGGCTTATCGAATGAAATCAGTGTACGTAATGATGCGAAAAATCAACTAGATATTGACTGCCAGGCTGGCAGTGTGGAAATCGCTTTTGATCATGCGTGATATTCAGACACTATGCGAAAGCACAAAGTTGTTTTGGAAGCAAACTTCTGGAAAGCCACTTTCTTTTCCACCATATGATGAAACGGAAAGAAAACATAATGAAGCAAAACTACAGGAACAGCTTAGTCATATGACAGAGGATGTGCAGGAAATTAAAGCATTGCTTCCTGCATTCGTTGATATCTCTTGGATGTCTAAACAAGATCAGCAACAATTTGAAACTTGCACCCAAAAATTTATTGAAGATGCGAAAGCTTTTGATGAAAATCTTCACGCTGAAAAGGTATTTCAGGCACTACGCAATATGTGGATCATTTGGATGTTAGAAGTTGCTTTTCAAAAACCCATACAATATCATCAAGCCATGTTTGGTTATAGTATGCTGTATCCATATTCTGATAATGTGTTAGACGATACCCTTATGGATAAGGAAGAAAAGAAGGCTTTTAATCACTGGTTCATGCGGCGACTGCATCATCATACAGAAGCTTTTGCACATCCGTATGCCAATAAGATGCATCAATTGGTGGAAAAAATAGAACATCAGTATGCACCATCAAGTTATCAAGATGTGTATCAAAGCCTATATTTGATCCAAGAGGGACAGCAACAATCTTTGCGTCAACAGCAAACGATACCTGAGAAGGACGTACTTGAAATTTCCATTTGGAAAGGTGGTACTAGCGTCTTAGCGGATGGTTATTTAATCGATGGGCATTTAAGTGATGTGCAACAGGAGTTTTGTATGCTGTTTGGCTTTACTTTACAGGTAGCAGATGATTTACAAGATGTTGTAGAAGATGATCAGCATCACCATCATACCTTAGCTACTATATGTAATAAGGCAGAACGCAAAGCCTTATTGGAAAAACTTTGGGTTTTCCTTGAAAAGGTCGTTTTCACACACATTCAGGATGAGCAAGTTTGCCGCTTTATTATCAAAAATTGCCGCGAAATGATGTTGTTGTCAGTTTTACAAACGGCAGCCTATTTCCCAACTTCCTTTGTCGAAGAGATTAAGGCAGCTATGCCATTATCCTATGAATGTATCAAAGAGCTTAAAAATAAAGTACTTATGAAGATAAAAGAAAAACAGGTTGAAAGGGGATAGAAGTGTATGCGTAAAATCATGATGATATCACTACTTTTGGTACTATTCATAAGCGGTTGTTCCCGTACTAATGAACAAAAATATCTGAAGGATTTTGATTATTTCATCAAAACCATTGAAGAAAATTATCCATTTTTAGAAATGAGTGAACGTTTGTCTAATTTGCAATGGGAGAAGGCAAAAAAAGCAGCACGTGATAAGGTGGAAAGGTGTACATCTATGAATGATTTTGAGAATATTATTGATGGTGTATTGGAAAAATTACACAATGGTCATACACAGCGCATACAAGATACACAATCGCTGATGTATACCATGAAACTATATGAACAAAGTTTTGCGAAACAACCTCGGGATTATCGTTATCAGATGATAAAAAAGTTGAAAACAAAAGCTGTTTATGAACACTATGGCTTTGATGAGAAGCAGTTCTGTGATTATGTTTTACCAAATGCAGCAACGGATGAGAATGTTACGGTAAATGCAAAAGCACTTCTATTAGATGGACAGGTTATGTATATCCGCATTCCTAAAATGTTATCTCTGGAAACGAGTAAAAAAGATGAAGAAATGCTCGCCTCCTTTTTAAAAGCAAATCAATCCGCAAAGGCATTGATCTTGGATATCCGGGGCAATGGTGGAGGGAACTCGCTATATTGGTCTGAAATGTTATTGCCAAAGATTGTGGATAAAACAATCACGGTAACTTCTTATGTCTTCCTGAAAGATGGGGAATATGCCAACATGATCGAAGGAGAACGTATTACGGATATGAAACTTCCAAACATCCGCTTCCCAAAATCAGAATTTTCTCAATTCTCACATGGCATTGTAGGTGATATGAAGGTGGTACCAGCGAAAGATAGCATTCGTTTTAAGAAACCAATCTATCTGTTGATTGATGAAAATGTGTACTCTTCTAGTGAAATGCTGGCTAACTTTCTAAAACAAAGCAAAGCAGCAACGATTGTTGGAGGAGTGAGTGGCGGAGATGGTATTGGAAGTGATCCTGTATTATTTGCATTGCCTAACAGCGGCATAGTGATACGTATGGCTATATGCTTAGGTGTAGATGAAGATGGAAATATCAACGATGAGATCAAGACACAGCCGGATGTGCACGTTAAGTCAACGACCGTTAATGAAGTCAGCACGAAAGAGGATGTTTGTATTCAAACAACCTTGCAGCTTATTGCAGCTCATGGTAAATAAGTCATTATGAAATAATCCAGAATTTAAAAAAGCTATCATCTAGAGTATTTGGTAGATGGACAAAGGTTTGTCATAAGAAGTTATTGTATGGCATCTATCTTGCATAATTTAATATGTTAAAGTATGAAAAATGATAATGTATAAAAAAAAGTCCGCTTGGACTTTTTTTTACTAGGGTTTAAGATACGTAAAACGAGGTGTTTTCTCACCATCAACTTCAATCTCTTCAACAAACATACGCAATGGTCTTACCCATACCTTACCATCGCCATACAGCTGTCGATAAACCGCGTAAGCTTCTTCATTTTCTGAATGTTTTGCAATATATAATAAAGCATAACGTTTTCCTTTGTAGTGTTGATAAACGCCAAGAGGAATAGAAGGTGTTGTTATGGCAAGCTGTGAAGCATCTTCTTCTGGATAACCATCTGCTTTTGGAAGCGGAGCTTTTGGTACAGCTGTTGCGTCCTGCACTGATGCATTCTTTTTCGTCGTAGTTTCATTTTGTGTTTCTGTGTTGTGCAAGGTTACTGCTTTATCACTTGGTGTTGAAGAAACAGCTGCTACATCTTCCTTCTCCACCAGCAGCATGGAGCTTTTAGCAGGCATCGAAATGATAAAATGATGTTCCAAGCAATTGTAGGCTTTTTCATTTAACATGTCATATAAATGTGCAGATTGTACTGGAAAATCAATATCAGCACTTTCATCACTGACATTGAAAATTGCATATACGCATTGTTCAGTCGTTTTACGAGCGAAGACAAACTGTTGATTGCGTACGATAACTTGCTGATAATCGCCATGCTTTAAGGCCGGTAAAGCGTCATAAGCTTTTCCCAGTTTGCAGATATGAGAAAATAATGCCGTATTTTCTGTCGCAAGCTCTGTCAAAGTTAAACAAGGGCGGATATCGGCATCACTGCCATCATGTTTTGTGCCTTTGATGCCATATTCACTACCATAATAAATTGATGGAATCCCCGGCATTGCATATAACATGGTATAAATATTTGCCAGATCACGTTCTTCCTTTACCGTACTAGCTAAACGATTTACATCATGATTATCCACAAAATCATATAGAACTAGATCCTTATAAATACCTCCATTACCACCAAACTGACGGTTTAAGGAATAAGCAATTTCAAAATAATTCTTTTCGTTGTGTGAAGAATACAAACCTTTATAACATTCATAGTTGGTTACTGAATCTAACATATCCGGATTTGCCCAACGGTTATAATCACCATGGATAATCTCACCCATTAACCAAAAATCAGGATTATGTTCTTCACAAAATTGTTTTAAGCGTCGAAAGAAGGCAGGGTCAATACAATCTGCAGCATCTAAGCGCAAACCATCAATGTGGAAATCATCCATCCACATCGCAATACTTTCTAATAAATACTGAACAACTTCTTCATTTTGTAAATTCAATTTAACTAAATTGTAATGTCCTTCCCATGTATCATAGGTAAATCCATCATGCATGGGGTTATCCCATTGAAAGTTTAGATTATGGAACCAATTGCAGTAAGGGGATTGTTCACGCTTTTCCATAACATCACGAAATGCCCAAAAATAACGCCCTACATGATTGAAAACGCCATCTAATACGATGCGAATGCCGGCTTTATGCAAAGCATCACAAACTTCCCGAAAATCAGCATTACTGCCTAACCGATTGTCTACTTTGCGATAATCACTTGTATCATAACCATGTTCATAACTTTCAAATACAGGCCCTAAATATAAGGCATTGATATGCATTTTTTGTAAATGGGGAATCCATTCTTTAATTTTTAAAATACGACTTGTTTGTTGCTCTTGATGGAACTGCTCACATCCACAAAAACCTAGTGGATAGATATGATAAAACACTGCATCCTTTGTCCATGATTTCATAAAAATTTTTCACCTCATGGTATTAGTATAGCATATATTTCTATCAATTTGTTCATTGATAAAAAGAAAACAGGGTTTTCAATACCCTGTTTAGCATAGTTAATCAATTGGAATGAAACGTTTTTCTTCGACCTTCTTAGGCGCTTCTTTCGGAATCAGCACATGCAACTCTCCGTTATCAAAGCTTGCTTTGATATCCTCCTGCGTAATGCCTTCACCGACATAGAAACTTCTTGAACAAGAGCCTGAGAAACGTTCCTGGCGAATCAGATTGCCTTTGGCATCCTTTTCTTCATTTGTTGTATTGCGGGATGCATGGATGGTTAAATAGCCTTCCTTAAGTTCCATCTGAATGTTTTCTTTCTGATATCCAGGCAATTCCATATCCAATACATAATTGCCATCCTTCATGCGGATATCGGTTTTCATATTACTGCGATCATAAAACATGTCATCAAATGCATCACTAAATAAACCTGGTAATAATTTCATCATACGATACACCTTCCTTTTTTATACGTTACTCAATTGGGATGAAACGTGATTCTTCGACCTTTTCAGGAGCCTCCTTAGGGAATGTAATTATTAATTCACCGTTTTGGAAGCTGGCATGGATATCACTTTCCATCAGGTTATCACCGACATAAAAGCTTCTCTTGCATGTCCCGCTATAGCGTTCCTGACGAATCAGATTACCCTTATCATCTTTATCTTCCTTTACCTGATGATGGGCAGCTTGAATGCTGAGATATCCATTTTGTAATTCCATATGAATATCTTCTTTTTGATATCCAGGAAGTTCTACTTCCAAGATATAGGTGTTATCTTTCTCACGAATATCGGTTTTCATATACTCCATATTGCGAGAAAAGAAAGGATCTTTAAACACTTCATCGAATGAGTCATTGAATAATCCTGGCAGCCGTTTCATATACATCGCCTCTTTTTTTGTTTTCATATTTATGAAACACTACCCGATAAGGTCTTACCTTATCTTCGCTTATATTATAGCACTTGTTTTAGCACTGTCAACACTAGAGTGCTAAAAAGATTTTGTGAAATTATGTCAAAGTTTGTTTGCATAGGATTTTCCTTTACGCCATCATAGGGCATCTTGAGGAAGACATAAGAAAAGAAGAATCGCTTTTCGATTCTTCTATATCTCTTTATAAATAGCGCGGATTTCTTGCTGTTTGCTTTCTTCAATATCTTTAATAGCATAAGCAGGTTTTGCAATATAATATCCTTGAAGATAATCGATATCGTGCTGTATCAGATATACCAGATCCTCATGTGTTTCAACGCCTTCTGCAATTACCTTGATATCATGGCTGTGAGCAAAGCTGACAACGCTTTTTACAAGCATTTGGCGTCCTTTATCGCGGGCGATATTTGTAATGAATTCCATATCGATCTTGACATAGTCTGCTTGTGCGTTGAATAAGCGGTGATCACTGCTATAGCCACTGCCAAAGTCATCTAAAGCTGTTTGGGCATACCAGCGGCGACAGAAGTCTTGTTTGCTTAGCATATAGGAATGTTCGATTTCTTCGCTTTCCAATAATTCAATAACAATTTTGGAAAGATATTCATGATAGTGTTCTTCTAGGTATTGTTTAATTTCGTCAAGCATCGGTATACTAGGGATACTATTAATGAATAATTTCCATTGTTTATCAATCGCTACCTGTTGACTGAAATGGGATAAAGATTGTGTCCAGGTCATATACTCCACACGGTGCAATTGTTTTTGTGTTTTGGCGACTTGCATGACATCGGATGGGGTTTTTAGAATATCACTATTAGGACGCATAAGGGCTTCAAAACCTAGTACAGCACCAGTTTTGGCATCAACAATTGGCTGGAAAGCATAGCTGACACGTTGCTCTTCTAAGATATTCATCAGTTCCTGACGGCCATCAAATATTAAGTTGTTGTGAAGATAATGTTCTTCACTAAAGGTACGGATATTTCCTTTTTGTGTGTTTTTTACCTCATACATTGCAAAATCTGCATGTTTTATCAAGGTATCAAAATCCATAGCATCTTTTGGCATCCAAGAAATGCCGGCAGATACTTTTACACGGGTAATATCGTCATTGCCGAAATGCATTTCCGTTTCATTAACAACTTCATGAATATGACGGATATGTTTCAAAATGGCTTCTTCATTTTCAAAATGGTGATAGAATAAGAGGAATTCATCACCAGCCATACGAGCTGCGATACAGTTAGGTCCGCGTTCCTTTTGTAGTACATCTGCAAGTGCACAAATCAAATGGTCACCGGCATCATGACCGTAGGTATCATTAACAAGTTTTAAATTGTCAAGATCCCATAATACCATGGCGCAGGTTTTCAAATCAGCTTGTTTCAGTATTGCTTCACAATGGACACGGAAAGCTCTGCGATTCAATAGTTGGGTCAGCACATCATGATCACGTTCATACATCAGATGTTCTTTTTCTTGTATTTCCAAAGTCACATCGCTGACGACAATCACACGATTTCCTTCGACACGATTGATGAGGAAACGCAGCCAACATGTTTGTTCTGCGGAATTTGTAACATGTATCAGATAGATGTCACTGGTCCTATGTTCTGTATTTATCTGTTTTTCACTAGAGATGATTTTTTTATTAAAAAGCTGTATTTCTTCCATGAAAGCTTTAAACGTGTATTCCATTTTTGAAGGATCACGAAATCCCAACAATGTTCCTACTTTTTCTGTACAGAAAACTTTACGTTCATTATATATCTCAATAGCTCCAATTGGGATATCGATTGTGTGTAGGACATAGGATAAGCGAGTTTCTGCACCATGCAAATGATAACTTAGATCTTCAATGGAAGCACTTAATTCATCAATTTCCTTGATATGGGTTTTCGGCAGTTCAATCTTATTGGTTGTTACCGGTGTTTGCCGAAGTCTTGTGGCTAAAGCGCGAATCGGTTTCGTAAACAGCATACTGCCATATAAAGCTACCAGTGTCGCAATGATTAAAGCGGTGATACAGGCATATAGCAAAAGCTGATGAATTTGTTTTGTTGAATAAAAGATTTCATCTTCAGAACCAACACCGATTAAATACCAAAGGGTATCTTGAAATGGGCTAAAGGATGAATAAAGCTTTAGCTGATGAGCACAAGCAAGGGTATCATCACTGAGTGCCGGAGCACTGATGCGTTTCCCATAAGGGGCATCCGTTAATACGATGGATGTATCGTATTTCAAATAAGCACTGTAGGCTGGTCCATTCGATAGGATGATATGATAGGCATCATCGCTTTCTCGATTGGCCAAAAGGAAGGCTTTTTTACTATGATCATTTAATTCTTCATAGGGCAGATAGTTCTTTAGATACTCAACGGAAAGGTCGATACCCAGTACACCATAAACCTGATGATCCTGATTGAATAAAGGAATGTTGTAACTAAGGAAGGGAGTAGGGGAGTCAGCCATATGTGAACTAGTGCTCCAATAGCCACAGTTCAACATGTTCAGCTGAGGGTTTTCTTCCGCAGCTTTTTTTGGCTTAAAGTAAAAATCGAATGTATCCTCGTCTTCCTTCATCGTAAGGGAGGGTTTCCAATTCTGATCTAAGATAAAGTCATTTTGTTTTAATAAGGCAGCATCACCATACTTGGCCGTAATATCTGTTTTATCATTGAAAGATTCTTCGGGGGAAGCATCTTGCAGATAAAAGGCTGGATATTCTTTACTGTGAAAAACCTCTTTGTCTAAAATAAGGTAAATGCCGTTGATTTTTTTGGTTTTGGTTAAGCTATGCAGCCGATTTAAAATATCTTCATTTAAGTAAGGCGATGTTAATGTTTTTCTATGCTCATAAAGTGGATGTGTAGCAGAGATGATCATGGCTACATCATCCGTATCTAAACAGCGTTCATTTAAGTTTTTTTGAATGGCGTCACTGCGATACATGACACGCTGATCAAACAGGTTAAAACTGCTGGCCTTTAAATCTTGCAAGGCACTGCTGTTAAGAAGGGAGATAAAGAAAATCGAGGATATGAGCAAGACCAAAATGATCAGAGTTAATAACAGGCGTTGAAATAATGAATGCACATGCCGTTGCTTCATTGTGCCTTATCCCCTTGTAATAGAGCTTCCATATCTTTACGGCATTGCTGTACCCATTTGGCAAAGTTTTCATCTGATAGATAATAAGCCATGGCTTCTTCTTGGCTCTTACCTGCTTGTATTGCTTTCTGAATAGCTTTTTGATCTTCAATGGCTTTCATATTAGCAGCTTTTTCCAAATAGCTGCGTGCTTCATAAGAACCATCAAAGGAATTTGCTGCATACAGTTTTTGATCATTGACCTCATCCATCGTTGTCTTAACAATATCCTTTAATAAGTTGTTAGGGTTCATATTATGTTTCTTCAAGGTCGTTTCCCATGTTTGATAGGTGTTTGCCTCTTTTTTAACAGGCAGATAACTGGATGCTGCAGAAAATGTAATATTACGCTTTGTTTCCGTAAACCATTGTAAGAAGACGATGCAGGCATATTCGCTTGTTTCATCTGCTTTTGTTATGGCTATGCCACCACCTTGCGATATGACCGCATTTTGGGCATTTTCAAAATGTGGTGTTGGCAATACCAGATAACTCACTTTTTGTTTATCCCCATGTTCATCAATGACTTCGTTGGGATAAAAGGTTCCTCCAGCCGTTGAAGAAACGGTAGCAATCACATCTTTTGTTTTAATATCATCACTGGCAAAACGTCCGTTTTTTACATAGTATCCTTTTATAAAAGGAATGTAATAATTATCCCAGAGACGACGCAATGTTTTATCACTGATGGCAAAAGCTACTTTCCCATCCTTTTCTTGAAAGATATCATCTTGTAGCTGATGTGCCCCACAAATGAGATAATTTGCCAAAGCATCACGGGCAAAAAAGGCTTTGCCATTGCTATACTCATAATACAATTCCGCTGTTTTAGCTAAGCCTTCCCATGTGGAAAGATCCGCCTTACTCACATGAGTGGCGCTAGCAAAACGATCCCATTCTTCTTTATTGATAATCATGACCTCACTGGCCTTAGCGATTGGAAACAGCATGGTTTCATCGCTGCCAACATAGCGACCATCTTTTAAAAATCCATCTACATATGTGTGAATTTCTTTTTCGCTAAGGTAAGATTCCATAGATACCAATTTATGTTCATTCATAGCCATCTGTGCGGTATCCTGATAGGCGGCAAACATGTTAGGCAGTTTTTCCGTCTCTTCCTTATTTTTTAATAACTTATTCACATCATTTGCGATATTGCTGATGCTTCCTTTTCCGATAGCATCCACAATAATGCCTTTTTCTTTTCCGACGGTTGTATTAAATTCTTCAACAAGATCATCGAAAGCTTCTTTTTGTGAACCGCTGTAATAGTGCCATAAACGTAAAGTGACAGGCTGATCAGCAGATAAACCGTGATTGCTGTTAGAGCTACAGCTACTCATTAGGAATAAGGTACTCAATAGGATTGCCCCTAATTTTTTTATGTTTTTCATAATGTCCTACCTCCTAGGTGAACAAGCGTTTATTATCCTTATTATACACCATATTGTTTTTTCTCGCGTATTTAATCATAAATTTATGACAATTTTGTGAATGACATGTATCTTATGTGGGATAGAAAAGAAAGAGGCTGATGAAGAGGGTAAGGGGAAATATCAAGAAATGCTAAAAACGAAAGCAATCGAACATAAAAACGTAAATAAAACAACAAAAAGTGCTTTACAAATGATTGGAAATGTTCTATTATACAAGTAAGGAGGAAGGAGAATGTACGATTCTCTAGAAATAACATATGAAACCAAACAAAAAAGCAAATGAAATGACAGTAAAAGAATTAGCAGCCTATATTGATTATTCGGTATTGAAACCAGAGTTTACGGAAGAAGAAATCATCGCTCTGACAAAAGATGGTGTGGAACTTGGCTGTGCAACCATCTGCATCAACCCGGGATATATGGATTTATGTGAACCTATCGTAAAGGGCAGCGATACGATGCTTTGTCCTGTATGTGATTTTCCTTTTGGCACAAGTTCTACTGAATCTAAATTAAAACAAATTGAAATTGTTGCTCGATATGACACCGTAAAGGAAATTGATGTTGTCGCTAATTTCGGGCATATTCGCAGTGGAAAATATGATGCTGTTACAGCGGATTTAAAAGCATGTGCCGAATTAGCACATTCCTATGGAAGAGCATTAAAAGTCATTTTTGAAACCGATGCTTTAAATGAAGAACAGGTTAGAAAGACTTGTAAATGCTGCATAGAAGCAGGTGTTGATTTTGTAAAAACGAGTACCGGTTTTTTAACTGGATATGAGGCACATGGGGCAACTTGTGAAATCATTAAAGTCATGATGGAAGAAGTTAATGGAAAATGTAAGGTGAAGGGAAGTGGCTGTATTCGTACAAGAGAACACTTCTTACAACTCATTGATATGGGCATTGATCGTATGGGCGTGGGCTATCGTTCTGTACCGGTAGTTTTAGGATTGGATAAAAAATAAGAAAATGATAGACAGAGAGTGTTGTGCTTTCTGTCTTTCGTATATGGATGTTATAATTATTAAAGAAGGTGAGAGCAATGAAGGAAGATTGGCTGATAGAGCCACTACAGGAACAACGTTTTGATCGAGCACGTATAAAGCGTTTGCGCAATAAGATGGAAAAACGTAAGGCTTCCATTTGCAGTGAGCGGGCAAAACTGTATACACAAGTATTTCAGAACAATGAAGGAGAACCTTATATTTTGCGCAAAGCGCAGGCATTTGCTTATACCCTTACACATATGAGTATTTATGCAGAAGAGGATTCTTTGATCTTTGGAAATATGGCATCGTGCAATTTTGCCGCTCCGATTTATCCTGAATATTCCATACAGTGGGTGTTAGATGAATTAGACAGTTTTGCTCAGCGCGATGGTGATGTATTTACCATCAGTGAACAGGTAAAGCAGGACATCAAAGACATCGCGCCTTTTTGGTTGTCCCATACCCATGAAGATGAAGTAAACCGTCATATAAGTGATGATATCCGTTTGGCAGAGAAACAGGGAGTATTGCATCGTGGTGGTATCTCCATGAGTGGGGATGGACATATCGTACCTGATCATGCCATGGTTTTACGTTATGGTTTTCGCTATTTCATTCAACAGGCACAAACAGCATTGCAAAAAGATGACATCAGTGCTTCTTCAAAAGCTTACTATGAGGCAGTCATTCTAGTTTTAGAGGCAGCTTTGCAATACTGTAAGCGATTTGCAATCTATTTTAAGGAAAAGGCCAAAACATGCAAAGATATTGCGAAACAGATGGAATATCGAGAATTAAGTGATATGGCCGCAACCATGTTAGAACAGGGAGCACGTAGTTTTCATGAAGGTTGTGAAATCGTCTATCTGATTCATATCTGGCAAATGATCGAGAGCAATGGACATTCTTTCTGTTATGGACGTTTTGATCAATATATGCTGGACTTATATGAGCAGGATATAAAGAAAGGAATCTTAACAAAGGAAAATGCATTAGAAATCATCACGCATATGTTTCTTATGAATTCCTCTTGTAATAAGGTACGTCCATATGGCCATACACGGTTTTCACAAGGATATCCACTCTATTCCAATCTGGTTGTGGGTGGTCTTATGCCGAATGGAAAAGATGGCACAAACACATTATCCTATTTATGTATCGAGGCGATGCATTTATGCTCTCTGGCAGAACCTAATTTTTCGGCACGTTACCATAAGGATTCTCCACGTTCTTTTGTTGAGGCATGCGCTAAGCTTATTCGCACCGGCTGTGGCATGCCGAGTATGTTTCATGATGAAACAGCAGTGGCCGGTCTGCTTTCTTTGGGCATTCCTAAAGAAGATGCCTTGGATTATTGTCCGATTGGTTGCGTGGAAACCGGTGTACCTGGTAAATATGGCCATCGAGCTACGGGCATGACCTATGTTAACTGGGGAAAAGTGTTAGAAATCATGTTGCACAATGGCTATGATCCAGCAAGTGGTATCCGTATGTTGCCATATACAGCAAGTGAGGAAGCCTTTGTCGATTTCCAAAATTATGAAGAGCTGTGGCAGGCTTGGAAGACCTATTTAAAGTTTTATTCCGACATCAGTGTACAATGTGATGCTATCTGTGATGCTTCATTAGCTGTTTATGATGCCGATCCTTTTGCTAGCTGTCTGATTCAAGATTCCTTAAAATTAGGGAAGACTTTAAAAGAAGGTGGATGCCGCTATGATGTGATATCACAATCTAATATTGGACCCAGTGTCGTTGGAAATTCACTTTATGCAATAAAAAAGTTGGTCTTTGAAGATAAACGATTTACCATGAAAGAATTACTTGCCGCCATGCATGATAATTGGCAAACAGAAGCAAGTCGTAAGATTCATAAGCTTGTTAAAAAGGCTGCTAAATTTGGCAATGATCAGGATGAGGTTGATAAGATCGTAGCGGATGTTTTCTATTCTTATCTTGCTTTATTGTCTGATTATGAAACGCTGCGTAAAGGAAAAGGGCCAAAGGTAAGCTGTTATACGATGTCTACTAGTAATATCACCTCTTATGTACCAAATGGGTTTGTGGTAGGGGCAACTCCGGATGGGCGTTATGCCGGGACTCCTTTAAATGAAGGGTGTTCACCAACACAGGGAAGTGATACCCAAGGACCTACTGCGGTTATTAATTCGGTAGCAAAATTGCCAAATCATATGGTGGCTGCCGGGCAATTGTTAAATATGCGTTTTGCACCTGCGGCAATGCAGGGAGATGAAAATTTAAAAAAGTTTGTTGACTTTCTGTATGTATCTGCACGCAAAGGCATTTATCATAATCAGTTTAATGTCATTGACAGCCAAACCTTGCGTGATGCGCAGAAACATCCGCAAAAGCATAGCGATTTAATCGTACGTGTAGCCGGATATTGTGCACAATTCATCTCTTTGATGCCACAAGCACAAGAAGCCATTATTGCTCGCACGGAAAATCAAATAACTTGTTAGCAATCTAGGAAAGTCTTGCTAAAATCAGATGGATGAACGCGTAAGACTTTCCTTTTATTTTTATCCATTGTGTGTTATTTCTTCGCGTTGGATACGCAAAAGAACAAATTTATAGTATAATGAAACAAGATATTGAGGTGAAGTACATGCTGGCACATGAAAGAAATGATTACATCCTGACTAAGCTCAATGCCAAAGGGTGTGTGAATGTTCGGCATCTGTCACAGGAATTAGCTGTGAGTGAGGTGACGATACGTCGAGATTTAGAAGAAATGGAAAAGCAAGGCTTATTGATACGAATACATGGCGGAGCCAAAAAAAATCCGAAAACGGATATCCTGTCAAAGAATGATGAAAGCCGTATGCTCGATCGCTTACAGCTGCATTTTGAACAAAAAAACCGCGTTTGTAAGCAAGCAGCAGAATTCATCAAGGATGGGGATTGTGTTTTTTTGGATGGAGGTACCAGTATTTTTCCAATGCTTTCATATTTGCAAACGAAAAAGATTAAAATCGTTACTCATAGTACCTTGATTCAAGAGCATTTTGACAGTGATGTGGCTGAATTATTCGCAATAGGCGGTAAACTGATACCGGAATATAAGATGGCAGTGGGCCCCATAGCGTTAGAAACTTTGCAACGCTTTAACTTTGATTTTGCGTTTATTGGCTGTGCCGGTATTGACTTATTGCGTCATAAGGTTTATACAGCAGAAATGGATACACTGGCAGTAAAAAAGCAAGCCATGCAGCTTGCTCAACAATCTTATTTGCTTATTGATTCCAGTAAAACTAAAATCAAAGGTTTTTGCAGTTTTACTGACTTTAGTCGTTTTGACGGTATCCTATGCGATGAAGGTGTGTTACAGGAAGATGAAGAGCTACCGGAAAACTTTATGATTGCAAAAACTGAATAAAATAAGTCAATGTATTACCATTTATATCTAATATTGGAACAAGTATAAGGAAGTTTATATCATTGAGTACATGGATTATTCATGATTTTAATACTTTCTTTTCAAATAGAAAAATTAAATTCATATCACTGTCTCTGTTCATTTATATTTAATATTTTTTTACCATGCTGAAAATTCATTTGTATGATTTTAGGGGGATTGAGAAATCTAAAAGGGTATTTTGTCATCAAAGGTATGAGCAGAAAATAAGAAGTTTTCACTTCTGCTTTCAATAAACTGAGAAACGATATACTCATGTGTAAAAATGATGACGTTAATACTTAATTTTATAAATTGACGGGTGAGCACAGCTCATAAGATAATCATCATATTCTATCAGCTATCTAGTAGTCTACTAGTTTAACGCTCTCATTGTCCGAAATTTTAAAGCTACATGAAGTCATAAAATCTTCATCATTGTGAACAGTATCACCGCCATAATCATGGCTGCCCCATTTATCTTATTACTGAGGGGAATTGATAAGAACTATAACAACGATTAAAACAATTTTTTCAATTTAAGATCTTTCAAATATAAGAAAACTTTTTTCTATTCATAACTAGATAAAAAAGAGCTATGATGAATCCTAATATCTCTGCTATTGGAACAGCTATCCAAACACCAATCTCGCCAAATATCTTTGGGAGAATAAGAATAGCACCTATGATGAAAATAAATGTTCTGGAAAATGATATAATCGCCGATGTTTTACCATCAGAAAAAGCTGTAAACATAGAAGATGAGAAAATACCTAATCCCATAATAGTAAATGCTAGAGAGTAAATATTGAACCCATGCAATGTTATGTTATAAACATCACTATTTGCAATAGTGAAAATAGTTAATGCTCTTGTCAAGAATATATGCATTAATATGTTTGCTACTATTGAACTAATGATTAGAAACAAGATACTGTTTTTAAAGATACATTTCAATTGCATTTTATCATCATTTCCAAACTTATAACTCAGAATTGGTGCGATACCATTAGCGTAGCCAAAATAGAGCGCTGTAAAAATATATTGAAAATATAAAATAATCGTTATAGAGGCAACACCATTTTCTCCGTAAAACTGTAATAGAGTATAGTTAAATAAAAATGTAGTAGCTGCATTTGCTAAGTTTGTTATCATTTCTGATGAGCCGTTTGTACAAGACTGCAATAGTACTCTGCTATCAAATTTAGGTCGGACAAAATACAGCGCATTATGCTTAGCAGTCAAGAAAAAATGTATACCGACAATAGTAGGAATGCAGTAGCCGATTCCTGTTGCAGCTGCCGCACCTGCAATTCCCATATTTAATGGTGCCATAAAAACGTAATCCAGTACTATGTTTGTTATCCCTGCTAATATTGTAACAACCAATCCTAATGATGGTTTTCCAGCAGTTACAAAGAAGGTCTGAAAAGCAGTTTGTAGAAAAAATGCTGGTGCAAATGTAAATATAATTTCTGCATAAGTAATTGATAATGGAGCTTGTGTTGAACTGGCACCTAAAAATGAAACGATATTTGAAGTAAATAAATTTCCCAATATAGCAATAGAAATCCCTATTAATAACTCGACGACGATAAGAAAACTCAAATTATTTTGTGCTTCTTTCTGTTTTCCCTCGCCCATCTTTCTTGCAACAATAGCACTACCTCCAGTTGCAATCATAATGGCAATGGCCATTTCGCAACAGATAGCAGGATAAAGCATATTAACTGCTGATAATGCAGTAGTTCCAATCAAACGAGAAACAAACATGCCATCTATGATAATGTACATGGATAGACTTATCATCATAATTACGTTTGGTATGGCAAATGATAGTAATGAAGCAAAGTTAAAATTTTTAGCCAATGTTTTATCCATTTTCTATTTCCTCCTTTAGTAATTCATAGTATTTTGTATTGCTCTCAATAAGTTGTTTTCTTTTTTCTTCTCCTAACTTATGCATGGCGTTTTCTTCCATTTGGTATAATCTATTCAAAATAGAAGAAGCGAATATCTCACCGTTTTCAGTAAATGCAATGAGTCTTTCTCTTTTATTTTTAGTACTGGCTGTAATAGTGATATATCCTTTTTTTTCAAAGTCCAATAAAATACCATGTACAGTCTGTTTTGGTAAAGCCCACCATTCACAGATTTGTTTTTGTGTGCATTTTTTATAATCATTTAGAGTATATAAGATGACTAGAGCATTATAATTTAATTGATGTTTTTTAGCCCATATCCTATATAAATCTAATGTTCCACTTAGAGCAATATTGACTAATTTGATTTGTTCTCGAATTTGCATAATAGCCTCCTTTTTATAGTACGGATTCGTACCTTTATACATTAGTACGAATCCGTACTAATGTCAACGGTCATTTAAAATTTGCTTCACGATCTCTTGATTTACTATTAACTTTTTCAAGTTAGACACAAAAAAGCATTGTTACAATAAAATAACTCATAACAATGTTACAATATTTTAAATATATGATTTAAAAATTTATATACTGCTATGCACCATCAAATGCTGATACGTTCATTTTTGAATATCAAGCTATTCAGAAACAGTCATATCTAAACCTATCGCAAGTTTATTATTTATGATTTTTCTTCACATAATTCTTTATAATAGTTTCTGAATATATAAGATGAAATATCCTTTACCTCGTGTATGGTTAATTTTAGTATATATCATTTATAAATGCGATAGTATTCGTACCCAATTGGCAAAGAACGCAAAAAGTTGTAACTAATGGGGTATCTTTAAAAGCATGAAATTAGCGATAAAAGCTTTTTATTTCTCCACCGGATATAAAGCTTTATTTACATAAGAAGCAGAATAGCTTCAATAAATATTCGAAAAGCTATATCCATTATGGCACGGTCATCAGAATAATTTGATACTGCTTTTCAAATGCGTCAACAGGCATTGTACTGTAAGAGGCAATATCCTATTAAATTGATTCTGCTTTAATGCCCAAAAAGGCTTCACTGTTAGCAAAATAAGTGTATATTAATTGCTGCGAATCACTTCAAAAATACATATGCATACTATTTAATGCCATATCTAATCTAATTCTGCTATGTCAGTTGTCATAGCCGCATCCTCGTTTTCTCATTCATGGTATAGATGTTGCGAAGTCATCATCATGTAAATATTATATCTTTTCTATGAACAAAACAAAAGTAAAAAATTCATAGGATGATGAACCTTTGATAAAATCATGGTTAATATGACAGGATGTTGTCCTATATGACATTGTATAATATATAGGTAAGATGTCTATCGATGGAATGTGAAAACTTATAAAGCATAAGTTAAGACATGAAATAATAACCAATTTTTTATGTGTATGGATGACTTACAGTGATATCATAATTAAAAAAATAGGGTATCCTATCAAAAAGGTAGTGTGATAAAAGATAAAAACCAACAAGCATATTGTACTTTATATTGTGTTGCTTTGTGATTATGATACAATAAAATAACCTATTCGCTTTTCATATGTGGATGGTTAAACAAACAGGGAACGATGATTGACGTTAGCAAAGGACAATTTCTGGTAATAAAGAAGCTGAAATGGCGATTTTTACTGTTAAAATATGTATATCACATTGTGCAACGTCTGCATATGCAGATATTTATGGTAAGGCGAATCGTCGTTTAAGAAAATAAAGGAGGAATGTTTATTATGACTGTTTCAACAATAAAAAAAGTATTTCCATATCCCATACAACAAGTATGGAATTTGATGACGTCATTGGACACGTATGCTTGGCGCAGTGATATAAGTGAAATAAAAGTTTTGGATGATCAAAAGTTTCAAGAAAGATCTTTGGATGGTATCACAACCACCTTTACCATTACTAAGAAAGAACCTTATCGGGTATATGCGTTTTCTATTGAGAATAAGAATATGAGTGGCTCTTGGGAAGGTTGTCTTTATGATACAGATGCTGGGACACAAGTGATATTTACAGAAGAAGTAAGGGTGAAAAAATTTTATATGAAACCATTTATAAAAGGCTTTCTACAAAAACAACAGGAAACTTATATGCAGGATCTAGCAAATGCCCTAGATAAACAAGGATAAGATAGGCGTATGGAAAAACCTGAGCTCAGCAAATTTATGAATGCCGAAACCTTTTCTTCCTACTATTATTTAAAAGAGGAGTTAGTGGCTTTTTGTAAGGAACTTGGACTTCCTACATCAGGCAATAAACAAGAATTGACGAAACGGATTGCTTATTTCTTAGAGACTGGTTGTTGTTTACAGCCAAGCAAACGGGTAATAAAAAAAGCCATCCACGAAGATCTTTATTTGACGACGCTTATTGAACCTAATATTATTTGCAGTGAGAAACATCGGACTTTTTTTAAACAACATATAGGATCGTCATTTACCTTTTGTGTTACCTTTCAGAAATGGTTGAAACATCATGCGGGAAAGACTTATGCCGATGCTATCGCAGCATATCACCAGCTTTTACAAGATAAGTCAACGCAGGATTCAAAGATTGGCGAGCAATTTGCGTATAATGCGTATATACGTGCTTATTTTGCTGATCATAAAAATGGCCGTTTACAGGATGCCATAGCTTGCTGGAACTATAAAAAGCAATTAAAAGGGAAGCCTGTCTATGAAAGAGAGGATGAAATTGCAGTGGGCATTCATAACAGCCATTAAATAATCAGATAACGTGATAGAAGGATAAAATGAACATGATACGATCCAAGAAAAAACTAGTTTCTAAAAAAGTATTTGCCAAGCAAATAAAAATATGCTATCATATTTAAGCAATGCGGGCGTGGTGAAATTGGCAGACACGCTAGACTTAGGATCTAGTGCTTCGCGCGTGCAGGTTCAAGTCCTGTCGCCCGCACCAATGGAACAGACTACTTCAGACGTAAGGTTTGAAGTTTTTTTATGTCTGTATGTGTCATGATTCATCTTGTCACTATTCTAATAAAGAATTGTGCATTACATACTTATCACTGGGACAACATAAGTTCCTTTCTATATGCCTCTGCTTCATGTAATACAAGCGATTGAATATATGGATGATAATCTGGGTGAAGCAAAAACATAAAAGCACCGTTGCGACATTTCTGATGATACGCATGCTTCATAAAAAAAGAGTATCCCATAGAACATTTCGGATTACATGCATGTGGATCAAGCAAACGTTTACAAACAGGTGCATGTGAAATGGCTTCCTGCATTTCCAAGGGCAAGGTGTCTAAAACTGCTTCATATTCATTTACATGAGCGCCATAAATCCTTATCAACATCCCTTTTTTTCTGAAGATATAATTTGCAATTGTCTTATTATGCAATACATAAGCAGCGACATAGCCACTTCTGGCTTCTTTAATATGTATCCTATACCCCTGATGAAGAAGCTCTTGATGCAAATTTACTATAAATGCATGGTTTTCTTGCGATACAGCTGTCATAAATTCTGAGAAATCAATGTTTTTTTTCATAAGATTTACACTCCTTTCTTTTCTTGTACGGCGATCCATACCTCAACGTTGCCATCGGCATGATAATATTCTATATCTGGAGCTCCTGCTTTCATTCTTCCTGTGATATAGCCTTTATTTAAAGGTTTATATTTTGACTTTGGCAGCCATTTTGTAATTGCCTGTGCTTCTGTTTTTCCTATTGTCTTTTTCGTACAGGGAAAGATTGCCCATGTCCTTGCAGGAATGGTATATGCAAAAAGATCCCCCTGTACAGCATGATCACTTGCAACAGCAATCATATAGGTAAATTTACGAGAATCATAAGGGTCACTTTGATAAATATGAATACCGAAAAGACCTTGTGTACTATCCTTTGCCATCGCAAGTAAATTCTTATCCAGATGATCTTTTTGAATGGCAGACCAGAATGCAGGAATGGCTTTTCTTGCTTCGCCCTTTTGATTTGTTGTTTCCAGGAAATAGCCTACGACACGTATGCTTTGTTTTTCTTCTATGTGAAATGCGGTTTTCATATTTTTCTCCTTCTAGTGTTTATGAATAATGGGAATCCAGATCTGACTACTATAATTACTGTCATAGGCATTAGCGTTGCTGTACCATTCTAGTTCTGGACAGGCTGCGTGTTGAAATGGATATTTCATGATCCATTCTTCGTGTAAATATTTCCAACCATTTTGCATGGCTTGTGGTACAGGACCTTGACAATCAAAAATAGCCCAGGTGGTTGCGGGTATGGATATTTCGTAATAGCCTTTGGGCAGAGCGTCATCTGAAATAACCATGAGAGAATAGTTTTGCCTATCGGAGTTAAAATTCTCATAAGGATATAAACCAAATACGCCTTGTGGTGTACCTTGATCCATCGTTATCAATTGAGAAAACGTTCCATCTCGTTGACATTCGCTCCAAAAAGCAGGAATTTTTGTATATTGTTCCCCTTTTCTATAGTGCATCTTCTTACCGAGCAGACGAAACCCCGGTTTTTGTTTTATTGACCAAGTATAGCGTTGCTTCAAAGCTATCTGCATCTTAGGGATAACACGTAATTGGGCATCAATATTTCTTGCTTGTGTCGGTGTGATTCCGTGAAATTGCTGAAAAGCTTTTGTAAAAGAAGTAGGAGAATCGTATCCATAGCGATAACTTATATCGATGACTCTTAAGTTTGTACTTTTCAAATCATAGCCAGCTAAGGTTAATTTTCTTGATCGAACATATTCGGCAAAACTAATACCGTACATATAGGAAAATACTTTTTGAAAAAAACCTATGGAACATCCAGCTAATTGGGCAATTTCCTCTTGCTTGATAGGTTCTTGGTCGCGTTGTAAATGGTTTTCAACATAATCTATAATATCTTGTAATTTTGTATTCCAATCCATGGGTAGACTCCTTTCCTATTCATTATAACGGAAATAAGATTACATCTCCTCTTATTATATGTCCTATCTGGATAGCTTTTTTTGCTTGTCTTATTTTATCATAGGAAGTAGATAATCATAAACTTTCCTATCAATATAAGGTGAGGAAATAATTGGAATATCTAGGTGAAAATCGCAGATATGGACCTTGTAATCAATATACAGGATGCATCTTTACAGGATACTGATTTTCTTACCTAGCACCGTTTTGTTTTTTGTAAATTCTTTGTAAATCGAACAATTTAGGATAGGAACTTTCTCTAAAACAGTTTATAATAAAAGAAGAGTTCGGTAGGAGGAAACGTTATGAAATACCTGCTGATAAGTGATACGCATGGACAATTAGAAAAGACTCGTAATCTGATATTGCAATATCCTCTTATGGATGGCTATTTTCATATGGGAGATGTGGGCTTTGCCTTGTCGTATCTAGAGCAGTTTCATATTGTCAGAGGCAATCATGACCGTCATACCAGTCTGCCCATGGAATTGCGTTTTACATTAGGAGAACGGAAAGTGCTATGTATGCATGGAAATCGTTTTGATGAAGAAACCGTACAAGAGGTTTTACATATGCAACATCTCAGCGGTGAAGAAATGATGGAAGAATGCATGCGGCGCCTATATGAAAAATTGTCTGATTATACAAAACGGCAGGGCTGTGATACGCTGTTTTTCGGTCATACGCATGAGCAGTGTTGTGTGGAATATGAAGGTGTTACCCTGATCAATCCAGGCTCGCTTAGTTTTGGGATGAATGGTGCCGGATATGCTATCGTTGAAATTGAGGGGAAACATATCCATGCGGAAATGAAAACATTACCCAACCTATAAAAGATAAGAGAGGAAAGAAAGTATGTTCACAAAAATTTTAACAAAATTAGGCTTTACGAAAGAGGAAACCAGCTGGATATTATACGATGTCGGTAATTCAGCACAAGTATTAACGACCTGTACGGTGATTTTCCCTTTGTTGATAGCGAAGATTACACCGGGTGATAGCAGTGTCTATGTTGGATGGGCAAATGCTATTTATGCGATTATTTTGGCATTGATATCGCCGGTCTTAGGTACAATGGCAGATTATAAAGATAAAAAGATGCGAATGTTTAAATTCTTCTTATATATGGGAATCTTTGGCGGTTTTGCCTTAGCCTTGCCGTTCATTGATTACAAGATGGCTTTGCTTGTTTTTGTTATCGCCATGCTGGGGTATAATGGTTCCATTATCTTCTATGATGCTTTCATCGTGGATGTTTGTGATGATGAACGTGTGGATAAAGTCAGTGCAGCCGGCTATGCCTGGGGGTATATCGGCTCGGTGTTACCGTTTTTGATTTTTGTCATTCCTTTTGCGGCAGTTACGTTGTTTGGTGATAAAGTAACGGGTGACTTGGTGATTGGTTCCTTTACTTTAACCTATCGCATGGCATGTGGAATAACGATGGGATTGGCAGTTTTATGGTGGTGGATCTATTCACGTCCAATGTTAAAAAATGTCAAACAAAAGAATTATCATGAACCGGTTCCTCATGTAATAAAAGAATCGTTCGCTCATTTGTGGCATACCTTTCGGGATGTTAAGAAAAATAAAAATATCTTTCTTTTCTGTATCTCTTATTTCTTCTATATCGACTGTGTGAATACAGTCATTAAAATGGCAGTATCCTTAGCAACCGAAATGGGAATTACGGATACGATGAGTTTAGTAGTTGTTATCTTTATCAATATCATCGCTTGTCCTTTCTCCATCTTATTTGGTAAATTGGTAGGGAATTTTGGCTCCAAGAAAATGATCTATGCCGGCATCATTGGATATATCGGGGTGGTTGGCTGTGGTGCCATGATACAAAGCAATCCATCCTTTATCTGGTTAGTGGCTTTATTGGTGGGTATGTTTCAGGGAGGTATTCAATCCGTATCACGTTCCTATTTTGCGAAACTGATTCCTGATAAGGCAGATAGCAATGAGTTCTTTGGTTTTTTCTCTGTGTTCTCGAAATTCTCGGCTATTTTAGGACCTATCGCGGTATCCATCATCATTATGATAACAGGAGAAACCCGTTATGGAATTCTGGGATTGATTCCTATGATGGTGTTAGGAATGATTTTCTTGATGTTTGTGAAGGATCCTGAAAGTGAACAAAAGTTTAGGAAAAAGAAAAAAGTTTAAAATAGAGAAATTTCATCTTCAGCTAAATACGGTTACATAAATAATAAGTCTTTTGCTGATAGACACAAAAAAAGCAATTCCTTTAACAAAACAGGAATTGCTTTTTTCAATGTACTTGTTGCTTCATTTTTAATAAGAAGCTGTATTCTTTTGATTGTAGCGTTATCCTTACTGATGTTGACGAATCAGATTTAAGGTACCACCGGCCTTGATGGTTTCAATATCTAATGCCGTAAGATGATGTGCTACCTCAAAACAGTATCCTTTGGTAATGTTTTGTACCTGTAAAGGCACATCTACTTGAAGATCTGATAGATGTTCAATCTTTAATTCATCCATTTCATCAATGGTATCATAATCTTTTTCATTCACAAAGGTTAATGGAAGAATGCCAAAGTTAATCAGATTGGCACGATGGATACGGGCAAAACTTTTGGCAATGACGGCTTTGATACCTAGATACATAGGTGCTAATGCGGCATGTTCACGAGAAGAACCTTGTCCATAATTCGCGCCTGCTACAATATAGCCACCACCATGTTGTAAACAATCATCATGGAAGCTTGCTTTGACATTCATAAAGATAAATTCACTGATCTTTTCAATATTGGAACGATATGGCAATACCTTTGCGCCGGCTGGGGCAATATGATCTGTTGTGATATTATCTTCTACCTTGATCATGACCTTCTTATCAATAACATCATCTAACGGTGTGTTGATAGGCAATGGTTTGATATTTGGGCCGCGGATAACTTCTGTTTCTGCTGCAGTCTGTGCATCTGGTACAATGACCATGGAATCATCAATGGCAAAGGTTTCAGGATCGTTTGGTATCGTGTAATCAATCGTTCTTGGATCTACGATATAACCGGCTAAAGCACTTGCAGCTGCGGTTTCAGGGGAAACTAAGCATACTTTAGCACTAAGTGTTCCACTTCTTCCATAGAAGTTACGGTTAAAGGTACGTAGTGATAAAGCATTGGTAATAGGAGATTGTCCCATGCCGATACAAGGACCACAAGTACTTTCTAAAATTCTGGCACCGGCAGAGATCATGGCTGATAAACCACCATTTTGGGCAATCATGTTTAATACCTGTCGAGAACCCGGTGAAATGACCAGACTGACATTTTCATCAATGGTCTTACCTTGTAGAATGTTAGCAACGCTCATCATATCGCGATAAGAGGAATTGGTACAGCTGCCGATGGCAACTTGATCGACCTTTAAGCCTAGTACTTCAGAAATAGGCAGGACATTGTCCGGAGAATGGGGCATGGCAATCATTGGTTCTAAGGTTGTTAGATCAATTTCAATGACTTTATCATATATCGCATCTTCATCTGCAACGATTTCTACCCAATCTTCTTCACGTTGCTGCTTTTTTAAAAAGTCTTTTGTTACTTCATCACTTGGGAAAACGGAGGTTGTTGCGCCTAATTCTGCTCCCATATTCGTAATTGTAGCACGTTGGGGAATGCTTAAAGAGGCAACGCCATCTCCACTGTATTCAATGACACTGCCTACCCCGCCTTTTACACTTAACAACTGTAAGACCTTTAAGATGATATCTTTACTGGAAACACCTTTTGTCAAGGCACCATGTAATTTCACATTGATAATATGTGGCATGTTTAAATGGAAAGCTCTACCTGCCATGGCACAGGCTACATCCAAACCACCGGCACCGATAGCTAAAGCTCCCATACCTCCGGCAGTTGGAGTATGAGAATCACTTCCTAATAATGTTTTGCCGGGAATGGCAAAGCGTTCCAAATGAACTTGATGACAGATCCCATTTCCTGGACGTGAAAAGCGGATACCGTGTTTCATAGCGACCGTTTGTAAATACTTATGATCATCGGCATTTTCAAAACCGCTTTGTAAGGTATTATGGTCGACATAGCTGATGGACAATTCGGTTTTTACCTGCTCGACGCCCATCGCTTCTAATTGCAGATACGCCATAGTGCCAGTAGCGTCCTGTGTTAATGTCTGATCAATATGAATGGCGATTGGCTCGCCGCGTTTCATCTCACCCTCGATGAGATGTGCGCTGATGATTTTCTCAGTTATCGTTGGCATAAATTCTCTTCCTTTCTCATATACAGGTAACATTATATCATAAATCATGAAAATATTTCATTGATTTTATGAAAAATATGATGTAATATTGAAAGTAACTTGAAAGTGAGAGGTGAGCCTTATGATTGATGCATTGCACACATTTTATCAAAAATCGAAACAGTATTCGGATATTCCTAATGAATTGTTTCATAAATATAATGTCAAAAAAGGATTGCGTAATGATGATGGTACGGGGGTTCGCGTCGGTCTGACACGCATTGCAGATGTCGTCGGTTATAAATATGTAGATGAAGTAAAAACAGATGATGAAGGGAAGTTATATTATCGTGGTATCGAGCTTCGCGATATCATAGCGAATATCAGCAGAAATCAGGTATGTGGGTATGAAGAGACCTGTTTTTTATTACTGTTTGGCTATCTGCCTAATCGTGAGGAATTACAAGATTTTTGTAAGATTTTAAAGGATCACTATGAATTGCCGGATGATTTTTTGGAAACCAAATTTCTGCATATGCCAGGTAAAAATATTATGAATCGTTTACAACAAGCGGTGTTGGCACTTTATGATTATGATGATGCTGCCGATGATATCAGCGTGGAGAATACGCTAGAGCAAGGCTTGAATATCTTGGCCAAATTACCAAGCATCATCTGCTATGCCTATCAGAGCAAGATGCATCGCTATAATAAGAAATCATTGGTCATCCATCCGGTTCAGCAAAAGCTGTCCATCGCGGAAAATATTTTATATATGTTAAGGAAAGATCATCGCTTTAGTGAATTAGAGGCGAGAATTTTGGATATGATGCTGATCGTACATGCAGATCATGGCGGTGGAAATAACTCTACTTTTACAAATGTAGTCATTTCTTCTACCGGAACTGATATTTATTCTTCGATCGTTGGTGCTATTGGCAGCATGAAAGGGCCTCGTCATGGAGGCGCCAATTTAAAGGTCAGTTCCATGATGAAGGAAGTTATTCGTGAAATTGGCTATACGGATAATGATGTGGAAATCAAGGCATTGTTGTATCGCATATTAAATAAGGAGTTTTATGATTGCAGCGGTCTGATCTATGGAATGGGTCATGCCATTTACACATTGAGTGATCCGCGCAGTGAGGTGTTGCAGGGTTATATTGAAAAGCTGGCTGAAAGCAAGCATAAGTCGAATGAATATGAATTCTATCAGCGTTTTGAGCGGTGTGCCAAAGAGGTAATATGGGATGTCAAAGGCATTCATGTCTCTAGTAATGTCGATTTCTATAGTGGTTTTGTATATGAGATGATGGGCATACCTGAAGATTTGTATACACCATTGTTTGTGACAGCAAGAACTGTCGGCTGGCTGGCACATAACATTGAAAATAAAGCATATGATGGCAGGATTATGCGTCCGGCTACGAAATATGTAGGAGCCGTAAAAGAGTATGTAAAAATGGAGGAGCGTTAGTATATGAAAACAATTACCGTATTTAAGGGAGATGGCATTGGGCCTGAAATTGTAGATGCCGTTTTAAAAATTTTAGAGGCTGCCAAAGCCCCCTTATCTTATGAGTGTTTTGAAGTAGGGGCAGCAGAATATGAGCGTCATGGGAAACTGATTCCGGATGCTGCCTTTGCGTCCTTTGAAAAAAATAAAGTACTTTTAAAAGCACCAATTACGACACCGATCGGTAAGGGATTTCGTTCCTTAAATGTCACGCTGCGTAATAAGTATGACCTTTACGCAAACATTCGCCCTGCGAAATCAAACAGTGCCGTAAAGACCAGATTTGAGAATGTGGATATTGTGACATTTCGTGAAAATACAGAGGATCTGTATGTCGGAGTGGAAGAACAGATTGATGAAAATACTGTACATGCGACAAAAATCATTACGCGCAAGGCAAGTGAACGTATTATTCATGATGCTTTTGCTTATGCGAAAGAGCATGGAAGAAAAAAAGTCACTTGTGTGCATAAGGCGAATATTTTGAAGATGAGTGATGGTTTGTTTTTAAATATTTTTCAAACGATTGCCAAAGAATATCCTGATATTGAGGCAGATGATAAGATTGTTGATAATGTGTGCATGCAGCTAGTCATGCATCCAGAAACCTTTGACGTCATGGTCATGCCTAATCTGTATGGTGACATCGTATCAGATCTTACCAGTGGTCTAATTGGTGGTTTGGGACTTTTACCAAGCTGCAATTTGGGTAGTGAATATGCGATGTTTGAGGCAGTGCATGGCTCTGCACCGGATATTGCCGGAAAGCATATTGCCAATCCAACCGCTTTGTTGTGGAGCGCCTGTATGATGCTAGAGAATCTAGGTATGGAAGATATTGCCACTAAGATTCGCAATGCTGTTGATGCGGTGTTAGAGGAAGCTAAGGTGCTCACTCCTGATCTTCATGGCAATGCAACTACGCAAGCTTATCGAGATGCTATCATTGCACATTTATAGACAAGAGTGTTTTCATGATATAAATAATGCCAAATATGGCAGATAGAAATAAAAATGATGCTAGGATGACGTAGTGTAAAATATACGTTATAGGGGCATCATTTTTTTTGCTGGCTCGCATGCGCGTAGCGTAACTAGAATTACGCATATAATGGGCTATGATATAGGTGAGAGTAAGTGAATATTTTGCATTCTCACATCGGGCTATGAGAATAAACATAGTATGAAAATAATCAGAAAAGTAAGAATTTCGGCAACGGTTTTATATGGTATTAATTTGTTAGAAATAAACGATCTTCCTTGTTCTTTTTAGAACATTATTTTGAGTTTATAATCATAAAGAAAATAATTAAACGCTTACATTTGTCAATGAAAGAGGTTACATAACTCACTTGTGAATACAAGATCTTTTTTCTATAATGAGGATAGCACCTGTACTCACAGGGTAAAAAAGAAAAGGGAAAGGAGAAACAATGACAAAAAAAGTATTAAAAGCTGCAACAGTGCTCATGACCTGTTCGATGGTGGTAAGCAGCATCGCTCCAACTTCTATCGTAGCGGCCACAAATCCAAAGATGGTTTCCCAAATGCAAAAAAGCATAGAGGAAATGACACTATCTGATTTTATTGGGGGAGAAAAGGATGTGCAAGAAAATCGCATTCTCTTAAAAAATACGGGTGGCGATAACTTTGCGGTAAGTAATGAAATCAATGAGCTGGTCAATGATTTTCATTACAGCGCTGATGTTGAACTCACGGCTGGTGGTGAAAATTCAGCGGCTCTGGTATTTGGCATAGGGGATAAAGATAAACCTTCGACTACATGGAAAGGAGCCAATGTTGTTAGGGAACAAGATGGCAACATCATGCGTGTCTTCAAAGTTCCGGCGGGAGAAGATTATGCCGAGCAAATCCAATTAACAGATTATGATATCACGAAGAAAATTCACTTAGATCTGGATGTAAAAGCAGATGGTACCTTTATTTATAAGGTGCAAAGTGAAGGTGGCAGTTTATATCAGATGGAAGGTAAAATCGATGCATGGGTAGGAGGCTATATCGGTATTTTGACCTTTAAAACAGAAGCTGCCTATTCTAACATAAAATTTACGGACAGAACGATTCGTACCGTAGATAATTTCAAAACAAATATTGAAAATTTGAGAGGACTTCAAGGTATTTGGACAAAAGGCGAGGATGGTCTTACATCCTCTGGAACCGGTGATAACTTCGCCATATCCGATACTAAAAGTCAAGATTTTACTTATCAGGTGCATACGGTCAATAAACATGGTAAAGGCGCAGGAGCTTTATTGTTCCGTGTCGAAAACCCTAACGATCCTAAAGCTGGTTGTTATGCATTTAACGCCGATTACACAAATAACATCTTCAAATTATTTGAATTTCCAACAGGTGGCAGTTTAGCTGAAATTCCGCTAAGTGAAGTGGCACCGAATGAAGATGGTTCCTATGATTTGAAAGTTACCGTAGTTGGCTCTGATATTTATGCTTATGTCAATGGAAAAGGGGTTGCACATGTTCAGGATGATCGTCATCGTGATGGATATTTAGGCCTGCTTACTTGGGATGGCAGTGTCGTATATCAAAATTTATATTATCAAAATGAAACAGAACGTCCAAACATTTCAGAACCGGAATTAACAGCACTTGCATTAAGTGATGGTGTAAGTATCACACCAGCTATTGATCCAGGCACAACTATTTATGGTATGGATATAGCTGCCGGTATTGATGAAGTGACATTGAAGCCTAGTGGCAATGGAAAGGTCTATATTACGATAAAAGATCGCAATTTACGCGTGACACGTCCACGTGAAGAAGTGAAAGATGCTTATACATTGCGTGCTGATGATTTTGAAACTAACTTTGCCAATGTCATGATCAGTGTTGAACGTGATGGTTTTACAAAAAACTATCAATTTGCTGTGAATAAATGGTTTAGCAATGAGGAATTGGCAGCTCAAGAAAATCGTGCGCAGTTCCATGTAACACCACAAATCAATTTCATGAATGATCCAAATGGTATGGTATATGATTCTACCGATGGCTATTGGCATTTGTTTTATCAGTATTCACCAAATAATAACTTTTATAAACAATCATGGGCACATGTTCGTTCAAAGGATCTCGTGAATTGGGAACAACAGCCTCTAGGTATCCAGATTGATGATCTTGGATTAATCTTCTCTGGATCTGCGGTAGAAGATAAGGATAACACTTCTGGTTTCTTTACGGATAATCAAGAAGGGGATTCTAAATTAGTAGCTATTTTTACTTATCATAATGAAAAGAATGGTAAACAATCACAAGCCATTGCATATTCAAAAGATCATGGAACAACTTGGATCAAATATGAAGGAAATCCAGTCTTGCCAAATGAAGGAAATACACTTAGTGGAAATGATTTCCGTGATCCTAAAGTATTTAAGATCGATGGGGATACAAAATGGTATATGATTACTGCGGGTGGCGCTGCCCAGCTGTTTGCAAGTGAAGACTTGAAAACATGGACACGCACACAAAATCTTACGTATAAAAATGGTGATCAGATTTATTCAGAATGTCCGGGGCTTATTCCTGCAAAAGTGAATGGAACCGGTGAGCAGAAATGGATTTATAACGGTAGTGCCGGTTTCTATGTCATCGGTCACATGGAAAGAGATGGCGATGTTTTCAAATGGGTAGCTGATACCGATCGTATCAATGTGGATTCTAATGAGGATCCATGGCGTGGTTTTGGAAAATATGCAACCATGACATTCTTTGAAGATGGTACCGGAAAGAATCGTCAAATCGGAATCAGCTGGCTGCAAGACTTTACAGAGTTTGATGGCAAGATATATAAAGGGTCACAATCTCTGCCACAGGAATATGGTTTGATAACCGATCGTGATGGTAAATATGTAGTAACTAGTAATGTGGTTGAAGAAGTCAATAAACTGCGTGACCAAGAACATATCCTATATCAGACTACAAATAAGAAAGTTTCCGCAAACGATGATAATATATTACGTGGTGTATCAGGTATTTACTATGATGTAGAGGGTACGTTTACACTAGGCAGTAGTAAAGAATTTGGCTTTAAACTGCGTCAAGGCGGTGGAAAAGAACTTATCTATAAATACGATGTGGTAAATAAAAAGATGGTACTGGATGCTAGAAATGCTGGTCATTATATGAACAGTGGTAATTTCTCTTATCAGTTGACACCATTAGAAGGAAATAAAATCAAACTGCGTATTTTAGTTGATCAAGGTGCTGTAGAAGCATTTGGTAATGATGGTGAAGCAAATATTTCAACAACACTTTATCAAGATAATCATAATATTGCCATGTCCTTTTTCACAAACGATGGGGATGTAACGATTGATGATCTAAAGATTTATGATATGAAGTCTATGTATAGCAAAAAATCGGGAAGTGAGACGGCGAAAACACAGCTATACGTATCCGCTAAAGAGCGTGTTCATGTAGATACAGAATTCACGGTTGATGCAAATGTGTATCCAAATCTAAGTGAAATGAACGATATCAAGTGGACACTTCCTGAAGGCTTACAAATCGTTAAAGAAGAGAAAGGCAGTATTACAGTAAAAGCTTTAAAGGCCGGTGTCTATCGGATTCAGGCAACGGTAGGGGAGTTAAGTGATGAAGTTAGTGTACAAGCTATTGTACCATCACTAGATTCTAATATCACAAATTGGAATACCAATGAGGTTTGGGAAATCACTGAGGAAGGTATGGAAGGGAAAAATACCGGTGGAGATAGCTTCCAATTAAGTGATACGAAGATTTCTAAGGATCAGCCATTTGTATTAGAAGCTGATATGAGCATCAAGGAAGGTATTGCGGCCGGTTTAGTATTTGGTGTAAAAGATAAAAATGCTCCTACATCATTATGGTTCTGTGTAAATGTGGAACGTAATGAAAATGGCGCAATCGCAAAAATCTTTAAAAATATGAATGGCCAAGACTGGCATATTGATAAACTATTACCACCAGCAATTGTGGATGCGGATACATATCATTTGAAGGTTGCTTATGATGGTAAGGGAACCTTGACCTATTATGTGAATGATCTACAGATTGCACAGAAAAGTGATGCAGATATTGTAGATGGCTATATTGGTGTACAAACCTTTAGATCTACAACCGTCTTTAATCATATAAAGGTGGCATTCCCACAAGCAGTTGTAAACGATGTTACATTGCCTGAAGAGGTACTAGTAGCCTTTAAAGAAAATAATGTGACAGCGAAACTGCCAAAAGATGTCATGGTAACATTGGATAATGGAAATGTGTTAAAAGAAACGATTTCTTGGGATCTTAGCAACATCGATACTGCTGTATCTGGTGATTACAAGGTCAAAGGCACAGTTTTAGGAAAAGAAGTAGAATTACGTGTCTTTGTACAGGCTGATAAAACAGCTTTGAAGAAGATCATCGAGCAGGCAGATACGTATGAAGCAGATGCTTATACAGAAGAAAGTTATCTGAATCTTATGACAGTTGTAACAAAAGCAAGGGAAGTTCTGAAAGATGATAAGGCAACACAGGATGCTGTAAATGCACAGGTAACAGCAATCGAAAAAGCCATTGCCGCTTTGGAAAAGGAAGAAAAACCAATTGTTGTAGATAAAGCAGAACTGAAAAAAGCATTAGATAAAGCCAAAGCTATACAAGCAGATGGCTACACAAGTGCAAGCTATGCGAAACTACAAGAAGCAATCAAAGCAGCTGAAAAAGTATATGCCGATGATAAGGCAATACAGGATGCTGTAAATGCACAGGTAACAGCAATCGAAAAAGCCATTGCAGCATTGGAAAAGGAAGAAAAACCAATTGTTGTAGATAAAGCAGAGCTGAAAAAAGCATTAGATAAAGCTAAAGCTGTACAGGCAGATGGCTACACAAGTGCAAGCTATGCGAAGTTACAGGAAGCAATCAAGGCAGCTGAAAAAGTATATGCCGATGATAAGGCAACACAGGATGCTGTAAATGCACAGGTAACAGCAATTGAAAAAGCTATTTCGGCTTTGAAAAAAGAAGAAACACCAATTGTTGTAGACAAAGCAGAACTGAAAAATGCATTAGATGAAGCCAAAGCTATACAGGCAGAGGGCTTTACAAGTGCAAGCTATGCGAAGCTACAGAAAGCGATCAAAGCAGCCGAAAAAGTTTATGCTGACGCTGCAGCAAGTCAAGATGATGTGAAAGTACAAGTAAAGAATATTCAAAAAGCAATTCAATCCTTAGAGGCAGTTAGTCAAACTAGTGCCAAAGCGATTTTACAAAACTTAGTTGAAAAAGCTGAAAAGAAAAAAGAAAGTGCTTATACCGCTGCATCTTGGAAAACATTTGAAAAAGCATTAAAAGATGCTAAAAACATCTTACAAAAGAAAGATGCAACAAAAGTTGAAATTCAACAAGCATATGAAACACTTGTGACAGCATTACAACAGTTGAAAGCAATTGAGCAACACAAAAAAGAGCCAGTTAACACAACAGACAAAACAGATACGCCTAAAACAGGGGATACTTCGCAGGCACAAACAGCAGGTATCATGGTTATCTTAAGTGGAGCTGTCTTAGCAGTATTGCGCAAGAAAAGAAAGTATGTAGAAGAATAAATGAACTTGAAGAGGCAAGATGAATTGTCTCTTCTTTTCTTACAGAATAAATAGAAATACTTTAGGATTTATTAAGATATGAAAGATAGATTTTTGGTATCATAAAGAAGAAGGAAGGTGGAAGGGTATGAAACGATTCCGTATTATTATGTTGAGTGTTGTGCTTTGTGTTATCTTCACAGGCTGTAAAGGAACCATCAGCAACGATGTAGAGATCGACTATGGAGTTTCCACAAAGTATTCCAGACTAGAACTTGAAGAAGCGGTAAACGTCATAAAAAAAGATTTTGTACGATCATTTGAAGATTGTACGATGGAACGTTTGGTGTATGCCGGGGATAAACAATCAAAAGAACATGGAGAGTACTATACAAAAGCAGATACCCTTTTGTTTTTCATGGATTATAAAACCGGCAACTTTAGCAGTGATACATTAAATAAAAACAGTGAATATCCTGAATGGCAGATCATGTTAGTAAAAGATGCATCAGGAGTCTGGAAAATATATCCTAGTGGTTGCGGATATGGATAATAAGATGGAATATAAATATTTGACAAATGTGTGATGAAAGGCCAGAAAAACACTGGCCTTTTTTCTTGTGAAAGATAACATCAAAATACAAATGTCCATCATTTGATGTGACACATATGTTATTTCGCGGTGGAAACTGATATAATAGACACATAAAAGGAAGTGGACGTATGCGCTTTTTAAAGAAATTCATCGTTTCATTCTTGGCAATCACCTTAGCTGTTTTAACAAGCTTTGTTAATGGTACATATCAGCTGAAAGCGAAGACCTATTTCTTTGCTCGCAGCAGCGCACCTTCAAAAAGTGATTTTCATTATTATTCGGATCAAAATATATATTATAAATATGATTATGGTATGCCCAATTGTACGGCATATGCGTGGGGAAGAGCCTATGAAATATTAGGAGAACCCCCACAATTATCTACCGGGATGGCGAAAGAATGGTACGATTACAATACAAAACATCATTATTATGCGTATGGTTCTATACCTAAGGTTGGCAGTGTGATGTGTTGGAATGGAGATTGGGGAGGTCATGTGGCTATTGTGGAAAAAATTGAAGGAGAATATCTGACCATTTCCAATTCCAGTTATGGTGGGGAAGCCTTTTACACACAGACCAATACCTTCGCATATCTAAAAACGTATTATCCGGGATTTCAAGGCTTTCTCTATTTGCACGATTTTACACCTGCCGTCAATCTTGCTAAACCGAAGCTAAGGGTTAGCCGTTCAGGGATGAATTACACTTTTCAATGGGACAAAATAGCCGATGCTACTACTTATCAGATTGATGTATGTCATGATGCGGAATGTGAATTAACTGACGAATTTGTTACAAGCAAACTCACCTTCACCAAAGCATTTGCCGATCAACCTTACTGGGTAAGAGTACATGCACAACATAATGACTTTGCTAGTGTTTCTAATACGGTGGGAGTGAATCCGGCAGCATATCATCTGATGGGGACAAAGCAAAATCTAGGAACGCATTTTTATGCCCAAATTGCATTTGGTGATATCTATGTAAAAAATGTTAACCATACGGCAATGCTGGAAACAGCGACCAATGATGACAAAGGAATATACGAATTTATACGTCAAAAAGATGGCAGCTATACGATAAAAGATACGAAAACTAAAGAATTACTGACCTCTATGCGACAAAAAAATAATGTAGATTTATTTTTTACAAACATAGATGATACAAAGAATCAGGCATTTTTTCTTCGAAAGTTAAAAAAAGGTTATGCATTACAGCCTAGTGATACAGCTTATGCTGTATGCGGGGTAAAAGGAGAAAAAGCAGAAAGAACAACGCCGATACAAATAAACAGGATAGCCTTGACGACCTCACAGAGCTTTAGGATACAAAAAGGCGGAATCACATTGCCTGTTAACGTAAATGCGTATAAAGGTAGTTATGATGGGAAAGCACACAGTATCTCATTACAAAATGTACCTGCAGGCTCTACGATTACCTATCGTACCAGTACCAAGAGTGGATGGTCTTCAAAGAAACCAACTAGAACAAATGCAGGTACAACAATGGTTTACTATCATGTGATGAATCCACATTATGCGCAAGATATGTATGGCAGTGCAGAGATCATCGTACATAAAGCGAATTGCAAAGCGCGTATCAATGATTATAAACATACATATGATGAAAAGAAACATACGATTTCTATCACAAAAACACTACCAGGCTCAACCATATATTATCGCACCAGCTTAAAAAAGGATTGGACAAAGGAAAAGCCAATGAGAACGAACGTTGGCACGACAAGCGTGTATTATAAAATTAGCAATCCTAATGCAAGAAAGACAATCACCGGCAAAGCCAATATCACAGTATCGAAAGCTACGCAAAAGCCAAAGATAAAAGGATATAATGGCAGCTATGACCATAAAAAGCATACTCTTTGTATGACGCAGATAAAACCCCATTCAACAATCTACTATCGTAGCAATACAAAGAAAAAATGGTCGAAGATAAAACCTACACGCACAAGCGTAGGTACAACAAAGGTTTATTACAAAATTACCAATCCCAATTATAAAGATGTAAGTGGGAGTGTTTCCATCATCATCAAGAAAAAACCCTGATATTATAGAGGAATGTACCATCTTCATCACAAAGAAAGCAGCTTATAAAAATGAGGCTGTTTTTATTTTATGTGAAAATATGAAAATCGAAATCCTTTGCCTTTTTACTTTTGCTAAAGAACGATTTATGATATCATAAGAAACGTAAGAAATGAGGAATTGGATGGAACTGAAACTGATTGATTTAGTAAAGAAAATGGAAGAGGATAATCCCGATCTTGTCTATTTTGAACAAGGCTCTTTTACCATGAAACCGGTATATCGCAAGCGCAGCAATGTTTTGCATATGGAATTGGCCTTACCTAAGCTATTGCCTTTTCAGGTATGGCATGTTTTTTGTATGCGTTTAGCAAAAATTACTCGTTGTAAAACCGAAGTATATCTTACCGTAGAAAACAGTGATACGTCGATCTTAGAAGTAAGTGAATATATCCAGCACTTTGTCAGTCTGCATCCAACGTTGCGTATTTTTCAGGACAGTCTGCCATCCTTAGAGAAAAAGTATCTGATTTATCATATTGCGAATGAAACAGATCGTGATATCGCAATTCAAAATAAACATCTGCTTGAAGAGTTTTTGAAAAACTGTGGCTTCCAATTGGCAATTACGGTTGAAGAAATGAAGGTCAGCGTAAAGATTCCAACGGTGAAGATGAAAGAGGAAGCGCCTAAGCCGACACAAGTATATGAAGAGAAAAAAGCCTATAGCTTTAAACCTAAAAAGAAAAAGGGCTTAGATGGGTATGTGCCCTTTTCCATTCATGATATTAGCGAAGAATGTCATGATATTCGCATCCATGGGAAGATCTTTGACAGTGAAGTAAGAACTTTACGAAATGGCAAGGATATTCAGACACTGTGGATTGCGGATGACGATGATGCCATCATCATGAAGCGTTTTGAACGTGGTTCTATCACAAAGGAAGTTCTTAATGAAATCGGTGCCGGAGATTGTGTCGTTGCATATGGACGAGTGGAGTTTGATTCCTATTCTCGTGAACTGGTCTTTATGCCGGATGTGATCCAGAAGGTACCTGAAGTCAAACGTGTGGATGAAGCAGAAGAAAAGCGTGTAGAGTTACACGTACATACGAAGCTATCTGAAATGGATGGGGTATGTGATATCAGCGAGTATATCAAAACAGCGAATGAATGGGGCTGGGATGCGATTGCGTTGACTGATCATCGTGTTGTTCAGGCATTTCCTACTGCACAGACGGTGGTTGATGGCATTAACAAGAAACGTGAAACACCGATGAAGATCTTATATGGTGTGGAAATGAATATGGTTGACCCTATGTTACAGATCGTGCGCAATGGGGATGACACGGAACTGGAAAAGGGAACCTATTGTGTATTCGACTTAGAAACGACCGGTTTATCTTCGCGCTTTGATCATATCATTGAGTTTGGCGGGCAGATCATGAAAGATCGCACCTGCATAAAAAGCTTACAGCTGTTTGTCAAACCACCGATTGCCTTAAGTGCATTCACAACTGAATTAACCAATATTTCAGAAGAAAACATGAAGAATGCCAAACCGTTTGCGGAATGTGTCGATGAGATTCTGGAATTTATCGGTGATAGTATCTTAGTTGCCCACAATGCCAGCTTTGACTATGGCTTCTTAAATGCGGAATTAGAACGTATCGGTCGTAAGCCATTAATGAATCCGGTCATTGATACCTTGGATCTGGCCCGCAGTATGATGGATCGCAAAGGTTATCGCTTGGGCAATCTGGCACGTCAGTATGGTATTCGCTATGATGAAGATGTAGCCCATCGTGCTGATTATGATGCTGAAGTGTTGGCTCAGGTCTTTATGCATATGTTAAATGATCTAAAGCATATCAAAACCTTGAAACAGTTACAAGATATGCAAGATCCTGATTGTTTTAATAAAGTCAGAGATAAGCATGTGACTATCCTTGCGAAAAACATGGCAGGTTTAAAGGAATTGTTTGAGCTGATTACACTCTCGCATACGGAATATTTAAGCTATAATCGTAAAAGTACAGCAAATGTTGTCGCAGAACCGCGCATCATTCGTAAAGAAATAGAAAAGCGCCGGGTAAATGGCAATTTATTGATTGGCTCTTCCTGTGTGAATGGGGAAGTTTTCGACATGGCCCAGACGCGCAGTGAAAAAGAGTTAGCAGAGGTCATGCAGTTTTATGACTACATCGAAATACAGCCACTTGCCAACTATCGTTTCTTAGTAGAACGCAATTCTATCGTAGATGAAGCGCGGTTAAAAGAAATCTTGCTGTCCATCGTGGAAAAGGCAGAAGAGATGGGAAAAATCGTCGTGGCAACCAGTGATGCGCATTATGTGCATCCTAATGAAAAGCTGATTCGTGACATTTACATTAATTCTCAGGCGATTGGCGGTATGCGTCATGCCTTATATATTTACAATCAAGAACGTCGCCGCAAGTTTAAAAGCCCGGATCAGCATTTGCGTACCACGGATGAAATGTTAAAAGAATATGCTTGGTTGGGCCAACAGCGTGCTTATGATATGGTCATTAAAAATACCAAGGCGATAGCGGATCAGATTGAAGTGATACGTCCGGTCAAGGATGCTTTATATCCACCGGATATTGAAGGTTCTGATCAAAAGCTAAGAGAAATTTGTTTTGAAAATGCCCATAAGAAATATGGACCTGTCTTACCGGATATCGTGGAGAAACGCTTAAATCGAGAATTGGATAGTATCATCGGCGCCGGTTATTATGTGGTTTACTATATTTCTCATTTATTGGTAAAGAAGAGCTTGGATGATGGATATCTGGTAGGTTCGCGAGGTTCGGTAGGATCTAGCTTTGTCGCTACGATGTCAGAGATTACTGAGGTAAATCCTTTAGCACCTCATTATGTCTGCCCGAAATGCCATTATGTAAAGTTCTTTACCGATGGCAGTGTGTTAAATGGCTATGATTTACCAGATATTGAATGTCCGAATTGTGGAGAAACAATTCGCGGTGATGGACACGATATTCCTTTTGAAACCTTCTTAGGTTTTGAAGGTGATAAGGTGCCGGATATCGACCTGAATTTCTCCGGTGATTATCAGCCCAATGCCCATGCCTATACCAAAGAAGTGTTTGGTGAAGACCATGTATATCGTGCCGGTACGATTGGTACGGTAGCCGAAAAAACGGCGTTTGGTTATGTGAAAGGCTATGAGGAAGAGATGGGAATTGAAGGCAGTATGCGCAATGCCCAGATCTTGCGTTTAGCAAAAGGTTGTGAAGGCGTCAAACGAACAACCGGTCAACATCCAGGTGGCATCGTCGTCGTCCCATTGGATTTAGATGTGCATGATTTTACACCGGTACAATATCCTGCCAATGACCCGTATGCGGAATGGAAGACGACGCATTTTGACTTCCATCAGATTCATGATAATATCTTGAAATTTGATATCCTTGGTCATGTGGATCCTACAGCGATGAAGATGTTGGAGCGTATGAGCGGAATTGATGTAACGACCATTCCTATGAACGATCCGGAAACCATGAGCATTTTCTCTAAGGTGGATGCGTTAAAAATAGATACTAGTAAGAATACCGAAGAAACTGGAGCTGCCGGCTTACCGGAGTTCGGTACACCGTTTGTTCGTGGAATTCTGGAGTTAACACGTCCAACCACATTTGATGAGTTATTGAAAATATCCGGTTTATCTCATGGTACAGATGTATGGTTAGGCAATGCCAAGGATCTGATTGATGATGGTATTTGTACATTAAAGAGCGTAATCGGATGTCGTGATGACATCATGGTGTATTTATTGCACAAGGGCTTGCGTCCAAAACTGGCCTTTACGATCATGGAAAGTGTTCGTAAAGGAAAAGGACTGAAGGATGAATGGATACCGGAGATGAAAGAAAACGGGGTGGAAGACTGGTATATTGAATCTTGTAAAAAGATCAAATACATGTTCCCAAAAGCCCATGCCGTTGCCTATGTCATGATGGCCATTCGCATTGCTTGGTTTAAGGTGCATGAACCGCAATATTACTACTGTATGTTCTTTAGTATTCGTTGTGATGCATATGATATTGAAACAATGATCAAGGGAGAACAATCCATTCGTAAAAAGATGCAGGAAATTGACTTTAAGTTGCATGACAACGCGCAGAAAAAGGATGTCACCAAGAAGGATAAGGATACTTATAATACTTTAGAGCTGGCATTGGAAATGACATTGCGTGGTTATTATTTCGCTAATATTGATTTAATGCGTTCCGCCAGTCGTGATTTTATTGTCGATCCAGAACGACCTAACTACATTATTCCTCCTTTCACCAGTATTGATGGCTTGGGAGAAAGTGTTGCGGATACTGTTGTGGAAGCTCGCAAGAATGGGGCATTCTTATCCAAAGAGGATTTACAGCGAAGAACCGCCTTGAGTGGTACGCTGATTAAGAAACTGGAGTCGATGGGGGTTTTAGAAGGCTTACAGGAAGAAAATCAGATGTCCTTATTTTAAAAAGCTGAATCATATACGATTAGAAACAAGCAACAACAGGAAAATCATAGAAAAGGCTTATCACCACATATGATCGAATCAAAGTGTGTGGGATAAGTCTTTTTTGATGATAAGGAAAAGTTTTATGAGATATGTGTTCCTAAAGCACATTGCATAGGAGAAAAAGATTTGTATTTGTCACTATGTAAAGATAATGCTATACTTTTTATGTAATTGGAAAGAGGGAGTAACATGAAAAAGGAGAAGGGCAGTACTCGTCATATTTTAGAGAGTGAAGGAAATTTTAAATATGTGTTGATCATGGAAGGCTTGGCTTGTGGATTACTTGCCGGATTGATCGCCATTATCTATCGTTTGCTATTAGGCTATGCGGAACAGTTTATTGCCTTTATGGCATCCGTGATTTGGGATAACCTTCTCTATATTATAGGGTGGTTTCTCTTTTTGTTAGTGCTTGGTGTTTTGATTGGCTGGTGTTTAAAACAAGAACCATTGATTTCAGGAAGTGGTATCCCCCAGGTGGAAGGAGAAATCATTTCGTTTCTTGATCAAAAATGGTATAAAATATTGCCTTATAAAATTGTTGCTGGGACCTTATGTGCTTTTGGAGGGTTATCGTTAGGGCGAGAAGGACCAAGTATTCAATTAGGAGCGATGGGTGGCAAGGGTATGTCACGTATTTTTCATCGCGTGAAGATGGAAGAAAAATTATTATTGACTTGTGGTGCAGCGGCAGGACTTAGTGCGGCATTTAATGCGCCTTTGGCAGGTGTCATGTTTGCCTTGGAAGAGGTACATAAAAACTTTTCCGTTTCTGTTTTAGTTTCGGTCATGTGTGCCAGTGTTACCGGTGATTTTCTATCACAATATGTGTTTGGCTTAGAACCGGCATTTCATTTTGTAGTCACAGAAACTTTACCATTAGGCTATTATGGAAGCATTCTGTTGTTAGGCATCATTTGTGGTTTATGTGGTGTCCTATATAATAAGATGACGTTAAAATTTCAGGATTGGTATGAAAAAGTGCCAAGACTAAAAGCTCATTATCGTGTTTTGATTCCTTTGATGATTGCCGGTGTGCTTATGCTCATCCTTCCTGAAGTGTTAGGCAGTGGGCATACGATGATCGAGATGTTAAGTGGAAAAGAGCCATTGCTCTTAAAAACCTTGATTTTATTGCTGGTAGTAAAATTTATCTTTTCTTTAGCTAGCTTTGGCAGTGGAGCACCCGGTGGCATCTTTTTCCCATTGTTGGTGCTCGGCAGTTTTGTAGGAGCCATTTATGGCCTTATCGCCATACAGTATTTTCAGATTCCTGAGATGTATCTGGCAAACTTTATTATCATGGCCATGTCTGCTTTCTTTGCGGCAATCGTACGAGCACCGATTACCGGTATTATTTTGATTGCGGAAATGAGTGGCACTTTGACGCATTTATTACCTTTAGCGCTAGTTTCCTTATGTGCTTACTTAACGGCCAATATATTGAATTGTGATCCCATTTATGAAAGTTTATTGCATAAGCTTTTATGGAAGAATGGCGTGAATTTAGATGCGTTTCAAGGAAAGAAACATATTGTTGAAGCCGCAATTGAAATCGGCAGCGAGGTATGTGAGAAAAAGGTCAGTGATATTGCCTGGCCGGGCAAATGTCTGATTATCAGCATTCATCGAGGAAATGCCGAAATTATTCCTAAGGGAGATACTGTCTTATTTACTGGAGATACATTAATGGCTTTGATCAATGATGAGGATGCTCCTTATGTGCAACATGCTTTAGAAAAATTATGTACTAGAAAGTTATCGTAATGGTTGTTACTTAGAAAACGAATAAAACTTAGTCGTTTTCTGTATATATCGATGTTATGGATTGTAGGAAGCATTAATTTTATGACCTATGAGGTGTTACATGATGTCTTGCTTACATCCTACCTTTTGCTGTTTTCTATATACCTTATACCTTGTCAATTTGGCGTTGTGTGGATTTGCTTGTGCATTGCTGATGATATATAATATTATTTTTTTCCTGAATCGTTTTGTCGGAGAAAAAAGATGAAATGAAATAAAATGATAAAGTCATGGAACACCATGGCTTTTTTTGCGGCGTTAAGCATAAGAAAAACAGAAATGTTGTTGAGAAGCAATTCGTTTTACAAATGATGTAAGAGGGAATTCATCTGCTTCTTGCGTATTTCAACTTATATGCCACATAAGATACTCAGAAAAAACTGGAAAGAAAGGAGATTTTGTAAGCATTTGTAAAAAAGCGACAAATAAAAGTTAGAAATTATCTATACAAATAGCATAAAAGGCGATATAATGGTGGAGTAAAGTAGCACAAAGTGGTGGAAAGTGGAGGTAAACGTCATGTTCATGGGTGAATACGCACACAATATTGATAAAAAAGGGCGTATCATCATTCCGGCAAAATTCCGTGAAGAACTAGGCGATACGCTCATCATCACACGCGGTTTAGACGGCTGCTTAAGTATTTATACAAAGGAACAATGGCAGCTCATTTATGAACAGCTGATGAAATTGCCATCCACCAAGAAAGATGCCCGCATGTTTGTACGTATGATGACAAGCAAAGCGGCAGAATGTGAAATTGATGCACAGGGAAGGATCTTAATCCCATCCTCATTAATCAAACTTGCGGATCTGACAAAAGAATGCCGTATCATCGGTGCTGCTAACCATGTGGAAATCTGGTCCAAAGAGCGCTGGGAACCACTGGATGAAGATGGTGATGCTGCATTTGAAGAGATTGCGGAAAATCTTACGGAGTTTCTATTATGAACAAACATTACAGTGTCTTGCTGCAGGAAAGCATAGAAGGACTACATATACAACATGATGGCATTTATGTGGATGGAACGCTTGGTCGAGGAGGACACAGTTGTGAGATCTTGAAACAAATTCCTGACGGTCACTTATATGCATTTGACCGTGATGCCAGTGCGATTGAAGAATCGACACCAAGACTATTGCAGGTGGCAGATAACTTCACATGCATCCATAGCCCATTCTCTCATCTGAAAGAAGAACTTTCGGCTTATGGTGTAAATAGAATTGATGGTTTGGTACTGGATTTAGGAGTAAGTTCTCCCCAATTCGATGAAGCAGAACGCGGCTTTTCTTATCGTTTTGATGCTCCATTGGATATGCGCATGGATCAAAGTCAGGCATTAAATGCTTATGAGATCGTAAACACTTGGAGCTATCAAGATTTAGTAAAGATTTTTTATACCTATGGAGAAGAGACGTTTGCTAAACAGATTGCACGCAATATTGAAAAGAAACGCATAGATAAACCAATTCGTACAACCTTTGAATTGGTAGATGTTATTAAGGCATCACTTCCGGCAAAGGTACTGAATAAGAAAGGACATCCTGCGAAAAAGGTGTTTCAAGCGATACGGATTGCCGTAAACGATGAATTACGGGAATTAGAAGAAGTGTTGCAAGAGGCCTTGCAAATGCTGAATCCTCATGGACGAATTTGCGTGATCAGTTTTCAGTCGTTGGAAGATCGTATCGTAAAAGAGGCTTTCCAAACAGCAAGTCGTCCTAAGCAATATGACAAGCGCATTCCTATCTTACCAAGTGATATGGAAGAAGCGCCCTATAAACTCATCAACAAAAAACCAATTACCGCGCAAGAAGAAGAACTGATGGAGAACAACCGCAGTCATTCAGCGAAATTAAGAATTATAGAAAGGATAAGGTAAGTAACAATGGCAAAGGCGAAATTAGTAAAACGAAAAAGAAGATTCCGTATCGAAGGTGTGGCAACACTGCTGTTGACACTGGCAGTGCTGTTATTTTTAGGTGCGCGTATTGGATTGAAATCGTATAACTATAACCTTTCCATTGAAGCTAGTAAGGTAGAAGAAAAAGCAACAACCTTAAAAGAAACTGTTAGTAGTTTAGAAAAGGAAGTAAATAAATTAGAAAATCGTGAACGTGTATTAGGCATGGCAGAAAAAGATGGCATTAAAACGAATCAGGATCAGGTCGTTGTCATGGGGGATGAGGACAAGAAGAACAATGAGTAAAGGTGGATGACTATGAATCCTAGAAGAAGTAATCGTACATTGGCAGGATTGCTGATCATCATGATGGTAATAGCAACACTCATTTTATCAAATGTGCTTTTTACTATGGTGACGCAGAAGCATTTTCGTAGTGGTGTCAATGTAAAAGATTTTAAAGAACCCGATATCTCTAACACAACGGTATTAAAAGGAAACCGGGGAACGATTTATGATCGCGGTGGAGAAGTAATCGCACAGGATGAAGATACCTATACGCTTGTTGCGATTTTGGATAAAAGTCGCAAAGGAATCGGCAATGTGCCGGCATATGTAAAAAATGTGGATAAGACGGCGCGTTTACTAGCACCAAAGCTAGATATGAAGGAAGATTCTATACGTGATATCTTACAAAATGCAATTGATAATAAACAATATCAGACTGAACTAGGAACAAAAGGAAAAAATCTTTCCAAAAGTGTAAAAGAGAGCATTGAAGCATTAGAATTACCTGGTATTACATTTACCAAGTCAGTGGAACGCAGTTATCCTACGGGCACATTTGCTTCGCATTTAATCGGTTATGCACAATATAATGAACAAAGCGGTCAAATCGAAGGACAGATGGGATTGGAAAAATCGTTGAATACTTTTTTACAAGGAGAAGACGGTATAGAGGTTTACCAAAAAGATGCCAATGGCAATATTTTACCAGGAACAAAATATACGAAAAAATATGCGAAGAATGGAAATGATGTGTATCTTACCCTAGATCGCAATGTACAACTTGCTTTACAAAGCAGTCTGAAAAAAACGATGAAAGAAGTTAAAGCCGATCGTGGTTGGGGACTGGTCATGGAAGTGGAAACAGGTAAGGTGCTAGGCTGGGCTGGTTTACCGAGTTTTGACTTAAATAAGCGCGATATAAAAGATTATCTGGATGTACCAAGTCAATACTTATATGAACCAGGTTCGGTTATGAAAGGCATTACTTACGCAGCCGCATTAGATAGCGGTAACTACCCATATAATAAAAAATATGATAGTGGGGTCTTTTATTTTGGTAGAGATGAAAAAGGAAAAATTTATCGAAGTGCTACAAAAGTAGGCGGTATTCAGCCGATTTATGATGCATTAAACAAGAATTATGGCACGATTTCATTTGATAAAGGTTTTATTGTATCCAGTAATATCGCTATATGTGAACTGCTTACTAAATATATGGATCCAAGCATCTATCAGGATTATGTATTGAATAAATTTAAATTTAATCAAAAAGTTGATATTCCTTTTGTGGAAAACAGTAAAGGAAATATGAACTTTACTTATGCTTCAGAAAAGCTGAATACTGGTTTTGGTCAAGGTATTTCTGTAACAGCTTTGCAAATGGCACAGGCTTATACAGCAATTTTAAATGATGGCAAGATGGTGCGGCCATATGTGGTGGAACGTATTATTGATGCCAGCAGTGGCAAAACGATTCAACAGTATGACACAAAGCAAGTAGGACAGCCAATCTCAAAAAAGAGTGCAGATTATGTAAAGAAACTTATGAAACAGGTAATTGACGATAAAATGGGAACTGGTCATATACGTTATAAGATGGACGATGTTTCTATTGTCGCAAAAACCGGTACTGGACAGATTGCCAATGAACACGGGCAGTATGGTGATATTTATACGAACTCTGTTATGGCAGCGGCGCCGGCAGATGATCCCAAAGTCATGGTTTATTATGCGTTTGAAAGTTCTGAGTATTTAAGCTATTCCGGTGATCCTTTTAAAGAAGTGATGAAGGCTGCTTTAGTTGCGGAAAACATTACAGGGGAAGAGGGACAGAATCAGGAAACAAAAAAACAAAATCATGTGGAATGGAAAGAGTATACAATGCCATCTTTAGTGAATCACACATTGCGTTATGCAAAACAGAAATTAAAGGAAATGGATATAGATACCGTTGTTATTGGCAATGGAAATAGTATCGTAGCACAATTTCCGAAAGCTGGAGATGCTATTATGAGCAATCAACGTATGTTTTTGCTGAGTGATGGGGCGAAAATCGCTATGCCTAATATGAAAGGTTGGACAAAAAAAGATATTACTGCCTTTTGGAATCTGACTCATATTGAGGTACAGATGGAAGGAAGCGGCAGTGTGCATTCTCAGAATGTTAAGATGGGGAAAACCATTAGTAAGGATACGATCATTAAAGTCAAGATGAAATAAAAAATAGTGATTTCTCTTTGGAAAAGATTTATCTATGTAAATCGTTAAAAGAGGAATCACTGTTTTTAATGTTTGAAACAGAAACAAATGATAAAGAAAGAATATGGCTATCGGCTATGTTTCACCTTCATCATGTTTAGCATAGATGCTGTTGCAGGATTGGTAAGTTTTAAACTGTATCATGCAAGATGGTACTAAGAGCACATAGTTACATAAGGGTGCATGAAAATGCGATATGGTTAAGAAGGTAAAACAACAAAGACATGTTTTTGCTGAAATAGGCATACACTGCAATGAGGTGAGTGTATGATACGAGGAAAGGTCAAAACAAGGATTTCCATCATCTTTCTATGCGCTGTAGTAATTTTTGGCTGCATCCTTGGAAAACTGGGCTATGAACAGATCTTTCATCATACGGATATCATGGAGAAGGCATTGGATTTATGGGAACGTGATTTTACCGTTGCCGGTTTGCGGGGTTCTATCTTAGACAAACAAGGGAAGGTATTGGCCCATGATATACCATCGACATCGGTTATGGTCGTACCGGCACAGATTAAGCATCCTGATGAAACCGCAAAACAATTAGCACAAGTGTTAAACGCAGACGAAAAAACCATAAAAACAAAAATTACGAAACATGTCTCAACACAGAAAATCCAACCAGAAGGTCGGTTGATTAGTGATGAGAAAGCACGCAAGTTAGAGGCCATGGATTTGGAAGGTGTCTATCTGGTACAAGATTCTTTGCGTAACTATCCGAATAATAACTATTTGGCTCAGGTATTGGGGTTTACCGGTATTGATAATCAGGGGCTGGCAGGCTTGGAATTACAATATAATGATATTTTATCAGCCAAAAGTGGGGGATTGAATATTCCTTTTGATGCGAAAGGTCATAAAGTAGAACTGTATCAGGAAACTTATGAAGCTCCCGGAAGGGGCATGGATGTACAATTGACAATAGATGCCAAAATTCAGGATATCGTGGAACGAGAAATGAATAATTTGATGAAACGTTATCATCCTAAGTCAGCGTTGGCATTAGCGATGAATCCGCAAACAGGAGAAGTGCTTGCTATGGTATCAAAACCAGATTTTGACCCAAATCATTATAAAGATTATTCCAGTGATGTTTACAACCGGAATTTGCCGATTTGGAAAAGTTATGAACCAGGTTCTACTTTCAAATCCGTGATTTTCGCAAGTGGTTTGGAATTGAAATTATATGATATGTTTAAAGACACTTATGATGATAAGGGGTATGAGATGGTTGGCGGTGCTCGCATTAAATCTTGGAAAGCAGGCGGTCATGGGCATCAGACGTTTCTTCAAGTGTTAGAAAACTCAAGTAACCCGGGCTTTGTGGAAATTTCACGACGTATGGGCTTGGATAGGGAATATGAGTATGTGACTAAATTTGGTTTTGGACAAAAGACCGGCATTGATCTGCCGGGGGAAAGTAAAGGTATTATGTTCAAAAAAGAAGTGATGGGTGAGCTAGAACAGGCTACAGTTGCTTTTGGCCAGGGACTGAGTGTAACACCGATTCAATTGGTAACGGCTTTTTCGGCAGTTGTCAATGGCGGCACTTTGTATACACCATACATTACCAAAAGCATTAATGATCCCATTACCCATGATCCGATACTAGAATTTAAACCTACCAAGAAACGTCAGGTAATCAGTGAAGAAACAAGTAAACTTATGCGCTATGCATTAGAAAGCGTTGTGGCAAATGGGGGAGGAAAACCTGCCTATATGGAAGGCTATAAGATAGGTGGTAAGACTGGAACAGCACAGATAGCGGAAAATGGAGTATATTCCACAAGTAATTATATTCTATCGTTTTTATCCGCAGCACCTATTGATGATCCTCAAATCGTGTTATATATTGCTGCCGATAGTCCACAAAATGATATTTTATATGGAGGTACGGTCATTGCGCCAATTGCGAAATCTTGTTATGAAGATATTCTTCCTTATTTAAAAGTGGAAAAAGCGGAAAAACAGATACCCAAAAAGTTAATTTGGCCAGAGACTGAAAATATCAAAGTTAAAAATTTTGTTGGGAAAAAGAAAAAAGATGTGCAGCAGGAAGGTGTGACCTTCACTTTTCTTGGTGAGGGAGATACCGTACTTGAACAAATGCCGGTAGATGGAACGACCCTTCCGGCAGAAGGTGGGGAGGTTTGGATCTATCTTGGCGATGACAAGGTTAAATGAACTATTAGGCATGCTTCATATCGCATGTGATGACACACGCATCTTGCAAGGTGTCAGTGATGATAGTCGCAAAGTTAAAAAAGATTGGCTGTTTGTCTGTCGAAAAGGGATTACCCACGATGGCGCTGCTTATATAGATGATGCTTTACGAAAAGGCGCAGTTGTATTATGCGATAAAAAAAGGCAATGGCGAAAAAATGGACAAAAAGTAGAAGCAACATCTCATCAGGAAAAAGAACAAGTCTATGCGTGTGAAGATGTAGAAGCGATTGCACAAGCACTGATTGAATTATACTTTGGTGATTTGTGTAAACACTTGTGTGTGATTGGTGTCAGTGGAACGAGTGGGAAAACCAGTGTTGCCTGTATCATCACACATATCTTACGGAAACAACAGAAAAAAACCTTTCGCATTGGCACCCATGAGGTAGATGATAATCAACATATACAAGCGATTCCAAACACTACACCGGACTCTTTCACTTTAGCTAATCTACTAAAAGAAGCAATTCAACAAGGCTTTACGCATATTGTTATGGAAGTGAGTTCGCATGCAATTGATCAGAATCGTATTTGTTTTATGAGTTATGATGCTATTGTTTATACAAACATTACACAAGATCATTTGGATTATCATTTCACGCGTACACATTATATGTATACAAAATTTAAGTTACGCCGTTATTTGAAAAAGGATGGCTTTATTATCATAAACAAGGATTTTCCTTATTTAATGAAATTACAGCACTTAAGTGATGCTAAACTCATAACTATCGGCTTTGATGCTGCCCATTTCACCATTGAGGATATGCATCTTAGTGAACAAGGCGCCATCTTTACAATCAATGGATATTCTTTTGTTATTCCTTTGTTGGGCAAGATGAATGTTTATAATACAACCGAAGCTATTGCCCTGTGCCATATGCTTAATATCACCTATGAACAACTGATTGCCAGCTGTCAAGATCTTCCATATGTAAGTGGGCGTATGGAATTGATGAAAGGAAAAAAACATACGGTCTTATTAGATTATGCACATACACCGGATGCTGTGGAAAAATTAATGGAATTCGCACGGTCTATTTGTCAAGGAAAGCTCTATATTATCGTCGGATGTGGTGGTGAGCGTGATCGCAGCAAACGTAAACTAATGGCAGATGCAGCTTGTAAATATAGTGATATGGCGATTTTTACAAGTGATAATCCACGTCATGAATCACTATCTACCATCCTTTTGGATATGTGTAAGACCACTTATCAAAATTATGAGGTAGTAGAAAATCGCTATTTTGCGATAAAATACACTATTAAAATAGCAAAAGAAAGTGATATAATAGTAATCGCTGGAAAAGGGAATGAAAAGACACAGGATGTGGAAGGCAGGATGTACCCCTTCGATGATGCGGACTGTGTAAGAAAACGTTTTGCGAAGGAGGAACTATTTTGGAAATAAAATATTTACTTGCATTCGGATGTAGCTTGGTACTGACACTGTTGGTAATGCCCAAGCTCATTCCGTTTCTACATAAAATTAAATTTGGACAAAGTGTGCGTAAGGAAGGTCCAAAAAGCCATATGGCAAAAACCGGGACACCAACCATGGGCGGCATCGTGTTTGTCCTAGTGCCTATATTGGTCATGGCCATCTTAAACTATAAGGCTTTTCTAACACCAGAAATGCTCATTGTCGTCTTCGCCTATTTAGGATATGCTTTGATTGGCTTTATCGATGATTTCTTAATAGTCGTAAAGAAGAATAACGATGGCTTAAAACCATCCATGAAGTTTTTGATGCAAAGTGTGTTAGCAGTAATCTTTTATTTTGCTTATACCCAGATAGCAAAAACTACGATTCAGATTCCTGTACTCCATATGACACTGGAATTGGGGTTCTTATATTTCATCTTGATTTTCTTTATGTTTACATGTGAAAGTAATGCGGTGAATTTAACAGATGGTCTGGATGGCTTATGTGCAGGAACTTCCTTAATTGCCATTGCACCATTTGTCATCTTTGCTTTATTACAAAAAAACAATGATCTGGCGATGTTTCTATTAGCGGTAAGTGGTGCCTTGCTTGGTTATTTACGCTTTAATATTCATCCTGCCAAAATTTTTATGGGTGATACGGGTTCTTTGGCCATTGGCGGTTTGTTGGCAGCTAGTGCGATGATTCTGAAACAGGAAATTTTGTTAGTGCTGATTGGCGGAGTCTTTGTGATGGAATTATTAAGTGTGGTTATTCAGGTAACCAGCTTTAAAGCGACCGGAAAACGTGTATTTCGGATGTCTCCCTTGCATCACCATTTTGAACTAGGTGGTATGAAGGAAACCAATGTCGTATTGATGTTTTGGTGTATCGGCTTAATCTTTGCGGTTGTTGGATTATGGCTGAGGGTGCTGTAATATGAAACCAAGTGTATTAGTTATCGGTGCTGCCAAAAGTGGTGTTGCCGTAGCCAAACTGTTAAATCGTCATGGTTATGCTGTCATCATCACGGATATGCAGGAAATTAAAGAAAAAGCTGAATTGCAAGAACGTGGTATCCAAGTTTATGAAAAAGGTCATCCGGATATATTAAAACGCGAGGATTACGCGTTTATTGTAAAAAATCCCGGTATCAAATATACAGTGCCATTTGTAAACTACTTTGTTCAACATCAAGTTAAAATAGTAACCGAAGTAGAAATCGGATATCGTTATGCATCGCATTTTCATTATGGAGCGATTACTGGCACAAATGGCAAAACCACGATTACGACCATGCTCTATGAAATGCTGCAGAGAAAAGGGAATGCGATTGTCGCAGGCAATATTGGCTTTCCATTATCCGCTTTGGCCTATGATTTTGAAGAGGAAGAAAAATATGTGGCATTAGAACTTAGCAACTTTCAGTTGTTAGGTATTGAAACTTTTGCACCAGAGGTCAGCGTTGTCTGTAATTTAGCACCAGATCATTTGGATTATATGCCATCAGTTGAAGCATATTATGAAAGCAAGATGCGGATATATGAAAATTGTCAAAAAGAGGACTGGTTTTTAAGAAATGTCGACGATCCTACAGTAGTTGCCTATGCGAAAAATATTCCTTGTACCACTATTGATTTTTCATTAACGCGTCAAGATGTGGATCTGTATCGCAAAGATGGCAAGGTATGGCTGCATGATCTCATGCTGTTTGAAGAAAGCCGTTTTCCTATTGTCGGTGATTATAATTTATCGAATGCGATGGTCGCTGCCTGTATGGCCTATAAGCTTGGTGTGTCTTTAGCGGATATTCAAGCGACGATTGCTAGTTTTCAACCAGTCGAACATCGTTTAGAATATATTGGGGAAAAAGATGGGGTTAAATTTTATAATGATAGTAAAGCAACAAATACACATGCAGTTACCGCAGCTTTAAGCAGCTTTGATAAAAATATCCTATTGTTAGCGGGAGGACATGATAAAGGCATCAGCTTTCTAGATTTAAAGCAATATGATGATCGGGTAAAATGCTGTATCGCATTTGGTGAAACTAGAGAGCAATTTAAACCAATTTTCACGCATGTGGAAACTGTTGAAACAATGCAAGAGGCATTGCATACCGCAATCGCCAAGGCCCAAAGTGGAGATATCATTTTATTATCGCCGGCATGTTCCAGCTATGATCAATTTCCTAACTATGAGGTCAGAGGTACATTGTTTAAAGAAATGGTGCGGGCATATTTGGAAAAGGCCTAAAAACCTTACAAAATCGTTATAAAAAAACGATACTATCGACTTGCGTTTTATGGCAATTTGCGGTAGTATGAAAAAAATCTAAAAGGAGAAAAACATGTTTATAGAAATCTTAAAAGCTGCGCTATATGGAATCCTTGAGGGCATTACAGAATGGTTGCCCGTCAGCTCTACCGGCCATATGATCCTGTTTGAAGAAATTCTTCCCATGAAAGTATCAGAAAACTTCTGGAATGTTTTTTTGGTAGTCATTCAACTGGGGGCGATTTTGGCGGTCGTTTTACTGTATTGGAATAAAATATTTCCTTTTAACTTTAAAAATAAGAATCGTCCTTTTATCCGCTATGATATCATGAACTTATGGGGCAAAATTTTGGTTGCTTGTATCCCGGCTGCCATCGTTGGTATCGCATTTGATGACATCTTGGAGAAATATCTGTATACATCAGTGGTCGTTGCGACAATGCTGGTGTTGGTGGGTATTGCCTTTCTTATTATTGAAAATCGTAACCGTCATAAACGGGCAAGAGTGACTAGTTTGCAGGAACTAAGTTATGTAGATGCACTTAAGATTGGCGTGTTCCAGTTAATTGCAGCTATCTTTCCGGGAACTTCACGCAGCGGGGCAACTATTTTAGGCGGCTTGATGATTGGGGTCAGTCGAACAATTGCGGCAGAATTTACCTTCTTTTTAGCAATTCCGGTCATGTTTGGCGCAAGCTTATTAAAATTGCTGAAATTTGGTTTATCCTTTACTGGTGCTGAATTAGCAATCTTATGCACGGGCATGATCGTAGCCTTTCTCGTATCTGTCATCGTTATTCGCTTCTTGATGAGCTATATTAAGAAACATGACTTTAAGATCTTTGGCTATTATCGTATTGTTCTAGGCATTGTTGTCTTAGCCTGCTTCTTTATGGGAATCATTAAAATGTAAATAGAGCCATGCTGATATTCCTATATGAATATCAGCTTTTTTATGTTGCAGCTAGCTGTGTACTTTATTATTTACCTATTACAGGTGAATGCATCGTGTTTAGCATCTTTTGCAAATTGTGTGCATACAAGAGGGTTTCTTTTGGTTCACTATTTGTTTGATACACGGTTTGTTTCTATACATATTTTTTGTTTTTATGCCAGTAAAAAAGCTGTCGCTCATGTGCCCCTTTTCATGATACATTAGGGTGTTTACATGTACGACAGCAGGAAAATGGTTATTTAGAAGATCTGGAAACCGATTTTCTTTTTTACTTTCATTAATTTTTTATGCGCAAAATAGCTGGCTTTCTCATTACCTTCTTTAATAACTTTTTCAGCAGCACCACTTTTTATGATTTCATGGTACTTTATTTGCAATTCCGTTAAAAAGTCAAATACAGCCTGTCCAACTTCCTTTTTCAATTCTCCATATCCTTTGCCTTCATAACGAGCTACGATATGATCAATTTCTTCGCCATTTAAAGAAGATAAAATCGTCAGTAAATTGGCAATGCCTGGCTGTTTTTCTGGTTCATATTGAATGATGCCAAGAGAGTCTGTAACAGCTGACATAATCTTTTTACGTGCAACTGCAGGCTCATCTAGCAAATCAATCGTACCTTTTGGATTATCTTCAGATTTAGACATCTTTTTTGTTGGATCTTGTAAGGAATAAATTTTGGCACCAACCTTTGCGACTAAAGGTTCTGGAATGGTAAAGGTATCTCCATAACGATTGTTGAAGCGTTCAGCTAGATTTCTGGTTAACTCGACATGTTGTTTTTGGTCAACTCCTACAGGAACATAATCAGCATCATATAATAAGATATCCGCAGCCATAAGGGAAGGATATGTGAACAGTCCTGCTGTTATTCCGGTCTCGCCCTTGGCAGTCTTATCTTTATATTGTGTCATGCGTTGTAATTCTCCCATATAGGAATTACAAGTCATGATCCAACCCAATTCGGCATGTTCATGTACATCACTCTGCAGGAAAATGGTGGTTTTCTCAGGATCCAGGCCACATGCTAGATACAGGGCAATGACATCTCTGGTATTTTTCTTTAATTCCGCTTTATCTTGGGCAACTGTAATGGCGTGCATATTAGCGATGAAAACAAACATTTCATAATCATCCTGGTAGGCGACAAAGTTACGGATGGCTCCGATATAATTTCCAAGTGTTAATCGCCCGGTTGGTTTAATGCCACTTAACATTCTTTTCATAATATATATCCTCTCCTAAAATAAAAAAGGTACCCAATAAGGACGCATGATGCATGCGTGGTACCAGCCTTCTTATTCATCTTCTTTATGATGAATCACTCTGTCGATAACGGTGACACCGATTCCTTAAAGGAATATGCTCCAAAGTTCCATTTCAAATAGCAGGCTGTACTGATTTACACCAACCATCAGTTCTCTATAAACAGTTTCTGTATTTTACTATACCTTCTTCATCGCATGTACTTTTCCTGTATATCATACTATCATTGAGAAAACTTGACAAGAGGTTAAATAAAAAATAGTACAGATGCAAGAAGTGTTTTCTTTGCCTACCTTTTTTAGTTGCACCATTAAATTCAGATACTTTGCCTACAGCAGTCAGCATAAAGATAACTCTCATCCTTTAGGATTCGTGATTTTTTTCTGAACATGTATAGTCACAAACATGAGGTATTCTACTTGCTATGCCTAATAACTTTGTTGTAATGTGCGAAAATATAAAAAAAGAAGAGATATAGCGCTGTTCATATGGTGAAGGAAGAGGGAAAAAATCAGAATTAGGGTATTTCAAATATTGATGGAGCGTATTGATAGCTGGTAAGTATAAGGAATGGGAAAAATAAAAATTATCCAAAAATAACTTTTCTATTAATAAACAATTCGTTATAATGATAGAGTAAAGAAAAAGGAGGTCGTTGTTTATGATTATCTTGTATACCTCACCTGGATGTGCCAGCTGCCGTAAGGCGAAACAATGGCTGAAAGATAATGATATGAAATTCATAGAAAAAAACATTTTCACGACGTTGTTAAAAGAAGATGAAATCAAATATTTATTACAGCGTACAGAGAATGGAACGGAAGATATTATCTCAACGCGTAGTAAAGCGTTTCAGGAACTGCATCGGGATGTAGATGATTTATCCGTGAAGGAACTTGTCAGCATCATTCAGAAAAATCCATCTATATTAAAACGTCCGATTATGATTAATGAAAATAGTTTTGTGGTTGGTTATGATGATGATGAAATTACTGCTTTGGTACCTGCTAAACTACGCTTGACTGCTGAGAAGGCTTGTAATCCAAGCTGTGCGAATTATCCAATCTGTGGTAAGGTGCGGGAAGAAGCAGTATAATCATATCGCCATGTTAGATTTTGTATATGAGCCGTTATGACCATTCATAATTGTCATAGTTGATAGTTTTAAAATTATATACTCATATATTATAGAAATGTCATGTGAATGCATGGCATTTTTTATTAGATAATAAGCCATTGGATGTGTAATCGGAAAAGAGATGATATGGAAATAAGGAATGAAAAGATAAGAAAAGTTTGGTATCTTGGATGTAATCGTTTACAGTATGAAAAGATAAAAAAGATCATTAAAAAGTGAAAAAAATAAAAAATAAGCGTTGACATGAAAGATAAATTGATGTATT